>Ga0316219_1002765_pt1 | contig 15328 bp, 7 predicted proteins | sample TBH18003PmetaG_FD_203635 | JGI IMG/M metagenome (GOLD analysis project Ga0316219, IMG submission 203635) | Freshwater microbial communities from Trout Bog Lake, Wisconsin, USA - TBH18003P | ecosystem: Environmental > Aquatic > Freshwater > Lake > Hypolimnion/Profundal zone | place: USA: Wisconsin... | reverse complement strand
GCTTTTGAAATTACCCAGAGAGAAAAAAGAAGCCGCCATCCGAGAGTTCTGGAGTAAGGTATCCATCTCAAAGGAAGTGGTGGCTTGCCTGAAAGCAGAGTAGCCGGAGTCCAAAATTTGGACTAGAACCCAGCCTTAACGCACGCTGGGCATTTGATTTTTGGACTGATTATCCATCCTGATTTTTTAGCAGCCCGAAGGCATTCGGTTTCAGTTCTCCCCGTGAAATCTGCAAAACCATCGTAGTTACCGCTGCACATCTGTATCTGATCTTTGGGAAACTTATATTCTCCGTTTACGAGACCCCATTGATGGCCGGTGTCTCCGAAAGTTTCGCAGTACAAATGCAACGTGTAGCATCCAACTTTCATTGCGGTATCATGGCACACCTCGGAGATGTTGGCAAATTTATTTTCTGCCGCTGCTTCTGTGCTTAGACTTTCTTTTCTTCTTGCGTTCCGGTAAGTGCTTCATGTCCTTGGTTTCATGCGCCCACTTCTTCGCGGTTCCCGGTTTTAACTCGTGACGGGCTTGCTTGGCGAACATGAGTCTCTGTTGGGCCTTCGATTTGAACGGCATGTCATTCCTTTCCCGGTGGGGCCATCAAGCAACCGCTTCTTCAATCACCACAACACCATCTTCGGTCGTCTCTAGGATAGCCAATGATTCGATCACCCCAAAATCATTGAAGGTTCTTCCTTCCTTCGGCCAAGATAACAATCGCTCGCGAAACTCTTCTCGACTTTCCTCTACCAAAGTTGCTATGAAACACGTCTCCTCCGATCCAGACTCGAACCTCATTCTAACTTTTTGCATCTGCATGATCTGCCTCCTCGCTTTCTTTAAACAAGTTTTTCCGTCTCCTGATTTCGGCATAGGCAGTCCGTATCTCAGATATTAACTGTTCTGCTGGTATGACAGTAGCATCCGTCAACATCAGTGTGTCATTGATGTGAATTACTGCTCCGCTAATTCCGCTGCCCAATAAGAACCGATCTTGAGGGTGGAGCGCGTGCCAGATTTCGTTGTAGTCGTCTTGCGATACAAAAGCAACTTTCATTTTCTTCTCCTTTACTTTCCCGGTGGGGCGTAAATAAAACCAGTGGTCTTTTTCTTTTCGGTCTTCTCTTCAATCGGTGGATATAGTTTCAACGCTGGCACCTGATCTGTCGCGTACTTCCAAAGAGCACGATGCTCTTTTTCGGGAATCTGCTCCCGATGATGCTGCGCTGACTTAATCTTACCAATCTCGGACGGAAACTCAAACACAGTCTTAAACAAATCCATATACGCAGGGCCGACAACGTGTTCGGCTACGTCACGCGGCAGATAGCGGAACTCCGCTGCTGACTTCTTCCTATTACCCTGCGCTAAATCCATGAACGGGTCAGCGACTACCTTCGCCATCTCTAGTCCGTAGGCAAGGCAACTGGTATCGAAGAAGTCCTTCGCGGCCTTCCATTCGGTAGGGTTCTCAAACAAATCTTTTTGCTGCTCCCACCATGCGTCCCATCTGTCTTTCTTGTGCCCCCGATGCGTAGCCTTCTCCATTCCGGCATGGAGGCCGTGCGACAACCCTAGTCCGGTCGCCTGCAAAGCCTTGCCGACTGGGTAGGACATCACGGCAAAATAGGCCAGAGGTTTTAGGTTGTGGTGGATCATCGCCTCGTCCCATAGGTTTTCCCGAAGGAACGACGACATCCTCAAAGAAAACGACTGCAGGCCGTAAGTCAGTCGTACTGCCCGTTTCAGGCTGATCGTTGCGGTGGACTCATTGCGATCCATATGCAATCTTGCCCATCCCGGCATTTGTGCTGGATTATTCGACCAAGTGGTGAGGTTGGCAAAGGCAGTTTGTCCCTTCGCTAAATCCTCTGGCGAGAATCTTCCGTTCTCAACGGCTTCGTTAATCGCGTGGTCACCAATCAACATGACATCTTTGAGGAGTCTCCGAGCCTCTGGAGCACTGCTCGGCTTTTGGAGTTCGTGCATGGCGTACTGCTCCATCCAAATCCGCGCCGACTCGCCCGCAAACACTCGCACCAACTTATATCCAGCATTGAATCCTGTGGTTCCTAGTAGCCAGTGGGTGATGCCTTGATCGCTTTCCTCGCTGATGATGTCGGCGGCATTGACCTGACGCGCCAAAGTTCCAACGTAGGTTGCATTCTCAAACGACTCGATAGGATGAGCCGCAATGTGCGCTAAAGCCTCTATCGAAGGCCGGACCCTTCCCTTGAGTCCAATCGGTACGGTTACGCCGTGATACAAGACCTTGCCCACCGAGAGAGTCATTTTGCTTCCCACCTCATAGGCTACGGCTAGGTTGTAAATATGGGCGGTGGCGTCGTCCCATTTTTGCGGTTCAAGAATCCCGTCGAAAATTGTCTTAATGGTTTTACGGGAAGCCTCGTTCGGAAGTTTGTCTATTTCGGCGTTGAGCTTATGCCGATCCTGCCCGAAGTTCTTCTCCAGCGAGATAGCATCTCCCGCGTGGAGGTAATAGCGAATCAGCGTGTTGTAGTCCTTCTTGATGATTGGGAAGTCAATGGTTCTGGCGCGGTTGAACTCGCCCACCACTGGAAGTCCGGTGGAGAACTGCTTCAAATAGTCCACGGCTTCATCGTAGGAAATCTGTTCTCCCGTGACATAGGACTTCCTGCCGCGAATGACCGATTCAATGATCCGACGCCGTTTATCCTCTGCAAAGGTCTTACCCATGACCTCCTTCAAGGTGGCCGTTTCCTTGGTTACAGGGTCTTGCAGCTTGGCATCCCAATCTACTCGGTTGGGCATGTAGTGCGGGTCTTTGGAAATATCGCTCCACGGCATCACTGCGCCACTTGGGGTTTTCAGTTTGACTTCGGCCTTGGCTGCATCGTCATGCACAATCGCATTTAGGTCGGCAATGTCTGCCGCCACGCGGTTGATTGCCGGATTTTCCGAAACCGTCTCTCCGCGCACCACGCTCCAGATTTCATCCATTACCTTCGGGTCATGCGGGTTCACCTTGTTGGTGTGCATAATGTCTACCAACAGACGGATATATCCCGATGAAATCATCTCCCGATCCCGCTCAAAGGAACGGTTGATACGGTTGATTTCCTCGCCCACCTCCCGCATTCCAGCGCGACGAGTGATGGAACGGATACCGATTTCCTGACTCCAATAGCTACCTCCATACCACTGACTTAGGTTTATCTTTTCCTTCAACCTCTGCCAGCGGGTCGGCTTGTCCTTGAATACTCCTTGCAAATCTTCCGGTGATCCGGTGTACTCCCAGATCACCTTCTTGCCCTGATAGGTTTTTCTCCATGCGTGCGGATCAATCGGCATGTGCAGGTATTTTTCCATCGCTTGTCTTGCCGCCGCCGACTTGTCCCGCTTGACATTCGCATCCACAGCGTCAGCCGAAACCGATGCTGCCGCTCCGGTCACGGCCTCTCTGTCGGCTGAGTCCAAATTTTGGACTGACTCAACCTTCCCCGAAACCGCCGCGTTGCCGATTTCGTTGATGATCTTCTTCCCGGCTTCGTCCTGCGGTGACGGCGGGGGTTCCATGCCGCCAAACTTCGACTGATAGAGCGTTGACCAATCCCCTCCAGTCACCTGTTCCCCATACTTCATACCTTTGTTCTTCGCGGTGTCGGCATTCGGGAAATTGATCTCGCTCCAGTTGTTGATCCCCACGTCCCGGCTCTTGCTGCGTACCTGATAGCTTCCGGCGTTCACCCGTACTTCGTCGCCTTCGGCATACGCCAGAGCATCTTGTCTTGCCCGCACCTTTTCCTCGTCCGTGTAGCTTCCCATGGCCGATGCTAGAGAATCTTTTTCCCCATGCACCGCTGCGCGTAAAGCCCGCATCCGAGGTCCAACCTTCTGCGACATCAGCCTTACATCCGGCTCTGAATCCGTGGCAAGGAACACAGCATGAACGTCCGACTTAACTCCAAACCTCCATGAGCGCCCCATCGCCTGTTCCAGCAGTACGCCCGAATACGGCGGTCCCAAGAAGATGGCAACCCGTGGCTTGTCGCCGCCCTTGACGTTCATCTCAGGGAAGTCAGCATCGTGCAAACTGACTCCGATTCCGCCAGCCGCATAGGTCGAATACAACATCGGCTGCTTGCCAGTCATGAAACCTTGCTTGGCTTCTTCGCGGCTGACTGCCGTGTTTCCCCTACCAGAGTAGTCTCCGATCTGATCCCCAAACTTCTCTTTCAAGCGGTCATAGACGTTCTCAAACGGGGGAATGATCTTGGAGAGCTGTCCACCCATCGCGTCATCCAATTCCTGATAGGTCGAAGGCTCCACGCCGGGGGTTCTCTCACGCCGGAACAAATCTTCCGAAGATGTTTCGGAGAACAGCATCACCTGCCAGCCCTTGTCTCTGGCCTGCTTTGCTAACTCGATGGCCTGGGGAATCCGTTCCCTCTCCAGAAACGCCTTGGTGTAGGTTGCCTCAAACGCTGCGGCCTTCTCCGACATTCCCTTCTTGCCCATGCGGATGAACTGGCTCTTGGCCCGTGCAAAGCCTTCGTGGATTCTGTCCAGCCCTCGCTTCATCTGGTCGGTGACCGGGACAACTCCAAAGTGAGCGGTGTAACCGTCATACGAGATGGCTTGCGACACCAATTGACCACGCTCAATCAACTGCTGGCGGAGTTTGGCTTGTTTGGCCGGGTCCAGTCGCGCTACTACCCGATCACCGATCTTTTCGTGGGCAAAGTTCTGTTCAATCCACTTGTCGAATCCGCCCTTCGGCCAGAGTCCCAACTTGTCCAAGTATCCATATTCCATCGGGGAATGGAACGGAGTAGCCGATAGATAGATGGCCTTGCGGGACTGCTCAATGACCTTCTTCAGCATCTTGCCTTGCTGGTTTTCCGGGGCGTACCAGTTACGCGCCTCTCCTGATTCATCGGCTACCACCAAGTCCCACTTCATGTTCTGGTAGGTCTGGTCGTTTAGTAAGCCCACGTAACTGGTAGCGAAGATTCCCGACTGCTCTCCCCCCTTGGGAGCCTTGCCTTCCACCGTCAATCCAAAGTAGTTCTCTCCTACCTCCACAGCGGACTTAACCAATCCACGGTTTTTGGTGATATGCAAAACCAGAGCGTCGGGATTCTGCCGCAGGAACTCTTTCACCGTACCCATCGCGGAAAAAGTTTTGCCTGTGCCCGTTGCCGTTGCAATCACTACCCCGTCACCCTGCTCCAATGCACTCATAGCTAACTGCACCACTTGTTTTTGGCCGGGGAACTTCAGTACCGCTGCGGTCTTGGGATCAAGTGCGTAAGTCGGCGCAGGAGCGTTCTCTGGCAGTCCTGAACGCTTCAAGGACTCTACCCATGCCTTCGGGTCAAACGCCTCGCCTGTGACCGTTCCTACGGGATTGCCACGCGGTTTAGCGATAGGTTCCAAACCCACAGGCTTGACTTCGGCTAACGAGGCAGGGACTCTTGCCACTGCGCTTCCCTTTGCTCCTCCTCGTTCTGCGGAACCTGCATGTCCGGGCATCCCCAAGAAGGAAGGTTTAGAAATTCTTCCAACTCCTTGAGGCTTTTGAATCCCAGATACTCCATGAGACTCTTTTCGTACTCCGTTGGCTGTCTCTCTTCCACTTTTGGCCTCCTCTAAAGCCTTGTCTGCCAACTCAGGATTCGTTTCCGGCTTCAACTCTTCTGCGCCGTACTCGGCCCGAATCCGGTTCTTCAGATTTCGGATTTTCAACTCCAGTAATTGCCGCTGGGTCATCTTGTAGGACGGTGTTTCGCGTAACTGCTTTTCCATGTCCTCCAAGGCAAGTCCGAGTTCTCCCTTGTTCCGTTCCGGCAAGTCCTGATGCAGAATGTCCGGTGGCAACTTTTTGTCCGTGTTAAACCGGATGCCCCAAGTGCCATCTTCTCCACGAATCAGTTCGGCATCCTGAATCTTGTTGCCCTTGGTGCCGACTTTTTGGAAGGCCGCTACCGCATCTATCGGCTCATTGAACTTCAGTACCGCCGTTCCCTTGCGGGGATCAACCCTCTCGCCTACTGAGTCCTCAATCTTGCCAGCCAGAGACTCGGCTAGGCCGCTGGCTCCCATCTCCTTGCCTAAAGCTACGAGAGGGTGAGGTTCTTCCGAAGGCTTCTTGATGCGCTTCTCTTCGGCCTTGGCCTTGCGAACATCTTTCAGGAAGTCGTCAGCCTTGTCGAATCCAGTAATGCCAAACATCTTGGCAAACACAGCGCGGGACTCTTCCGTGTTCTTGAACTTCGAGAGCGGATCACCCGCGAAGGAGAGATACACCTTCCGCATGATGGCCTTGACCTTGGCAAGTACCTGCTTCACCTCTGCGGTAAATCCCGTGGGGTTCTCGTCCCGCAAGAACTGCTCTAAGCCGTGAGCCAGTTTCTCGGAAATCTCCGCATAGCGGTTTCCGGTCGGCCTTCCTTCCCACATCCGATGCCCACCGATGGTGTCAATGGCCTTCAAATCTTCATCGCTCAACAGCGGGAAGATCACATGGGCGAACTCGTGGATGAACGTCGTCGGGTCTGCGGCATCGTGCAGTTTTAGAATCTTCGTGCCAAAGTTCTTTTCAATCTCCGGGTCGCTGTATTCGCCGCGCTTGCCTTTGCTCTCTCCGCGTTCGATTTTTGCCAGCCGTTCCCGCAGTACCCAATCCAGAGCATCGGACTTCTCGACTCCTACCGGGGGATCAGCGTCATATACGTACTCAGCCATGAGGGTAGCCGTCCGCATCAGATCATCGGCTTCCGCCTTGGTTCCGGGATGGGATTTCAGGAACTCACGAAGCTGCGAAGCCGTGACGTAGCCTTGCTCTTGCTTCTGAGAAGCGAGTCTTTCATCTGCGGCTTTGGCCGTGTCTGTCCGTGGCGGTTCCAGTCCAAATTTTGGACTTTTCTCTGCCGTATATTCCTTCGCAACTAACGGCTCCATCAACTTCCGAAGTTCTTGGCCGTTGCTCTTGCGTATTCTCCTATCCTCTGTAAAGGCTGTTAGCCTTTCCACCGTGTCTTTCGGTACACCGAGGCGGATAGCTTCATCACGGAAAGCTGCAGGGTGTTTATCTACGCCTTCGAGAGCCTCGTTGACGTACTCCTTTTCGGCTTCGGTAATTTTGGCGGGTTCAGCCTGTTTCTCAACCGTCTGACTCGCCTCAGCGGGAACCGCTTCAGTCGGCTCAACCGCAGCAGCAGGAATTATTGGCTCCCTGCCGTCCGCTCGATCTTCGGCTTCTTCCCTCTCTTGGTCGCTTAATTCTCTTCCTTTGAGGGCAGCATCAAATTCTTCTTGGGTAACTCCTTCTGTTGAATCTCCGCGCATGTGCTGTACTTGACGCAGTTCCGTTTTGAATGCCCGGTTAAACGCTTCCGCAGGGGTTTCCACTTGAGATTCAATCAGCCATCCTCCCTTGGAGGTTTCCTCTCCAATGAAACTCTTCAACCGATCATTAAACACTCGCGGCGTAGCGGCATCGGAAGTGTGCAGAGCACGCCAAATAGCCTCCACCACCCTGTCCGGTTCGGGCGGGTTGTCCGACTCCATCCCCATTAACTCTTGCTGGTCGGGGTTGTACGTAGCGCTCCACTTATCGTTGGTCCGCGACAAGCCGGGGTCGGTAGCCTGCGTCTCTGCCGCCGCCGTCATCGCCTCGACAATCTTGGAAGATATATCCCGGTCAGGCAGTGCTCTCATCTTGACGATGTAGCCCAACGCCCGTTCCAATGCCCGGTACGGGGTCTTGCCTTCCAGCCGATTCAAGATCGAAGTATCTTTGATGACCGTCCCGAGCAATGCTTTGACAAACTGATTGCGTCCTTCTTCATGCAAAACCAGCCCGCGTCCCGGCATCTCTTCAAACCAATTGGCGTATTCCTCCGGGGTGATGCCGAAACGGTTTATCACAAGGTCGCGGAAGAATTCAGGATCGTCCTTCATGGCCGGAAGGATGCCGTCTTTCACTTCTACCCTGCGGCCCAACTCCGCAAGCAAGGGTTCATCAAACGACTTGGCGAACGATACCCCTCTGGCCGACTTGGTAATCTCTACTCCAATGTGCTTGTTGAACAACCGTCCCAACTCAGCGGCTTGCCGGGTGTCCTTGATGGGTTCTTCCAGCATCCGAACCACGACATAAAACTTTCCATCGTCGGGATAGCGGGTGATTCCTGACTCTTTTGCCAGTCGCTCCATCGCCATCTTCATTCCGGCTTTGTGGATGTCTCGCTGTTCTGGGTCGGAAACCGCATCCAAATTCTGGAGGTGCTTCCGAAGAATCGCAATTCTAGTATTCCCGCCGACTACCTGCCCACCGTTATCGACAATCGCTGGCCCCATGGCCCCGTTGATGGTCTTGTCGGCGTACTGTCTCCAGTCGTAACCCCCACCTTCGGGAGTAGGAATCTCAGCCCGCAAAGCGTTCTGCTTCGACTCTCCTTCGGAGATCGTCCGAGGCTGCAAGGCTTCCGGGTAGGTCGGGTTGGGAATCAGGGTGGAGCCATGCCACTCATGCGAAGTCATCAGTGCTTCGATAGGCACAAGTTCGAAGTGGAAGGGAACGTTCTTCTGGTTCTGGACAATGGTTCCCTGATTGCCGCGAAGTCCGATGGTTACGGGTGCTTTCTGCTGGAATCCCTCGCCTTCGGGTTCGGTCTTGGACTTGGCTTCCGCCTCCTGCTTGTAAGCCTCCTCCGCCGTCTTGATGTTCTTTTCGGCTTCTTCGGCCTTGCCCACGGCTTCTTCTTCGTTGGTCGTCTGAGGATCGAGCGCCTCTGCCGCCGCTTTGGTCGCTACCGACTCGACTACTCTGGCCCGCCGCTCGGCTACCTTGGCGCGAACCTTGGCCTGCGTTTCGGTCTTTGGCTCCGGTGGCTTCTCTTTGGCCGATTCCTCCACGGCTTGGACTTGTTCCTGCTCATAGCGGGTGTAGGCGGGCTTGTCAGAGGCAATCTGGTCTGACTCTGCCGACAAATCCTTTTCCAACTTGGCCCGCTCCATCAGGTTCTTCACAAACTCCGAAGGGTTGAGTCTGTCCAGCTTCAACGGCTGCGCGTTGCCGGAACGCAGATACAAACTTCCGTCTTTGCCCTGCTCCACAATCCACGGCGACTTCCGTACAGGTTCACCCAACCTATCCCCAACTTCCAACCCGGCAATCTTCTGCTCCGTCGTTCCTGAAAGGGCAGGATAGGTTGCCAGAGCGATGCGCTTGACTTCTTCCTGAGACACGCCTTTCTGCTCGGCAATGCTGCTGATGATGCCTTTCTTTTCGGGAATGGCCTGCATGACCATGCGAACGATTTTTCCAACTTGCGATTCCGGCTTACGCGGAGGCCGCGACATCAAGCGTGCTTCTCTAGCCTGCTTCTCCGCTGTATCGGCTCTTGGCGCGGTTTCCTCAACCGTCTGCAAGCCCTGCTGCTGCGCGGCCAGCCGCATCTCGCGGTCAACTTCTTCCTGTTTATCCGCAATAGCTTCGGCAATCTCTCTGCGTCTTACCGCATCGGCCCTACGCTCGGCTCGGCTCCTCGATCCGTAGCCCACTTGCCCTGATTCGGCCAACTGCATCGCCTGATTGGAGTAGAAACCCCGCTTCATCAACGGCACAGGTTGCCCGCCGTCGTCAGGATGCAACATTCCCTTGGAGTCCAGAGTCCACCGTACCCCAGACTTCGAAGTAATGTAGTCTCCCGGCTGATAGACGTGATGCAAATTCTGTTCGGTCTGCTGACGGGCAATCAGTCCCGCATTGTCCAGCAACTCACGGCGATCTTCTTCCGGCAAGTCCTTGGATTCTTCTTCCAACTGAGCCAGATACTTCGAAACACTGGATTCATGGAACGGCCCATTCAGCCGTCCATCTCTGGCTGCCGCGATTTCATCCGGCAACTGAATCTTTTCCGCAATTCCTACCTGCTTCTGTGCGGTTTTGGCGTCAATTTCTCCCGTCACCAACTGGCGATGAATGTCGGCCAGAGCGTCCGCGTCTCTCTTCTGTTCCGGGGTTCCGCCTTCCCCCTCAGCCAGAGACTCTGCCGTGGCTTTGAGAGAGGAAATCCGTGCCAGTGTGACTGCGGTATCGGGGTCTTTGGTGACAAATCCCTGTTCTGGAGTCTCCGAGAAACTGCCGTTGGAATCCAGCCACTCGATGCCCCTTGGGGTTTGACGATAAACCCCATGACCTTCAACATCGTGCGCTACGCCAAAGGTGTTCTCTTCGCCCCAATACGTTGCGGGAAACACATACCCACCATTGCCATCAGGAACGGCCTCTACGTGCCGCTGTGCGACCTCTGGGCCTTGCTCCTGCGCCTCATGCCGCCTGCGGTTAAGTTCGGCTCTTGTCTCCTGAATTTCTGTGGCTTGCTTGCCGCGTCTGGTTCTTTCGCCTGCGGATGCTTGCCGCTTTTCAGGACGCGCCTCAATCCGCTCTTGACGGTAGGCTTCCTTCTCGGCTGCGCGGGCCTTTTCCTTTTCCGTAAGAGCCCGAAGGTTCTGCCGCAAAGCCGTCTGCACGGTTTTCTGGCGGGCCTCCTCGTAGGCTTCCGGCTCTTTTTCTTTGAACTTCTTGTCCAAATTTTGGACTGCACGCTTGGCCGCGTTTTCTTCCCACGGCTGACCTTCGACCGTCTTGCGGTAATAGTCGTGAACCGGAGACTCTCCTGCCTTGTGTTCTTCTGCTCCGGTAGCGATTCCGGCTCCGCCCATCACCGAGAACGCCGAACCTTGCAGGATGTTCGACCATGCCGCCATCCTCTCCTGCGGGGTCTGGGCCTGCTGGAGTTGCTGTGCTCCTTCATTTACCTGATTCAGAGCTTGTCCGGTAAACATTGCGCCTGTGCCTGCGGTAATGGCTGCGGCGCTGCGCTTCCACTTCTCTACTTGCTGTACGGCGGCGCGGGTCGCCTTCACGTCCTTTTCGGCAAATTCGATCATCTCTGGGTTGCCGATGCGCTTGGCCTCATTGAGTGCGTCCAAAGACTCCTGCGCGGCCTTTTCTGCCCGCATGGACTGCGTATTCAGTTCCCCAACCATCCCGCCTGCCGCTTCCATTCCGACAGCTACAGGTGAGGTGAAACTGGCTCCAGTTTCAGCGATAGAGGATTGCTTGCCGCCGAAGAAACCAAGCCAGAAGGCTTGCGACCGGGAGAGATTGTATTGTTCTGGGTGGTCGAGAGCGTCTTCAATCTGCTCTGGGGTGTACCCCGTAATGGCGCGGGTCATGAACGACTGTGTGACTCCCGCCCCGCCCATCAAATCAGCAATGGGGGTGTTGATCTTCTCCCAAGCCTTGCCGATGTGACCAATGAGTTTGCCTGCACCTTCATCGCTGACCGCTCTCTGCCAGAATGACGGCTTTGGCTCGTGCGGGGTCAAACCAGTAGGCATGTTGGGGTGCGTCTCGGCTACTGGAGCCTGTTCACCTACCAGTGTCAACCCCTTGGGAAGTTGTGGATCAGAAGTTTTTAGTGCAGACGGCTGCGCCCCCACCGGAGGGGCTTTGGGTTCGTCCACCAACGTCAGCCCTTCGGGTAGTTGTAGATGATCCATTTATTGTCCCTGATACGGTTGTCCAGTTGCTACGTTGAAGAAGTTCTTGCCATCAAATGAACCGTAGATAATGCCTTTGGCGTCTTTGGCCTGCGTCATTTTATCGCCACGATGGAAGTTCTTTTCATTCTGCCAAATTTTGGCGTGATAAGCGTCTTGTGCCGCTTTGTTTGCGGCTTGCAGAGAGGCAGTATCACCGCCGTACTTCGCTCCATTGGAGGCAATCTTGTCGGTGTATTCCTTGTATGCCGCCGCCGTTCCTTTTTGTTGATCCGCCGTTCTCTTTTCTTCCCGATTTGCGTCCGTCAGTGTTTTTCTACCTGGAGGCGGAGTGATCGGCCCCGCTGCTCTCTTTTGCGGAGCGGTTGATCCCTTTGGTGGAGCAGATATTCCGCCACGCTCTTTGGTCGTAACCGTCGTCCGGTTTCCGTGTTCGTCCGTGGTAGAGGTGCTGACCGTCTTTCCAGTAGGTTGCTTGTCTTTGGCCGTCTGCTGGTTGAACGCCTCAATGTCCTCATTGGTGGCGGTCTGAAAGGTCTTGCTGCGTCCTTCCAAGAACTTCTGCAAAGCATACTGCTGGCTTCCCGGCTTGGGCATAGCCGAAGGAACAAAGGGACTCCAACCCTTTTCTTCGTTGCCGGGGATGGCGTAGTGAAAACCTCCATTGGAATCGACAAAAAGTTTCTGTCCCGACTTCGAAGTGTTGACCAGTTTGTATCCAGTAGGAATGGGTTCTCCTTCGCGGATAGAAACCTGATTTCCTGCTCCATCTTCGAAGAGTTGGTACTTGGCTCCCTTGTCCACTCCGGCCATTTCAAGCCGTGACTTCGCCGCCGCCAATTCCTTCTGCTGCTCGGGAGGAAGCGCCTGAACCTGCTCGGGAGTCAGTGAGGAAAACTGCGAAACGTAAGTCATGTCCTTACGCTTCTGCTGTGCCGTTGCCAACGCCTCATCTGCCGTAGCCGACTGCTGCTGTGCCGCCTTCAACTCTAACTGCTTGGCTTGCCCTTCGGGACTCAACCCCGGCTGCTTCATTCCTGCCGAACGGGTCAGGATGGCAATCTGGGGAACCAAGTGCGGGTTGGCTTCCATGAAGTCTTTGATCTTGCCGCCGAAACCCTGTCCTTGGGTCTTGTCCTTGCCTTCCCCTTTCGGCTTGGCACCGTCCTTCGATTTAGACTTCTTTTCCGGCACGGCGAACTGCTGCATCGCCTCGGTGTTCTTCTGGTAAATCCCAGCGTAGTTGTCGTAGAGAGCTTTCTGCTCATCAGGAGACTTCCCTGCAACGATGGAGTCCTGATAGGTCTGGTAAGCCGATTGCTCTGCCGCCTGTCCTGCATTGATTGCCGCCGAAGCCTGTGCGTATTTGCGAGCCTCTTTTTGCGCGTGGCCTTGCAGAAACCCGCGAAGCAGGGAGTCTCCTATGGTGGCAATACCCGTCGATTTCCCGAAGTAGGCCGGAGGAGAGGCAGAGTTCCGGGGAGCCGAGTCCGCCGCCTGCGGAACCTGAAGAGGTACGAGCGGAACCGTGGTTTGGTACGGGTCGATGGCAATCGTCTTGGGGTCTTGGGATTGAGGCATCAGATCTCCGCCAGTGCGCCCAAACCTGCGCCGCCGAGACTTGAAAATGCGCCTAAACTTGTCGCCTTGGCCTCGTTGTTGAGCTGCTGCATCTGGCCGTACTGATTAGCGGCTGAATTCTCTCCCTGAAGCCCTGTGGCCGTCGCCTGATTGCCCTGCGATACGTTCTGCCCACCGAGTTGAGATAGGCTCGGAAACGCGCCCAAATACGATCCGGTTGTGAGTTGGCTGATCTGCTGCCCTTGCCCCAAATCCGCTGTCTCTAACGCCAGATTCCGCTCTCCCCCTTTCGGATTGTCGGAGATGATCTTCTTCTCTGCTGACTGAGTGTTAGCGTTGATTCCCTGAATCGCGGGAGCGTTGGCCCGTTGCAGGGCTAGGGGGTCGCCAGAGGCTAATTTGTTGTAGTAGGACTCGGACTGCTCCAGACCGGGAAGGGCCATATTAAACAACTGCGAGCCTTCCGCCGTGGAAGTCGCTCCAGTGGCCGCCATTTGCTGGGCCAATAAACTCTGACTTTGCTGAAGCTGTGCGTTTTCTCCCGATGGCTTTCCCATTTAAGCGCGAAGCTCCTCAGTTGAAAGCGTACCGCACCCCGATTTTTTCTTCTATAGGATTCTGATTCGGAAGGATATAATAGGGAATGTCAGGCGCGGGAAACGCCGGACAAGCCTAATCTCTATGAGGAGAGATCATGACATCCCCTGAATTGAGTATATCCTGCCTGTGCGGTAATCCAAACTGTAAAATTCCCTTCGGAACCTGTCATTGCGGCTGCGGCGCTGAAACCAAGATTTCCGACCACGACAATGAATCGTGGCACTCTCGCAAGGGCTATCCTCGCATGTTTGCCTTGGGCCACTACAGGCGCATGACTCTTTTGAACAGTTGCATTTGTGGAGACAATGAATGTGCCACCCCATACGGAAAATGCCACTGTGGATGCGGTGGAAATACATCACTCGCACCTCAGAGCGACCGGAAGCAAAAGATGATCTTTGGTCAGCCACGTATGTATATCCAGGGACATGCTCGCCATATACCCAAACTAGAAGATGCTGTCCCTTTCAAGATCGACGGCGTGTACTGTCGCATCATCCACCTTACTCGCGGCCAGTTCACCATCGTTGACGCTGCTGACTACAAATGGTTGATGCAGTGGAAGTGGCACGCCTTGAAATGTCGCACAGGTGAGGGATTCTACGCCTACCGAACCGACTTCAAAACAAACGGAAAGAGAACAGCAGTCCCGATGCACCGCCTGATACTTGGGCTTGCTCAAGACGACCCGCTCATGGGAGACCATATCAACAGGAATACCCTCGATAATCGCCGCAAGAATCTACGCCCTGCCAATAATTCACAAAACCAGATGAACAAGACAATGCGTACAAACACTTCTGGAAGAAAAGGTGTGTGTTGGTCAAAAACAAAACGCAGATGGATAGTTCGCATCTGCGCCAACCGAATTATGATTGATCTTGGATCGTCAGAAATCTACGAAGTCGCCTGTGCTATGCGTGAGGCTGGGGAGCGGCTCTACCACAAAGAGTTTTCTCCTAAATAGACTTCTCATGTTCTACGGCTTTTCACTTCGGAGAGTCCAAAATTTGGACTACGGCTTCTCCTGCTTCTCGAACCACTCGTTGAACTTGGGGAGATAATCTTCCTTCTTCAACTCCATCACCCTTCCGGCCACCAACTTCCCTTCCCAATAAAAGCAGTTCGGCACAATGGCAATCTGCTTCGCTCCCAGCCTTGCCGAGAAGTTCCGTGCCGGGATGTTGTGGATCAACTCGTAGCCGTGCAGCACGTCGATCTTCAAGTCAATGAACGCATACGCTAGCGCCAACCGGGAAACGTCTCTGGCATCCTTGGTCTTGGCCGATCCCCCGAAAAACGCCATTCCGGCCCGCACCATTCTAGCTCCGTCAATTCCGATAGGCGAGTCCAACCATGAGAATCCTATCGGCTTCAGGTTCTTGTCGTTCTCTACCCGACAAAGTACTTGGAGCGTCTTGATGCGGTCGAAGTAGGATACGAACTCGTCTTGGGTTTTATTCTGACCGCAAAAGGTGATGGCGACGTGGTTTTCCTGCCGGAGTTGGGTGTAGAGATAGGGTAACATCCCGTCACGATAGACGGGTACACCGTTCATGTACGGGCACACTTGAAGGTGCTTGGT
>Ga0316219_1002714_pt1 | contig 15594 bp, 14 predicted proteins | sample TBH18003PmetaG_FD_203635 | JGI IMG/M metagenome (GOLD analysis project Ga0316219, IMG submission 203635) | Freshwater microbial communities from Trout Bog Lake, Wisconsin, USA - TBH18003P | ecosystem: Environmental > Aquatic > Freshwater > Lake > Hypolimnion/Profundal zone | place: USA... | reverse complement strand
GTATTTGTCAAAGGCGGGACCTTGCTGCCCTTGGCGGAGCCGGTGGAATACGTCACTCCGACCACGGAATTCGCGCTGACCGTGCATGCTTTTGGCGCCCAGCCCGCGTCCTTCAACCTCTATGAAGACGACGGCGAGACGTTCGATTTCGAAAAGGGAAAACAGAACCGCATCGAACTGCGCTGGGACGGACAGGCGGGCCACGTCACCAAGGGCGGGGATTACCAGGGTCCCAGCCGTTACAAAATCGTGCGTTGGAGCAAAGTCGGCGATTAGCCCGAGTTCGACCCTCCGTTGCTCGTTTGTCTTCGATACCACGGCGGATCAGGTGGCCCAGTCCAAACCAGCACGATCAGCACCCGTTTGACCACCGGAGACGATTCTGAGCGTTAAGGTTTTCATGAGGCATCGTTGGTATCAAAGCTAGCCAGAGAGCCGAGTGAGAGCGCATTTTCCAGGTTTTCCATGGCGACTGAAACACGCAAACCAACTTCGGGCACCACCTCAGCCGCAGCCGCAAGCACATGTACTCGCTGTCCTCCGACCATTCGCTCCAATTGGTGACCTGACCTGGCGGCACCATTCGTGATCAACGGCGAATCATGGGAAACCACCATAAGCGCGAGATAATGCGGTGGGGGATTGCCTCGCCCTTCGCGGACTTGGAGCGCCGTTTGAACCCCTTCCTGGTAATCTGATGAACGGATTTGAAGGTCAATTCGCTGGGCCAAAGCCTTCCAACGTCGGATGTGGTCCCGTTTGTTCGAGCGCGGCAACATGCCAGCCGTCTTGCTGGATGGTCGCTCTGCCGTACTGGTGGGAAAGGCGAGTTCAGCCTTCAGGTGTTTTCTCCACTTTTGCACCCAGTGGGCGGCGGTAAACTCCTCTCGCCCATCATGATGGTATTGAACAAAATCTCGGAAGGGGTCGTCCCTGCGTCGGCACTGCTTGCATTCGATGATGAGCAGGTTGCCATGTTCATCAACGCCCCAAAGATCTCCAGGCCAGCGCCTATTCCCCACCACTGGGGTGTAGAGCCACCAGATCTTCGCTGGCCATGGCATCAGGTCAGAATACGCCCAAAACCAGCACAGGGCGTCTTCTTCATGGTGGATAGCGAGACGTCCTTGGCAGGCTTCGTAGGCGTCGGGGAGGCCGATGGTGATCCGGGCGCTTGGTGGATTTTGTGGTTTGGCGAGCGTGTCTGCCATCGTGGGAAGGGTTACGGACTCGGGCGGGTTAGTTCAAGCGAAACCACCGACCCAACGCTGCCGCCAATTATCTGGACGACCGCCCCGATCTTGATGTCGAGGGCATTTCGCCAGTGGCCACCCAGGTATCGGTCACGGGGAACACCTGGAACTGGGCAGGAGGCGTCAGCTTGGCTGCGTAGCTCAAGACCTCCCTCCGAGAACTGGCGACTTCGATAAAACGGGCATTGGCCTCGATTGTCAGGTTCTGGCGGTCCCGGTAGCTGCTGATGAGGTCCATGAATTCTTTCCTTGGCAGCGTGCAGCTCCCATCCTCGAACACCAGTGCCTCGACCCCAGCCACCGTTTGGTTTGATTCGACGAACACCCTGGCAGCACACGCGCTGAGTCGAACCACTACATCGGATTTCTTGGCCTCGGGCATCTTCCTGCCAACCAACCGGAGTATCTTGGATAACGCCTTTTGTTCGATCGTGAATTTCATCATTCGCTCCTTCCATTTGCTTCAATGATCTGTCTGGCCTGTCCCTTCGCTTCCCCCATCGCTCACCGCTCTCGAATCACGGCCCCGGGCATGAAGATCGAAATCCATTCATGAGCTGCCTTCACATCTTCCTTAGACCCGCCAACCAATTCGTATTTGCCGTCGAGTGTTTTGATCAGCTTGGCGGTACCCCAGGAGGCAATACCCCGACCTTCGCTCTTCTCGGGCTCAGGAAAGAAATGCGCCATGTCGTCAGTTTAATCGGTTGCGGAGTTTCGTCGCCAGGGTGTTTATGGGGTTCTGAACTCGACGCTGTTCGCCAGGCCGGCCTCTTCGAGTGCCAGCCCCTCGCGCCCTGATCCGTCGTGGGGCCAGGTGAAGCAATCGTCTAGCGGCCCTCACCACGGCACTATCCTGGCTGCGCTGGGGCTTGAGCCTGGCAATCGGTGACCTGGAATGGGGTTGTGATCCGGTTTTGGCTGGCTTGAAAGGAGGATGGGCCGACCGGATTTGGACTATTTCCACGGCCGGCATGAATCGGTTTCTCGTTTTCATGCACTGATTGTCGCAGGCGGGGTGGGACAAATGCAGGGTAAGGGCCAAACAATCTGAGCGAACCAGGTCAACGAATTGTCAAGGAGCCTGCTGACGCTTGGCGCCGGGCAAATCGATGCCCGAGGTCGGAGGGGATGCGCCCGGCGGAATGTGATAGTAGTTCACCAGGAGAAGCAGAGCATTGCCGAAGCCATTCGTATCGGAAGGCAGTTTTCCATCGTGATCCTGCGCATACGCACTGAAAGCCATCCCGGCTGGCTTGATACCATGCTCGTGGGCGTGGAAAACATTGAACCTCAACATGCCGATGAAGGCCAAGAACCCAAGGAGGGGGGTGGTGATGACAAAACCCCAAAGCAACCACTTCTTTCGTTTTGTCATTATCGCCTACACCACAGCGGTTTACGATCCGGGTTCAGGGGAGGCTGATCGTGAACTGGGCAGGTGACGGAGGGTTGCTCTGGAAGTGGAACCTGGCCAGATGGTTCGACCAGGTGGCGTATTCAAGCCAGGCGAAGGCGTGGTCCTTTGGATTGAGGAGGAGCAGAACGGCTTTATCTCCTCGGTTGGTGATGAGCAGGGATTGAAACTTGAATGCCTCCTGCAAGTCGGGTTTAGGTGCCATCGCCGCGACCAGTAATTGCTGCCCCGAGAGGACGTTCGTGGAGAAAGGATCGTGCAAGGTCGCGTCAACCGCCGAGGCCAGTTTGTCCATCGGCTCGATGAAATCCATCGGCTGCGCGTAGTGGGGGGTCAACGTCGCGCAGGCCGCCAGGATGAGAATGCCAAGGCTGAACGACGAAGCCAGAAGAGCGCGTGGGGTTTTCATAAGTTCAGGCAAAGAAGATCTGGGTTTTATCACCATCCGCTTCCCCCGTATCCAGGTCGGCGTTCCTGAGGGCAAAGACAGCTTGGTTTTTGGCTGCCAGAGCGGCGCAAAGCTGGACCCAGGTGCTTCGCACGTTCGCCAGGGTCATCTCGAAGACCGCATCATAATTCGTGGCCTGTCCGGTGGGTGTCTTCAGGTCCGTGATATATTTCATGTCCACCTCCCCGGATGGCGGCAGACAGGCTCCCTCGGCCACCATCAACTCACGGAAGAACAGCACGAATCCACCACCCTGTTCCACAAACTCGCCCAGTCGCTTGGTGTAATCCGAAAACCAAACGTCCGGCGTCGGGTCAGCAGTGGGGCCAGGTTCGCCGTTTTCAATGTGGATGTCGGAGAGAGAAATACAGGAGAGGCAGGAACGCCAAACGTCCCGGACGGTTGGATGGAGGTGGCCCGGATGGTTGGGATCACCGCAGGAGGCGATGCCGCAGTTCTCGATGTAATGCACGTCGCTCGCCTCCTCGCCCTTGAGTTTCTTGAAGATGTAGGCGTCCTGGTTGAGCTCGCACATTCGATGCCCAGTTGGATTGGTGGCGTAAGGATAGCCGCTGTTGGCCAAAACAGCGTGTACGGTGAGGTCGGTAGCCACATGAGCCGCATAGCCAAAGAGCCAGGCCAACCCGCGGAGCAGATCGTCGTTCCGATCCGCCAGATTCTTGTCGTTGAAGTAGGAAACCCCCGATCTGACGATATCGCTGGTCTTCCAATAGTGCATCACGTTGGCCCAGCCCTTGGAGTTGGCATGGAGCAAATCGAGGTAGGGGAGATCGGGGCTGACGGACCCCAGCTCGCAGAACTCCTTGAACTCCTCGATGGCGAACCGTGCGATCTGACCCGTTCGACCGGTGCTCGCCAAGAACTCCAGATCGTCACACAGGGAGTCCACCACCGACATGTGTGCAAAAGCTCCTGCCATAATTCCTAAAAGTTGCGTTGCCCAATTTCCACCATGCGTTCCGGCCCGTCGGATTTACTGGTCGAATCGTGCGCCCGCCCCCCACGTATTGGCAAGCCTGTCTTGACCACAGGGGATTTTGGAGGTGGTGGTGGGAGAAGGATTCGAACCTTCGTAGGCGTAAGCCAGCAGATTTACAGTCTGCCCTCGTTGGCCACTTGAGTATCCCACCGGGACACGCCTGAGCGCACGTGAGTTCTCAATTTGGCAAACCGGGCCGGTCTTGTCAACGGTTTCTCGATCCGCTAACTTGAAGGCATGTTCGATTCGTTAACCAGCAAGCTCCAGAATGCGTTCAAGAACCTGCGCGGCCTCGGGAAAATCTCCGAGGCCAACGTCGGTGATGCGTTGCGCGAGGTCCGGCTGGCGTTGCTCGAAGCGGACGTCAATTTCAAGGTCGCGCGCGATTTCATTGAGCGGGTCAAGACCAAAGCCCTGGGCCAGGAGGTGGTGCAAAGCATCCAACCCGGCCAGCAAATCATCAAGGTCATCCATGATGAATTGGTGGCCCTGCTCGGGGCGGCCAACGCCGGGCTGGAGTTGAGCGGCAATCCAGCCTGCGTTCTCATGGTAGGGCTGCATGGGTCCGGCAAGACCACCTCGAGCGGCAAACTGGCGCGGTTGCTCCTCAAGCAAGGCCGCACACCCCTCCTGGTCGCGGCGGACGTTTACCGCCCCGCGGCCATGGATCAACTCGAGAAACTGGGCCAGCAAATCGGCGTGCCGGTCCATGCCCACCATGGAGGCACCGACGTGCTCCAAATTGCCCGCGAAGCCCTCGACGTGGCGCGCGCCACTAATCGCAACACCCTCATTTTCGACACCGCTGGCCGGTTGCAGATTGACGAGCCGCTGGTGCGTGAACTGGTCCTGCTCCGCGACCTGGTGAAGCCGCAGGAAATCCTGCTGGTATTGGATGCCGCCACGGGACAGGAAGCGGTGAATGTCGCGACCCATTTCGACCAGGCCCTCCAGATCACCGGGTCGATCCTGACGAAACTGGACGGCGACGCTCGAGGTGGGGCAGCGTTGAGCCTCCGCGCCGTGACCGGCAAGCCGATCAAATTTGCCGGCGTGGGCGAAAAACTCGACGAGTTCGAGCCGTTTCACCCGGAGCGCATGGCCTCCCGGATTCTGGGGATGGGCGACGTGGTCAGCCTGGTCGAAAAGGCGGTCGAAGCCGTGACCATGGACGAGGCGATGCGGCTCGAGGAGAAGATGCGCAAGGGGCAGTTCACCCTCGAAGATTTCCTCGAACAGATGCGGCAGATGAAAAAGCTGGGGCCGCTGTCCTCGCTGGTCGATATGTTGCCCGGGGGCGCCCAGGCGATGAAAGGTGCGGACCTGAGCAAGCAGGAGAAGGAGCTCAGCCACATGGAGGCGATGATCTGCGCCATGACCCCGCACGAGCGGCGCGTGCCGCAGATCCTCAATGCCCGCCGCCGCCAGCGGATCGCCAAGGGCAGCGGCGTCCAGGTCTCCGAACTCAACGTGCTCCTCAACCGCTTCGGGCAGATGCAGCAGATGATGAAGAAGATGGGCAAGTTCCAGAAGATGATGACCCGGATGGGCGGGATGATGCCGGGCCGGTAGGCCGGAGCGGCCACTTCACACGCGGGCACCAACTCGAGGGCGCGCCCACGAGCGCCATCCCACCCCAGTCCCCGGGGGGGGAGGCCCACCCTGTCGGAAACGCCTACTGTGTGCCATTGGTGTAATATTATTGTTTACACCCAGCACACTTTGTAGCATATTGTGTTCACAATATGCCATTTTGGAACCATCGAATCGAGTGCTCGTCGTGCGGAATAAGACGCCAGATCACTTTTCGGTTAAAAAGAGGTTGCCAAGAGCAGAAAAACGTTTTAAACCACTTCCAACGCACTCTCTGAATTAATTTACTAAGTATGACCCAGTCGAAACCACAAGGCGCGGGCGCGAGGAGACTCGTCGCATTTACTCTGATTGAATTGTTGGTGGTCATCGCGATCATCGCTATCCTTGCGGCGATGCTGCTGCCGGCCTTGGCGCGGGCGAAGCAAAAGGCCCAAGGCATTTCCTGCATGAACGATACGAAGCAGTTGGCTTTGTCGGCGATCATGTACACGACCGACTCGCAGGATCGCTTTCCGCCCAATCGCGATGGCGGCAACAGTGGCAAGGCCTTGACCGATGCCTCGTGGGCGGGCGGCTGGGAGGATTTTACCGCCAGCACCGATAATACCAACACGCAAATCCTGGTCGACCACGTGGCCTACCCGTACGCGGCCTACGTCGGCCAGTACACCAAGTCGGCAAAGCCCTTCCGGTGCCCGGCGGACAAGTCTCAAGTCACCATCGCCGGCATCTTGATGGACCGCGTGCGCAGCCTGTCGATGCAGAACTGGATCGGTGGCGACCCCGTGAATGGCACGGCGGCCTCCCGCACCTGGACCAGCCCGAGCAAGTACGGCACTTACTACCAAAAAGCCTCCGACGTCAAAGGGCCTTCCCTCACCTTCATTTACCTGGATGAGCGCGAGGACAGCATCAACGATGGCTGGTATGCCACCGATCCGGACAATCTCTATCAAATTGTGGACTATCCGGCGAGCTACCACGGCAACGCGGGCGGTTTCTCTTTCGTGGACGGCCACTCTGAAATCCATCGCTGGAAGGATGCGCGGACCATGCCCGCCCTGCAGAAGGGTGCGCTCCTGCCCTTGAACGTGAATTTGCCCGGGGATGTGGACGTGCTTTGGATTGCCCAACGCGCGGTCGGATTGTCCAAGTACCCGTAAGCCACCGAAGGACGCGAGGCCGACGGCCTCGGCTCCTTAGGATTTAGACCGTTTCATCCCGGAGGGATGGAAAAGCAAGCCCAGCGTTTTAACGCTGGGCTTTTTTATTTGGCCGTTTTCGTGGCGCCGACTTTCCAATCGGCGAGCGTAGTACCGGCGGGCGCCGCAAGACTTTCGACGCCTCGCGGGCAGGAATGCGCGCGATACGGCAGCAAACCAGGTCTGCGCTCCGGGCGACGGTTATTTCTCTCCCTTGATGGCCGCCAGGAACTCCTTCATGGCGGGCGACAGGGTTTTGGTCTTCTTGTGGATGGCCGCCAGCGGCCGGAAGAACTGGCCGTCCTCGAAGGTGACCTGGGCCAAGGTTTGCTTGTGGATTTCGGACACCACGGTGCCCTCGGGAACGATGGCCACGCCGGCGTCAATTTCGACGGCGCGCTTGACGGTTTCGATGTTGTCGAACTCCATCACATGCTGGACATGAACCGAGTGTTCCTTGAGGATTTTGTCGAGGGCTTTGCGGGTGGGGATGTCAGGCTCGAAGCCGATGAACTTCTGGCCGCTGAGGGCCTTCAAGCGGATGCTCTTGCCCTTGGCGAAGGGGTGCTGCGGGTGGCAGATGAGCACCAGCGGATCCTTGCGCAGGGGCACGATCTCCAATTTGGCATCGCGGGCGGGATAGGCCACCAGGCCGAGGTCCACCACATTGCCGATCACGTCTTCGTACACCTGGTTGGCGCGGCGGTACTCGACATGGACATTGACGGTGGGATAGGCCTTGAGGAATTTCTTTAAGTAGGCCGGCAGATCATGCAAGCCGATGCTGTAAATCGTCGCCAGGCGGATGGTGCCGGAGATGATCTCCTTGATCTCCGCCAACTTGGTGTTCAGCCCCGAGTAGGTCTGAATGATCTGCTTGCTGTAATCGTAGAGGACCTGGCCTTCACGGGTTAGGCGGAACCGTTTTTTGCTGCGTTCAATGAGCAGCGCCTTGAACAGGCGTTCGAGCGAACTAATCTGCTGGCTCACCGCGGATTGCGTGACTTCATTGATCTGGGCGGCTTTGGTGAAACTCTCCGTTTCCGCCAGATCGCAGAAGACTTTTAGGCTTTCGATTTGCATAAGTCCAAAGAATATACTCTTACTGACAATCGGTCAACTTATGTTTTGCTGAATCCGTTGACCAACCCGGGGTGCTGGACAAGGGCGCGGGCAGGCCGCTCACTCCAAACGCTTCGCGATCACGCACCCGCGCCCGCATTCGAACTCGCGCAGCGTCTGGAGTGCGGCGAGTGCCGCCGCTTGGCGCGCCGATCGCCATTCGAAAAGGTCGGTATCACGCCGCCGACTCGGCCTTGGTTCTTGCGCGGGCGCTTAGCGGCCTTCCAGCCCGGAACTGGGACTGGGCGCTCCGGCCGAGCCAGAACCCGGCGCGAGTGCCGGTTTGGGCTCCGGGGCCGGCCGGGCGGAGCCCGAATTGAGGACGTTGATCTTGGCGCGGATGGCTTCGACGAGCGCGGGGACGCTGGTGTCATCGAGCCGGCGCAGGACGCACTCCCAGCGGTAAGCGAAGCTGCCCGCCGGGTCATACTTGGATTCCTTGAACAGGTGGTCGAAGGCGTTGCGGCGCTTGCGGTAGTCGCCCTGGAGGCGGAGGAATTGGTCCCGCAGGGCCGCCAGGTAGACTTGGGCAAACTCCAGGGCGTCGGAGAGGTAGTTATCGCGGCGGTAAACGGGGCGGGCATAGTCGGCGGCCCAGGTTTCCAACGGGAGTTTGAACTCGGCGAAAGCCCCGGTATGGTCGGTGACCAGGATCTCGGTGGGGAGGCCGTCAGGCCCTTCAATGACGACCTCATCTCCGTCGTCGAAGATCGTGCGGCCACCGTCAATCTGCCGGCCGACGATGAGGCTCGAGGCGGCGGCTTGGCCGAGCAACCGGGCGAAGCGGGCGGCGTAGCCGGGGCGCGAAAACCGTTCCAGGGGGAGTTTGTCGGTGGCGATGCCCGCGACATACTCCCGCTCGAAATAAGTGGTGCGGATCAGTTGGCCCCGGTAGCGGGCGTTTTTTCCCTGGTAGATTTGGTTCAGGCGACGGAACACGACGCGGCGCGAGAGGTTCATCCCCAACTGGTGGCAGCCCACGCGGCGATCCAGGCAATAATCGGTGTATTCGTCGCTTAACAGGATGGCTTCCAAGAGGTCCTTGCCCGCGTCGAGGTGATCCCACACCCCCCACTTCTGGAGGCGCATGAACCGCTTGATGGGTTCGGTGCGGCTGCGCACGCGGAACTCGGCCAGGAACACGCCACGCCGGCCCCGCCGCTCGGGCCGATCCAGGGAGAGGGATTCCGGCAAGGACCCCAGGTTGATGCACTCCAGGTCGCCGTAATCGCGGATGAAGTTGAAAATGATGCCCTTGGCCCGCAAGTCGCAGAGGCGCTGCAGCTCGGCATCCTCCGGCTGGAGCGCCGCTTCTTCGAAGATCGAATCGAGCAAAAACTCGCCTTCGTCGAAACGCCCGCCGGCCAGCCAGTCGATATTCAGAAAGAACTCCGGGCTGAGTCCGTCCAGGATGTGTTCGCTCTGGGCCTCGTTGCCTTCCAGGAACAGGGTGGAGAGCATCCGCTGGCACCAGGCCCGGTTTTCACATTGGTCATGGCGGAAGGTCTCATGCACGGCGGAGCAGAACCGAGCCTTGAGCTCGCCATACTTGGCGCGCAGTTCGGGTGCCGGGAGCTCGCGCCAGGGGATCCCGGCAAAGTCCCGGACGTCAAAACGGCGCAACTCGGGGGCGAAAAAATTCAACTCCGGACGCCCTCGGCGGTTCCGTTGCGCGGCATGCTCGGCGATTTCTGCCAGGTGTTCGGCCAGGGCCGCGTCGTTGAGCTGGCCCAGGCCCTCGAACGACTGGTAAGTCAGCCAGCGGGTGCCGGTGAGCCGGTTATAAAAGTAGATGGGCAGCCCGCTGATCGCGACCTTGGAAGCGAACACCAGGTTCTGCTTGGTCTCGCTGCTGCGGGGAATGGCGTTGAGCCGCCAATATTCCCCCCGCCGCCGGATGGCTTCATGCACCCGGTCGTCCGACACCGAAAGAAACTTCACCTGCCGTTTGGAAACCAATTCCTGGAGCAGTTCGTCGGCGGCAAAGGCCATTTCCATCCGTTCGGGATCGGGCCGGATCAAAATGTGATCCGGTTCGAAGATCAGGTCGGTGGACTCCGTCGAGACCGCAATTTCCTCGTCCAGGGTGAGGGTGGGCAAGCCCTGGGCGGCGCGCTCGTCGTTCAGTTGCTGGATAAACTGCGAGCGCTGCCAGGCGTGGACGCCCGGCGTTTGGGTGTACAAAACACCATAGTTCGGGAAGAGTGTGCCGATCCGGGTCAACTGCGTGCCCGCTTCGTCCCGCGCAAAGGGATGCGGTCCTATCAACTTCAAGTGCATGGTTCCGACAACCTCGCAGGAAACCCCCGACCTGTCCACTGTGGAGGGTCAAGAACTCGCTGGAGTTAATTCCATCCGGCTGGTAGTCTTGGGCGGTTAATTGCGGTCAACCAACCATGCTCGATGAATCCAGCCATTGAAACGGTCGGCCTCACGCGCCGGTTCGGCAGCCTCTGTGCGGTCGACGGCATCCACCTCGCGGTCGAACGCGGGACCTTCTACGGGTTCCTGGGGCCGAACGGAGCGGGCAAATCCACCACCATCAAGATGCTCACCGGGCTGTTGGCGCCGACCTCGGGGTCGATGCGGTTGCTGGGGGAAGAGGTGGGCGACCCCGAACGGGGCCGCGAAGTCAAACGCCGCATCGGGGTAGTGCCCGAGAACCTCAGCCTGTTCGAGAACCTCACGGCACGCGAGTATCTGACGTTCATCGGGCGGATGTACCTGCTGCCAGCGGCGACCATCCGGGAGCGAACCGCGGAACTGCTGGTCATGATGGGGTTGGAAGAAGAGGAGAAAAAACTGGCCCTGGAGTACTCGCACGGGATGCGCAAGAAGCTGGCCCTGGCGGCGGCCTTGCTGCCCAATCCCGAGTTGCTCTTCCTGGACGAGCCGTTCGAGGGCGTGGACGCCGTGGCCTCGCGCGTGCTCCGCGACACGCTCAAGCGCTGTGTGGAGCGCGGCGCGACCGTCTTCCTCACCTCCCATGTGCTGGAGATCGTCGAGCGGCTGTGTTCGCATGTGGGCATCATCGCCCAGGGCCGGCTGGTCCACCAAAGTTCCATGGCTGAGATGCGCCAAAACCAGTCGCTCGAGGAACGGTTCCTGCAAGTGGTGGGCGCGGGGCAGGTCGAGCGGCAAAAACTGAGCTGGCTGGAGGGGGAACGGTGAACTGGGACCAACTGCGGGCCATCCTCTGGCTGCGCTGGCGGCTGAGCCGGAACCAGTTCCTGCGCGGCGGCACCTTGAACGCCGTGTTGTCGGTGGTCGTTGGGGTCTTGCTGGTCCTCGGGGCCTGCGGGACGGCCCTCGGGGGCGTGGCGGGAGGCTGGGCCGCCGGCGCCAAAGCCTCGCCGCCGGTGCTGCTGGTCATCCTCGACGGCGTCGTGTTTGGGTTGTTGATCTTCTGGGGGACCGGCTTGATGGTCGAGATTCAACGCGCCGAGAGCATCGACCTGCCCAAGTTGCTGCACCTGCCGATCACCTTGCGGCAAGTGTTCGTCTTTAATTACGTGGTTTCGCATTTCTCGCCCGGCATGCTGTTTTTTCTGCCGGGCCTGATGGGGTTCTGCCTGGGTCTGGCGCTGGGCGGCGGGGTCATGCTGGCCCTGATGATCCCGGCCGCGGCCGGGTTTGTGTTCATGCTGACGGCCTGGAGTTACTGCCTGCGGGGTTGGCTGGCGGCCCTCATGACCAACAAACGGCGGCGACGCTCCATCATCGTTTGGGTGACGGTAGTGTTCGTGCTGTTTGCCCAACTCCCCAATCTGCTCGTCCAGTCCTCGCTATTCAAAAAGGCAACCGGTCAAAACCGCCCGGCGCGCACCGAGCAGCCCCAGCAGGCGGGGTTGGTGATTCCCGAGGTCCTGCTGCGGGGGCACCTGGCCGTGCCGCTCGGCTGGCCAGGCTACAGCGCGATGACCCTGAAAGCAGGCAATCCGTGGCCGGCGGTAGGCGCCTCGCTCGCCGGCGGGTTGGTCGGGGTGCTCGGCCTGATGCGGGCCTACCGGATGACCCTGCGCTTCTACCAGGGTTATGAAAGCGGGCGGGCGCCCGTCTCGTCCCGACCCGTGGCGCCCCGCCCCACCGCCGGCCAGGCCCCGACGTTCCTGGAGCGCCGCCTGCCCGGACTCCCCGACGAGGTGGCGGCCCTGGGGTTGGCCACCTTTCGCTCCCTGGTGCGTTCCCCCGAATTGAAGATGGCCTTTATCATGCCGGTGGTGATGGCGGTGATCCTGGTTTCGACGCGCTTTTCGCTGGCCAAAGCCCCCGCGCTCGGAAAATGGAGTCTGCTCCTGGCCACCGCCGCAGTGGGCATGGCCACGCTCTCGGTGGCGCCGACCATGGGCAATGCCTTCGGGCTGGATCGCAACGGGTTCCGCGCCCTGGTGCTCCTGCCCACGCGGCGGCATTACGTGCTCCTGGCCAAGAATCTCGCCTTTTTCCCCTTCATGGCCCTCATCAGTCTCATCATGCTGGCGCTCGGGGTCGCGGTGGCCGGCGTCTCGGCCAACGGCCTGCTCATGGGGTTAATCCAGGCTCCCACCGCTTTCCTCCTGCTCTGCCTGTTCTGCAACTATTCCGCCATCCTGGCACCTTACAAGCTGGCCGTCGGAACACTCCAGGCCAAGAAGCCCAAGGCCATCGTGTTCCTCGTCATGTTCATCAACCTGCTGTTGCTGCCGCTGGTCGCCCCGATCCTCCTGCTGCCCCCGGGCGCCCAGCTCCTGGCCACCTATTTGGAGTGGCCGCCCTGGCTGCCGGTCGGGCCGCTGGCCGCCGCCGCCGTCTTGCCGCTGGTCGCCTGGGCCTACTGGCTCATTCTCCCCGCCCAAGGCCGGCTCCTCCAACGCCGCGAGCAAACCATCCTGCTCGAGGTCACCGAAGACACCGAGTAAACCGCTATGAAAACCAATCAGAACATTGGCTTGGAGCACGTCCAGGCCGTCTATACCGGCCCGGAGGGCGACCTCTGGGAATTAATCATGGGCGAGCAGATCCACCTGGGCGGCTTTCAGTCCTCGATGGACCTCGCGCAACGGGCCGGGATCGAGCCGGGGTTGCACGGCATCGATCTCTGCTGCTGCAGCGGCGCCGGCATGCGCTTCCTGGTGAAGTGTCGAGGCGTCGCCGGCATGTGCGGCGTCGATGCCACCACCAAGGTGGTCGAACGCGGCCGCCAGCGGTGCGCGGCCCTGGGGTTGACCTCTCAGATCTCGTTCACCTTGGCGGACGTCTGCGCCACGGGCCTGCCCAGCGCCAGCGCCGACTTCGTTTGGGGTGAGGACGCCTGGTGTTATGTGGTCGACAAGCCCCGGCTGATTGCCGAGGCGTCCCGGTTGGTGAAGCCCGGGGGGGTGATCGCCTTTACGGATTGGATCGAGGGGCCCGCCGGCTTGTCGGAGGCCGAGGCCGCGCGCTTCCTCACCTTCATGAAATTCCCCAGTCTCCAGGATCTCCCGGGCTACACGGCCCTGCTGGCAGCCCACGGTTGTCCGCTGCGAGTGGCCGAGGACACCGGACGTTTCGCCCCCTGCATGGACCTCTACCTCGACATGCTCCATAAACAGCTCACCTACGACGCCCTGCGGATCATCGGTTTTGACCTCGCCCTGATGCAGGCGATGGGGGCCGAGATGGCCTTCCTGCAATCCCTGGCCCACCAGGGCAAAATCGCCCAGGCCCGCTTTGTCGCGGTGAAGAACCGCTGAACTTCGAGGCCCGGTAGCATCAAACGTTCGTTCGCTGCCCGGGCCTGTTTCCGCGGCACCGGCAAGCCGTGTCATCAGACCTGGGGTTTGGCCTGGTGCAGGGTGACTTCGCGGCGGTTGGGCAGCTTCAGCGGCTGCTCGCGTTTCCCAGCAAACCGTTGCCACCGCGCGGCGAGCCCTGGTCTGCTCCTCCACCGGGGTAAAGCTGCGGTGTGAATGAGCCGCCCCTTTCGCGAGGAGATAGCCTGGCTAGGTTTCCTGGCCGGGCTTTCCGCTGGGCGCGGTTGGGGGTGGTGGCGTCTGGCTGGGTGGCGGTTGGTCGGCCGGTTTGGCTCCTGCGGCCGGTTCCGGCTTCGAAGGGTGCATTGGCTGGTTGATGCGGTGCTCCTTGAGCTCGGCGTAGATCGACTTGGCCAGGCCGGATTTTTCAAACCCGATCACCTTCGCGCCCTGGAGGTTAAAGAACTTCTCCAGGTCTTCCGTGGTGAAGTGCTGGACCACGGGATAATGCGTGAAGTCAGCCAGGATTTCCGCCCGGCTCCGGTCGGAGATGTCGTGGGTGATCAGTACGAAATGGAGGCGGCTCTTGCTGCGGGCCAAAGTGTCGCGCCCGACGATCAGGTTGCGCGAGCGTAACACGAAAGGGAACAACCGCTCGACCGGCTTCCTGGGCACGGACGGCTTAACGCCTGGTTCATTCATGGAACCAGTCTAGCGCACGATGGGGCGCCCGGAAAGCAGATCTCGAAAAACACCCCATCGATGAGGAGGAGCCGTGTTTGTGAGATTGAATCGCCACCGTCCTGCGGACCTTAACGGGCATCACCACCCCACCCCACGCCGCAGCGTCGGCCAATTAGAGGACGTGTACGGGACCGCAACGAGCGCCGCCCCGCCCAATCCCAGTGGCAGGGGACGAGCCGCCCCCGCCGCTGAGGGTGGAGCTTGATACCACCCTGGCGCCATGCTGCTAATGCGGATTTTAAGTTGAATTTAAACCAGGCCGAGGTTAGAATTACTCTCAACATCCGACACCTGTGACAGCCCGGCAAACCGAATCCGAGCGAATGTTTGGCAATATGAGATTACTGCATTGGGTCATCGCCCCGGTCTGGCTGCTGGCGGCCGGGTCGGCGCTGGCGGGCACGGCTATCACACTGACCTGTTCCTCGAACCTCACGGTGATGGCAACCAGTTCGAACGGGGCCACGGTCTTCTTCACCTGCTCCGCCTCCGGGGGCTGCAGTCCACCCCCGACGATCGAGGCCACTCCACCCAGTGGGAGTTGGTTTCCCGTGGGAACCACGACCGTGATGACCACCGCCAAGGATAGCTGCGGGGCGTCCGCCCATTGCAGCTTCACGGTGACCGTCATCACCCCGTCTATCGCGCTCTACTGCTCGTCCAACCTCACGGTGTCGGCCACCGGTTCGAACGGGGCCACCGTGTTCTTTACCTGCTCCGCCAGCGGGGGGTGCGATCCACCCCCCTACATCGTCGCCAATCCACCCAGTGGGAGTTTCTTCCCGATTGGCACCACGACCGTAACGACCACCGCCGGGGACGCCTGCGGGTCGGTGACCAACTGCAGTTTCGACGTCACCGTAATCGCCCGACCCATTGCGCTTTACTGCTCCTCGAACCTCACAGTGTCGGCGACCAGTTCGAACGGGGCCACGGTGTTCTTTACCTGCTCCGCCAGCGGGGGGTGCGATCCACCCCCCTACATCATCGCCAATCCGCCCAGCGGGAGTTTCTTCCCGATTGGCACCACGACCGTAACGACCACCGCCGGGGACGCCTGCGGGACGGTGACCAACTGCAGTTTCGACGTCACCGTAATCG
>Ga0316219_1002709_pt1 | contig 15614 bp, 10 predicted proteins | sample TBH18003PmetaG_FD_203635 | JGI IMG/M metagenome (GOLD analysis project Ga0316219, IMG submission 203635) | Freshwater microbial communities from Trout Bog Lake, Wisconsin, USA - TBH18003P | ecosystem: Environmental > Aquatic > Freshwater > Lake > Hypolimnion/Profundal zone | place: USA... | reverse complement strand
TGGCATGGGCGATCGCAAGGTCAGGTTGGAGACATAGGGCAACTTTAAAACTGGCCTCGGCTGCTTCATATTTACCCAGCCCAAGCAGACAAGAAGCCATTTCGCTATGCGCCTCCGCCATGCCTGGCGAAAGCTTGAGCAACTGCCGCAAGGCGGCCACTGCTTCGTTGAATGCCTGGCGGTTGTATTGGGCAATGCCCAGCAGCCGCCAGCCCAGCAGGTTGCCCGGGTACCGCAAGGTGACTCTTTTCGCTATCTGCGCCAAGTAGTCCCAATGCCCTGCGTTCATCAGGGTCACCAGCTCATGCACCACACGGGCCGGAACAGGCTGGGCGCGCGCTGCTTTGGGGGGGCGCATATTCAAACGCAATAAACGCCGGCGTCGCCAGCAAAGTCGTTCAGCGGCACACCCGGCCCAGCAGAAAAGTTCATGCAGTTGTTGATACAACACTCCCGTTAATTTTTGATCATTCCACCATTCTTTGCTAACGATGGCGCTAGCTATGTGGCGCAAATGTAAAGATCCGTGAAGATTTACCACCTTTGGCCCTGACTAACGTGTAAATCGACACATGATCTGATTCAGGGATTGAATGTGGCAGCGCGGCGCAAAAGCGAGCGTCGTCTACCGGATTTGCGCACGGTCAATGGTTTGGGGTGCAGAGGCGCTATGCTCCGCCAAGGGAAGGCCGGCCCGTCCGCATGCGTGTGAAGATGCGCGCCCCTGGTCGCCGAGCGGCAGCCCCTGGAGACAACATTAGATGAAGCCCCAGAGCATTGGAAGAAGCCATCTTTTCGCCACAGCCATCTCGGTTTGCCTGGCGATTGCGGGGGCGGCCCTGTACGCGGTGCAGGAATTACACGACGGTGTGCAGTCCCGCATTGACAGCAGCACGCAAAATCTGGCAGCCGCGGTGCTTCTGACCCTGGATGGCATGGTGGACACCATCGACGTGACGCTGCAGGCATCGGCCGATGAAATCGCCCGCCAAAATGCCAGCGGCCATCCCGGCAGCCAAGCCATTTCTGATTACCTGGAGCTGCAGGCCAAGCGGCTTGCGCATATAGACCATCTGCGCGGCACCGATGCCAAGGGTGACGTGGTGTATGGGCCCGGGCGCCCCAAGTCCACGGTCAATTTGTCGGATAGGGCGTTTTTTACGCAGCTGCGGGACGATCCGACATCCGGCATCTACATGGCCAAACCGGTCATTGCCAAAATTTCCGGCAAACCCGTCTTCACATTTGCCAGGCGCATCAATCACCCGGACGGAAGTTTTGCCGGGACGGTCTATGCATCCATCCAGGTCGCGGAGTTCACCACCATGCTGGCCCAGATCAAGATGCAAGCCGGCGGGTCGATCGCGCTGCGCGACAAGGACCTGAGCCTGGTCGCGCGCCATGTTTTTGGTGCAAAAAACCCGATCTCCTTAGGCAGCGCACAATTGTCCAGCGCCTTTGCTCAGGCCTTGCAGAGCGACCCGGCATCAGGCACCTACATCAGCGATTCCAGGTCGGCCGATTCGGTACACCGCACCTACTCCTACCAACGCAGCGCGAAGTACAAATTCCTGGTCAATGTGGGCCTTCCGATGGATCAGGGCTTTGCCGAGTGGCAACGCCAGGCACTGGTGGTGCTGGCACTGGCCTTCCTGCTGTGCTGTGCCGTGGGGTTCATGGTTTACCAGTTCATTCGCTCGCGTGCCAGCCTGGAAGCACTGTTGGCCTCCCTGGAAATCAGCCGCAATGCCTTGCAGCAGAAGCACCTGCAGTTGGAGCAAACCGAGCATCAGCACCTCTCCCTGCTTAAAAATCTGCACATCGGATTGGTCGTGCACGGGCCCGATACCAGCGTTGTGTTCAGCAACAGGCAGGCATGCCTGCTGCTCCAGCTCAGCGAAGAGCAGATGCTGGGCAAAGCGACAACCGATCCCGCATGGTGTTTTGTAGATGCGCAAGAGGTGCCGCTGGGGCCAGACGACTACCCGGTCAGCAGGGTGTTGCGCGAGCAAAGGGCGTTTGAAGACATGGACGTAGGTGTCCAGGCACCCGGTCAGGATGCGCTGATCTGGCTGGAAGTCAGTGCCTTCCCGGAGTTCTCGGCCGATGGCAGCCTCACCCAGGTGGTGGTCAATTTTTATGAAATCACCAAACGCAGACAGGCCGAGCAGGCGCGCCAACGCGCCGCCCGCGCCCTGCGGCTGGTGACGGACACCAACATCACGCTGGCCCGCGCAAAGAACAAGGCACAAATGCTGGAAGACATTTGCACCCTGATATGCGAAAAGGGGGGGTACCTGCTGGCCTGGGTCGGTTACGCCCAGCAGGATGCGGGCCAGGCTGTGCTCCCCATGGCGCATTCCGGTATCGACAACGGCTATCTGGCAAACGTGAAAATTTCCTGGGGTGCGGAATCTCCCTTTGGTCAGGGGCCTACCGGCACCGCCATCCGCACCGGACAAACCCAGATCAACCGGGACTACGCCAACCATCCGGCCATGCTGCCTTGGCGCGAGCTCGCGCAGGAACACGGCTTCCAATCCAGCATTGCGCTCCCGTTCATCAAAAAATCCGGCACCCGTGGCGCCTTGACGATCTACTCGACGCTTGCCGATGCCTTCAGTGCCGATGAGGTGGTCTTGCTCGAAGAGCTGACCGGCAACCTAGCGCACGAACTGGACGCCCTGGATGACAGACTGCGGCGCTATGAAGCCGAATCGGCGTCCAAGGCCAAAGCCAACTTCCTGACCAATATGAGCCATGAAATCCGCACGCCGCTCAACGCCATCGCCGGCATGGCCCACCTGATACGCCGCGATAGCCTTACACCCACGCAGTCGGACAGGTTGGGCAAACTGGAGCTTGCCAGCAGGCACCTGCTCAACATCCTCAACGACATTCTGGACCTGTCCAAAATTGACGCCGACAAACTCACCCTGGAGCAAGTGCCTTTGCGGGTGGAAAGCATCGTGTCCAACATCGTGTCCATGGTCTTGGAGCGGGCACAAAGCAAGCACATCGGATTGACCTACGAAGTGCAGGCCCTGCCCCAAAACCTGGAAGGCGACGTGACGCGCCTGCAGCAGGCCCTGCTGAACTACGCCACCAACGCCATCAAATTTACCGAGGCCGGGCAGGTAAGCATCCACTCGCGGCTGGTGGAAGAAGATGCAGACAGCGCCCTCATCCGCTTTGAAGTGGCCGACACCGGCATTGGCATAGAGCCGCGGGTGCTGGAGCGGCTGTTTTCCGAATTTGAGCAGGCCGACAACTCCACCACCCGCCGCTATGGCGGCACCGGCCTGGGCCTGTCCATCACCCGCAAACTGGCCAAGCTGATGGGAGGAGACGCGGGCGCCCACAGCACACCGGGCCTTGGCAGCAGCTTCTGGTTCAGCGCCAGGTTGAAGAAGGGTGCCCTGCAAGCGGTGCAAAACCATACGCCGTCCCTGCAAAACGCCCTGTCCCTGCTGCGCGAAAGGCACGGTGGCCTGCGGGTACTGGTGGCGGAAGACGAACCGGTCAACAGTGAGATTGCCTGCATCCTGCTGGAAGATGCGGGGTTTGAAGTGGACGTGGCCGACGACGGTGTGCTGGCCCTGGAAAAGGCCGGCCAATCGGCGTACGCGGTGATTTTCATGGATATGCAGATGCCTCGCATGGATGGCCTGAGTGCAAGCCGCAACATCCGCCAATTGCCCGGCTACGCCAGTACGCCCATTTTGGCAATGACGGCCAATGCCTTTGCCGAGGACAAGGCGCGCTGCCTGGCTGCAGGCATGAGCGGCTTTCTCAGCAAGCCGGTGCCCCCAGAAGAACTCTATGCCGCGCTGCTGACCGCCTTGGCGCCTGCCTAATCACGCGGCCAGCAGGCCGCTGTGCGCTGCGGCGTGGCGCAGCCAGGCGCCGTCGTGCGCCAGGGCGAGGCCGGCCTCCAGTGCGCGCGAGGGGCGGGCCTGCGCGTGCGAAATGAAACCGATGCGCGTCTTTACCTCGGGGCCGGTCAGGGGCGATGCTTCCAGTTCGCGGTAGCCGCGCAAGGTGTCCACCAAGGCTCCGGGCAGCACGCTGCACACGTCGCCATCCACCACGCTCAGCATCATGGTCATGATGCTGTTGGTCTCTATGGCGGGTGTGACACGCGCACCCGCCGTGATAAAGGCAGCATCCACAATCGTGCGGTTATGCATTTCGGGGGTCAGCAGGCACAGCGGCAGCTTGGCTGCGTCCCTCCAGGGCATGGACCTGGTAATTTGCAGCCCCTTGGCATGGGGCTTGGCGTTGCGGCGCAGCAAAAAATAATGCTCTATGTACTGGGGCCAGACCTGTAGGCGGCGCTCCTGCACCCGCATGCGGTCGCTGTAACCCAGCGCCAGATCCAGCGTCAAATCCTCCAGCCCACGCTCCAGATCGGATGAACTCAGCGACAGCACCACCGGTTGTATGCCATTGTGGCGGGCCTGCAGCATGGCGGCAAAGCGCGCCGCAATCGGCACCGCTGTGGGCACCGCGCCAATGCGGATAGGTCCACGCGGCGCCAGTGTCTCGCTTTGCAGTTCCTGTTGCAGATTGGCGTGCTCGTGCAACATCAGCTTGGCCGAGGCCAGCACCCGCTCGCCCTGCGGGGTGAGGCCGGCAAAGTTGCGGTCACGCTTGACGATCACCACATTGAACTCGCGCTCCAGAGCGCGCATGGCGTTGGACAGCGCCGGTTGCGTGATGTGGCAGGCCTGGGCCGCGCGCCCGAAGTGCTTGTGCTCCTGCAGCGCCACCAGGTAGCGCAAAGAGGGCAGCAGGTTCATGGTGCGGTCCGGCCGGTCACAGCATCAGGTGTTCTTGCTGATGGTGATGCTGGGGAACTTGCTGGAGAAGTCCTTGTTCTTGGCGGCAATGGCCAGAGCCACCTTGCGCGCCACGGCCTTGTAGAGGCCGGCCAACTCGCCATCGGGCTCGGCCACCACGGTGGGCTTGCCGCCATCGGCCTGCACGCGGATCTGCATGGCCAGGGGCAAGGCGCCCAGGTAGTCCATGCCGTATTGCTCGGCCATCTTCTTGCCACCGTCCACGCCAAAGATGTGTTCGATGTGGCCGCAGTTGCTGCACACGTGCACGGCCATGTTTTCCACAATGCCCAGAATCGGCACGCCGACCTTCTCGAACATCTTGATGCCCTTCTTGGCATCCAGCAGGGCGATGTCCTGTGGAGTGGTCACCACCACGGCGCCGGTCAGGGGCACGCGCTGGCTTAAGGTGAGCTGGATGTCGCCAGTGCCGGGCGGCATGTCGACGATCAGATAGTCCAGGTCCTTCCAGGCGGTCTGGCGCAGCAGTTGCTCCAGCGCCTGGGTGGCCATGGGGCCGCGCCAGATCATGGCCTCGTCCTGCGCCACCAGAAAGCCGATCGACATGACCTGGATGCCGTAATTCTCCATCGGCTCCATGGTCTTGCCGTCTTCCGATTCGGGGCGACCTTCGATGCCCATCATCATGGGCTGGCTGGGGCCGTAAATGTCGGCATCGAGCAGGCCCACGCGGGCGCCCTCTGCGGCCAGGGCCAGCGCTAGGTTGGCGGCGGTGGTGCTCTTGCCCACGCCACCCTTGCCGGAGGCCACGGCCACGATGTTCTTCACACCGGGCAAGAGTTGCACACCGCGCTGCACGGCGTGGGCCGTGATGTTCAGCGTGGGGGTGACTTGCACGTCTTGCACGCCCTCCACGGTTTGCGCCGCGGCGGCCAGGGCTTCGGCAAAGGCCTGGTGCTGGCTCAGCGCCGGGTAGCCCAGCTCCAGCGTGAAGGCGACGCGTCCGCCCTCCACTTTGAAGCCTTTGATGCACTTGCTGGAAACGAAGTCCTTGCCGGTGTTGGGGTCGATGACGCTTTGCAAAGCGCCCATGATTACTTGTTCTGAAACTGCCATTGCTAACTCCTGAGTTGGCGATAGTCTAGCGAACCGCGCCTGCCCTTCGGGGGCGCAGGTGCATACGGAGCAGGGACCAGGAGATGGCCGCGGGTTTACCCCATTCATTTCACACCTGCGAGCACAAACCAGCGCTTCATAATCGTTTGCATGGGAAGAACAGAAACTGCAGCCGCCTTAGCCACCCCGGCCAGCCGCGGACCGGTCGGCTTGATGCTTTCCGGCGGCGGTGCCCGCGCCGCCTACCAAGTGGGCGTGCTCGAGGCCATTGCCGATATCCGCCTGGCCTGTGGCGCCGGTGCAGAGCCCAATCCCTTTCCCATCATTACCGGCACCTCGGCCGGCGCCATCAACGCCGCGGCCCTGGCCTGCGGAAGCGACGACTTTGACGCCGCGGTGCGCCTGATTGCCACCACCTGGCGTCACTTTCACGCCGACGACGTCTACCGCGCAGACCACCTGAGCATGCTGCGCTCCGGCGCCAAGTGGATGACGCTGCTGTCGGCCGGTTGGATCCTGGCCAAGTGGCGGCGCATCAAGCCGCGCTCGCTCTTGGACAACAGCCCCTTGCACGATTTGCTGAAGCGGCTGGTGCCGCTGGAGCGCTTGCCCGAGCTGATACGCCTGGGCCATATCCAGGCGCTGGCGGTCACCGCGTCCAGCTACGGCTCGGGCGAGCATGTCACCTTCTTCGAGGGCGACAAGCGCCTCATGCCCTGGGTGCGCTCGCAACGCCTGGCCGTGCGCGACCGCATCACCCATGCGCATCTGCTGGCATCGAGTGCCATCCCGTTTATATTTCCGGCCACCGAGCTGCACATCAACGGCCACACCGAATATTTTGGCGACGGCTCCATGCGACAGAGCGCGCCGGTGGCCCCGGCCATCCACCTGGGTGCCGAGAGGTTGCTGGTAGTGGGCGCCGGGCGCATGAGCGAGCCCAAGGGCGCAGCGCCCTGGGCCAATGGCAACAGCTATCCCAGCATTGCGCAGATCGCAGGCCACGCGCTGTCCAACATCTTTCTGGATGCGCTGGCGGTGGACGTGGAGCGGGTGCGCCGCATCAACCACACCCTGCAACTGGTGCCACCGGAGCTGCGCCAGCAAAGCGCGTTGCGCCCCATTGACCTGCTGGTGATTGCGCCCAGCCAGCGCCTGGATGTGATCGCCTCACGCCACATTGGCGACCTGCCGCACGCGGTGCGCACCATGCTGAACGGCGTAGGCATCTCCTCGGCCAAGGCCGACGTGAAAGGCTCGGCCCTGGCTAGCTACCTGCTGTTCGAGTCCAGCTACACCGGCGAGCTGATGAGCCTGGGCTATGCCGACGCACAAAAACAGCGCGCCGAGGTCTGCGCCTTTTTCGGCTGGACCGACCGGCAGGCAGCAAGTCCCGCAGCCACGCCGGTCAAAGCTTTTGTAGAGCGCCGCGCCGACCCCTTGCGCGTGCGCTAAGGGGAGTGGGCAAACCGGGATCGCGTAGTCACATATAACGCGGCATGGATGCGCAGGGTCTGAAGACAATGGCTCCACTTGGGTCAATCGCGATGGACAGATAGGGGGTCGCGATCGTGTCTATGTCGACATTGCCCACAAGCCCCCCGGGCTCTACCCGAACATTCACCTGTGCAAGCCCTGGCGCCACCTCTGCGTCGAAGGCCGCGGCGCGTGAAATGCGCAGGTCGGTGGTAACGTCCCGCTCCTGGTAAACCTGGTGTGCGCCTATGAAAATGACAACGCTATGGCCATGGAAACCTTCTTCCAAGGAGATGTGCAATGTGCTCACGTAGCCTCCAGGCATGGGTTGAGAGAAGAACCCCGATGACACCGCCGGTACAAAGTAGCTGGGCATGGTGCGATCGGGGTTCGACGGGCTTACTTGGCAGCCCGCATGGCGGCGATATCCTGCGCCAACTTGAGGCTGGACTTGGCCGACTTCTCGTCACCCTTTTCATGGTGCAGCGACGCCAACTTGTTCAGGCCACGCATCCGGGTCAGGTCGTCGATTGTGCCCTTGCCCGAAGCCGCGGCCATCATCAGGCTATGGGCCTCGGTCAAATTGGCGGCCCGCACCAACATGCTACCCGGCTGGTCTTTATGGATGGTCTTGAAGGTGCGCGCCGCATTGACACCCTTGGCAAAACGCACGTAGTCTGCCAGGCGGTGACTGCCGTGCTTTTCAAGCAGGGTGCTAAAGGCAGCGTTGCCCTCGCGCAGCGCTTCCGAGTCCGAGCCCTGGAGGTAAAACAGGGCGCCCTGCTCTTCTCCCAGCAACAGATGCGCAATCTCTTCGTTCTCTGCCGTGGCCGGATTGCGCACACGCAGCTTGAGCACGTTGGACATGACCCTTGAACCGTCCAGCGCGTGGTACACCGCACGCAGGGTGTAGGTTCCCGGCTGCTCGAAATACAAGCCGCCCTTGCCAAAGCCGATATAGGCGACGTCCTCAATCGTTTGCCCCGCAGCCAGGAATTCGGCCTTGCCCGACATCAAATGGTCGATATAGGGTTCATAGACCACGACCTGTCCATTGGGTTTGGCAATCACCACGCTCGCCATGGCCTGACCGGGATGCACATGCGGGTAGACCGACTTGCCACGCAGGTCGCTGGGCGAGAGGGCGAGATGGATGGACACCGGTTCGCCCAGCACAAAGCTGTCGTGGACGCCCGAAATCCGGAATTGCAGGCCCGACTGGTCGCTGACGGGGTCGGCCATGATTTCCGGGTTGCACAGGGAGGAGCCGGTAGCAAACGGGCTGCCGCCCATGATGATGTTGTTGCGAAAGGCGTGGCGCAGATGGACCAACTCCGGATCGTCAAAGACAAAACCGAAGGCGGCCCAAAACGCCGCTTCACCGCCCGGGTAGCGCCAGGGGTAGTTCATATAGGACTTGGCCGAGGGCCTGTCCACACCCGGCGGGTTGCCCAAGGACTTTTGCCATGAATGCAAGAGGTTGAAGCAATGGCCCAGCTCGTGAACATAGCAATACAGTTGCTCACGCAATTGCGTGGGCGCCGTACCCCCCATGCCCGCATGGAACACCGCGCAGCCCTGACGCTGCAGGCCCTGCTGGTCAAACATGATGCCGAGCAGGCCATCTCCCAACTCATGGTGTTGGCAGACCACTTGCCATACCGCCCATTGCGGAGCTTCGCGCCACAAACTGAAGTGGCGCACCATGGAGGCATGCAGCTCTGCGTCCGACCATTTGGCGTCGGCTCCCGCCTCGCCGATATTGATCACGTCAGATCCCGCGGTGACCAGCATCTGAATGCCGGCTTCTGCATAGGCCGATACCACCGACAAGGTGCGTGCGGCACCGCCCGATGGCAGCGTGCCGGTGTTGTAGCTGGAAAACACGGGGGTGGTCACATCCGACACGCGGTCGGTCTCGATCTGGACGGTGCGCAAATAGCGCGAACCAAACGGGCACACATAGCTGGCACCGGGTGCGCCACCGGTGCCAAAGAAGCTTACCGTGGCTGCGGCAGCCGGCTGGAATATCGTGCGCTTGGGGATGGTCACTTGCACCACGGGTGCGCCCGCGCTCCAGGTGAAGCGCCCCAGTCCACGCATGACAACGGCGGTGCTGGTGCTGGTGACGACGGGGCTGTCCACCACAAAGGAGCCGAAATAGCTCAGAGTGGCCCCCGACAAGGAAAAGAAGTCGGCGCTGAACTTGCTCAGAGGGTGACTGCCGTCCACATCCACCCGCAATTCGAGCTGAAATCCAGGGGTGCTGGGGCTGCGGTAACTGCCGCTGACCGTCCGCAAAATCACCGGAATCGGTGTGGGCAAGGGCGACGCGGCTATGGCGCTTCCATGCAGGCTGGTAGGTTCGGCAGCGGGACTCAGATCGGTGTCAAGCGGGTACGCTGCCACGTCCTGCACGCGCGACACGGACTCCTCACGGGCCTCGTCCATCGCGTTGTCGGACGCCAGGTTGGTGGGATCTTCAAAAGCCATTCAGTACTCCTTCGATAACAGATTGCTAACGACTGGCACAGGCGCAGGGCCTGAACGCTCAGCCAAGGGCTGCACCATGTAGCGGAGTCAATGCACGCCCACACAGCACGGACAAATGATCCAAGGCACGGCCCTAGCCCGGCTTGAGAATCCGCAACCTCCACCCCCGGACTAAAATCGCTGTCTGTCCCCGAAAGCCCTCTTCATGCCCGCACACCGCAAGCTCTTCGTCACCACCGCCCTGCCCTACGCCAACGGCAACTTCCACATCGGCCACATCATGGAATACATCCAGGCCGATATCTGGGTGCGATACCAGCGCATGCAGGGCCATGCGGTGAACTTCGTTGGCGCCGACGACACGCATGGCGCGCCCATCATGATTGCCGCCGAGAAGGCCGGCAAAACGCCGCAGCAGTTTGTGGCCGACATTGCCGCCGGTCGCAAGCAATACCTGGACGGCTTTCACATCGGCTTTGACAACTGGCACAGCACCGACGCGCCCGAAAACCACGAGCTGGCGCGTCAGATTTACCGCGACCTGCGCGACCTGCCCGAAAGCGCAGGCGGCACGCTGATAGAGCGCAAGACCATCGAGCAGTTCTTCGACCCCGAAAAGAACATGTTCCTGCCCGACCGCTACATCAAGGGCGAATGCCCCAAGTGCCACGCCAAGGACCAGTACGGCGACAACTGCGAGGTCTGCGGCAGCGTGTACGCGCCCACCGACCTGATCAACCCGTTCTCGGTGCTCTCGGGCGCGCGGCCCGAGCTGAAAGCTTCCGAGCACTTCTTCTTCAAGCTGTCGGATCCGCGCTGCGTGGCCTACCTGGAAAAATGGACGCAGGACGGCCGCCTGCAGCCCGAGGTGGCGAACAAGATCAAGGAATGGTTTTCCGTGCGCACGAATCCGGACGGCACGAAAAGCGAAGGCCTGGGCGACTGGGACATCAGCCGTGACGCGCCCTACTTCGGCATCGAGATTCCGGATGCGCCGGGCAAATACTTTTATGTCTGGCTGGACGCGCCCATCGGCTACCTGGCGTCGCTGAAGAACCTTTTGACTAAGCGCGGCCAGGATTACGAAGCCTATATGGCGTCGCCGAAGCTGGAGCAGTACCACTTCATCGGCAAGGATATCGTCACCTTCCACACCCTGTTCTGGCCCGCCATCCTGCATTTCAGCGGCCGCAAGGCGCCGGACAATGTGTTTGTGCACGGCTTTTTGACCGTGAACAACGGCGAGAAGATGAGCAAGAGCCGCGGCACCGGGCTGGACCCGCTCAAGTACCTGAGCCTGGGCATGAACCCCGAATGGCTGCGCTACTATCTGGCGGCCAAGCTCTCAAGCAGAAACGAGGACATTGACTTCAACGCCGACGACTTCATGGCCCGCGTCAACAGCGACCTGATCGGCAAGTTCGTCAACATCGCATCCCGCGCCGCCGGTTTCCTGAGCAAGCGCTTTGAGGGCAAACTCACGACTGACTTCGGCGCCATGGGTGCGGCCATGCTGGCCGATATCCGCAGCGAATCCGACGCCATCGCCAAGCTCTACGACACGCGCGAATTTGGCAAAGCCACGCGCGAAATCATGTTGCTGGCGGACCGGGTGAACTCCTATGTGGACCAGAACAAGCCCTGGGACCTGGCCAAGGACCCGGCCAATAACGAGGCGCTGCACCAAGTCTGCTCGGTGCTGATCAACTGCTTTGCCGTGCTGACGCGTTACCTGGCGCCCATATTGCCGTCACTGGCCGAAGCTGTGCAGGGCTTTATCGGCCTGGACATGACGAAGTGGAATGTGGATACCAACGTGGCAGCGATCCAGCCATACCAGCATTTGATGCAGCGCGTGGATGTGAAGCAGCTCGACGCCTTGTTTGAAATTCCAGAGCCTGCAGCGCCGGTGATTGAAATCGTGGCACCCGGTGGGGAAGTACGTTCAGCCACCACGCTCCCGGCTGCGCCTGGTTCGCTGCCCCCCGGGGGGGCTGACCCCGCCTTGGGGCGGCCCGGCGGCGAGGTCATCGCCCCGGTCATCAGCATCGACGACTTTGCCAAGATCGATCTGCGCATTGCCAGGATCGTCGCCTGCGCCGCCGTGGAAGGCTCCACCAAGCTCTTGCGCCTGACGCTGGATGCCGGTGAGCAGGACGCCACCGGCGCACCGCGCCTGCGCAATGTCTTCAGCGGCATCGCCAGCATGTACCAACCCGAGCAACTGACCGGCCAACTGACCGTGCTGGTGGCCAATCTGGCACCGCGCAAGATGAAGTTCGGTATCAGCGAAGGCATGGTGCTGGCTGCCAGCCATGGCGACGAGAAGGCGAATCCCGGCATCCACATCCTCAACCCCTGGCCCGGTGCTACGCCCGGCATGCGGATTCATTAAGCCAGCCATGATCCCCCTGCTGCGCGGTTGGACCACGGTACAGCGCACCGCCCAAAACAATTTGCGGCTGGGGGTGACCCTGTGTTTTGTGGCAGGTGCCACCAATGCCGGTGGCTTTCTGGCCGTGGGGCAATACACCTCGCACATGACCGGCATACTGTCTTCGGTAGCAGACAACCTGGTGCTGGGTCAGTTCACATTGGCACTCGCCGGCTTGGCTGCCCTGCTGGCCTTTATCAGCGGCGCCATGACCACCGCCTGGATGGTGAACTGGGGTCTGCGGCGCCAGTTGCAAAGCGCCTATGGCCGGCCGCTGCTGCTGGAGTCGGCTCTGTTGTTGGTGTTCGGGCTGTTTGGTGCAGGCATCAATGTGTGGGCCGGCCTGTTTGCCCCGCTGACCGTGCTGCTGCTGTGCTACCTGATGGGCCTGCAAAATGCGGTCATCACCAAGATATCGCACGCCGAGATTCGCACCACCCACATGACCGGGCTGGTGACCGACTTGGGGATAGAGCTGGGCAAGCTGCTGTATGTCAACCGCCTGACGCGCGAGCATCTGGTGAGCGCAGACCGCCACCGACTGGGCATTCACCTCAAGCTCATAGGCAGCTTTTTTATAGGCGCACTGGCCGGGGCGATTGGCTTCAAATCCATAGGCTACTTCGCTACCATCCCCCTGTCCGCCCTGCTCCTGCTGCTGGTGCTGCGTCCGGTTCTGAACGACGCCAGAAACTGGATTGACCCCCACTGATCGCCATGGCCACAGACCTTCTCACCCTACAAGCCCGCTTCAACCGCTTCTTTCGCCCACGCCTGCTGGATGCCCTGAAGGGCTATAACCAGCAACGCTTTGCCAAGGACGTCGGTGCCGGCCTTACGGTGGGCGTGGTGGCCCTGCCACTGGCCATGGCCTTTGCCATTGCCAGCGGGCTTAAACCCGAGGCCGGGCTGTTCACGGCCATCATCGCCGGCTTTCTGGTGTCGGCATTGGGCGGCAGCCGGGTTCAAATTGGCGGACCGGCAGGCGCCTTTATCGTCATCGTGTACGGCATCCTGGAGCGCTACGGCCTGGCCAATCTGGTGCTTGCCACGGCCATGTCGGGCGTGCTGCTGTTTGCCATGGGGGTGTTCAAGATGGGCACCCTGGTGCGCTTTATCCCCATCTCGGTGATCATCGGCTTTACCAACGGCATTGCGGTGCTGATTGCGCTGTCGCAGGTGAAGGACTTTCTGGGCCTGCAGGTAAGCAACCTTCCGGCCAACTTTTTTGGCATGGCCTCTACGCTGATCCATGCACTCCATACAGCGGACGCTGTCACCACGGCGTTGGCCCTGGCCTCGATGTTGACGATCATCGGCTGGCAATTCGGCATGCCGCGGCTGCTGCCCCCAGGCCCGTGGTCTGAGCGACTGCGCCTGATGCCTGGCTCGGTGCTGGCCCTGGTGCTGGCCACGGCCGTGGTGGCCCTGTTCAAACTGCCGGTAGCCACCATAGGCAGCAAATTTGGCGGCATTCCGTCCTCGCTGCCGGCCCTGACCTGGCCCGATTTTTCCTGGGAAACGGCGCGCTTTCTATTCATCCCCGCCACCACCTTGGCCATGCTGGGCGCGATCGAGTCGCTGCTGTGTGCCCGCGTGGCCGACGGCATGATTGACGACCGCCACAACCCGAACCAGGAGCTGATGGCCCAGGGCATTGCCAACTTCATCACCCCGTTCTTTGGCGGCATGCCTGCTACCGGCACCATTGCGCGCACTGTCACCAACGTCAAGGGCGGCGCAAGCACCCCTATCGCCGGCATCGTGCATTCGCTCACGCTGCTGCTGGTGATGCTGGTGGCGGCCCCGCTGGCGCAGGATATTCCGCTGGCGGCCATGGCGGCCATCCTGATGTTTGTGGCCTGGAACATGGGTGAATGGAATGAATTTGTGCATCTGCGCCAGTACCGCCTGCCCTACCGCGCCACACTGCTGGCGGTGTTCTTTCTGACCGTGGTGTTTGACCTGACGGTGGCGGTAGAGGTCGGCCTGGTGGCCGCCTGTATCACCTTTATTTACCGCATCTCCAGCCTGTCGCGCACCGAAGAGTTGACAGAGGCCGACTACCCCGCCCTGGCCGGTCTGCAGGGCTTGGTGGAGGCACACCGCCTATATGGCGCGCTGTTTTTCGGCGCGGTCAAGCTGATCGAAGATCTGCAGGATCATTTGCCCGAGCGCACCCTGTTGCTGGACCTGAAAAACGTGATCTATGTGGATTCCAGCGGCGCCGACAGCCTGAACGACCTGGCCCGCGCCTGCCATAAGAACCGGGTTCGCCTGGTGATCTGCGGCCTGATGCACCAACCCCTAGACATTGCCAAGCGCTGCGGCTTTGTCGACAGCGTGGGCGCAGACCATATTCACCCGGATGTGGCCAGCGCCATGGAGGCCAGTGCCGGACTGGCGCATCTGGACGCCGCCACAACGTAAAATAACGCAAAGAGGTTCCCATGAACATATTCCGCCGCCCCGATTACAAGTCTGACGCCACCCAGTTTCTGGACCAACTCAAGACGCAGAAGCCCACACTCGACGCCGACCAGCAGAGGGGCCGCTCCCTGTTGTGGGACAAGGTCATAGACCGCCTGGCCCTGAAGGGCTTTCGCAGCGCGAAGGTCAAGCAAAAGCCCTACGTCTACCAGACCAACCACGACTAAAGCCTTTGGCCGACATGCCCGAGGTGGTGGACCAGGTGGCGCTGGCCCGCCTGTATGGCGAGCCGCTGTTTGCGCTGCCGACCGACCTCTACATCCCGCCCGATGCGCTGGAGGTATTTCTGGAGGCCTTTGAAGGGCCTTTGGATCTGCTGCTGTACCTGATACGCAAGCAGAACTTCAACATCCTCGACATCCCCATGCTCAGCGTGACCAAGCAATACCTGGTCTACGTGGAGCAGATCCGCAAGCGCAATCTGGAGCTGGCGGCCGAGTACCTGCTGATGGCGGCCATGCTTATCGAGATCAAGTCGCGCATGCTGTTGCCGCCCAAAAAGGTGGCAGAGGGCGAAGAGGCAGAAGACCCGCGTGCCGAGCTGGTGCGCCGTCTGCTGGAATACGAGCAGATGAAGCTGGCCGCCGCCCGCCTGAATGCGGTGCCGCAGTACGGGCGCGACTACCTGAAGGCCAGCATCTTTATCGAACAAAGCCTGGTGCCGCGCTTTCCAGAAGTGCAGCTGGTCGATCTGCAAGAGGCTTGGCGCGACATTCTCAAGCGCGCCAAGCTGGTCCAGCACCACAGAATCAGCCGCGCCGAACTCTCGGTGCGCGAGCATATGAGCATCATGCTGCGCAGGC
>Ga0316219_1002702_pt1 | contig 15641 bp, 11 predicted proteins | sample TBH18003PmetaG_FD_203635 | JGI IMG/M metagenome (GOLD analysis project Ga0316219, IMG submission 203635) | Freshwater microbial communities from Trout Bog Lake, Wisconsin, USA - TBH18003P | ecosystem: Environmental > Aquatic > Freshwater > Lake > Hypolimnion/Profundal zone | place: USA... | reverse complement strand
AAGAGCGTGTCTCCCGCCTTGACGGCCTTGCCGACGCTGATGAAGGCCGGCTTGCCCGGCTCGGCGGCGAGATAGACGGTGCCGACCATGGGCGAGGGCACGGCGCCCGCGACGGGGCCCGAGGCGGGGCCCGAGGCGGCCTGGGCAGCAGCGGCGGGCGCGGGGGCAACCGGCGCGGCGCTCGCGGCCACGGCGTTCACCGCCGCACGGCTGACGCGGATGCGCCCGCCATTATGCTCGATCTCGATCTCGGTGAGGCCGGTTTCGTTCAGCAGTGCCGAGAGTTCGCGGATCGCATCGGCGTCCACGCCTGGCTTCTTGGGAGGGACTTCCTTGCTCATTTCTTATTTGCCTTGAGAATTTGGGCGATAGTGTCGACGGCGCGGACGTAACCCTGCGCCCCGAAGCCCATGATGACGCCGGTGGCGGCCTTGGATACCCAGGAGTGATGCCGGAATTCCTCGCGCCGCGCCAGATTGGACAGATGCACTTCGATGATCGGCATCTTGCACGCCAGCAAGGCGTCCAGGATGGCGATCGAGGTGTGGCCATAGCCGGCGGGGTTGATGATGATGGCGCTGGCCTGCTTGCGGGCTTCCTGAACCCAGTCCACCAGGTCACCCTCGCGATTGGTCTGGCGGAAGACCGTGGTCAGGCCATGGCTTTTGGCCTGCGCGGCGCACATGTCGCCGATCTGCGGCAGGGTGGTATGGCCGTAAATCTCCGGCTCGCGGTCCCCCAACAGGTTGGTGTTGGGGCCGTTCAGGATGTAGATCGGCAAAGTATTGTTTTCTTTGGATTTTTTCGCCATATACGGTCCCTGTTCGGAAGCGATTCAAGCCTTATAATCGTATCCACCCCGGAACGGAAATGCTGCTTATGGCTCTGCCCACATTCCTGAATATCACCCTGAACGGCGAAACCCGGCAATTGACCGGCGCCCCCAGTATCGCCGGCATGCTGGCCGGGCTGGGCCTGGACCCCGCCAAGATCGCGGTGGAGCGCAATCTCGCCATCGTGCCGCGCTCGACCTATGACGCGGTGGCGGTGGAAGAAGGCGACCGGTTCGAGATCGTGCATTTCATCGGCGGCGGCAACGCCCCGGTCATCGCCCCCCGCGAGGACAAGCCGCTGGTGATCGCGGGGCGCAGCTTCAAGTCGCGCCTGATCATCGGCACCGGCAAGTACAAATCCTATGCCGACAATGCCCGCGCCCTGGAAGCCAGCGGCGCCGAGATGGTGACGGTGGCGGTGCGCCGCGTGAACCTCACCGACCGCAGCCAGCCCATGCTGGTCGATTTCATCGATCCGAAGAAATATGCCTACCTGCCCAACACCGCCGGCTGCTTCACCGGCGAGGAGGCGGTGCGCACCCTGCGCCTGGCACGCGAGGCCGGCGGCTGGACCTTGGTCAAGCTGGAAGTGCTGGGCGAAAAGAAGCTGCTTTATCCCGACATGCTGGAAACGCTGCGCGCCACCGAGATGCTGACCAAGGAAGGCTTCCAGGTGATGGTCTATTGCAGCGACGATCCCCTGATGGCCAAGCGGCTGGAAGACATGGGCGCGGCGGCGATCATGCCGCTGGCGGCGCCCATCGGGTCGGGCATGGGCATGCAGGCGACCGTGAACATCCGCATGATCATCGAGGACGCCAAGGTGCCGGTGGTGGTGGATGCGGGCATCGGCACGGCCTCGGACGCCACGGTGGCGATGGAGCTGGGCTGCGACGCGGTCCTCACCAACACCGCCATCGCCCATGCCCAGGACCCGGTGAAGATGGCGGCGGCGATGAAGCTGGCGGTGGAAGCGGGGCGGCTGTCCTGGCTGGCGGGCCGCATGCCGAAAAAGGCGTATGCGGATCCTTCAAGCCCCCTGACGGGCCTGATCTAGCGCATCAGCTCTTCTTGAACGCCGCCGCGATGGCATCGTCGTCCATGGCCTGCGGATACATTACGCCATTGATGATGAAGGTGGGTGTGCCTTCCAGCGCGACCTTGTGGCCGAAGGCGCGGGAGTCCGTCAGGATTTTGGCCACTTCCGGGCTGTCCATGTCAGCCTGCAGCTTCTTGATGTCCAGCCCGGCCTTCCTGGCATCGGCCATGACCATGTCCTCGGTCATCTGCTCGGTCTCGCCCATCATCAGATAGTGGAAGGCGAGGAATTTCTCCGGCTGGGCCCGCGCCGCCAGCGATGCCTTTGCCGCCAGCTGCGCGCCGGGGCCATGGATGTCGAGCGGGAATTCGATGAAAGCGAAGCGGGTGTCGTTCTTGTGTTTCTCATAGGCCGCCTTCACCGCCGGCAGCGAAGCGCGGCAATAAGGGCAGTCATAGTCATAGAACTCGACCATGGTGTTGGGCGCGTTCACCGGGCCGGTGACGAAGGCGATGCGGGGATCGAAGAAGGCATCGAGCCCCACTTTCTTGATGGTGGCGGCATGGGCGGTGGCGCTCCTGGCATCCTCGGCCCGCTGCGCCGCGTCGTTCATCTCGGCGAGGATTTGCGGATGCGTCACCAGGTAACCGTGCAGCTGCGTCTCGTTCACGGGCATGACGCCGGCATTGGTCATCACGATCACCGCCGCCACGGCGATCATCGCGCCGCAGATCGCGGATACCAGCGTCGTCACGATATTGTGCATCAACGGCGTCCCTGCTGCTGCGCGGCTGCAGGGCCGGCGGCGCCGATGATGTCGTTGGCCCGCTGCCATTCGGGGCTGCCCTGGGTTAGGCTGCGGCGGGCGCGGCTGGCGAAGATAAATGCCTGGCGCATGTCGCCGCCATTGTAATTGGTTTCTGCCGTCGCCAGATCGGCCATGGGCAGGTTCTTCATCATGCTGTAGGCCTGGGCCGTCTCGTACCAGGTGAAGGGGTCTTCCGGCTCTATCAGTTGCGCTGCCTTGAGGTTGCTGAGGGCGGCGGGCGCCAGCGCGGGATTGTCGGTGGCAAGCTGGGCCGTGGCCAGCGCGGCCCGCAGCTGCGGCGCGCCCGGCTTCAGTTTCACCGCCATCTCATAAGCGGGCACGCCCAGAAGCGGCTTGGCCATCATCACATGAATCTGGCCCAGCACCTCGTAGAAATAAGGATTGTTGGGTTCGTCCTTGATCAGGCTGTTGATCTCCGCCAGCGCCTTCTGCAGGTCGGGCTTGCGCATATAGGCCATGGCGCGGGCATAGCGGCCGGGGGCGGAGGTGTCGCTCACCGGATAGCGCTGCAGAACCTCATTCACCGGCAGGATGAAACCCGCCAGCTTGGCCTGCACCATCTGCAGGGCGCGGACGCTTTGCGGCGGATCGGGCACGTCCTTGTAGGGCGAGGCATCCACAAGGTCCTGCAAATTGCCGACGCGCTCCTGGCCCACCGGATGGTCGGCGGCGTAGGGATCAATGCGGAAGGTGTTGCGGGCCTCTTCATCCGCGAAGCGCTGGAAGGTGTGATACAGGCCCATCGGCGACTGGTGGGTGGCCAACAGCAGCCTGGCCGCGATCTGGTCGGCAGCGGATTCCTGAACCCGGGTGAATTTTGTCATCATGCTCTGGGCATAGGATTGACCGATACCCATGATCGCCATGCCGGCTTCGCCGCCGCCCGCCACCATCACCGCCACGCCCACGATCAGGGACAGCAGCATGGGAATCATCGCCTTGGACACGGCGTCGCTGGTGCGCGACAGATGCCCGGCCGACAGATGGCCGGTTTCATGGGCCATCACGCCGATCAGCTCGCCGGGCGTTTTCACCCAGAGCAGAATGCCGGCGAAGATGAAAATGTCCTCCGGCTGGGTGGCGAAGGCGTTCACGGACAAATCGCCCATGAGGTAGGTATGGACGGAATTGGGGTCGAGGCCCGCGGCGCGCGCCAGCGGCATCTCGTAGCTTTTCAGCAATTCCTCGGTTTCGGTGTCGCGCAGGGCATAAACGCTGTTGTTCTGCGCCTGGGCGGGCAGGGTACCGAACGGCACCAGTGTGAGGAGCGTGGCGGCAAAGCCCAGCACGAAGCCCAGCTTGCGCCCATGCGTCCTTGCGGACCGCCAGACAGGGTTGCATAACGTCAAGGCTTGAACTCTCCTCTGAGCCCGCGTCCAATCCCCCGGGGGCGGACCGTAGGTGGGCGCGGGGTTCAGGTCAACGAAACATACTCTGGACAGGGCCCAAGTCCGAATGCGGCCGGCCCCCAGAAAGCAAGGATTACGAACCGGTTATGTCGCTCTCCCGCCTGTTCGGCGTTTTCGCCGCGCCCATCACCGCCCTGGCGCTGGCGGGCTGCAGCGCCGGCCATATCTTCGGCGTCTCCGCCGGTCAAACTGAGACCGTCAAGACGGCCTCCTCCCGCCAGCTTGTGGTGGGTGACGAGCCCTTCGCGGTCAATGCCGCGGTCAATGTGCTGGCCCAGGGCGGCAATGCGGTGGATGCGGCGACGACGCTGTTCTTCGCGCTTTCGGTGACCTATCCGGCGGCGGCGGGTCCGGGCGGCGGCGGCCTGTGCATCGCCCGCGATCCTTCCGGCGTGGTGGGCGAATTCGATTTCCTGCCCCGCGCCGCCAATCGCGGCGGCGCCTATGCCGTGCCGATGGCGGTGCGCGGCTTCTATGACATGCAGAAGCGGCTGGGCAGCCTGCCGTGGCAACGCACCGTCTCGCCTGCCGAAGCGCTGGCCGATGCGGGCTTTCCCATGTCGCAGGCGCTGGCGTCGCGGCTGGCCGGCACCGAAGGCGTCATCCGTCTGGATGCGGCGCTGGCGGCGGAGTTCCTTGACGAGTCAGGCCAGCTGAAAAAAGCCGGCGCGGTGCTGACCAATACGGCGTTGGCCCGGACCCTTGGTGTCATCCGGCAAAGCGGTGCCGACGGCTTCGCTGCCGAAGTCGGCGGCAAACTCATTGCGTATTCCGCCGCGCAGGGCGGTGGCCTGGGGCCGGACGATTTTGCCGCCGCACGGACGCGCCAGGTGGCGCCCGCACGGCGCGCCATGGGCGGCTTCAGCGTTTTCTATCCGGCCACGGGTACCGGCGCCGGGGCCTTTGCCGCGACGCTGCTGTCGCGGATCGCGGGCTCGACGCCGTCCAGCGCCGGTGCCAATGCCGTGGCCGCGGTGCAGCAGGCACTGTCAGGATTCGGCGTCACCACCATTCCCGCCGATTTCGGCTCCACCGGTTTTGCCGTCATGGACGGCATGGGTGGCGCCGTCGCCTGCGCCGTGACCCTGAATGGGCCGTTCGGCGCGGGCCGCACCGCCACCGGTACGGGGGTGACCCTGGCCGCCGCGCCATCGGGGCCGTCCGGCCTGGCTTCCGCCTTCCTGCTGCCGTTGCTGGGGCAGGGTGGTGATGGCTCGTTCTTTGCCGGCGCTTCCGCCGGCGGGCCGAATGGCAGCGCCGCCATCGCCGCCGCGCTGTCGCGCATGGCGGGCGGCGGTGCGATGGCATCCGCCAACGACATCCGCACCACCGGGGCCGCGCCCAAGGATACGATCAACCTGATCGCCTGCCGTGACAATTGCGCCGCCTTGCCAGATCCGGGCGGCAATGGCCTGGGCGGTGCCGTGCATCCCGATGTCGCGGTGGCGCAGCCGTGAAGAAGGTGCATGGCGCGTGTCATTGCGGCGCCATCGCCTATGAGGCGCAGGTCGACCCCGGCCGCGTCACGGTCTGCCATTGCCAGGACTGCCAGTCCTTTTCCGGCGCGCCCTTCCGTGCCTCGGTACCGGCGCAGGCGGAAGACTTCAAGATTCTGCGCGGGCGCCCGAAGATTTATGTGAAGACCGCCGAAAGCGGAAACCGGCGCGCCCAGGGCTTCTGCGGCGATTGCGGCGCTTCGATCTATTCGGCCGATGCGCGGGACGCCAAGGTTTACATGCTGCGCCTGGGGAGCATCGCCGAACGGAACCAGTTGCCGCCGCAGCGGCAGATCTGGTGCGAAGCGGCGCTGGACTGGGCCCGCGACCTGCTCGAACTTCCGAAAATCGAGAAGCAATCCTAGCGACGGCAGGCGCCGCCCGCCGAAGCGAGCGGCGGGTTCCTTATTTATCGCCGCCGAAGATGGACTTCTGCCACCAGCCTTTTTTCACGGGCTTGCCTTCGTCGCTGGGCGTGGTGTCGATCTCCGGCTCGGAGGTCAGCGACCAGGCGGGCGCGGAGGGTGCATTGGCGGGCGCCCGGCCTGTGCTGGGCGTGGTGTCGATTTCGTCGGGTATGCCGAACCGGTCGGGCACATAGGCGGCTGCCGGTTCCTTGACATCTTCCTGCGGCTCGCCTGTCGCCAGATCATGTGGGCGCTCGCGATCACGGCCACCGCGGCGGCCACGGCGGCGGCGGCGGCGGCGTCCGGCTTCGCCCGCCTTCTGGTCGGGGCCGGCTTCCGGCGTGCCCTCGGCGGACGGCTCATACTCTTCGGTGCCTTGGCCTTCGGCCGCCGCGCTCTCGACGCGCGGCTGGTTCTCGCTGCGGGGCTGGCCTTCGCCACGGGGCTGGTCGCCGCGGGGAGCTTCGCCATCGCGGCGGTTGCGGCCACGACCGCCGCGGCGGCGGCGGCGGCCACCTTCACGGCCGCCTTCGCGTTCGCCGCGGCCCTGGCCTTCTGCCTTGGCTTCGGGCGCCTCGCCGTCTTCCTCGGATTCATCGGCATCCTGGGAGATCGCGATCTCGTCTTCCTCGTCGGCCTCTTCGACATAATCGGGCTCGGGTTCGTCGGATTGCACGAAGCCGGCCTCGATGCCGACGGCGTGGCTGCGGGGACGCTCGCCCGGATCGCGGCTCTTCAGCCGGTCGATCTCGAACTGGCCCGCCGGCATGTCGTCCTGCGGCAGGAAGGTGATTTCCATGCGGTGTTCGGTTTCCAGCCGCGTCAGTTCATGGCGCTTCTGGTTGAGGACATAAATAGCGATTTCGGTCGGCACCTTGACGGCGATGGCGGCGGACTTGCTCTTCTCGCCTTCCTCTTCCAGGGCGCGCAGCACGCGCAGCGCGGTGGATTCCACCGAGCGCACCAGGCCGACGCCGGCGCAATGCGGGCACACCACGGTCGAACCGGCAACGACGCCGGCGCGCAGGCGCTGGCGCGACATTTCCATCAGGCCGAACTGGCTGATCTTGCCAATCTGGACGCGGGCGCGGTCGTTCTTCACCGCGTCGCGCAGCCGCTTCTCGACCTCGCGGTCGTTGCGGCTTTCTTCCATGTCGATGAAGTCGATCACGATCAGGCCGGCCAGGTCGCGCAGTCGCAGCTGGCGGCCGACTTCCTCGGCGGCTTCCAGGTTGGTCTTGCGTGCCGTCTCCTCGATCGAATGTTCGCGGGTGGCGCGGCCGGAATTGACGTCGATGGAAACCAGCGCTTCGGTCTGGTTGATGACGATATAGCCGCCGGACCTGAGCGTGACGGTGGGCGAGAACATGGAATCGAGCTGGGCTTCGATATGCATGCGCTGGAACAGCGGCACCGCGTCGCGATACTGGTGCACATTGCGCGCCGCCGACGGCATCAGCATGCGCATGAAGTCCTTGGCATTGCGGTAGCCGGCTTCGCCTTCCACCACGACGTCCTGCACATCCTTGTTGTAGAGGTCGCGGATGGCGCGCTTGATCAGGTCGCCTTCCTCATAGACCTTGGCGGGGGCGTTGGAATTGAGCGTGGTCTCGCGGATCGTGTCCCACATCCGCATCAGGTATTCATAGTCGCGCCGGATCTCGATCTTGGTGCGGTTCTCGCCGGCGGTGCGGATGATGAGCCCCATGCCTTCAGGCAGTTCCAGCCCCTGGGCCGCGCTCTTCAGGCGCTTGCGGTCGGCGGCATTGGTGATCTTGCGGGAAATGCCGCCACCGCGCGGGGTGTTGGGCATCAGCACGCAATAGCGGCCGGCCAGCGACAGATAGGTGGTCAGCGCCGCGCCCTTGTTGCCGCGCTCTTCCTTGACCACCTGTACCAGGATGATCTGGCGGCGCTTGATCACCTCCTGGATCTTGTAGTGCTTCTTGCGCACCCAGCGCTGTGACGGGCGGGCGGACTGCAGCGCCTGGGCTTCGCCGCTGCCGCCTTCATTCTCTTCGGTGCTTTCGGCGGCAGCGTCGAAGCCGTCGGCGGGGGGCGTCACCGGTTCGATCTCGCCTTCATTCTCTTCCGCATGCTCGGCGGCGGCGACACCTTCGTCCTGGCCATAATCGGCCAGGGCGGCTTCGGCGGCTTGTGTCTTGGTGAGGGGGGCCTCGTCCTCGTCTTCCTCGTCATGCTCATGATCGTGGTCGTGGTCGGGCACTTCGGCGGCACCGCCATGATTGACGAAGACTTCCTCATGCTCGGCCTCGTCGGCTTCCGGCGCCGCTTCGGCCTCCGGCTCCTCGGGGGCCTCGATGGGCACCAGGGGCGCCATCTCGGCTTCGCCTTCCTCGACGACGTCTTCCTCGGCCTCCTCCTCGGCCCCTTCCTCCTCGGCGCTTTGCGCCTTGGACTCGGAGGAGATCTCGAAGCTTTCGATCTCGTCCTCGGAACGGCGGCGCGCTTCGGCTTCCTGCTCGGCGATCAGGGCTGCGCGGTCGGCGGCGGGGATCTGGTAATAGTCGGGATGGATTTCGGCGAAGGCGAGAAAGCCCTGGCGATTGCCGCCATATTCGACGAAGGCGGCCTGCAGCGACGGCTCAACGCGCGTCACCTTGGCGAGATAGATGTTGCCTTTAAGCGGCCGCTTGGAGGCGGCCTCGAAATCAAATTCCTCGACCTTCGAACCGTCGAGAACGACCACCCTGGTTTCTTCCGGGTGGCTGGCATCGATAAGCATGCGTTTCATGAAAATCTCCGGCGGCGCCCCGTCCCGCTCGCGTTCCGGCGCGAGGCGTTTGGACGGGGGTCCGCATGTTTGAGGTGGGCGACCGGCGCGCGCCATCCAGGTCCGGCTGGGCCGGACGGCAGGGGAGGCGTGACGCTGTCTTGGTCATGGCAGAACGGGTATCCGGTACCGCGCAGGACGCGGGAAGAAGGCTGCTGCCGGGGAGGGCTTCCTGGCGCCGACCCGCAGGGTGCGAGGAAGGCGGGGCGTCCGATCCACGACTGGCGGTTGCAGAACCTGCAGGACCGGCGACGCAGCTTATTGTTGTTTTAAGGGTGCGCCGGGGTAACGGCAAGGGCGGGGTGGTGGAATTACCCCGCCGCGAGATGTTGCGCATATGATCCTATTGGTGTTGCGCAAATGCAAGGTGCGGCTTCTGCGGTTTGATAAATCAAGGGAAACAGCGGGAAACCGCGTAAAAAAATAAGCCGCATGACCGAAGGGTGGCGTGAAGACCGCCCTTTTTTGGGCTTCGTGATAGGGTCTGATCCTGCCGATTCCTTTCCGCCGGACCCAAGCGTGCGCGCACGAACGCTGCTTTTGCTGCTCCTGTCCCTGCTGGCGCCAACCGTCGGGGCGCTCGCCCAGGGTGATGCCATCAGCCGTCTGTTGCGCCAGGGCCAGGGCAATCCGCCAACCGCCAAGCCGGCCCCGCCGCCTGTCGCCAAGCCGGCCACGCCGCCGGTGGTGATGAGCGCCCGCATCGGCGAGCATGACGACCGCACCCGGCTGGTGATCGAACTCTCCGATCCGGTCAACCTGCGTGCCTTCAGCCTGGCCAATCCCAATCGCATCATCCTGGACATGCCGGAAGTGGCCTGGCGCATGGGAGCGCCGCCGGTGCCCAGCGGCCGTGGCCTGATCAAGGCTTATCGCTATGGTCTGTTCCGCGCCGGCAATTCACGCATGGTGATCGACCTCAATCGCCCGGCGCGGCTGGGCGAGACGCTGGCGATCCCGCCCGCCGCAGGCTTCGGCTACCGGGTGGTGATCGACCTGTTCCCCACGACCGCCTTCGAGTCCGGGGCCGGCTGGCCCGCCGATCTCAAGGCGCGCGAAGACGACGCCGAACGCAAGGCGATGGCGGCAACGGTTCCGGCCGTGGCGGGCCGCAAGGTTGTGGTGATCGACCCGGGCCATGGCGGCATCGATTCCGGCACGCAGGGCGTCAATGGCCTGCTGGAGAAGGATCTGGTGCTGGCGGAAGGATTGCGGCTTGCAAAGGAGTTGCGGGCCAGGGGCTTCAACGTCTTCATGACCCGCGACAAGGACAATTTCGTGCCGCTGCGCGACCGCGTCGCCTTTGGCCGCGCCCATCGCGCCGACCTTTTCGTGTCGCTGCATGCCGATTCCAATCCCGACGCCAGCGTCAGCGGCCTGTCGATCTATACGCTGAATGACGGCCGCTCCGACCGCGAGGCGGCGGCGCTGGCCAAGCGTGAGAACCAATCCGACGTCATCGCCGGTGTCGACCTGTCAGGCGGCAATTCGCCGGTGGCGCCGATCCTGATCGACCTGGCGCAGCGCGACACCATCAACAAGTCGTCCCGCTTCGCCGAAATCGCGCTGGCCCAGCTTGCCGGCGCCACCGACATATTGGCGCGCAGCCCACACCGCTCCGCCAGCCTGGCGGTACTGGTGGCGCCCGATGTTCCGGCCGTGCTGATCGAACTGGGCTATCTCTCCAACCAGGCCGACGCGGCGCAGATGAACACCGAAGCTTGGCGCTCCCGCGTCGCTGTCGCCATCGCCGCCGCCGTCAGCCGCCACCTGGCGGGCGATGCTCCGGCCGCCGCCGCCCCGGGAACCCGGTCCCGAACTCCTTAATTTCGCCACCCTTTTCAACCCCCGGGTGGGGGGATATGAGTGTCGTCATGCTCCGCCGCGTTCTGAAATTCCTGGGTCTTGCCGTGGCCGCGCTCGCCGTGGTGGCGCTCTGCTTTGCCGGTTTCTGGGCCTACACCCTGACGCGCGACCTGCCCAGCGTCGAGGCGCTGCGCGACTACCAGCCGCCCATCACCACCCGCGTCTATGCCGGCAATGGCACCGTGCTGGGCGAATATGCCCATGAGCGCCGTTTCTTCGTGCCTGCCGCCTTCATTCCCAAGCTGGTGAAGGAGGCGTTCACCTCGGCCGAGGACCGCAACTTCTACAATCATCCCGGCGTCGATCCGTCCGGCATCCTGCGTGCCATGATCAAGGATGTCGGGCTGGTGATCGAAGGGCGCCGCCCGCAGGGCGCCTCTACCATCACCCAGCAGGTGGCGCGCAATTTCCTGCTCAACTCCGACCTCAAGATCGCGCGCAAGGTGCGCGAGGCGATCCTGGCGGTGCGGATCGACGCCACCTATCCCAAGGAGACGGTGCTGGAACTGTACCTGAACCAGATTAATCTGGGGCAGAGCAATTACGGCGTCGCCGCCGCGGCGCTGAACTATTTCGGCAAGTCGCTCGACCAGCTCGACATCTCGGAGGTCGCCTTCCTGGCGGCGCTGCCGCGTTCGCCCAGCAACTACGATCCGCGCTTCCACCACCAGGCTGCCTTCGATCGCCGCAACTGGGTGATCGATCAGATGACGGACAATGGCTATGTCACCGAAGCGCAGGCCCGCGCCGCCAAGGCCGAACCGCTGGTGACGCAGACCCGCGCCCTGGGCAGCCAGGCCGCCGACGTCGACTATTATGTCGAGGAAGTGCGCCGTCTGCTTTACAAGCAGTATGGCGGCAAGCAAGTGCTGAATGGCGGTCTGCAGGTGCGCGCCTCGCTCGACACCCGCCTGCAGAACTATGCCGTCAGCGCGTTGCGCAGCGGCCTGGTGCGCTATGACCGCCGCCATGGCTGGCGCGGCGCCAAGGACCATATCGACGTCAGCGGCGACTGGCGCAAGGCGCTGGACGCCAAGCCCGATCAGTCGGGCATCGAATCCTGGAAGCTGTCGGTGGCGCTGGGGTACAACGGCAAGGATATCCGCGTCGGCTTCGAGAACGGCACCACCGGCGTCATTCCCTATGACGGCTACAAATGGGCCCGCCGCGAACTGGCCAATGCCAATGTCGGGGCGGCGCCGTCCACGCCGCAAGAGGTCGCCAAGCCCGGCGACCTGCTTTACGTCGAACCCCTTGATCCCAAGGATGGCGGCAAGCCGGGCCAGTATGGCCTGCGCCAGATTCCGGAAGTCAACGGCGCCATCATCGCGATGGACCCGCATACCGGCCGCGTCTTGGCGATGTCGGGCGGCTTCTCCTACGCCTCGTCGCAATATGACCGCGCCATGCAGGCGATGCGCCAGCCCGGTTCGACCTTCAAGCCCTTCGTCTATGCCGCGGCGATGGACAATGGCTACACCCCCGCCTCGAAGGTGCTGGATGCGCCCTTCGAGATGGACATGGGGCCCGGACAGGGCATCTGGCGGCCGGAGAATTTCGAGAAGGGCGAATATCTGGGCGAGGCGACTTTGCGGCGCGGCTTGGAACTGTCGCACAATCTGATGACGGTGCGCCTTGCCGCCACGATGGGCATGGACAAGGTCGCGCCACTGGCGGAGCGCATGGGCGTCTATGACAAGATGCCCCGTTTCCTGGCCAGTGCGCTGGGGGCGCAGGACACCACGCTGATACGCCTGGTTGCCGCCTATTCCGAATTCGTCAATGGCGGCAAGAAAGTGCAGCCCTCGCTGATCGACCGCATCCAGGACCGCAACGGCAAGACCGTCTGGCGTCACGACACGCGCAACTGCGAAGGGTGCAACGACGCCAACTGGCATGAAGGCCAGAACGAGCCGCTGCTGGCCGACACACGCGAGCAGGTGATCGATTCCCGCACCGCCTACCAGATCGTCTCGATGCTGCAAGGCGTCGTCCAGCGCGGCACCGGCGCCTCCACCGTGGGCACCCTGAAATGGCCGCTGGCGGGCAAGACCGGCACCTCCAACGAAGCGCGCAACACTTGGTTCGTCGGTTTCTCGCCCGACCTGGCAGCGGGCGTCTTTGTCGGCTTCGACAACAACCGCACGTTGGGCGGAAAAGAGCAGGGCGCCACTGTCGCCGCGCCGATCTTCCGTGATTTCATGAAGGAGGCGCTGAAGGATGCGCCGCCCACGCCCTTCCGCGTCGCTCCCGGCATCGAGCTGGTGAGCATTGACCGCATTTCCGGCACTCCGGCCAGCGGACCGGGCACCATCCTGGAAGCCTTCAAGGCCGGCACTGCGCCGGGCGAAGGCGGCGCCACCCAGCCCGATATCGGCGGCGACCCGCAGACGGCGCAACAAGGCGCGCCCGCCGCAAACGCCCCGCCGTCCCCGCCATCGGCCGTGGGCGAGGGCACCGGCGGGCTTTATTAGGGCCGTTGACAAAAGCGCCGCCACCGACGATTTCACGCAGGCTTTGTTTGTGACATTCGGCTTGTATCACCTGGGTGGCCCGCATTCGCGGGCCATGACATAGAGAATAGAATGCGCCCCGAAATCGAACGCACCATCACCGAGATCGAGCAGGCTGTCGCCCTGCTGAGGAGGCATCTTTGACTGGGATGTCGCCAGCCGCCGCCTCGACGAACTGAACGCCCGCGCCGAAGATCCTTCGCTCTGGAACGATCCGCAAGGCGCGCAGAAGCTGATGCGCGAGCGCCAGAAGCTGGAAAGCGCCATGGACGCCGTCAGCACGCTGGAGAATGAACTGAGCGATGCGCGCGGCCTGATCGAGATGGCCGAGGAAGAGGGCGACGCCGCCATGGTGGCCGACGCCGAAGCCTCCATCGCCGGGATCGCCAGAAAGGCCGAACAGCAGCGGCTGCAATCCATGCTCTCGGGCGAAGCCGACGGCAATGACGCCTATCTGGAAATCCACGCCGGCGCCGGCGGCACCGAAAGCCAGGACTGGGCTGCGATGCTGTTTCGCATGTACACGCGCTGGGCCGAACAGCATGGCTACAAACTGCAGCTGATCGAGGAATCCGAAGGCGAGGCGGCGGGTCTGAAGTCGGCGACGCTGCTGGTCAAGGGCGAGAACGCCTATGGCTGGTTGAAGTCCGAAGCAGGTGTGCACCGGCTGGTGCGCATCTCGCCCTTCGATTCCGCGGCGCGGCGGCACACTTCTTTCTCAAGCGTGACGGTCTATCCGGTGATCGACCAGTCCATCAACATCGACGTCGCCGAAAAAGATGTCCGCATCGACGTCTATCGCGCCAGCGGCGCCGGCGGCCAGCATGTCAACAAGACCGAAAGCGCCGTGCGTATCACCCATATTCCCACCGGCATCGCAGTGGCCTGCCAGACCGAGCGCAGTCAGCACCAGAACAAGGCCAATTGCTGGGACATGCTCAAGGCGCGGCTCTATGAGATCGAGCTGCAGAAAAAGAAGGCCGAGACCGGCGCCTTTGTCGGCGAAAAATCCGATATGGGCTGGGGCCACCAGATCCGTTCCTATGTGCTGCAGCCCTATCAGCTGGTGAAGGATTTGCGCACCGGCGTGGAAAGCCGCACGCCATCGGATGTGCTGGACGGCGATCTCGATCCCTTCATGGCGGCGGCGCTGGCCCAGGAAGTTGGAGGCAAGCCGCGTGAAAAGATCGAAGATATCGAATAAGGCTGTCTTTTAATGGTCGCGCACCGCTTCGCGTCGCCGCGCCATGGCGGCAAGCCGGAAGATGGGATCGAAGACCTTGCGTAAAGACACGCCGCGTCCGCGCCAGGCAGGCCGCGCCATCCTGCGCGACGAGGCGGGGCGGGTGCTGCTGATCCGGTTCGTGCTGCCCAACATGCGCTTCTGGGCGGTGCCGGGTGGTGGGGTCGAGCCGGGCGAGACGCTGCTGCAGACCGCTACCCGCGAACTCATGGAAGAACTGGGCATCGCGGTGGCACTGGAAGGCCCGATCCACACCGCCACCGGCATCTTCGAATTCGAAGGCGAGTGGATCGAGAATAAAGATCACTTCTTCCATGGCCGCTGGAGCGGCACGCCGCATCTGTCCGGTATCACCGCCAGCGAAAGCGCCGCGCTGCAGGAGGCGCGCTGGTGGACGATCGAAGAACTGGAAGCGACGCAGGAAGAGTTCTTCCCGCGCGACCTGGCGGCGGTGCTGCGGCGGTTGGGTTAAGCGTCCAATACTTCGGCCGCAGTCACCACGCGGCAATATTCACCGGCGCGGTTTGCAGCTTGAGGTCATGACCCGGTTGTCCGGGGGAATAATGCGATCCCGGGTCTCGCGAGTCATGCCGAACATGCCAGACCGGCCAGTTGCGTTCACGCCAGTGCGCCAGAAGGCGCGCGGCCTGCACTTCTGCTTGCGGATTGTTGCGAATGCCCCAGTCGGGATGGTCGATCGCCTTCTGAAGGGCGATCGGCAGGAGGACGGCAGCCAGTTCAGCCGCCCAACGGCGCAAACGTCGCCTGACCGGGCATGGGCGCCTGCGCCCGCGGTGCGGCAGCGACGCTGATCACCGTCTGCTGCGGCGGCATGACCGGCGCAACCGGAGCGGCGTCGCCCAACGGATTGTCGGAATGGCGGCAATTGCCTTCGAAGAAGGCGCCGGATTCCACGGCAAAGGCTTCGTGCAGGATGTCGCCCTCGACATGGCTGGTGGCGCAGAGCAGAACCTTGCGGGCGCGGATGCGGCCGATGACCCGGCCGCGCACGGTGACGTCCTCGGCGAAGATCTCGCCATGGATCTCGGCCTTGTCGCCGATCACCAGACTGACGCTGCGGACATCGCCTTCCACCCGTCCCTCGATCTGCAGGTCTCCGGCCGAAACCAGCGTGCCGGTGACCACCGTGTCGGCGGACAGGATCGACGGCGCGGAAGTGCGGGCGGTCTTGCGGGGCGCGGGGGCCGGGGC
>Ga0316219_1002700_pt1 | contig 15652 bp, 10 predicted proteins | sample TBH18003PmetaG_FD_203635 | JGI IMG/M metagenome (GOLD analysis project Ga0316219, IMG submission 203635) | Freshwater microbial communities from Trout Bog Lake, Wisconsin, USA - TBH18003P | ecosystem: Environmental > Aquatic > Freshwater > Lake > Hypolimnion/Profundal zone | place: USA... | reverse complement strand
GCCGGCATCGCCTTTGGCGGCGAAGCGCTGCTGGCGCTGCGCGGCGACCATGGCGCCGATGCCACGGACGAAATCCGCGTGGCACAGAGCTACGACCTGGCGGGGATGCTGTCGCATGATCCGGCCTTGCGCCTGATGCGGCTGGAAGCGGGCGATCCCAGGCTGGCGCTGCTGCTGCGAACCCGCGGCGTGGCGCTCTACACGCCGACCTGGGTCGATCCCTTGATGAATGACGACATGCTGCACGGGGCCATCACCGCCGCGCCGCAAGGTTTGGTCTTCGCCCAGTGGCGCGATGCGGTGCTGGGCCATCCCGGCCTTTATCTTGCCACCCGCTGGGCGGTTTTTTCCTGGGTGGTGGGAACGCCCGACCTGGAAGCCTGCCATGCGCTTTATACCGGCGTGGATGGGCCACCGGCCTTGATGACCGCCCTGGGGCTGAAGCCGGTGTGGCGGCCGCAGGACCAGCTGCACAACGATTATGGGTTGCTGCTGCGCGGCACGCCGGTCTTTTCGCATCTGCTGTTCGGCGCCCTGGCGGCGGTATTGCTGGTCTTCCTGATCTGGCGGCGGCGCGACATGGACCTGGTGGCGGCGGGCCTGCTGGCGGCGGCGCTGGCTTTTGTCCTGAGCTTCTTCGTGGTCTCGATCGCCTGCGACTACCGCTATCTCTATTTTCTCGACCTGGCGGCCATGGCAGGTGCGCTGGCGGCGGCGGCACGCAAAAACTGACACTTTTTTGTGCAAGGGTGCGGAGCGTTTTTCCCAACCGGCGGTTTGCTCACCGCCGCTGGAGAACACTGAGATGCGCGCCTGTTTCCTGGGTCAGAATGTGACAGCCCTGGGCTTTGGCGTCGCCATGCTGCAGACCCCGCCTCTGCCCGAACCCGAACTGTCGGAAAATCCCGCGCGCGAACCCAGCAATGAGCCGCCCGCGCCAGCGTCACCGGCCACAGACCTTCCCAAGCGCAACAGCTGACAGCGCCTATCCCCATACCCGCCACGGCCGGCCATGGTAGGATGGGTGATGATGAAACACGCCTGTGCCCCGCCGCCTTTTTTTGCCACTGCCATGGCGCCGGGCGCATGCTGCTCGTGGACAGGGGGAAAGGGGGGGCGAAAAAATCTGGAACAAATATCTTGCCGAAACCCGGAAAAAGCCTGTCGCAACAGCGCCCAGGCAAATCACCTGCCGCCAGCCCATGGCCGGAAAAGCGGGGATAGCGTTCCGCGCTGTAACCAAAGCCGAACCATGCCGAACTCTCCCGCAAGCGCTCCTGAAACGCGCCGAAAGAAAAGCGCATGATCCTGTTCCTGCTGTCCTATCTGGGTGGGATCCTGACCATCCTCAGCCCCTGCATCCTGCCGGTGCTGCCCTTTGTCTTCGCCCGCTCGGACGCGCCGTTCCGGCGTTCCGGCCTGCCGCTGCTGCTGGGCATGGCGGTGACCTTCGCCGGCATCGCCACCATCGCCACGCTGGGCGGCAGCTGGGCGGTGCATGCCAACCAGGCCGGCCGCATCGCCGCCCTGGTCCTGCTGGCCCTGTTCGGGCTGACGCTGCTGCTGCCGTCACTGGCCGAACATCTCACCCGCCCCCTGGTGGCGCTGGGCGACCGTCTTTCCAACCGTCCCCAAGGCAGGAGCGGCAGCATTGGCGCTTCGCTGCTGTTGGGGGTGGCGACAGGGCTGCTGTGGGCGCCCTGTGCCGGCCCGATCCTGGGCCTGATTCTCACGGGCGCCGCCATCCAGGGCGCCAGCACGAACACCACCCTGCTTCTGCTTGCCTATGCCGCCGGTGCGGCAACCTCGCTGGCGGCGGCCTTGCTGATCGGCGGGCGCGTCTTCGCCGCAATGAAGCGCTCGCTGGGCGCGGGCGAATGGATTCGGCGCGGGCTGGGCGTGCTGGTGCTGGCGGGCGTCGCCGCCATCGCGCTGGGGCTGGACACGGGCTTTCTGACCCGCCTGTCGCAGACCAGCACCGCAGGCCTGGAACAGACGCTGTTGGACAAGCTGGGCCTTGGCCGCAAGACACAAAGCGTGGCGGTGGCGGGCAGCAGCTTGCCCGTCGAAGGCATGATGCCGCCGCTGGACGGGGCGGTGCTGTGGCTAAACTCGCCGCCGCTGACCCGCGAGCAGTTGCGCGGCAAGGTGGTGGTGGTCGATTTCTGGACCTATTCCTGCATCAACTGCCTGCGTTCGCTGCCCTATGTCGAAGCCTGGGCGAAAAAATATGCCGCCCAGGGCCTGGTGGTGATCGGCGTGCATGCGCCGGAATTCGCCTTCGAGAAGGAGGAAGCCAATGTGCGGCGCGCGGTACACGATCTGGGCGTCACCTATCCGGTGGCACTGGATAACAATCTGAAGATCTGGCAGGCCTTCAACAACCAATACTGGCCGGCACATTACTTCATCGACGCGCAGGGCCGCATCCGCCATCACCATTTCGGGGAAGGCGAATATGACGCCTCCGAAAAGGTGATCCAGCAATTGCTGGCGGAAGCCGGCCGCGGCGACGTGCCGGGCGGCACCGTCGATCCACGCGCCAGTGGCGCGCTGGCCGCCGCCGATACCGCCACCCTGCAGTCACCAGAAACTTATGTCGGCTATGGCCGGGGCGACAATTTCGTCTCCGGTCCGGTGATCTATGACAAATCCGCCACCTATACCGCGCCGCAATTCCTCGCCCTGAACCAGTGGGGCCTGGGCGGGCGCTGGACCATCGGCGAAGAGAAATCGGTCCTGGATCAGGCAGGCGGCAAGATCGTCTTCCGCTTTCATGCCCGCGACCTGCACCTGGTGTTGGGACCCGGTGCGGACGGCAAGCCCGTGCGTTTCCGTGTCACCCTGGACGGCAAGCCGCCAGGGGAAGCCCATGGCATGGACAGCGATTCACAGGGTACAGGCACCGTATCAGGACAACGCCTCTACCAGTTGATTCGCCAGCCCGGCACGGTGGGAGACCATACATTTCAGATCGAATTCCTCGATCCCGGCGCCCAGGCCTTCGCCTTTACTTTTGGTTAGGATGATGACCAAGCCGCCCGATCCGTTGCCAATCCGCCGCATCCCCCGCATTTGGGGGCAGCGGCCCTTGTCAAGCAGGGCACGAATCCCGATATTGTGAGTTAATAGTTCCATCGACCCCTGCGGTAACCGATTCTTATTTTGATTCCGGTAATTAGGCCTGGACCATGAAAAAGCACTCTGCCCTTTTCGCCGCCCTGGCGGCGACCTTGATGCTGACGGCCTGCGCCACGCGCGATCCGCAGTCGCTGGCTCAGAACGATCCGTTCGAGCCGACCAACCGCCAAGTCTTCAACGTCGACATCCAGCTTGACCACGCCGTGGCGACGCCGGTGGCGAAGTTCTATCGCAGCGCCGTGCCGCAGGAAGCGCGCGACGGCATCCACAACGCCCTCGACAATCTGGGCGCCCCGGTGGTGCTGGTCAACGACCTGCTACAGGGCGAAGGCGAGAAGGCCGGCAACACCATTGGGCGCTTCGCCATCAATTCGACTGTTGGCCTGGCTGGCCTGATCGATGTGGCCGGCAAGCTCGGCATTCCCGGCCATGACAATGATTTCGGCATCACCCTGGGCAAGGGCGGTGCCGCCGAAGGCTCCTATCTGGTGCTGCCGTTCGTCGGCCCCAAGCCGCCGCGCGACCTGGTAGGCAGCGGCGTCGATATCGCTTTCGACCCCCTCACCTACATGACCTGGAACAACTCCACCCTCTACATGGTCATCCGGGGTGGATTGGGTGTGCTGGACGCCCGCACCTCCAACATCGACTCCGTGGCCGCGATCGAACGCTCCTCGATCGACTTCTATGCCACCACCCGCAGCCTGTACCGCCAGAACCGTAACGCCCAGATTCGCGGCGAAGCGGCGAACCAGGACCTGCCGAACTTCTAAACGGGCGGGCCACCGCATAGAGAAAAGGCGCCCTCGCGGGCGCCTTTTTTATTTCCTGGCCCAAGGGCGGCCGGCCTTCACTCCGCCGGAATGGCCGCCGAATGGGGTGCGCCGGGATGGAAGCGGTTCCACGCTTGCGAGCACCAGTCGCCGAAGCGATCGAGATAGAGATAGATCACCGGTGTGGTGTAGAGCGTCAGCGCCTGACTCACCACCAGGCCGCCCACGATCGAGATGCCCAGCGGCTGGCGCAGCTCGTACCCTTCGCCCACGCCGATCGCCAGCGGCAGCGCACCCAGGATGGCGCCCATGGTCGTCATCATGATGGGACGGAAGCGCAGCAGGCAGGCACGGTGGATCGCCTCCTTGGGGGTGAGATTCTCGTTGCGCTGCAGCTGGACGGCAAAGTCTATCATGATGATGGCGTTCTTTTTCACGACGCCTATCAGCAGCATGACGCCGATGAAGGCGATCAGGCTGAACTCGATGTTGAAGACCAGCAGCGCCAGCAGCGCGCCGACGCCCGCAGACGGCAGGGTCGAGAGAATGGTCAGCGGGTGGATGTAGCTCTCGTAAAGAATACCCAGAACGATATAGATGATGACGACCGCCTTGAGCAGCAGCATCGGCAGGTTGCCCGTCGCCTGGTTGGCCAGCGCGGCGGTGCCGGCGAAGGCGCCATGCACCGAGATCGGAACATGGATCGCCGCCATGGTGCGGTTGATGGCGTCGGTGGCCTGGCCGACCGAGACGCCGTCTGCCGCATTGTAGGAGAAGGTCGTGGAGACGAAGACGCCCTGGTGGTTGACCGACAGCGGCGCGGTGCCGGGCTCCATGCTGACAAAGGCCGACAGCGGCACCATCTTCTCGACGCGGGTCGAAACCGCGGCGCTGGTCGAACCACCGCCGCGTCCGGTGCTGGTGAGGGCGTTGAGCTGCTGGTTGCGCACCGCTTCGGCGGCGGCCTGGGCGTCGCTGACGGCGCCGCCCGCGGCTTCCGCCGGGGGGGCGGTAGCGCCGACGCTGCCGGCCGATGCCTGGGAGCCGGAAATGTTGCCGGAAGTCGAGACATAGATGTCGCGCAGCGAATTGGGACCGTCCCAGAAAGAGGGCGCCACTTCCATGATGACGCGATACTGGTTCTTGTCCTTGTAGATGGTCGAAACCGAGCCCTGGCTGAACAAGTTCTGCAGCGTGCCTGAGATCAGGTTGGTGGCCAGGCCCATGCGCGCGGCGGTGGGCCGGTCGATCTTCAATTCCATTTCCAGGCCGCCAGGCTGCTGGTCGGGATCGACGGATTCGATCTCCGGCACGTTCTGCAGCGCCTCCTGGATCTTGGGGACCCACTCCTTGAGGTCGTCGATGGTGTCGCCCTGCACCGTGTACTGGTAATTGCCGGTGCCCTGGCGGCCGCCGCCGCGCACGCCGGTGGAACTGACGGAATTGATGAAGGCGCGGGCGCCGGAGATGGCATCGAACTGCGGCATCAGCCGCAGGCGAACATCGTCGCTGCTGATATGGCCGCGCTCAGCCGGCGGCTTGAGGGTGACGAAGAGATTGCCGCCATTGTTCTGCAGTGTGCCGGCCACGGTCTGCACCGCCGGATCCTTGCGGATGATGTCCATGAATTTGAGGAATTTCGGCTTCATGGAATCAAACGACGCGGTCTGGTCGCCACGAATGCTGCCGTTGAGGCGGCCTTCATCGGTCTGCGGGAAGAAGCCGCCCGGGACGATGGTGTAAAGGTAGATGTTGAGGAAGATGGCGATGAACAGGGTCGACATCACGGTGCGGGGATTGTCCAGCGACCAGGACAGGGTGCGGCGATAGAAGTCCAAGCTGGCCTCGAAGCTGCGCCGCGCCGCCCGCATCAGGCCGCTTTCCTTTTCCGGGTCGGCGAAGGAAATATAGGCGCACATCATCGGCGTGACGGTGAGCGAAACCACCAGCGAGACGAAGATGGCGATGGTCAGCACCATGGCGAATTCATGGAAGATCTTGCCGACGATGCCGGGGAAGAACAGGATCGGGATGAACACCGCCACCAGCGAGACGCTCATCGCCACCACGGTGAAGGCAACTTCGCTGGTGCCGACCAGGGCGGCTTCCAGCCTGGGACGGCCGTCCTCGAGATGGCGGGTGACGTTCTCCAGCACCACGATGGCATTGTCGACCACAAAGCCGGTGGAGATGATCAGGGCCATCAGCGAGAAATTGTTCAGGCTGTAGCCGGCCGCGTACATCAGGCTGAACGTGCCCATCAGCGCCAGCGGCACAGAGACGGCGGGCACCGCCGTCGCCGGCAGGTTGCGCAGGAAGAAATAGACCACCAGCACCACAAGGAACGTGGAAAGCAGCAGCGTCACTTCAACGTCGCGCACCGAATTGCGAATGGAGACGGTGGGGTCCTGCACCACCAGGATGGGGTCGATCGAAGGCGGCAACGATTTCTGCAGGGATGGCAGGATCGCCTTGATGCTGTCGACCACCTGGATGACGTTGCTGCCGGGCTGCTGGGTGATGCCGATCAGCACCGCCGGCTTGCCGTTGGCGACGCCCATGTTCTTGGTGTTTTCCTGCCCGTCAAAAACTTCGGCCACATCGGAGAGGCGCACGGGCGCATTGTTGCGGTAGGCGACAATCAGATTGCGGAAATCCGCCGCGTCGGCGGCATTGTCGTTGGAATAGATCTGGACGCGTTGGCCGCTCTGTTCGATGGCGCCCTTGGGGCTGTTGGCGCCGGCATTGGCGGAGGAGATCGCACCCTTGATGGTGTTGAGATTGATGCCGTACTTAAAGATCGCGCGCGGGTTGAGCTCGACGCGCACCGCCGGCTGGGTGGCGCCCTGCGGGGTGGCATCGCCGACGCCCGAAATCTGCGACAGGCGCTGCTGCAGCAGATTGGAGGCTGAGTCGAATATCTGCGCCGGGGACAGGGTGGACGAGGTCAGCGCCAGCACCAGGATGGGCTGGTTCGCCGGGTTGAACTTGCGCGCCTGGGGCGGGTTGCGCAGCGCCGACGGCAGGTCGGTCATCGATGCCTGGATCGCCGCCTGCACGTCGCGCAGCGCGCCATCGATGTTGCGGCTGATGTCGAACTGCAGAACGATCTGGGTGCTGCCGGTGCGCGAGCTCGACGTCATCTCGGTGACCGAGGCGATGGCGCCCAGGTGACGCTCCAGCGGCGTCGCCACCGAGGAGGACATGGTTTCGGGATTGGCGCCCGGCAGGTTGGCCGAGATGCTGATGGTGGGAATGTCGATATTCGGCAGCGGCGCCACCGGCAGCATCGTCAGCGAACCGATGCCCGACAGCGCGAGGCCCACCGCCAGCAGGGCGGTGGCGATGGGGCGGCGGACAAAGGCGGAAATCATGACCAGTAGCCCTGTCAGGGCGCCTGGGGAGCCGGGGTTGCAGAAACCCCGCGACGGCGCGCACGCCAGGCACGCAGGTCATCGCCGAGTTTGCTGAAATATATATAGATCACCGGGGTGGTGAACAGGGTGAGCAGCTGGCTCATCAGCAGGCCGCCGCAGATGGCGATGCCCAGAGGGTGGCGCAGTTCCGCGCCCATGCCGGTGGCGAAGACCAGCGGCAGGGCGCCGAACAGGGCCGCCACAGTGGTCATCAGGATGGGGCGGAAGCGCAGGCGCGCCGCCTGGTGGATGGCCTCGGCCGGGGGCTTGCCTTCGTTGCGTTCGGCCTCGAGCGCGAAGTCGATCATCATAATCGCGTTCTTCATCACGATGCCGATCAGCAGAATGATGCCGATGATCGAGACGATGTCGAGAGCGTGGCCGGTGATGAAGAGAAAGAGCAGCGCGCCGACGCCCGCCGATGGCAGGGTCGAAAGGATCGTTACCGGGTGGATGAAGCTCTCATAAAGCACGCCCAGCACGATATAGACGGTGATGATGGCGGCGATGATCAGCAGCACCTCGCTGGAGAGCGACGACTGGAAGGAACTGGCCGAACCCTGGAACTGCGCCGTGATGGTGGGTGGGATGCCGGCATCCTTTTCCGCCTGCACGATCGCATCCACCGCCGCGCCCAGCGAATGGCCGGGGGCGATGTCGAAGGAGATATTGGCGCTGGGGAACTGGCCCAGATGGTCGATCTCCAGCGGCGAGGTGCGTTGTTCGATCCGGGCCACCGCCGAGAGCGGCACCTGGCCGCCGGCAGCGGACGGCAGATAGATTTCCTGCAACGAGCGTACCGTACCCTGCATGTTCGGATCGGCCTCGATGATGACCCGGTATTGGTTGGACTGGGTGTACATGGTGGTGACGATGCGCTGGCCGAAGCTGGAATAGAGCGCGTTGTCCACCGTACTGGCTGTGATGCCGAAACGGGCGGCGGTATCGCGGTCCACCACCAGATAGGCCGACAGGCCACGGTCGAGGAAAGCAGTGGTTGAATTGGCCACTTCCGGCGTCTGGGCGAGCCGAGCCATCAGCTTGGGCACGAAGGCGGTGAGATCGGCGGTGGAGGCCGACTGCAGCACGAAATTGTACTGGGCGCGACTGATGACGGAATCGGTGGAAAGATCCTGCACCGGCTGCAGATAGAAGGTGATGCCGGGAACCGACTTGCCCAGCAGCTTGAGGCGAGCGGTCACGTCGGCGACGCCGTCACGCTCGCCCTTGGGCTTGAGGTTGATCAGAAAGCGGCCGCTGTTGAGCGTGTTGTTGGTGCCGTCGACGCCGATATAGGAGGAGAGGCTGGCGACAGCGGGATCCTTCAGCACTTCCTGGGCGAGCGCGTTCTGGCGCTGCGCCATCGCCTCGAAAGAGACGGTGGGACCGGCCTCGGTGATGGCCTGGATGAAGCCGGTATCCTGCAAGGGGAAGAAGCCCTTGGGGATGAAGGTGTACATCACGACGGTGAGCACCAGCGTGCCGACCGCCACAGCCAAGGTGAAGCGCTGATGCCCCAGCACCCAGATCAGGACGGCGTCATAGCCGGCGACCAGCTTCTCATAGCCGGCCTCAGTGACCTGGAAGAACCTGCCATGATGGATCGGCGCGTTCGCATCGTGGCTGCGCATCAGCTTGGCGCAGAGCATCGGCACCATGGTGAGCGAGACCACGGCCGAAATCAGGATGGTGATGGACAGGGTAATGGCGAATTCGCGGAACAGGCGGCCGACCACATCCGGCATGAAGAGCAGCGGGATCAGCACCGCCAGCAGCGAGACGGTCAGCGACACGATGGTGAAGCCGATTTCGCCGGCACCCTTCATGGCGGCGTTGAACGGCGTCTCGCCCTGTTCGAGATAGCGCGAGATGTTCTCGATCATGACGATCGCGTCGTCGACCACGAAACCAGCGGAGATGGTAAGCGCCATCAGCGAGAGATTGTTGAGCGTGAAGCCCAGCAAATGCATCACCGCGAAGGTGCCGATGATGGAGAGCGGCACCGACAGGCCGGGAATGACGGTGGCCGGAACATTGCGCAGGAAGACGAAGATCACCAGCACCACCAGTATTACGGCGAGGCAGAGTTCGAATTCCACATCTTCCACCGAGGCGCGAATCGGCTCGGTGCGGTCGGTGAGGATGTCCAGCGTCATCGAACCCGGCAGGTTGGCGCGCATCATCGGCACCAGTTCCTTGATCGAGTCGACCACTTCGATGACGTTCGCCGAAGGCTGGCGCTGCACATTGATCAGGATGGCGGGAATGGTGCCGCGGCCGCCCGGCAGGCCCGCCCAGCTGCCCAGCTTGTTGTTCTCGGCGCCGTCCGCGATGGTCGCGACGTCGGAGAGATAGACCGGGGCGCCGTTCTTGTACGTGACGATGATCTTGCGATACTCGGCAGCGGTCTGCAGCTGGTCGTTGGCGTTGATGGTATAGGACTGGCTGCCGCCGTCGAAGGTGCCCTTGGCGGCGTTGGAATTGTTGTTGGTGATGGTGGTGCGCAGGTCGTCGATGTTCAGACCATAGGCCGCCAGCTGCTGCAGGTTGGCCTGCACGCGCACGGCCGGACGCGGCGCGCCGGGCATGGAGACGACGCCGACGCCATTCAGCTGCGATATCTTCTGGGCGATGCGGGTATCGGCGAATTCCTGGATCGCCGTGATCGGCATGGTGGTGGAATGCAACGCCAGGGTGATCACCGGAGCGTCGGCCGGGTTCACCTTGCGGTAGATGGGCGGCTGCGGCAGGCCCTGGGGCAGCAAGTTGCTACCCTGGTTGATGGCCGCCTGGACCTGCTGCTCGGCGATATCGAGGCTGAGCGAGAGATCGAATTGCAGCGTCACGACCGACTGGCCGCCGGAGGAGACCGAAGACATCTCCTTCAGGCCCGGCATCTGGCCGAAATTGCGCTCCAGCACCGTGGTGACCGAAGTCGCCATCACGTCCGGGCTGGCACCCGGATAGAAGGCCTGCACCTGGATGGTGGGATAGTCCACTTCCGGCAGCGCCGACAGCGGCAAGCTGCTGAAGCCAACCAGACCCACCAGCAGGATGGCGATCATCAGAAGCGATGTCGCGACCGGCCGTTTGATGAAAGGTGCGCTAGGATTCATGATCTCACGAAAGGCTGAAGCTTAAGAACAGGGTCTTACGGGAAACCGCCGCCACCGCCGCCACCGCCGCCGCCGCGCGGGCGTTGCGCCGGCAACGCTGCCGCGCACTGGGTGGTGAGTGCAACACGATTGCGGTTGAGGCAGCCGATCACCCGCATCTGCTGGCGCTGTTCCGGCGTCATGGCCGCGTTGCCGCCACCGGCTCCGCCGCGGCCGGCGCCACCGCCGTTGCCGCCGCCGCCATTGCCGCCACCGGCGCGCTGGCCGTTCCCTGCACCACCGGCCCGCTGCGGCGGCGCCAGCTGCTCCGGCGTGGCGCAATATTTCTTGGTGTCCTCGGCACAAGCCGCAGCCACGCGCGCCAGCACCGCGGGGGTCATCTGGCCGCGGCCGCCGGCGCGGGCAGCGCCACCGCCAGCAGCGCCGGCCGACGGGGCCGTGATGGTGGTCGTGGCGGGAATGCTGACCTGGGCGCCGTCGCGCAGGCGGTCGGCACCGTCGATCACCACCGTGTCACCCGGCTCCAAACCCTCGGTGATGGCGATCTTCTCGCCGTCCTGCACGCCGGTCTTCACCGCGCGCTGGTTCACCGTCTTGTCCGGGGAAACGACGAAGACGAAGGTGCCGTCGGCGCCGCGCTGGATGGCGGGCAGCGGCACGATGGTCTGGTCGTGCAGCGTGTTCACCAGCAGGCGGACATTGACGAACTGGTTGGGATAGAGCTTGCCATTCTTGTTGTCGAAGATCGCGCGCAGCTTCACCGAGCCGGTGGTTGTGTCGATCTGGTTGTCTACCGTCGCCAGCGTGCCGGAGGTGATCTTGTTCGTCTGGCTGCGGTCATACGCGTCGACCGTCAGGGTATTGCCGGCATTCACCTGTTCCAGGATGTCGGAGACATTGTCTTCCGGCACCGTGAAGAGCACCGACATGGGATCCAGCATGGTCACCACGACCAGCCCGCCGGTCTGGCCATTGGAGACGATGTTGCCGACATCGACCAGGTGCAGGCCGACGCGGCCGGTGATCGGCGAGACCACATGGGTATAGCCAAGATTGATGCGAGCCTGCTGCACATTGGCCTGGTCGGATTGGACGGTCGCCGTAGTCTGGTCCACCAGCGCCTTCTGGGTGGCGAGAACCTGGGCCGAAATGGCGTTCTGCTGCAGCAGCTGCTGGTAGCGGGCAAGGTCGATCTTCTGGTTGGCAAGATTGGCCTGGTCCTTGGCCAGCTGCGCTTCGGCCTGGGCCAGCGTCGCCTGATAGGTGCGCGGATCGATCTCGGCGAGCACATCGCCCATCTTGACCATCTGGCCTTCGGTGAAATTCAGCTTGACCAGCATGCCGGTCGCCTGGGGGCGCACCGTGGCGGTGGCCAGGGGTGTCACGGTGCCCAGCGCGTTGACGGTGACATTGATGTCGCCGCGAATTGCCTTGGCCACGCCGACCGGCTGGGGCGTCTGGGCGAAGCCGCCACGGCCGCCGCCGCGGCCGGGACCGCCGCCGGGGCCGCGCGTCTGCGGCTGGGGGTAGACGAACCAGACCAGCCCGGCGAGCAGGACGATGGCGAGGCCGAACCACAGCACGCGCGAGAAGCGAGGATAATCGGCGCCCCAGCGCTTTACCTTGCCCATGCTGGAGAGGTCGTCGTTGTTCGGGCGGTCAATGTTCATCGTCCAGTCCGTGTCTTTCCAAATCCGTCAATCGGCGTCCGCTGGTGGGCTTGGGGCGGCATGTTGCCGGCGCAAAGCCAGGCGCGATTCCAACCCTAATACCCTAGTGACGGGCGGTGAGATAGCAGCCCCTTTGCCCGAAAATATGTCGAATCTGTCTCAGGTTGGCGGCCCACTGGTACATCTGGCCGGGGCGCGCTATGGCCTGGGCCAGATTTCGCCCGAAACCGGACAAGAATTGGGACAAAGGCGTGTTTCACGGGCTTTTTCACGATCTATTCCTGCTGGTGCGCGCGACCGCGCAGGCCCACCCTTTCTGGTGCCTGCCCATCGCCGCCGCCATCGCCTTCAGCGAGTCCTTTGTCGGCGTGTCGATCCTGATCCCGGGAACCGCCCTGCTGCTGGCCCTGGGCAGTGTCGCGGGTGCCAGCCATATCCCGGTCTGGCCTGCCGTCCTGGGCGCCACCCTGGGGTCCATCGCCGGCGACTGGATTTCCTACTGGATCGGGCTGCATTACCACCACCAGATCCTGCACACCTGGCCCTTCCGGCGGTTCGAGGCGCAGATCGAAAAGGGCCTGCATTTCTTCCACAAATGGGGCACGGCGGCGATTTTCCTGGGCCGTTTCACCGGCCCCTTGCGGGCGACGGTGCCGCTGGTGGCAGGCATGAGCGAACTGGAATTCTGGCCTTTCCAGATCGCCAATGCCGTTTCCGCCCTGATCTGGGCCTATGTCCTGCTGGCCCTCCCGGCCCTGGCGACACAGATCCTGGTGCCGATAAACCTCTGAATAATCGGGGAAATTTATACTTCCAGGGCGCGGCAACGGGGGATTAAGGCCCCGCCCTCATGATGCGGCATGGGTTTTTCGCTGGGACAATGGGCGCGTGAACTGGGACGGTGGGTTCCCCCTGCCGCATTGGCCCATGCCGGCCAGCCCGCCGCCCTCTTCTTCCATGGCGTCGAAGCGCATACGGAGGATCCGCGGGTACAGACCAACCACCATGAAGTGGCGCAGTTTCGCGCCATCCTGGAAGGGTTGAGGGACTTTGACGTTCTGCCGCTGGACACTCTCGACGAGGTCCTGGCGCATCCGGACAAGCATGGCCGCAGCGTCTTCCTGATGTCGGATGACGGCTATCGCAACACCCTCACCGTCGCCGCCGACCTTCTCGACGAATTCCGGATGCCGTGGACGCTGTTCGTCTCCACCGCGCATATCGGCACGGGCACGCCCAATCCCGTTTTCCTGGCGCGGCTGTTCTTCTTCTACGCGCCGCCGGGTACCTATACCTTGCCGCATCTGGGCATGGTGATACTCGGCAACGAAGAAAGCCGCGAAAAATCGGCACTTTCCGGCATTGAGCGCTTGCGCTTCCTGCCTGGCGAGCAGGCGCAGGCGACGCTGGCGGCGATGCGCGACGCCTTTGCTCCAGATGCGCTGGAGGCGCTGGCCGCGCGCTTCGCTTCCGAAAAATTCCTCGACTGGAACGAAGTGCGCGCGCTGGCAGGGCGTGGCGTCACCATCGGCGCCCATGCCGACAGCCACTGGCCGATGCATGCCGGCCAGTCCCTGGCCTGGCTGACGCAGCAGGCGGCGGGCGCGAAGGCGCGCATCGAAACCGAGATCGGCCCCTGCCGCTTCTTCGCCTATCCCTTCGGCAACAAGCGGGATGTCGGCGTCGGCGCCTGGAAGGCCGTGCGCGACGCCGGTTTCAGCCATGGTTTCACGACGCTTTCGGGAACCCTCGCCGCCGGGGGCAACCCGTATCTGCTGCCCCGCTATGGCCTGGGCCCCCGCGACACCCATATCGCCTCGCTGGTGCCCTTGCTCTTCACTGGCAATCCCCGGCTACGGCGCTGGCAAGCCAGTATTGGGTGACCCCCTCCGGCCTTCGCAGCGCAAGCGCTGCACGGCGACACGCCCGGCGCGCCCCATGGGAAAGGGACCATAAAGTTCCCGCTTTTGAACGGCTGGCCGGCTTCTACTGTGCCATTTCGTACCTTGAAGGCCGATTTTCGCCGGGTTCCGTCTGGCCCGGACCCTGCAACGGCGACACCGAAGAAGCCTCAAAGGCCCTTACGCCGTGTCGATTCAGGACCAGCCTCCCGTTGCCCCCGCCTTCGCGCTGGAAGACCTGCGCCTGTGGGTGCCGTCCAGCACCACGCAGGCGCTTGACGCCAAGCGGCTGTTCGACATCGCCGTCAGCCTGGCCCTGATCGTCCTGCTGCTGCCGGTGCTGGCCGGCATCACCCTGGCCGTGGCGGTGGAATCGCGCGGCCCCGTGCTGTTCTGCCAGCGCCGTACCGGCATGGGCGGTCGTATCTTCGCCATGTTCAAATTCCGCTCCATGCGCGTCATGGAGAATGGCGCCGAAGTGGTGCAGGCGACGCAGAATGACCCCCGCGTCACCCGCGTCGGCCGCACGCTGCGCGCCACCAGCCTGGACGAGCTGCCGCAACTCTTCAACGTGCTGTCGGGCGAGATGAGCCTGGTGGGCCCGCGCCCCCATGCCGTCGCCCATGACCACTATTACGGCGCTCGCATCGCCAACTATGCCGTGCGCCAGAAAGCCAAGCCCGGCATGACCGGCTGGGCCCAGGTCAACGGCGCGCGCGGCGAGACCCCGCAATTGCGGCACATGCAGGCGCGGGTCGATCTCGACGCCTGGTATGTCGAACATCACAGCTTCCTGCTGGACCTGAAGATCCTGGCGAAGACGCCGCTGGAAGTGCTCAAGCGCCGGAATGCCTGCTGATGCACACCCCGCTCCCATCCCAATACGAAGTCTTCGCTGCGCCACAGGCCGCCGCCAATGACGGCTATGCCGAGATCCTGCTGGGCGGCCTGAAGACCGCCTGCCTGACGCGCGACGAACTCGCCCGCATGATGTTGGTGGACTGCCTGAACGCGCGCCACGCCGAATTTCACCCGCCCAAGCTGGTCTTCGCCTCCAACGGCCATGGCATCGCTTTGGCAGCGCAGGACAAGGCTTTTCACGCCACCTTCGCGCAGGCCGACATCATCCATGCCGACGGCCAGGCAGCGGTGTTTGCTTCGCGTCTTCTCACCAACACGCCGGTGCCCGAGCGCAGCGCCACCACAGACTTCATCCATGACGCGGCGAAGATCGGCGCCAGCCACGGCCTGCGCTTCTTCCTGCTGGGCGCCACCGAAGAAGCGAATGCGCAGACCGCCCGCATCCTGTCCGAAACCTATCCGGGCCTGCAGATCGTGGGCCGCCTGCACGGCTATTTCAGCGAATATGAAGAGGACGATATCGTCGACGAGATCAACCTCACCCAGCCCGATGTGATCTGGGTCGGCCTTTCGGTGCCGCGGGAATATGAATTCGCCGTCCGCAACAAGCACCGCCTCAAGGCCGGCTGGCTGGTGACCTGCGGCGGCTGCTACAATTTCATCACCGGCGCTTACAAACGCGCGCCCGCTTGGATGCAGGCCGCGGGACTGGAATGGCTTTACCGCCTGGCCCGCGAGCCCAAAAGATTGTTCTGGCGTTACGCCGTGACCAAT
>Ga0316219_1002681_pt1 | contig 15705 bp, 11 predicted proteins | sample TBH18003PmetaG_FD_203635 | JGI IMG/M metagenome (GOLD analysis project Ga0316219, IMG submission 203635) | Freshwater microbial communities from Trout Bog Lake, Wisconsin, USA - TBH18003P | ecosystem: Environmental > Aquatic > Freshwater > Lake > Hypolimnion/Profundal zone | place: USA... | reverse complement strand
ATGCTCAAGATGCGCGAGCGCGAAGGAACCGCCCTGGCGCGGGACCTGGTTCAGCGGGTGGCGGCCATGCGCAAATCGGTTGCCGCTATCCAGAAGCACGCGCCCAAGGTGGTCGAACATTATCGTCAGCAACTCCTGGCGCGGATTCGAACCGCCGGCCTCGAGGCCCCCGGCGTCGAGGACGACCGATTGATCAAAGAAGTCGTCTATTTTGCGGATCGCTCGGATATCTCCGAGGAACTCACGCGCCTTCAGAGCCACTTCCAACAATTCCAGGATTGCCTCGGTTCCAAGGAGCCAGTGGGTCGGATGTTGGATTTTCTGGCCCAGGAGATCAACCGTGAGGTCAACACCATCGGCTCCAAAGCCAACGACAGCCTCATTTCGCGGGAGGTGGTCACGCTGAAGGCCGAACTGGAGAAGTTCCGCGAGCAAGCCCAAAACGTCGAATAGCCGGCCACTCAACCAAGCTCAGAAGATGGAACCTCAATCTGAACCCTCATCCTCCTTTCCTCTGCTGCTGTTGATCTCCGCGCCGTCGGGGGGGGGCAAGACGACCCTCTGCCAACAGGTGCTGGCTGCCCGACCCGAAATGTCGCGAGTCATCACTTGTACTACCCGAGCACCGCGTCCCGGGGAGCAAGACGGTGTGGACTACTACTTTCTTACCATGGAAGCCTTCCGGGAACGCGTCGCGGCGGACCATTTTCTGGAACACGCCATGGTGTTCGGCCACCGGTACGGCACGCTGAGGTCGGAGGTGTCCGCCAAGTTGGGCCACGGCCGGGATGTCTTGCTGAATATTGATATCCAAGGGGCGGCGGCGATCCGTGAGCGAGCGCAGCAAGAACCGGAGTTGAAGCGCGCCCTGGTTTCCATTTTTCTCGCCCCGCGGTCGATGGCGGTCCTGGAACAACGCCTGCGCCACCGCGCCACCGATAACGCGGACGTCATTGAAGGGCGTCTCCGGGTTGCCCGTCAAGAAATCGCCCAATGGGACCGTTTCGATTATCTCCTCCTTAGCGGCACCATCGGGGAAGACTTGCGGCGAGCGTTGGTTATTCTCGAGGCGGAGAAGATGCGCGCGGCTCGGGCCCAGCCGCCGACCCTTTGACAGGCCGGCCTCTGCCTTGGCCCCATCCAACGCCGATCCAATATGAGTCAGACCAAATTAGTCGTTTTGGGTGTTACCGGTTCCATTGCCGCCCATAGGGCCCTGGATCTGGCAAGTGGACTTGCCAAACAGGGCTGTGACGTGCGAGTGGTTATGACGGCTGACGCGTTGCGCTTCGTGACCGAAGTGCCCTTCAGGACCCTCTCCCGCAACCCGGTGATCACTGATCTTTACGCCGGGACGGAGGGTTGGGAGCCGGGACATATCAAACTGGCGGACGTGGCCGATCTCCTGCTGGTCGCTCCGGCCACCGCGAACACCATCGCGAAATTGGCCCACGGCTTAGCGGATGACGCCTTGAGTTGCATCGCCTTGGCGCTTGCTCCCCAGGCAAAACTGTTGGTTGCGCCCGCGATGAACGGGAAGATGTGGCTGCACCCCGCCACCCAGCAAAACGTAGCGGCTCTGCGCTCCCGGGGGGCTGAGTTTATCGGCCCCGAGGCGGGACTGCTGGCCTGCGGGTACGAGGGAATCGGCCGCCTGTGGCCGGTCGAGAAGATCCTCCAGCGGGTGCTGGAAGTGCTGTCCTAGTAACCGCTCTCCGGCGCCTCTTCGAGATCCATTATGAATGCTGGTTTTTGGGTTTGGCTGACGAACCAGCCGTGGCGTGGGTGGGGCGAACGGTTCGCCCGTCTGGGTCGCGGGGGCTTTGCTCTGCTTGAAATCTCCACCCCGGATGCCAGCCAACTCCTCCGCCGCATCAGCAAGATGGAGCGGGACATCTTTCTTCCCGTCAAGGCGGCTGGGATCGGGATGCTCCTCTATGCATTCTACCGAGGCACCTGGATTCGCAGTGCGATGGACGATCTGTCTATTGCCGTGGAGTGGACGCGTTATTTCCTGTGGTATTATATCGCGGCCAACCTCCTGATCGCCGGGGTGCTGTTGGCGTTGCGCCGTTTTCCTTTGGGGCTGGTGCAGTGGGTGGTTTTTTTCTCGGGCTTGCTCGATGCTATTTTTCTGTCGGCCCTCACGGTTTTGACCGCCGGTTACCAGAGCTTTCTCTACTGGTTGTTCCTCGCCCTCATCATTCGTAGCGCGGTCAGTGTCCCTCGCGCGACCTCGCAACTCGCGTTGCACGCGACCATCATTGCCTGCTGGGTGATTGCGGGGATTATTCATATCAAAATCGCCACCAACCTGGATGAGTTCTTTCAGGCGGAGGACGTGTTTCGGCGGTTGCCACACCATTCGCAAACGCCCTCGGATACTGCTTCCTCTTCCTCCGTCGCCAGGATGGAGTCGCCCGCCGCCTCCGCGTCAACCTCCAACCGGCATCCGTCTGACGTTCACGAAAACGGGGCGGCTCTCCCGAGTTCACTTCCGGACCGAACTAACCGCCCGGAAGCGGTCGCGAACCTGCCCGCAATGGCACCGGCGACGGGAGCGGCGCGGGAAATCGAGACTGGCACCAACCGGCAACCAGCGCCGGCACCGAGGTCCCGGGCGCTCACAGCAGGTGCCGGAGAGACCGATGAAACCACCCATGAGAATCCTTGGCAGACCGGCCCCTTGGAGCGGCAGGCGGAGCCTGCGTTGGTCCGCCTGGCTCTCCTAATGCTGATGTCGGTGTGTGCTTACGGCGTGCAAGTGCTGTTCGAGCGGCAGCGCAAGGCGGAGGAAGAGGCGCGCGAGTTCGCAATGCGGGAGGGCCAATTGCACGCGGCAGGCCGGTTGGCAGCCGAGTTTACCCACCAGATGAAGAATCCGCTGGCGATCATTAATAACGCATCGTATTCGTTGCAACGGGCCCTCAAACAGGGCCGAACCGACGTGAGCGAGCAGATCCTGATCATCCAGGAGGAGGTCGAGCATTCGGATCGAATCATCACCCAGATCATGGGTTATGCCCAATTAAGCGAGGGGCGGGTCGAAAAACTCGATGTGATCGAGGAACTCAATTACGCGGTCGAGCGGATATTCCCTCCGGCGGCCGGTTATCCGGTCATCGTCCACAAGGATTACGCCGGACAGTTCCCGCCGTTGCTCATGCTTCGACGCCACGTCACGGAGACCTTCATGAACCTCCTCCAGAACGCCCGCGAAGCCATCGGGGATCATGGCGGCAACGTCTGGGTCAAGGCTCGATGTCTGAGCGATTATTCCATTGAAGTGTCCATCGCCGACGATGGCCCCGGGATTCCTCCGGAAAAACGGGAACGGGTTTTCGAGGCTTATTACACTACCAAAGAGAAAGGCACAGGGCTGGGGCTGGCGACCGTGAAGCACAACGTCGAACTGTACGGGGGGAGTGTGAAGGTCGAATCCGAGCTTGGAATGGGCGCCCGGTTTCGCTTAGTATTCCCAGCTAAGACGTTATTGAGAATCGAAACAAAGACATGAACGCAGCCATGAATCGCCTGGCCGGGCGCCATTTGCAAGCCCGCGCCGGGTGTCTGCTCCTCGGACGCGAGGCGCTGACTTCCCGCGCCTGGGAACTGCGGGATCCGGTCACTCCCCCGCAGGATCTTTGCCGCTTATGAGTGCCCCGGTTCCTCCCGTGTTGATTGTGGATGACGAGAAGAACATGCGTCTCTCGCTCAAGACGATGTTGGTGGACGAGGAGTATCCGGTTCGAGCCGTGGAGTCCGCCGAAGAGGCATTGAGCCTGCTGGGGCGGGAAGATTTCCTCATGGTGATTACCGACGCGCGGTTGGGGGGCATGAGCGGCTACGAGTTTCTGGGCCGGGCCCGCGCGCAATGGCCGGACCTCCCCGTCCTCATGATCACCGCTTACGCCACGCCCAAACTGGCGGTCGAGGCGCTCAAGGCTGGGGCCATGGACTATCTTCCCAAGCCCTTCGCCCCGGAGGAGTTGCTTCACCTGGTCCGACGGTGCGCGGAGCGGCACCGCCTGCTGCAAGACAACGCCCGCCTGCGCGCCCGTGCCACCGAGACCTATCGCCTGGATCAGATTGTCGGCGAATGCCCGAAGGTACGAGAACTGCGCCAGAGCATTCAGAAATTTGCCCCCACGGACGCGCGGGTCTTGATCCTGGGGGAGAGCGGGACGGGCAAGGAACTTGTCGCCGGTTCCCTCCATAGCTTGAGTCACCGCACGCGAGCCAACTATGTCCGCATTAACTGCGCTGCCATTCCCGAGGCGCTGCTCGAGAGTGAACTCTTCGGTCATGAGAAAGGCTCGTTCACTGGCGCGATTAAGCAGAAGCTCGGACGCGTCGAAGAAGCCGACGGAGGCACCATCTTCCTGGACGAGATAGCCGACATGAGCCGTCCGCTGCAAGCGAAATTGCTCCGATTTCTGGAAGACGGCTCCTTCACCCGTGTAGGCGGCACACAGGAATTGCGCGTCAATGTGCGCCTCCTCGCGGCCACCAACCGTGACATTGTGGCGGCGATCAGCTCCGACCAGTTTCGCGAGGATCTCTTCCACCGACTCAACGTAGTGCAATTGCGCCTCCCGCCCCTCCGTGAGCGCGGGGAAGATGTGGCTCTGCTGGCGGACTATTTCCTCCTCACCTTTGGCATTTCTATGAACAAGAGCACGCGGGCAATCTCCCGCGCGGCCCGCCAGAAACTCCTGGCTCACCATTGGCCCGGGAACGTGCGCGAGTTGCGGAACGTAATCGAGCGGGCGCTGATCCTCGAAAACGGCTCTGAGATCCAGCCGGAGAGCCTCCCGGATTTTCACCTCGAGGCCCGGCTGCACAAGACCGAGCTCACCCCTAAACCCGCCAACGGGCAATCCTTGGATGAGATCATGACCACCTTCGAACGTGACCTGATCACCAGCATTCTGGAGCAACACCACTTTAACCTCGCCAAGACCGCCGAACATTTGAAAATTAGCCGGCATGCGCTCCGCTATCGTATCCAGCGGTTGAATATTTCCGCCGGCACTGTGGACGATGAGGAACCGTCCGCTGGGTCTGGGAAGGAGGCCGCGACATGAATACGATTTATTTTTGGCTCGCCGACGCAAATCCGGCGGATGTGATGGCGAAAAGCCGGAGCTGGAGCGACCCTGCCAAGCGGGAAGTCATCCTCTTGCTCTCGGCGGTGGCCTTGGCCGTCCTGGCAGTGTTTGTCTGGGCCGTTTTCTTCCGCAAGCCGGGTCGCCGCCGGCACCGCCATCACCACCACGAAGGTGAGGGGTATCGCCGTGCCCCGATTACTCCCAAGCCTGAGGCCGAGGAGGATGAAACCGAGGAGGAGATGGAAGAGGATGAGGACAGCGCCAAGAGTGGACGCCGCCATCGTCGTCGCCGCGAGCACCGGCCGCGCAACCCGACCCTGGCCGAAACCGGCGGCTTGCCTCCCCTGCGCAAGGAGCCCCCAAAGGCAAGCGGCCCGAGTTAGGCCCCATGGAGACCAGCCAGACCATTACACGGAAAAGCGCCTCAAACCTGGCCCTGGCCTTTGTGCTCTTGCCACGGGCCAAGCGTGACGGGATGTCGGCCCTATACGCCTTTTGCCGCGAGGTGGATGACGTCGCTGACACTGAGACCGTGCCCGTGGCCCAACGTCGCGAACGGCTAGCCGCTTGGCGGGCCGACATCCGGCGTGCTTGCGTCGGCGACGCGCCGACTTTTCAGGTCAACCGCGAGCTTCAACCCATTATCCGTGACTGCCGGCTGCCCTTTGAGCTCTTCGATGAACTGCTGCGCGGAGTCGAGATGGACCTTGAAATCGACCGCTACCGCACCTTCGAGGATCTCGACCTCTATTGTTATCGGGTTGCCTCTGTAGTGGGGCTGCTGAGCATCGAGGTGTTTGGCTACAGCGACCCCGCTTGCCGGCAATATGCCATCCATCTCGGCCGAGCCCTCCAGTTAACCAACATACTCCGTGACGTTCGTGCTGACGCCGCCCGGGGCCGGATTTACCTGCCACTTGACGAGTTGGCTCGCTGTGGCGTCGCTCCCGAGGAAATCCTGCGTGGTGAGTATTCACCGCGCTTCTACAACGCCGCCAGCGCGACCTGCCAACGCGCCCAGGCTTTTTACCGCCAGGCACGCCAGGTCTTGCCGTTGCCGGACCGCCGCTCGATGATTGCCGCCGAACTCATGGGGGCGGTCTATTGGCGTCTCTTGCGCAAACTCGAAGCCCGGCGTTTCGACGTGTTTGGCCCTAAACCCACCCGGTTGAGCAAGGCTACGAAGCTGATGCTCATCGCGCGCACCTGGTGCCGCCTTGTCTCCGGCGCCCGCTCGCCTAATTATGGCGTGTAAGCGTGATCCCCGTTGGCCTGGGAATCCTGGCAGTCCGTGTTTTGGCCGTGGGCCAGTCAGGATGATCGCGGTCGAATGGTTTGGAATATCCCTGGCGGCTGACTCGTCCGGTGCAACCCCGATCGGTTTGCGGCAGGCATGAGCGTGAGCATGAACTCCTCGCGACGCCTCATCGTGAACGCCGATGATTTCGGGCGCACGACGGCCATCAACCACGCGGTGATCCGCGCCCATCGTCAAGGGATACTCACCACGGCCAGCCTGATGGTGAACGAGGCGGGCACCGAAGAAGCGGTGGCTTTGGCGCGCGAAAACCCGCGGCTTGGGGTAGGACTACACTTGACTTTCCTCTTTGGCCATTCCGCCCTTCCGCCTGCTCAAATCCCAGGCCTGGTGGATTCTGCGGGGGCTTTCGGCACCCATCCCCCCGCCGCCGGGTTTCGGTTTTTCTTCCACCGGAGCCTGCGTCCGCAGCTTCGCGCCGAAATCCACGCCCAATTTCAACGATTTCATGCCACCGGTCTGCCGCTGGACCATGTGAACGGCCATCTCCACCTCCACCTGCATCCTACCATCTTCAGGATGTTGATGGAGGATGCACAACTGCTGGGCATCGAACGGTTTCGGCTTTCTTTCGATCCCTTCCTGCTGAATCTGCAACTCGCCTCCGGCGCCTTAGCGTATCGAGCGGTTCATGCCCTGATCTTCAACCGCCTGGCTGCGCGCGCCCGTCCGATGCTCCGGCAACGGGGGGTGGCCCACACCAGCACCGTGTTCGGCCTGCTGCAGAACGCGCGTGTCGACGAGGACTTTATCAGCCGGCTCCTGCCCCGCCTTCCGCCGGGGGATTCAGAACTCTACTCTCACCCCTCGCTGGACGATTCCCAGCACGAATTCGAAGCCTTGGTCAGCCCCCGCGTACGCGCCCAGCTCGAGCAACTTGCCATTCAACTCATCCGTTACCAGGATTTGGAAAAACCATGACTAAATTGCTTCTTATCCTCCTTATCGGACTCGTCTTCGAGAGTACCGGCGTCATCCTGCTTAAGAAGGGAATGGCGGATATCGGTGAGATCTCGACCTTCAATCCCAGCCAGATAGCGCGGGTGATCAAAGCCGGTGCCACCTCACCCCGGATTCTGCTCGGGGTCTTCTTCGAGGCGTTGTTTTTCGGCGCCCTGCTGATCTTGATGTCCAAGAGCGACATCAGCTTCCTCTGGCCAATGACCGCTCTGAGTTTCGTTTTCGCGACCTTTGCCGCGATGTGGTTTCTGCACGAGCAGGTCTCGGCCATCCGGTGGGTTGGCGTCGTGCTCATTATGATCGGGGCCGCGTTCATCAGCTATAGCGAACAAAGCCACCCCAAAGCGCCGGAGGTTCCCAAAACGGCGATCCAGGCGCCTTAGTGCCGACCGCAGTCACGGGAGGGAGTCCGCAGCGTTCAGACCTAATCCCAGCCCTCCTCGATCGGCCAAACCCCTGCATGACGGCGAACGCCCTGAAATGTGAGCGAGTTGCTCGCTCAAAACGGCGTGACGCTTAGATAGAGCTTGTAGTCCTTGATGCGCCCATTCACCGAATCCTGACGTGGCAGGAGGCGCAGTCCCGCCAGTTCCTGTTCCTTGCCCAGGTCGATGACCAGCGTGTGGGGGTGCTTGGGATGGGGCGCACTCCAGAGCGAGTGCCAAAAGGAGTCCGGATCGCCGTCGATCGCCTTCTCCGCTTGGTCACCCTCGGCCAGGTTTTCCTCGCTGTCCACGTAAACGATTTTCCATCCCTTGCGCGGGATGGCCTTGCCCTCCGCCCCGAGCGCATCGAGTTCCGCCAGAGTGGTGAACTCATCCCCATTATGCGAGGACAGGGCCTGAAGACAAAGGTAGCGGGCTTTCTGTGGCGGGAAGGTGATCTTCTGCGCGGCGCTGCTGTCGGCCAGGCTCCCGTCCTTGACGAGGGCGGCGGGATTCAGTTTGGGTTCCCGCATCGGCCCCCGCGCCGGCGCACTCTCGTCCTTGCCCAACTCCCCGAGCACGGGAGCTTTGATTCCCGCCAGGCTATGGACCTCGTCCTTCAATTGCTCGAACACGACGATTTCATTGCGGCCCTGCTTGAGCCACACGCCCGGCAGATAAAGTGTCTGCTGTGGGCCGATGTGCCAGTACCGGCCGAGATTGTGCCCGTTGACGAATACGATCCCTTTGCCCCAGCCGCGCAGGTCGAGGAAGGTATCGCCGAGATCGGATAATTCAAACGTCCCGCGGTGCACCGCCGGGGCTGGGGACGTGGCGGTGGGTTTGAAGTTCAGCGAACGGACCTGGTCAAACGGCAGCTGATACATCTCCCAACCCTTCAGTTCCTGATCTCCCAGCAGGACGGACTCAGTGATGCCCTTGCGGTTGTCCATGAGCCGGCCGCCGTAATTGATGCGGCCGCCGTTCTCCACCAGAATGTCGAGCGTGGCGGAGGCGCCGGTGATCTTGAGATCGGTCGCCTCCTGGTTGTGCCGGCGATCGAGTTGCGCCACGCGTTTGCCGTCCACGCAAACGACGGCGTAGTCGCGGAGTTGATTGAGTTTAAGCGACGCCTCCGCGGGGCCCGTGACTTTGGTGCGATACAACACATAGCCGTAGCCTTGGTCGAGATCCTCGAAGCTCAGGGGCCTCTCCGACCGCACGGGGGCGCCGAGGTTGTCGAAAATGCTCGCCGATTCGGTGAGTTCTATCTTCGGGATCTCGATCACCGGCGTGGTAGGCGGGACGTCCGGCAGGGTCTCATCCGGTTGGATGTGCCTGGCCAGCACTTGGCGAAGGGCGCGGAACTTCTCTGTTGGGCGGCCCATTTCATCCATCGGGGAATCGTAATCGTAACTCGTGGGCTGCGGTTGGAAATGGCCGCCGTAGTTCGCGCCATTCATGAACCCGAACGAAGTGCCGCCGTAAATCATGTAATAGCAAAACGAGACATGGTTCGTCAGTTGCCACTCGGTCTGCCGCACCAGACCGGGGATGCCGACCCGCGCGTGGGCCTCGCCCCAATGGTCCAGCCAACCCGGATAGAATTCCGGAACGAACCACGGGCCCTTGCGCCGATACTTGCCGATCTGCTTCATGATATCCGCCCCACTGCCGCCATTCAGGCCCGGTAATGCCTCCGGCACGCTGCCGTTCGCCATCATATTCCCCCCGCCGTCGGCGGTGAAAAAGGGTACCTCGAAACCCGCGGCCTTCTCCAACTCGAGGATCTTGCCCATGTAGACGTGGTCACTGCCGAAGCTGCCGTATTCGTTCTCCACCTGCACCAAAATAATCGGCCCGCCATGCGTGATTTGCAGTGGGGCCAGTTGCTCGCCCAGTTTCTTCAAATAACTTCCCGCCGCAGCCAGAAAGCGGGGGTCTTGGCCACGCACCTTCAAGTCGTGCTCCTTGAGCAGCCACCAGGGAAAACCCCCGAACTCCCATTCCCCGCAACAATAGGGACCAGGTCGCAGCATAACCCACAACCCCTCCTTCTGCGCCAGTCGCACGAACTGGGCGATATCGGCGTCGCCGGTGAAGTTGAATTCGCCCGGATGCAGCTCGTGCTGGTTCCAGAACACGTAAATGGAAACGGTGTTGATACCCATGGCGTGGGCCATCCTCAGCCGGTCAGCCCAATACTCGTGAGGAATCCGGGCCGGATGCATTTCGCCCGCCTTGATGGAAAAGGGTTTGCCGTCGAGCAGGAAATCCGACTCGCCGACGGTGAAAGTGGAGTGAGCGTTGGCGGCGGGCGACTGACTGGTGAACGCGAGGCAGCACGCGGCGCTCAACCCCAACCGGCGGATGGAGGCGATTAAGTGTTTCATCGAGAGTTCTTTTAGCAGTTTTGTAATGCCCCGGCAAGGTTTGTTGCTCACGGTTCCGATGGCCCTCGCCACACGCTGCCACCGAAGGTGGTCAGATGGATGAGGTTCCCATCGCTGGCATCGAACTCGACCCGCTGAATGTTCGAGAAGGGCAGGGCCTCAAAGGCACTCCAGGTCTTCCCCTTATCGCGTGAGAGCCAGAGGCCCGCTCCGGGGGCATCCTCGGTGAGCGTCATATAGATCCAACCCTCGTGTTGGGGGTGGAAATAGCCGCCGAACGTCTGCGGCCCCTCCCGCCCAATACGCTCCCAGGTCAGCCCACCGTCTTCCGTTAGGTAAAGTCCGCCGGATCGATCCCCACCTCCGGCGTCGGCCGCGCCAACCAGGATCCTTCGGCTGTCGCCCGGATCCACCGAGAAATCTTTGAGGTAGAGCAGGGGCCGAGACCGATTGGCCTTCTCCCACGTTTCCGCGGCATCCTTCGACCGATAAAGGCCGACACCTTCTGCCATGAGGGGCTTGCCGGACGAGGATCGCTTGGCGCAGATTGAGGCGAAAAGCGTGCCGTCGCGGTGGAGCATGACCCGATACACCCGCATATTCTCCGGATGACCCAGACCGGTTGTTTTTGGCGTCCACGATTTGCCGTCGTTCGTGGATTTGAACACGCCCGCGTCAAACACCCCGGCATACAAAGTACGGGCGTTTTTGGGGCTCCTCGGATCGACCACCAGGGAGGTGACTGGTTGGCGTGGCATCCCTTCGGTTTCGCTGGTCCACGACTCGCCGAAGTTGCGCGAGAGGCCGACCCCGCCCGGCCCTCGATGCCCGTGGCGTTCACTGATGATGTTGTCGTTCGGGATGTCGTGCACGTTCGAGAACGCCCCCCAGAGTTTCCCCGGCGTATCCGGGTCGAAGGCCATCTCATAGCAGGTGTTCCGCCAGGGCGACCACGACTTCGGGTCCCACCATCTCCACGTTTGCCCGGCATCCGTCGATCGGGCCATCCCTATGTCGGTGTAGCAGATGTATTGGCGGTTCGTTTCGAGCGGGTCGATGTAGAAATGCCAGGTGGTGGTGACCACCAACCCGTTGCAGACCCAGGCGGAACGCGGGCCTGGCTTCTCGCCGGGCGCGGGGTAGGTGTGACCGCCAAACCACGAGACGCCGCCGTCATGAGTGATATGCGGTTCGTTGCGCACGAGGATCACACGGTTAGGATCGGCATTGCAGATGGCGGCGCCGAACGGAGTCTCACCCCCTTTGAAGCATTGACCACAGGCAGCAGTTTCCCAGTCTGGGGCCACGTTATAGTCGCTAAAGCGCGGATCCTGGAAATAAGTCGCGCGCCACGTCTCACCACCGTCGTCGCTCCGATAGACCGTGTCGCTATGCGGCGGGTGGAAGCCTGTGCTGGTGCTAAACGCATAGACGGTAAGCGGTTTCGCGTCGGCCGCCAGCAGTTGATGATACTGAGAAATGGAGCCGTAGGCCCACTCGTCGGCCTTCTTGGTCTCCGTGTTCAAGCCGCGGCCCATCATGGATTCCCAAGTCTCGCCACGGTCGCGGGAACGATAGAGGCCGCCCGCAAACGCGCCATTCTGCTCCTGGCTCTCGATGGCACAGTAAAGGATAACGAGCTTCTTCGTGGCGTCAGAGCCGCCGGCGAAACCTTGAAGGCGCTTCCAGGGCAGGCCGTGCGTCTTCTCCTGCCAGGTCTGGCCACGGTCGTCAGAGCGCCAGATGCCGCGGTCGGTGGCCGCAAACATCGAATGCCCTTCGCTCGTCCGATCAAATCGGAAGCCGAGTACTTGGCCCTCCGGTCCGGGGCAGGCAGTCCAGGTTTCTCCCGCGTCCCGCGATACCCAGCACCGTCCGTTGCGCGAGCCCGCCAGGAGGAGTTCTGGTTCAGCCGGGTTGATCGCGACCTCGCCGCCCAGTGAATCTCTCAGATTTCCGATCGGGGTGAAGGTCTTTCCCCGGTCACGGCTGAGTTTAAGCCGGCCACCCGAGGAGGCGTAGATGAGGTTCGAATCGGTCGGGTGAAAAGCCGGTTGGCAGGCCGTGTCACTGCGGAGTTGGGCCTGGTGGATCATGCGCCAATTCCGTCCGCCGTCTTCCGAAATGTAGGCCGCGCTCATGTCGCAGTTCAACATCATCAAGTTGGGGTCCGCCGGAGAAATCGCCGGCGCGAACATCCCACCGCCACCCGAGAGGCCGATGGGTTTCCAACTGTCTCCTGGGGCCGTTGAACCGTGCGCAACCAAGCTGGCCAGCAACGAAAGGCCGACTAGAACGTGCCGCAAATAGGCAACGCGAGTGAGGGTTGTCATTTGGGGGCGATAATAGGCTTCCTGCGAGGGCGGACAACTCAAATCCTCGAAACTGCGGAACTTCCGGCCTGCCCAACCGCGACCTGTTGGCGCCGACTACTCGGCCTGGAAGACCCGGAACGAGTGGGCGGGGATCGGCACGTCAGAACCGGCATGCTGAAAAGCTCGGTCCCCGAGCGCCTCGGTGGATTAATCGCCTTCCGGCCTTTCGTTCACCGGGACTTCGAGCGCCTCGTGGTGCCGGCTGGTTTCTTCGCCTCGGCGGGTTTATCCAACACCAGGGATTGAATGAAAAACTCCATCATGCGGTCACGGTTGACCGCGGTGTGGCCCTGGTCCGGCCCGACCTGGACCTCGAAACTCTTGCCCGCCCGCTGAAGGGCGCGGATAAACTGAAGGGCGTTCGAGGGGTGGACATTGTTGTCGGCCGTTCCATAGTACAAAAGCAGCCGTCCTTGGAGGTTGGTGGCGTAAGTCATGGCGCTGGCCGCCTCGAATCCGGCGCGGTTCTCCTCCGGAATCCACATGTATCGTTCGGCATAGACCGTGTCGTAATTGCGAAAATCGGTCACCGCGGAATTGACGTTGGCTGCCTGAAAGACCTCCGGATAACGCAACAGGCAAAGGGCTGACGCCGTTCCCCCGTAGGAGGTGCCAAAGATCCCGACGCGGCGCTTGTCCACATAGCGCCGGTCCCAGAGTGATTTCACTCCCGCCGCCTGGTCGTCGATTTCCACCGTTCCCAATTTCATATAGATCGAATCAAGGAACTGTTTGCCGCGGCCGCTGGCGCTTCGTGAGTCAAAAGTCGCCACCAGAAAGCCAAATTCCGTCAGCGCATTCGGCAAGGTGAAGGCCTCACTCGCGCCCGTCGTCGCCGGCCCCGCGTAAACGCTCACCAATAACGGGTATTTTCGTCGTGGATGGAAGTCTGAGGGGAAGTGCAGCAAGCCGTAGAGGTCGGTCTCGCCATCAGCCGCCTTGAATTGTAAGAGTTCCACCGGGTGCAGGCCGAGTTTCTTGAACTTCGTCAGGTCGCTGGCCGCGAGTTCGGCAATGAGTTTGCCCTCGGCATCCTTGAGCGAGGTGCTGGGGGGACTGTCATGGCTCTCAGCCACATCGATGAAATGCTGGCCATCGGGCGCGAAGTCGACACGGTGCGAAAACGCCGGATCGGTCAGCCGGCGTTCCCCGTGGCCGTCCAGGCTGATCCGGTGCAGTTGGAGTTTCATCGGGTTATCGCCGCTACGCGCCAGGTAAAACAGCAGGCCGGCCGATTCATCCACTCGGACAATCTCGCCCACTTCGAAGGGGTGGGCGGTGACGGTTGCCAGGAGGCCATGATTCAGGTCATAGACGTAGAAATTGCGCCAACCGGAGCGTTCCGAGGCCCAAAGGAAGCGGTGCCCGTCTTTGAGCCAGCGAATCGAGGGGAGGTTCTCGGTCCAACTCGGCATCCATTCCTCACGCACCACCACACGACACTTGCCGGTCTCCGGGTTGCCCGCGCAGAGTTCCATCACGTTCTGCCGTCGGTTCGTCCGATGGAAGAGCAGTTCCTTGCCGTCCGGCGACCATTCCACACCATAAACATAGTGTCCGATCGAGGAATTATCAAAGGGCTGGCCATCGCGCACCTCCAGTTTGACCGTCTTGCGGCTCTTTTGGTCATAGACCAGCAGGTCCACGATCGGATTGGTTGTCCCCACTTTCATGTAGGGCTCCACCTCGAGCCGATTCTGAAAGCGGACCTCATCCAGCGTCCCGTAGTAGTCGCGCACCTGGCTCTCATCGAACCGGTAGAAAGCGACCTTTTGGCTATTGCTCGACCACCACATGGCGGTGGTTTGCTCCAGTTCCTCCCCATAAACCCAGTTGGCGCTGCCGTTCTTGATGCGCGTCTTCTCGCTCCCGTCCGTGGTGATAGCGATGGCGTTGGTCGATCCGGCATTGGTTCCCGAGAGCCAGAGATTCTGATCGTGGTAGAACGCCTTCCATTTTCCGTCCGGCGAAACTGCGTTCGTAAATTGGAGCCCGCGTTCCGGCCGCTCCCCGCCCCGAAACCGGCCCCGGCGTGTCTGGTTTCCACTCGCCGCTGGCCGCGTCGCCGTGCTGTTAGTCACCTCGGAGGCGCACCGCAGGGCGATCTCGTACCGGTAGGTTTTACCCTCCTGTCGATACTCGAACGCCCGGCCTTCATCTACCCAGGTGACCGAGAGCGCCCCGGTTTTCACCGAGTTGGGGATTTCCTTGCTCACCTGCTCGAACCGTTCATAACCCGGCATGTTCTTGAGCCGGTCTTGCGCCTGGGCGGGGTGGCCCAGGCAGAGAAATCCGGCTGCCAAGGGGAGCAGGCAGAACCGGTGGATGAGGTTCCGGTTCGCCTGGAGTGGCGGTCGGGTGAGAACGAGAGGACGGTGGTTAACCAGGTTCATATTTCGTCGTGCCACCCCATCTTTGCACTGCCCCTACTGGCGGTCACGCAAAAAAACAGAGGCGCCCGGGGCCGATTGGTTTGCTCTACCGGAGAGTGCTTGACACCCGGCGGCTGGCGTGTTTGAAAGAGGTGCTTTGCTAGCCTAATGCTTCAGTGAAACGCTAAGCTCGGACACGATCTGGTTATGATCCTCGAATCCCATTTCTCTAAGGTATGAAAACCACTGTTGGATTAACCCGCTCACCTTCGGTCATAGTTTCCTTCGCCGTTCTGGCCTGCTCATTGACCGTTTTCAGCGCGACCAATGGCACCCTGGGTCCCATCGAGTTTCGCTGCTCGCCCCCCTGGTGGCAGACCGCCATCTGCCTGCCCGATGACCCTGACAAGATCCTGGCGGGCCGAGAAGGGCAACTCTTGCTGGATTTTGGGGGTGGCGGTCCGCGCAATTTTGGGATCTGCCTCCAAGGGGACCTGGAGGGCGGAACCCGCTGGCTCCGGCAGGAGACGCTTTCGGCCAGAGCCCCCATCGTGCGGACTTTTAAGGACGCGGACGGGGTCGAATTGACGGAAGAGGCGTTCGTGATCGTCCCAGCGAAAGGCTCGAAACCCGGACCCCCACTCGTTCGGACCGACGGAGCAAACCGGCTGAAGGATTGGGCCCAACCGGCGCGAACGTGTGCCTCTGCCTTCAAGGGCGTGGACGTAGGCTGGGATGGGCAGCCGATCCA
>Ga0316219_1002662_pt1 | contig 15805 bp, 27 predicted proteins | sample TBH18003PmetaG_FD_203635 | JGI IMG/M metagenome (GOLD analysis project Ga0316219, IMG submission 203635) | Freshwater microbial communities from Trout Bog Lake, Wisconsin, USA - TBH18003P | ecosystem: Environmental > Aquatic > Freshwater > Lake > Hypolimnion/Profundal zone | place: USA... | reverse complement strand
TCGACTTCTTCTTTGCCGCTTTCTTCTTGGTCGTAGCCATCTTACTTCCCCTTAGTGGTAGTAGTGGTCGGAGTCGGGTCAACCGGGGCCGGATCAGGCGTTACCGTCGGCGCTGGGGTCTGTGCAACCGCATCACCCGGCTGCCAATCCGTCGCCAACAGGTCGGGATTGGTCGGGACCCAAGCGGTCACGCCCGTTGATGCCGTTAACAAAATGTTGGTGCTGTCGTTCGGGTCTGCCGAGATAGCACCATCTGTCCACGATTGCCGATTCGTTGAGTGTCCCCCGCGAAGCAGGGACAAAGCCGTTTCAAATAGCATTTTCAGCCTCCTGCGCCCTCTGGCGCTCCTTCATTGCCTTACGATTCCCGCCGCGGCGTCCCGCCTCACGGGCCAATTTAACGTCCTTACTATACGCGCGAGACTCCGCAGGGACAGCCCGACCGCCCATTGACTGCACCTCGCGTCGACGCTCCGGCGTCATCGCCGCCAATCCACGCTTAGCCTTTTCCATCTCTCGTCCTCATGTGATTCACTATGACCTGCTCCAGGTCAGTCACCTTGTCCTGCTCGGCCTTCAGGGTCTTGAGCAGCCGATCCCGCTCCAAGCGGAACCGCTCAATGTCCCGGTTAGCCACCGCCAACGCCTCGCGCAACCGCATCAGATCCCCCATCGCCCGGATCTCCTGCCGCAACTCCTCCACCCACACAGGCGGCGGCAGCGACGGACGCTCCAAGTCCTGCATCTGACCTTGGGTCGAGCCTAAGCGGCTACGGGTAAACATGAAGGATCTCCATGATCGCCATCAGGCAAATCAGTATCAGCGCCGCGTACATACACAACACCGCTTTCTCAAAATCATCAGGGTTTTTCATCGGTTTTTTCCGCGTACCAAAGGTAAACCCCTAATAGAAACACCCCTAATGCCCAATGTCCCGAAAGGAACGTCATCAGAAACAACGTAATGAGCGCGTAGACCATAAACACCTCGGTCCCCCGGCGCTATCAAGCATACCCATCCTCCCTTCTCCGTGCGCGTCGAATCGTCCTGATTGAACACCCAAACCGCCTCGCGAACGCCTTCATGTACCCGTACGTCCGCTCCGCACCCCGGATCTCCGCAACCTGATCAGCGTTCAACCGCTTACTCTGCGCCATTGGAACCCCGCGCACGGATCCGAGCGGCAAAGACCTCGCCGCCTTTGACCGCTGACTTTTGTTCACACACCTTCGCACAAGCCTCTTGCTCCTCGGCCCTTGCCCGCGCATCGACTTTCGCCATCAGCGCGTGAAGTGCGTCGTAGAACGTTTGATGCAACTCGGCAAACGCATATCTGACTGCTTCATCGCGGGTCATGTGCCAACACCTCGTCGCTTGGTTTGGGCCACAACACGATGTAACCCTCTTCATTGACCGCCCAAAAGACGGGCATACCTTTAGGCTCGCCTTCTCTTGCCTCAATTGAGTTCAAGTGCCTCATCGACACGCGCATAAGTTCAAGCGATTGTCCGTTAGGATAGGCAACAGTTAGTTTCATGCCTTTTCTCCCCGCTCCCGTATGTGCTGCGCCAAAAGATTTCCGAGAAATTCCCCGTGACCGGAGCCATCTTGCAAGAACTTTTTTGCCGCCACCGCACACTCCTCGCGCTCATGGGCGGCGACAAGGGCGGCGAAACGTTCAATCTCGTAATGCCCTTTCAATTCAAAGGCCGCGCTTTCTGGGATTGCCTCACGCGCCATTCGAATGATGTCATCGCGGTTCATCACCTACACCCCTTCTTCAAGTTACACCTCGGACACAACAACTGCAGATTCCCCACCACGTTCAACCCACCCCGCGCTATCGGCACGATGTGATCAACGTGATACCCGGTCACCGCCAGACTCCTCAAACACCGCCGGCATAACCCGCGCTGGGCATACGCCAGGTTCTGTACATCCTTCGCCGTGAAACTCCCCCGCGTCTTCGTCCGACGCTTGTGATTCGACGCCGCACGCTCCGGCTTTTCGCAGCCACGACACCGCGGCCTCAGCACGGGCTTGCCACCACGCAGGCGAACGCGAAACCGCTGCCTGGGCAACATTCTTCTGCATCCACAACATTCCGACAGGTTCCCTTCGTGACGACGCTTGCGACGAGTCTTGCTGGCAGGTAACTGATCCATTGCCGAGGTATACCACACTATTGCCAAGGTGCCAAAAGTTTTTGTGGGGGGGAGAAGAAAGGGGGGGCCCCCTAGAGTTTTAACGCGACCCAGCGGCCTGGCGGCCGCTCGACAAAGCCCGATTAGACGGGCTCGCACCCTCTCAAGTTCACGCGATCGCGCGAGCGGATGCCTACAGCGATAGGGGATTGTCTCGTGATCATCTCACGCGGTAGCGCATGAGTCGCCCGATGGGCCTATACGGCACGCTATGCGATCTTGTGCAAGTACAGATTGACGCGACCGACGCGACCGACGCGCGCTATACCCTAACGGAGGGAACGGAGACGCCTACAAAGAAGGGAACGGGCGCGGATGGGGGGGTTGAATTGTCCCTAATCCCCCCTTCTCCCTCATTTTTCGGGTTTAGGGAGTATCCTTCCCTTCTTAGGGAGGCTCCCTAGATACTCCCTCCGCATCTAACTTGATGAATGCATGGCATTTTTCCGACATTAGGAGGGTAGGGAGCCTGTTTCGGGTTTTTTATATATAAATACATAGGGGGGATAAATACATCTATTCTATTTTTCTCACCTATATTTATATATATATATCCCTTTGTACCTAATCGCCTATTAACGATGGGCAATCAATGGTTTAGCGCGACGGGGAGCCTGTAGGGAGCATCGCAGCGCCCTCTTGCATACTCCCCTATTGTTAAGGCACAATCGGCATTGCCTAGTCACAATCACGTGACGGCATAACGGAGACTGAATATGGTAATTAATCCGAAAACCGCGACGCGCGGAGAATGCATCGCATGGTTGCAGTGGAACGATCGGAACGGATGCTATAGCGACGCGGATTGTGACGCGGAGGGAATCGCGCGTCTCACAGATGACAATGCGCGCCTGATGGTCGCGGACATGATGTTGGAAAATGAGATAGACGACGCGGACGTGATGCTAGAAAACGCGGAATTGGAACTCAAGTACGGGAAGCGGTTTGTGGATGCGCGGAACGTCCGTGAAGCGTTTTTGGTGCGGCCATGAGTCTCCCCATCGTTCTGACGGTCAATTGCGATGACGAGCCTGTTTATGCATACGAGACGGGGGATTTCACGGTTTACGATCCTTACACGTCTGAATGCGGACGTTTCACGGTTGATCCTATGGAAGTTTACGGCATTACACCTATGCAAGCGGAGGGATTGCACGCGCTAAACGTAGCGCACGGGTTTAAAGATCGGTTTTAAAAAATGGGTAGCGCATTCAATCCGGTCGGCTCAAGTGTCGGCCGTGATTGGATGCGCTACAGGCTAAAAATTGCGCCTATCAAAAAACGGAGACATAAAAAAATGAGTCAGAAAGTACGCCAGCTAAGCCCGGGCCCAGTCGCGGCCAGAGGCCGGGTTTCGTTTGCCCAGGCTTTAACCGCGCGCCTGGAATTGTCCCGTCGGGGGCATAGTCCCGTGGAAAATTCGAACGGTCTTATTTTGTGGGAGGGCCGGCATGGTCCGGCAACATTACAACACTCGGAGACAATCATGCGATATCGTACTTTCTACTTTCTGAAAATGACGGCCCTACTTTGTGCCGTGCCTTTTGTGTCTGTCGCTGATGCGCGCATGCTGTTACTGGTAGCAGTAGGCTCTGGCATCGCGGCCGTGCTTTTTCACAAAATTGAGGCGTGACAATGAAACACCCTCACATTCTGCGCGCGGCTATCGCGGCCGCGCGTGCGGCTGGCGTGCATTCCCTGGCCGCGGATCCGCTGGAACAGCCGAAAACGGTGAAGAGCTTAGGTTTAGGCGTGCTGACTCTGCCAATACATCTAGCGCCGGCAGACTCGGCCGGTGGCGCTACGGTATGTGCCTACGCTGGGGCGTGCTCGGAATTGTGCCTAGATGCGGCCGGCAATCCGGCGTATGCCACGGGAAAGGCACGGGCTCGAATCAACCGCACGCGGTTTTACTGGGAAGACCGCGATAGCTTCATGCGGGTTATGTGGACCGAGACGGTCCGGCACATAGCGCACGCTCGCAAGCTGGGGATGCGGCCGGCCGTGCGGCCGAATGCCACTAGCGATAACGCATATGAAAGAGTACCGCTAACGGTCACTAGTGAGATGGCCGACTGGGCATTGTTGGCGCATAACGTAGCGACAGAAGCTGGCCGCTATCGGTCAATTATGGAATGCTTCCCGGCCGTGTCGTTTTACGACTACACAAAAATACCGGCGCGCTATCGCGTGAATCGGTTACCTGGAAACTATCATCTAACGTACTCGTATGATCCGCGGAATAAACCGGCGGATATGCTGGAAGCATTAGATGCTGGTTTAAACGTGGCCGTGCCGTTTATGGGTAAGACACTACCGGACCGCGTGAAGCTCTGCGGCCGCTACCTAGACGTGATCAACGGTGATGCGCATGATTACCGGCCGGCGGATCCGGCCGGCGTGGTGGTCGGTCTCACGTTTAAGAGAATCACGGCCCCAGCAATCGTCGCGCGCATCGGGACGGCCCGGGCTCGAACCGGTGCCGGTTTCGCAATTGATCCGGCCGCGGTATCAGTCTGACAGCTTAGGGTATAGCGGCCGGTGGTATGCCGGCCGTTATGCCGTGCGCTATGCACGACACGGAGACAAGAAAATGAAACCATTATCAACCATGGAAAGCTTGCGCCAATTGTGCGAGCTATTGGCATGTGAAACAGCGACGGATTCGGCCGACTGGACAATTGAACGGGGCTCTAAAGTAATGGGCCGTCGATGGCGCATTGTCGGACCGGCCGTGATAACAGGCGGGACGGCGGCCGAATTGATGAATGCGGCCTGGGAATGGTTGCACGGTTACCGCTTCGCGGTCCGGACCGCGGCCGAATCGGGCTTGATGGTGCAATCATGAGGCGCATTCTTGAATCCGTAATTATGCTATGCATGGTCCTATTTTGCTGTTTAACCGACGATAGCCCGTGGCTTACATCGGCCGGCCTGTTAACGGCCGCGGCCGTGTCTTTTGCGTTAATTCCGCGCGGCCGGTAACCGATTGGCCGGCCTGGTAATCCCGGGCCGGCCGTTTTTTTCGTGCGCGCGCGCGTGATAAACTCCGACCGTCTCCGTCCGGCATTGCGTCGGCCGTTAACCGCTCCCGCTTAAATGGGGGAGCGGTTTTTTTTCGGTCACAGGGTTCGAACGGAGCGAACGGAGAGAACGACGGCCGATTGTGTGCCAGTAGGCGATCGCCAGACTTGCCGGCCGTTGGATTTAACGGAGTGCCAGCCCAGAGTGCGGAGTGCGTCGCAGATGCGTCTTTGTAACGGGGGTGACCATTGAGATTCGGGGACGGCCCAGGATTCCAGTATCTCGTTAACCCGGACATTTGTCCCGTGGCTATCCAGATACGTGCTGACGCGCTCCACAATAGCATCACCGAACTGGCGAGCCTCGGCTTCACGTTCTGCCATTTGTCCCGGCATATCCCACCACGTTGTCCCGTGACTGTAGGCGTGCATGGCTTCGGCAAAGAGTTGTTCGCGGTTCCGTTTGATCCAGTCGCGGTCAATAACGCCACACTTCACCGGCCAGAAACGACGGTTGCCGGTCGAGTCGACGAGATAATTCTGAGCGTTGGTTGTCCCGGCGAACACGCATTGCCGTGGATGATCGGATGCGAGTATGGCGAACGGTTCGCGGTAGACATCCGATGTCCGGGTAATGCCCGACTTTACCTTCTCAACGTCGGACGGCCGCATGGCCGACAGTTCCGACAGTTCCACGAGCCACTTGCCTTGGATTTGCTCAGCGAATTCCTTCGTGCCGATCGCGGTGTCTATGTCGGCATAGAATTGTCCCGCGAGTGCCGCCAGCCCTTGGGACTTGCCGATGCCTTGCGCGCCTTCCAGAATCGGGAGGGTATCCAACTGACACCCCGGGCGCATGGCTCGCGCGATCATGCCGACCAGAAAGTTTCGGCCGACCGCTCGGGTATATTCGTTGTCTTCGGCTCCAAACCCCAGCATCATCAATTCGTTAATGCGGCTCTGGTTGTCCCATTGGAGACTGTGCAGCCACTCGGTGAGGCAGTTCCGTATGCGCGTGCGTGCATAAAAATTCACGGCGTCCGCGACTGTGGTTTTCTTCATATCCTGCATCAGGTGATCGCGTTGGATGGCGATCGTCAGCGTGATCAGGTGATGGTCGGCGAGGCGCTCGAAACCGTTCGGGCCGAGCCAACGGATTTGGTTCAGGAAAGAGTCGTAATGGATGTCGCCTTCTTTGATCTTGGCGGCCATGATCCGCACGACGTTGTCCATTGACGGGTGCGGTGTCCCGTTGCTTCGCATCTGGAGGCCGAACCGATCCCAACCTGGGTCGACCTCTTTGGTTGGGAGGGATTCCGGTGTCGGCGGCAGCAACTCCACCATCGGCTCCACGTGCTTCGGGGGTTCCCACACTTTGATGCGCGGCTTCGCCCACTCAAACGCGGCCGCCACGGTGATGTTGCCGAGGTCGGCGGCATCAAACCCGGTCTGCACATTGCCGGCGTCAATCCACCGCACCGGGCCGTCCACAATGGGCGTCAGGATCGCGCCGATCTCGTTCAGGGCGTTGAAGCCTGGGGCGTCGGCGTCGGGCCAGATCAACACCTTGCGACCCTTCAGATCGCTCCAGTCGGCCGACGAGACGCTGGATGCGCCGTTGGGCCATGACAGTACGGGTGAGCCCGGGAACAGCTGTCTGGCGGCCTCTGCGGCCTTCTCGCCCTCGCAGATGATCACGTTGCGGGTACTGGTGAGCGTCTCAAGGCCGTACAGGCAGCGAGGGGCGGGGATGCCGCCGCGCACCCACCCTTGACGATATTGCCAAGGGAGGAACAACTTGCTCAGGTTCTCGCTCTCCACCGCATCCCATCGGGTCACGACCCAGAGCGGCGTGCCGTCGGTGTTGCGGTAGATGTACAGATGATTGGGGACACCGCGGCGCGGGATGGCGAACGCCTCGGGGGTGATCTCCACCTCGGGTGGGATGGCTTCGCAACCAGCGTCTGCCCACGCCTTGCGCCATGTCATGGGCTCAGGCGGTGCGTCTGGCTTGGCGACAGACTTCTTGTACGCCTTGATGGCCTTGCGATCCACCTTGATGCCGAGGCGCTCAGCGAGTTCAATGGCGGCCTGTTTGATGTCGCAGGAAAACCGCGCGGCGTAAACGTCGATCAGGTCGCCGAAGGTTTGCCCAGACGCGAAGTCCTTGCCGATTCCTTTGGTGAGGTTGATAGACATAGAGTCGCCGGCATTGCCTTCAACGTCGCCGATAACGAACTCGTGACCGCGCACGCGGCCCTCGGGGAACCACTCGCGCAGTAGTTCCTCGGAGCGCAGCATGGCCGCTTGTTTGATAGTGGTGAAATCAATTGTCGCCATTGGATGACCCAGCCAGAATGTGAACGGCGTCCGTCACCGAGCGCGCGACGCCAGCACGACCGCCGGCTTCTGCGACGGTCTTCAGGAACGCTGCCTGAGTCTTCTGGAGTCTACCCGTCTCATTCTTCACTTCAATCGCCACGAACTGCGCGATCCGTCCACCGACCATGTCCTCCGTGATGGTAATCGACCGCCATCCGACGAGGTCGCTGCTGCCTTCGCACAGGCCGAACACGACGCGCTGCGGTTTGACCAACACGACAGAGCCGTCGCCCTTGCGAACGAACGGCCCCATCCAGGCCGCACCGACGTTGTTGCGGAACAAGCGCACATAGCCGGCGCTGAGCTTGCTCTGGATCTCTTTCAGAATGTTGGTTTCTAAGCGCAACGGTTTGCGCCCTGTTTGTGTTTTACCGGCCATACCGGGTCTCCTTGTAGTTTCTGTTTTGTCGTGCGTGATAAACATGATGCGCCCAACCCACGGGGTTTTTGTAACCCCGCAGGCGGCCGAGTTCGATCAATCCCTCCAGCGTGGTGGCGTCGTTTCGCTGTCTTTGTTTTCGCGTGGTTTGAGTGACCTCGGACAATTCGCCGTCGCGCGCTTCGACTTTACGGGCTTTGATGGGGAAGGGCTCTCCGCAGTTGCGACAGGCCGTTGCCGTAGAGGGGCTGCAAGCGAAGCAATGCTTACAAGTTCGGACGGAATCACTTTTTTCCTTGCCTTCTTTCTTTTGGCGGCCTTGGAGCGACCACTCGCGCTCGTCGGTCGGGAGCCCGTGTCGGTGGGTGTTACCGGCGTGGTCGAGAATGATTGCATTCGTTTTTCCATCTGCGGTACGAAGACATCGTCCAACTTGCTGAAGCCAGAGTCCCTCTGACGCGGTAGGGCGTAGGGATATTCCGACCTCAATGGCTGGGAGATCAAAACCTTCTGACACCAAGTCGCACGACGTAAGCACCAACGTCCGGCCTTGTCGAAAATCGTTGATCCTACGCTTGCGCTCTTCACTATCAAGCGATCCATCAATACTTTCACTTGGGATTCCCTCTTGGTTAAATGCATTTGAGATTGCTTTGGCGTGTTCCACGGATACGCAGAACACGACAGCACGTTTGCCAGCAGCAAGGCGTTTGTAGTGCGTGATGGCATCACCAACCACACCTGACTTCGTAATGGCGGTTTCAAGTTCTGCGAGGACATAGTCACCACCCCTTTTCTTAACACCCGTAATGTCGGCCGTAGACGGGGCGTAAACCGTCACCGGACTGAGATAGCCACGTTCAATCAATTCCTGAGTCGTCGGTCCAATGACGAGGTCGTCAAACATCTCATTCAATCCCTCGCCTGACAAGCGTATTGGTGTCGCGGTCACACCGAGCCGGTGCGCGTTCGGCCAGAACGACATGATCTTCCCCCATGTCGTTTTCTGAACAGCGTGATGCGCCTCATCTACCACTAATAGATCTGGAGTGGGGTAACGACTCAACCTATTGTGTAGCGTCCATACAGATGCGACATACACGCGCGCATCAAACTCGGGCTGATCGGGCGCGATGATGCACGGCACAATGTTGACGGCGCGCAACGCGGTAACGATCTGATCAATCAATTCCGCGCGATGGCAAAGGATCATCACGCGCCGGCCCCGGTCAACGGCGTTGCGCGTGATGTGAGCGAACAGCACCGTCTTGCCATACCCAGTCGGGCCGACAAACAAAGGGGCTTTGTGCCCGGTTCGATACGACTGGCGCAACGCTTGAAGGTTCAGTTCCTGATACGGCCTGAGTTTCATTTTCCTCACTCGGGATGTTGACGGAAGTTGAGGGAAAGAATATTCTCGCATCCTACCAAACGCAAGGGGTGTTTTTATGGATGTTGATTTACGAGCGTTCATCATTGATTGGAAGACCGGGAAGATCACGATTGATCACGGCCGTCACTTGCTGATACCTGAATCGACCGAGCAGGTTGAGCCGATGCCGACCGAAACAAAAGACGAAGGAGACATTGAATGACGATGCATCATCCGAAGAGCCGCGAAGAGTGGCTGCAACTGCGACACCGGTATGTCAGCAGCACCGAGTCGTGCGCGCTCAAAGGGCTCAGCCCGTATCTCACCGCGTTCGAGCTGTACCACGCCAAGAAGTTGGACGCCGTCACCGAGTTTGAAGCGTCCGAGCGCATGGAGTGGGGTCTCCGCATGGAGGAGGCCATCGCGCGTGCCATCGCGGACGAGTATGCCGTGAAGGTTCGCAAGTTGTCGGCCTATGTTAGTCGCGACGGCACGGGCATGGGCTCGTCATTCGATTACGAGATCGTTGGCGTGAAAGATGACGCGACACCTGACGATAAGGTGTTGCAGGAAATGTACCGGGATTTAGGTCCTGGCATCCTAGAGATCAAGAACGTGGACTGGATGGTGTTTAAGCGGTCGTGGACGAACGACGGCGACGGTCTTGAAGCGCCAGGACATATTGAGTTGCAGGTGCAGCACCAGTTGCACGTGATCGAACGGTCGTGGGCCGCGATCGGCGTGTTGGTGGGCGGCAATAGCCTCAAGTTGTTGGTGCGTGAGCGCGACCCAGAGGTCGGCCAGATTCTGGAAGACGCCACCAAAGCATTCTGGAAAGACGTTAAGGCCAACCGCGTGCCGCCGATCCAGTTGCCGCAGGACGCTACCATGATTGCGCGCCTGTACGCCTACGCGACGCCTGACAAGGTTCTGGACGCTCAGGGCGACAGTCCAGAGGCTCAGCAGGTCACCGAGTTGTGCAAGGAATACGCCGATGCTGGGCTGCTCAAGGCCGGCGCAGAGGAGCGCCAGAAGAGCGCGAAGGCGAAACTGCTGCAATTGATCGGCGACGCCGAGCGCGTGATCGCCGGCGAGAACTTCACCATCAGCGCTGGCGTTGTGGCAGAGGCCGAAATCCCAGCCTACACCCGCAAGGCATACCGCAACTTCCGTATCACTCAGAAGAAGGGCAAGTAATGAGCAACAACCTCCCCGCCGTTCAGGAAATCCTGACGGCTATCCAGTCCACCGGCTTCAAGCAGCAAGTGGCTCAACTTCTACCTCCGAACGTGTCGCAGGATCGGTTCACGCGCACGACGATGGTAGCGATCCAGCAGAACCCGGACATCCTTCAGGGTGATCGTCAGTCGCTGTACAACGCGATCTGCCGCGCGGCCGCCGACGGATTGCTGCCTGATGGCAAGCAGGGTGCGCTGGTTATCTTCAACCAGAAAATGGGCAACAATTGGGTGAAGGCGGTGCGCTTCATGCCGATGGTTGAAGGCATCATCCATCAGTTGGGTAAGGCCGGCATCCCGACGTACGCGGTGAGCGTGTACGAGAAAGACCAGATTGAAGTCTGGAACGACGATGACGGGCAACACGTGATGCACCGTCCGGTCGTGTTCGGTGACCGGGGCAATCTGGTCGGCGTGATGGCCGTGGCTCAGGTAGGCACGCGCACGTACGTGGAGACGATGTCAATCGAAGAGATTGACAAGGTACGTAGCAGCAGCCGCTCGGGCGATGGCGGCCCTTGGAAGGTCTGGTACGACCGCATGGCGCAGAAGTCGGTGCTGCACCGCCTCAAGAAGCGTCTGCCGATCTTGGATCAGATGATTGTGGACGCGCTACGGGATCCTGAAGAGGAGGAACAGGCCGTGACTCAGCCGACGGCCGAAGTGGCTCCTGAGACGCCCGTGGAACCGCCTGCGCCACGCAAGCGGCCGAAGGTACTGGATGCGTTGAAGGCCGCTCCACCGCCGTCTGAAGAGCCTCCGATGCAATCAGAGGACTTGTTCTGATGGCCGGCAAGGTGCTGACCCCCGAGGAACTCGCCGCTCGGTTGGGGTGCAGCGTGAAGACTCTGGCGAACTGGCGGTACAAAGGCAAAGGGCCGAAATATCACCGACTGATTGCGCGAGGTAACCCGGTGCGGTATTACCTCGCTGACGTTCGGGAGTGGAAAAAGTCGTGCGCTATTTAAGCGTATGCGCCGGCATTGAGGCGGCCTCGGTAGCGTGGCATCACCTCGGCTGGACGCCCGTAGCGTTTAGCGAGATTGACGCCTTCCCGTCTGCCGTACTGGCGCACCATCACCCCAACGTCCCCAACTGGGGCGACATGACCAAGTTTAAGGAATGGCCCGATGAATCAATCGACCTTCTTGTGGGAGGAACACCCTGCCAATCATTCTCTGTCGCGGGACTTAGAAAAGGACTGGCTGATCCGCGTGGCAACCTCATGCTCACTTACCTTGCAATTGCTGACCGATACCGCCCCGAGTGGTTGGTTTGGGAAAACGTCCCCGGTGTCTTGTCGTCCAACGGTGGAAGGGACTTTGGAGCCTTGCTTGGAGGGATGGCAGAACTCGGGTATGGGTTCTGCTACAGAGTTCTTGACGCTCAGTACTTCGGAGTGGCCCAAAGACGCCGCCGTGTGTTTGTTGTCGCAAACGCTCGAAGCTGGCAGCGTGCCGCAGCGGTTTTATTTGAGCGCGAAAGCTTGTGCGGGAATCCTGCGCCGCGCCGAACGTCGTGGGAAGGAACTGCCAGCGACTTTGATGACGGCATTGCAGAAGTGTGCGGGACGTTAAGTGACGGCGCGCACATGGGGGGGGGGCTTAACGGACAAGACGCCTACACAGGACGCATTATCCCGGTGCTTGACGGGCAAAGGAATGCGGCTGGATTTGGAAACGGAAACCTTTGTGGTGACGCATGACCATTAGTTTCCCGTGGCAGCAAGGGGGGGGGGCAGCATGGAGGTCTTTGTGAGGAACACACGATGCCGCTGACCAAAAACCAGACGCTGGCTGTGGCGCAGCCCGTGGCATATGACTTTTATCAGATCACCGCGCCGGTCAATCGACAGAACCGCGAGCCAGGTGACCCATGTCATACGTTGGCGCGGGACAATGCGGCTCATGCGACGATTGTCCAACCGATGCAAGTGCGCCGCCTGACCCCGCGAGAGTGTGAGCGGCTACAAGGCTTCCCAGATGACTACACCCTGATCCCATACCGCAACAAGCCAGCCTCAGACGGGCCGCGCTACAAGGCTCTGGGGAACTCTATGGCCGTGCCTGTGATGCGTTGGATCGGCCAACGCATCCAGGCGGTGTCGGAAATTAAACAGCCGGGGGAGTAGCTGGTGTCGGAGCCGTCTGCGCCGACACCTGATTCACGACCGTCGAGACGAGGGTGTTGAGGGTCTTAACCGTCACATCCTTGCCGATGGTCTTGAACTCGGTCTCAGCCGAGGCGATGCCAGCCGCAATCGCACCCGCCGTGCCGCCCGTGGCGAGACCGCCGAGGGCCGCAAGACCGATCACCTTGACCGCGTTCTCAAGGTCTGCGGTCGCAACCGTTTCCAACTCAGCAACCGCGCTCCGGTAGTCGGCTTCAATAGCCTGACCGATGGAACTGCCGTTGAACCACGCCTTCACGGCGGCGAAATCCTGCTCAATGCTCTGAAAAAACGACATGGGAATCTCCTAGATTTTTGAAGGCCAATTTGGCATTTGAAAATGCGGCGTCTCAGGGAATACTGCCCCCGGAGCGCCATACCACTCAAGACCGTGTGACTGTCCGATCTTGCCGATCTCTTGCCACACCTGAGCTTTGTCATCCCAACAGCACTTGCCGTTAACAAGCGGCACAACATCGACAGCATACCCGTAATTGTGGGCCGACTGTCCTGCCTTGGCGTTTGTGACGATGGGGCCAGGGGCTGTTCGACCCTGAGCGTACAGCGCCATTTGTTCCGCACCAGTCCGGTAGGTGCAAGTCACAATCATGTCGATGCCTGCCGACTTAACGTCAGCAAGAAACCCGTCGATCATGGGCCGAAACTCGGGCTTCAGAAGGTCTAAGTCTCTGCTCATCCTGAACTCACTATGATGGTGACGGTGGCCCACAGGTTAACAGACGTACCTGCCGCCGGGGATTGCGAGATGACGTTACCCGCCGTGACCGTTCCCGATGCCGCGTAGGTGACAGGGCCAACAATCAGGTTGGCGTTGACTAGCGTTGCCTTGGCAGCATCAACCGCTACGCCGACCACGTTCGGAACCGTGACTGTTGGCGTGACAGGTTGCGACCCGATGCTGACCGAGTACCCGACATTCGACCCCACGGCGACCGACGATCCAGCCAAAACCGTCTGCGACACGATCAAGCCAGCCGAGACCGCCGAATAAACATACGTTTGGGACAGCGGCGCAAGCCCCAAAGCCAGCAGGCTGGAGTTAGCAACCGCCGGGGTGACGCCAACAATGTTCGGAACTGTGACGTACGTCACACTCCCGCCCGTTCCTGAACTGACTACCAGACTGATTGTTGTCCACGGCAGCACGTTTGTTCCGCCGGCAACGGACTGCGACAGAACCGTCCCAGCAGGCTGAGCGCTCGCTTGATAAACAGACGGCGCAACAATCAGGCTGTTTGCCACCAGCGTGGACAGCGCCGAGGACAGGCTCAACCCCACAACAGACGGGACGCTGATATATACCGTGGTAGCGACCGGCCCCAGGCTGACCACATAAGAGACCGACGTTCCGGTCGGCACAACCGTGCCTGCCGTGACCGACTGGCTGATGACGTAGCCAAACGGAACCGTGCCGCTGTTGGCGTACCAGACTATACCTGAGTTGAGGGAAAGCGCTGCCAGACCTGTGATTGCGTCGTACGACCGGAGCAGGACGATGTTGGGAACGGTGGCGTACCCGATAGGCGCGGCTGGCCCAAGGGAAGCCGTCATCTTGATGTACGTCCAGTTCGGCTGTGAGGCGTCTGGGTACGGCGTACGGCTGACCACATAGCCCCACGGGATCGTGGGCGATGTCACCCATTCAATCGGGTAAACGATCATGTTGTCGTTCACAACCTGGTAAGTGGCCTGCCAGATGGTGAGTAACGGATTGCGGTAGTAGAACGACTGCCACGGGAACGGCGACGTGACGCGGTATTGCTCAGCCTCGACCGTGACTGGCTGCTGCCAATGGAAGGCATAGAACGGCTGCGTGACGGTCGGCGTGATAGCCGTGCGGTTAAAGAACAGAGCCTGGTTAGCGGTCTGATCCGGTTGCCGTGGGAAGCCCGTGTTGGCTTCATGTAGAACGGTGATCTGATACGCCAAATACGCCAACGTGCCGTTGATGGGCGCAGGCTGAACAAACGACCAGAAGTTGATCGGCGTCCGGGGCGTGTATTCCTCAGCGGTAACGACCGGGGGCTTGCCCCAGTTGTACGCATAGAACGGCTGAGTGCGCGTGACCGTCGTGCGGTTGAACAGCAGCAGGCTGTTATCGACGGGCGTCCGTGGGAATCCGGTGTTTGCTTCGTACAGCACGTTGGCGCTGTAGGCCAGAACGCCCACCGTGCCGTTGACCACGGGCGGCTGCACGAACAACTGGAAGTTGGCAGGCGTCCGATAGGTGCTGTAGTCCTCAGCCGTGACCGTGGGCGGGTTCGCCCACTTGTAGGCGTAGAAAGGCTGCGGCGTTGGGGCCGTTGGCGTTGTTCTGCCAAACAACAGTTGCTGCGACGGCGGCGGGATTCGCGGAAACCCCGTGTTCGCCTCATAGAAGACGTTGGTCGTGTAGCCCTGAATGGCGACCGTACCCGAGACCGTCGTTGTCTGTTGGTTGTAGAACCACGTACGGCGCTGCGCGGTGTCCTGCTCCGCTTCAACAACTGGCTTGCGTGGGACGGTTAACGCAATCCACGGCTGACCAACCGTCTGATACGGCGGGTTGTAGAACTGACTGCGACGCTGCGCTACGTCTTGCTCTGCCTCCACCGTGGGCTTGCGAGGCGTCGTGTACGCAAGCCAAGGCTGCCTGACGGTCGTGGTCGGGGCGGCGACGTTGTAGAACTGCGTATGCCGTTGAGCCGTGTCTTGTTCGGCTTCAATCGTAGGTCTGCGCGGCGTGGTGTACGCGAGCCACGGCTGTTTCGGCTGTGTGACCTGCGGCCTGCCAAACAACAAACTCTGTGACGGGTTCGGGCCGCGAGGGAAGCCCGTCCACTCCGAGTACAGCACCGTCGTTGTAGACTGTACCGGAACCATGCCGCCCACTGCTGCACCTTTGATTAAGGGCCGAGGGACTAGCCCCCGGCCCCAACCATATTAGATTTCCTCGAAATAGACTTCCGTGGAGCAACTATAGGCTGCACCCGGAGCGGTCGCCAACCAAAGGCCAAGGTAAGAACCCGAGGCCGC
>Ga0316219_1002657_pt1 | contig 15839 bp, 19 predicted proteins | sample TBH18003PmetaG_FD_203635 | JGI IMG/M metagenome (GOLD analysis project Ga0316219, IMG submission 203635) | Freshwater microbial communities from Trout Bog Lake, Wisconsin, USA - TBH18003P | ecosystem: Environmental > Aquatic > Freshwater > Lake > Hypolimnion/Profundal zone | place: USA... | reverse complement strand
ATATGTCATGGCTAATGTTCATGATCACCCTACTCCCGAAGATCTTGCCAACTCCGGACCCGGGAAACTGATGGCCAGGTATAAGGAATATGTGGACACGGCATGCGGGAAATGTAACCATATCAGGTATTGCAGGGGAGGTTGCCCTTACAATGCGATTGCACTGACGGATGGCGAAATTAAGGGTTTAGACCCCCACTGTATTGCCTATAAGCGGATATTTGATGAGATCAATGACCGGATGGACCGGGAAATGTTTGAATCACCCCCCATGGAAATGGCAGGGTTCCAGTCAGGATACGGAAAAAGAAAAAAACCCGGCGTAACGGGACTGATGCATAAATCAGTGTCTGATTATTAACCGGATTTTTTATGGAACACGATCTGCGGATTTACCGGAATTGCACCTTAGTAACATTTAGGAAAGATTCCCTTGTCTGCACGTACAATCTTTTACCCCGACACACACTGAAATCCTTAAACTGGAGGGTCCGGATGGCAAATCGCCGATAAGAGCGCTCAATATACTATATATACCAAAACATCTGCACAAATTTTTTTTAGTTAACGAAATATTACATTCGTTGATATCAGCGATATGGCACTATTTTATTAATCCGGCGAGAATAACGCCATAAAACCTCCAAATCGTTTCGAAACCTTTAATTAAGTTATAATCAACCTCTTAATTGAACCACAAAGGGTTTGTACTCGATGTGAGTCGTAATGCAGCATGAACACTCTCGTGCACTATTACAGCACGCAGGAGGAGGCTAAATGGACAACATTGTATTTAGCATTGGAATTACTGCACTGGCAGGAGCACTTGCCACTGTAGCCGGTGCTGCGGAAGATGTTGAATCTGATATCGGATCACAGGGAGACCCGAACTCACAGGTTCAGCTCGCACCGCAGATGGGTTACATTCATAGGATTTATAACAAGGCAATTGCTGGTGAACCACCCGCCTGGGGTCTTTGGATCGCATTGGGGGCTGGAATTGCATGGGCATTTATGGCCATGCAGGTCAACCCGATTCTCGCGATCGTCCTCGGGGCCGGACTGGCCACTTTCGTCCAGGGAGTATACTCAACCACTGCTTATTTAGGAAGGACGGCAAGTCTTTCCAAGTTTGGACAGCCGGTGTATATCGATATCATCAAATCGATGACCACCGTGACCATGGCACATGCATTTGTCGCCATATTTGCAACGGTGACACTCTGTCACCTGATGAATGCCGCACTCGGCCACCCGTTCCCACTGCCCTTACTCGGATTGGTATGGGGTATTGCACTCGGAGCTGCCGGATCTGCAACTGGTAACCCGTACTACGGAAAAGAACGCCAGTACCAGACACAGAATTTCGGTGCAGGCGTCCCGATCTCCGCATCGGGTAATATCGTCCGTTACGCTGAAGCCGGCGAGCGAAATTCGCTTGATAATGGTTTCTTCACCGCAAAACTCGGCGGGCCCGCATCAGGGGTCTGTTTCGGACTGATCGTATTCCTTGAACTCTGGAGGACAGTTCTCTTTGAGAAAGTCGGTGCCGGATGGGGAGCGATCATCGTAGGTGTTATAATTATCCTGATCTTCACTGTAATCGACCGCTTCATTGAGGTCTGGGCACGGAAGAACTACGGGCCATATACAAAACCGGAGGAGACTTCCTCATGAGCGCTCTTGGAGGTGCGAAGCCGGCAGGAGGCTCAACAGGAATTGCGCCAGTTCCGGCTCTTATCTCGCTGGTTATCTTCGTTATTATTTTCGGGTTGATGTACTTTTATGGTGGATCACTCGGATTGACTGCTCTCGTCGGCATTGTAATTGGTGGGCTCCTTATCGGATTTGGTGTTCACTTTGTGCCGGTCGGAGGTGCACCTGCTGCAATGGGACAAGCCCCGGGTATTGCGACGGGTGTCGCGATGCTGGCAGCTGGTGGTGGCCTTGCCGGTCTCTTTGGTGGCGCATGGGCTGCTTCACAGGGGACCCTGATTGCTGTCGTCACCGGCGCTATCGGTGGCGGGCTTATGCTTGCAATCACGTGCTTCTTCGTGAACTTCGTCTATATCTATGGAATGGGTATTCCCGCTGCATCCGGAAAGGTCAAGAAAGACCCGATTACCGGCGACACACAGCCTGAGTACAAGTCCCAGGGTACTGAAGGTCATGGATTGCCATTCGTCTCGTTTGTTGGTGGTGTTATCGGTGGTATCCTTGGTGGTGCCGGCGGTACGTTGATCTACCTGATGCTTCTCAATGTGTACCAGACATCCCTGCCGGGAGTCATGAAGGCAACCGCAGTACAGATTCAGCCGATTGCAGTCTCGCTCGCCGGGATGTTCGCAATCGGCATGTTCCTTGTAATTGCAGTGCTTGCAGCATACAACATCACAGGAACGATCGAAGGCCCGCACGACCCGAAATTCAAGCGGTTCCCGCGTGCATTAATTGCATCGGCAGTTGCATCCGCACTCTGCGGAGTTCTCGCAATTCTGCTGGTGATGGTGTGAGGTGTTAAGAAAATGTCGGTAAAAGTTGAAGTTATCGAAGGTGGCGTACCCCACCAGAAGATCCTCATAGCCGGGCTCGTATTCGCACTGATCGGGCTTTATCTCTCATACCTCAACGTAATTGTCGGGACACAGATGTTTGCATTCTTCGGCGGGCTCGCAGCAATTGCAGCCCTTGTCTGGGGTAGCCACACAATCAAGGTCCTTGCAAGTTACGGTATCGGGACCGGAGTCCCATCAGCAGGGATGATCGCATTCGGCTCAGGGGTTATTGCATTCCTGTTTGCGACGAAATATGGAGTATTAGCACCAATCGTTGCGGTAATTCTCGCAGCTGTCATCGGTGCAATCATTGGTTACCTCGCAAACGATGTACTATCGATGCATATCCCGGTGATGATCAAGTCACTCACAGAAATGGCCGTGGTCGGAGCACTGACCCTCATGGGGTTCTCTGCAATGATTACAGGTTCGTTCACGTTCTCTGCCATGACCACCGGGTCAATGCAGGTCCTCGGCATGAGCCTGCCTTCCTACGCATCATCCTACATTGGCGGTGCACTTATTGCAACGGTATTCCTGCTTGGGGCCATTGCGATCCAGCACGGGTTTAATGCCTGTCTCGGACCAGGGTGGAAACAGGACCGCATGCTAATGCTCACTGCAGAGTGCGGGTTCCTTTCCATGATAGTCGCGGCAGTTATGTCGGCCGCACTGATCAGCCCGGCTGCAGCAATACTCTCGTTCATTATCGGACTCCTCGGGTGGTATTACACCTACATGAAGTATATAGAGCTCTCGAAGAGGGACGCTGCTGCATGGCTCGATGCAAAGCCGATTCCAGACGTGGAGGGACACTGACATGTATATCCAGGTACTTCCGGAATATGGACTCGTTGCAGACCCGTTCATCGGTATCGTCACAACAGCGGGAGAATCGCTCTCTCCCATCGTGGAGAAGGTAGAGATTCTTGAGGCAGTCTCAGACGACCTTGTGAACATGCTATCAGGGGAAGGTAATTTCCTTGCCTCGTTCCCGGGAAGAGAGAAATCACTGGTTATTGCCGGTAGCATGAACGCGTTCTGGTATGGACTCGCTATAGGCCTGTTCATCGCAGGGATAATGGTGTTCCATCTTATTTGAGGTGAAAAAAATGGCAGAAAAGAAATCACCAGCAAGTGGATGGCCAATCGCAAAGGGCGACTTCCATTCAGGAGATGCCAACAGCCCGGTCGCAGTCGTGACCATGGGGTCTCACCTTGATGAACAGGGTATCTGTGATGGCGGCGCTGCACTCTGCGGTTCCTGCAAGACTGAAAACCTCGGTCTTGAGAAGGTCATTGCTAATATTATCTCCAACCCGAACATCAGGTTCGTACTCCTCTGTGGTACTGAAGTGAAAGGTCACCTGTCAGGCCAGACTCTCGTGGCACTCCACAAAGGCGGGGTCAAGGAAGGCAGGGTTGTCGGTGCTGAAGGTGCTATCCCCTTCATCGAGAACTTAAACGATGCAGCTATCAAGCGCTTCCAGGAACAGGTCGAATTCGTCAATATCATGGAGTCTGAGGACGTCGGGGCTATCAAGGCCAAGATCGGCGAACTTACGGCACGTGATCCCGGCGCATTCGCTGCAGACCCGATGATTGTCGAGGTCAAGGAAGCCGCTGCAGGCGGGGAAGAAGCGACCGGAGAAGTACAGCCGCTCTCGGGAGAGGTTGCACTAATCCACGCACGGATGAAAATAATCGAGAGGATGGTAACGGATATCGGGTACCGCGACAAGTTTGCCGCGGGTGTCTATGGTGGGAAAATTGAAGGCCTTATGATCGGTCTCATTGTATCGTTTGCCATCATCGGGTTCATGTTGATGGGGTGATAAAGATGGCAGAAGAAGTTAAAACAGCAGGACCCATCAGGATGGTCGCAATAGACAAAATGGTTGAGCAGATCCGCTATAAGTCACAGATCCTGGCCAGGACCAACAAGACCGAATCAGGTGTAATGGCTTCGGGATTAATGGGATTTGCAATCGGTATGCTCGTTGCCCTGGTCCTGATCGTGTTACCGGCATATCTTCTGGTGGTGAAATAAATGGCAGAAAAGAAATCACCAGCAAGTGGATGGCCAATCGCAAAGGGCGACTTCCATTCAGGAGATGCCAACAGCCCGGTCGCAGTCGTGACCATGGGGTCTCACCTTGATGAACAGGGTATCTGCGATGGCGGAGCCGCACTCTGCGGTTCCTGCAAGACTGAAAACCTAGGTCTCGAGAAAGTCATTGCTAATATTATCTCCAACCCGAACATCAGGTTCGTGCTCCTCTGTGGTACTGAAGTAAAAGGTCACCTGTCGGGCCAGACCCTCGTGGCACTCCACAAGGGCGGGGTCAAGGAAGGAAGAGTTGTCGGTGCTGAAGGTGCTATTCCCTTCATCGAGAACTTAAACGATGCAGCTATCAAGCGCTTCCAGGAACAGGTCGAATTCGTCAATATCATGGAGTCTGAGGACGTCGGGGCTATTAAGGCCAAGATCGGCGAACTTACGGCACGTGATCCAGGCGCATTCGCCGCGGACCCGATGGTCGTCGAGGTCAAGGAAGCCGCAGGTGGCGCAGAAGTCGCTGCCGCAGGTGTAAACCCACAATTCCTTGAGATCGAAAAGCGACTCGACAAGATTGAGAAAAAGATTGAGTTTACCGATGCGGAAATTGCCCAGCGGACAGGCAGAAAAATCGGTCGCGATATAGGTATACTCTACGGACTGGTCGCAGGATTAATGGTATTTGTTATGTTGTTAGTTTTGCTGCCCAAACTGAATGTATTGTTGTAAGGGAGGTCGAGAAAACATGTTCAGATTCGAAAAAGAACAGAAAGTCTGGGATTTCAACGGCACCAAGATCGGTGGCCAGCCGGGAGAATATCCGACTGTACTAGGTGCATCCATCTTCTACAACAAGCACGAAGTCGTGCTTGATGACCACAAAGGCACCATTGACAAGGAAAAGGCTGAAGCACTCTGGAACCGCTGTCAGGAACTCTCTGACATGACCGGTATCCGGCACTTCATCCAGATCATCGCCGAGTACGGCGAAGCATTCGAGAGCTACTTCAGCTGGTTTGACAGCATCGACAACAAGACTGCATTCCTGATGGACTCGTCTGCACCGGCAGCACTGATTCACGCATGCAAATACGTGACAGAAGTCGGGCTTGCAGACCGTGCAATCTACAACTCGATTAACGGTTCGATCCTGCCGGAGAGCATTGAAGCCCTGAAGAACAGCGACGTCAATGCGGCAATCGTGCTCGCATTCAACCCCGGTGACCCGTCTGTCGCCGGCAGGGAGAAAGTACTCACAGAGGGTGGCGTAGCAGGGCAATCAAAGGGTATGCTCCAGATCGCGGAAGAATGCGGGATTACCCGCCCGATTCTCGACACTGCAGCAACCCCGCTCGGGCTCGGCTCCGGTGGCTCATACCGTGAGATCCTGGCCTGTAAAGCAATCCACGGCTACCCGACAGGTGGCGCCTACCATAACATGACCGTGTCCTGGACCTGGCTCAAGCGCTGGAAAGGCTCGAAGAAGAACCCGTCCAAGCTTATTGAGTCTTTGAACGGCAAGGACGCCTACAAATCCCAGTTACTTCACCACTACCAGGGGGGCATGGAAGGTGTCGTCCAGGCAGCATGGTCAGCACCCGATATCGGCTGTAACATGATTGCAAGCACACTCGGTGCAGACTTAATCATGTACGGACCTATCGAGAACTGTGAAGCCATGATGACAGCACAGGCCTACACGGACATTGCAGTCCTTGAAGCAACCCGTCAGCTCGGCATCGATGTCAAGGCAGAAGATCACCCGATCTTCAGGCTCATCTAATATTTTTTTTCTGATTTCCTAAGAAAGGAATTTAATTCCGGCTTATTTGCCAGGTATTAGTCCCATCATGCTATAACCTTGCAAAGCTAAGGATAGTATATCACACAAACACGGAGGCGCCCGCAGGCCGCCATCGAGTTGATGGGCGGTAATACAATGCCTCTTGTATGTACAGGTCATTGAGAGAGACTACAACCAGTTCACACATAATGACAAAGCAATCCTTAATCCCGACTATTATTGGATCGAGAAGTGGCTATGCAATCCGGTTTTCGTGCCCGTCCTGCCATAAAGAAAATATAATTCTGTACAACATGCCAAAACCGTACTATAAAGAGACACGTGAGGCAAATTGTAAACAATGCAGGACACGTTACACGATCCTCGTTCCGGATGAAAATTCCAAACATGTATTAAATTCAGTTTAAATTTCATTTTCCCGAAAACCCGGGCTCAAGCCCGTTAATTTCTTTCCTGCTTTATTGTTATCCATTTCATAAAATGCCCATTCATTGTTGAATAGAGGTCGGGTACCCGGGCTCCAACAGGTTCATGTATTCTAAAAACCTCCTGATCAATATGGAACTGGAGCTTACGGGAACGAAAACCCCTGCGAGAATACGCCAGATGACCCGTGCAGAGGCGGATATTGCCATTGCCTGGGCAGCGGAGGAGGGATGGAATCCTGGCCTGCACGACGCCGACGCATTCTACCAGGCCGATCCCCCGGGGTTTTTCGCTATTGAAGCAGAAAACCACATGGTAGGGTGTGTTTCAATGGTCCGGTACGGCGAGGACTTCATGTTTGGCGGGCTGTACATTGTGCATCCCGATTACAGGAACCTGGGGATAGGGCGGGCAGTGCTCGACTTCGTACGTTCCTATTCCGAAGGATACAATTTCGGCATTGACGGTGTTTTTGCAATGCAGCCCGTCTACCAGAAGTCAGGGTTTACGTTTGCATACCGGAATATCAGGTTCGAAGGTAAGGGAGGAACGGGTACCATCGAAAAGACACTTACCCCGTTACGCAAAGTGCCATTTCCCAGAATCCTTGCCTATGACAGCATGTTTTTTCCGGCTGTACGTGAAGCATTCCTGAAACATTTCCTGTACCAGCCTGATTGTAAAGGATATGCGAGCATTGACAACGGGTCACTGAACGGGTATGGCTTTATCAGGAAATGTTTTAAAGGGTATAAAATCGGACCTCTTTTTGCAGGAACCCCGCAAATTGCTGAAAAAATCTATTCCGCCCTTTCCTCTGTTGCGGAAGGAACACCGGTATTCCTCGACGTCCCGGAACCAAACACGGCAGGAGTTTCACTTGCGAAGGCACACGGTATGACGGAAGTCTTTGGAACCGCACGGATGTATACCCGTGAAATACCAAAATTACCTGTTGAGCAGATATTCGGGGTTACAACATTTGAACTCGGGTAATCCAGGGCAATCAATAAAATCCTGATAAAAAAAACAATTGTTTCTTTTGTCTTCCGCTTAAATATAGAGCGGCTCAAACCCGTTTGTCCCGACAGGGCCAAATTCCTTTTTAATCTTCGGGTCCAGGTTGCAGACCGGGCACCGGTAATCATCGGGCAACTTTGAAAACGGAGTACCCGCTTTAATGCCCCTGTGCGGTTCACCGCGGGCCTGGTCGTATACATACCCGCAGACACTGCAGACAAATTTTGTTGGCACCCACTCTTCGAACCCCCACTTTCCGATCTTACCCTTTCCTTCCATACCACAGATCGGGCAGACATAGGTGTCTGGCAGGTCCTCGAAGGGTGTCCCGGCAGGGATCCCATTATGCGGTTCTCCACGAAGCGGGGAGTATACATAACCACACAATTTGCATCTATAACGATTTACTTCGGCCATGGTTATAACACCACAATTTACAAGCCCATTCCCATCATGAATAAGCCTGATACATAGAGATGGTACCTGGACCACATAAAAGTGAAGGATCTGGTAATTCACAGGCTTCCGGGATTATCTGGTTACGTGGTATATTGCAAGCTACATAAGAATAATTATCCTGCAGATGCTAATGTGGTTTTTAACCGGGGTATTGCAGGATGAAACATGATACATCGAGGGATAGGTTCCATGGATTTTAAACGGTTATTATTATTAATTATCATTATTGCAGTGGCGGTGGTGATTTTCGCAGATGTTACGGGGATTTTTTTTAAACCGGGTATTCCGGAAGCAAATACCAGCCGTTCACTTGCCTCCGTTGAGGTACGGAATTACCAGGGGGAAAAACTGTCTTCAGTCACGGATTTCCGGGAAAACTCAATTAAAGGACCGCAACATGTGAACATCAGTACGTACAGGCTTGAAGTCGGTGGACTGGTAAAAACACCCACCAGCCTGACCTATGATGAAGTAAAGGAATTTCCAGGTTACCAGAAGGTACTAACCCTGCATTGCGTGGAGGGCTGGGACGCAACAATTCTCTGGGAGGGCGTAAAAGTCAGTGACCTGCTCAATAAGGCAGGCATCATGCCTGATGCCAATACCGTGATCTTCTACGCATATGATGGCTATTCGACATCCTTACCTCTTGATTATATTAAAAATAATGATATATTGCTCGCCTACGGAATGAATAATGTAACCCTGCCTGAAGACAGGGGTTACCCGTTCCAGCTGGTGGCAGAAGACAAGTGGGGCTATAAATGGATTAAATGGGTAACAAAAATCGAACTTTCAAATGATCCGTCTTACCGGGGATACTGGGAACAACGCGGTTATTCGATCGGGGGGGATTTGAATAGCTCGTTCTTTTCATAGGTTGGTGCTAAACCGTCGTGGCAGGGATAGGTATGGGAAAAACTGAGGCAATCTGAATGAACAATCACAAAGTAAAGTGACGGGAATCCGGCTCCTAGAGGAAGTAACTATCCTGTTTCACCCCGAGGTGTTCGGGATTACCGCACCCTGATATCGTCATACCAATACCATTCGGGGTCCCTGGGAAATCCATCTCCTGCCAGTTGCACACCTGTCTTTGGGGCCTGTTCATCATTGCCTTCCTTCTCCATATATACCTGGCCCATAGAAAAAGGAAAACCATTAAACCCTGGATACCTGTGAAGCATTTGACCAACCGAAGGGTAAAACAAAACAGTTATAGGTGTGCACCCAAAAAGTTCCCTTATGGACGAAACCCGGTTTTTTAACAAGGCAGTGGAGACACTGGGCCGTGACGAACTTGATGCCCTGATCGATGAGCGTGTCAGTTATACCATTTCGTATGCGGCTGAACATTCCCCTTTCTACCGGGACTGGTTCCGTACTCACCATATTGACCCTGGGGAGGTCCGGTCCCACGAAGACCTGCTATCACTCCCTATTATTTCCGGAAAGACGGTGCGGGAGAACCAACCTCCCGGGACCCCGGAGTTTCGCTTTCTCAGCGCCTCCATGGGAGATATTTTTACTATTCACGAGACCAGCGGGACTTCAGGTGTACCAAAGAGCTTTTTCCTGACCTACGAGGAATGGCTCAGGTATGCGGAAAAATATGCCCGGATTTTTGTATCGCAGGGGTTTAAAAAGGGTGACCGGGTAGTGGTCTGTACCACGTACGGGATGAATGTCGGGGCAAACACCATGACCCTCGCTGCTCACCGGATCGGGTTTACCATCATCCCGACCGGCAACTGTAATTTTCCCGTGCGTACTCTCACAAATTACCACCCCACCGCGATCATTGGCAGTGTATTCAAATTCATCCACCTTGCCCGGAGACTTGCTGGTGAAGGAATTAGTATCCGGGACCTGGGCCTTGAGAGGCTGGTTGTCGGAGGCGAGAGTTTCGCACAGGAAGCAAGGGAATATGTGGGTGAACTTTGGGACTGTGGGGTCTACAATACCTACGGGAGCACAGAAGGCACCATGTGCGGGGAATGTCACCAGCTCACAGGGCTTCACATCCCTGAAGACCTTGTCCACATTGATATTTACGACCCGGCCATGGCAGAATTTGTGAAAGAGGGGGAGTGTGGGCGGGCGGTTCTCACCACGCTGCTGCCGGTCGGCGCAAAATGCGGAACACTCCTGATCAATTATGACACCGAAGATACCACATCGGTCATTTCAAGGGAACCATGCCCCTGCGGCCGGACACACATGAGAATTACCAACCCTCAGCGGGAGGCTGAGACCGTGTGGGTAAACGGGGCCCCGTTCAATCGTGTCGATATTGAGCGCGGGGTATTCCAGCATGAAAATATGCAGTACCTGACCGGTGAATACGAGGCATTCCTTTACGCCGGCCAGGACGAGCAGGAGACTATCATGAGGGTCGGCCTCGAATGCGAAGACCCTGACCTTGGAGATACACGACACATCGGTGATCGGTTCCTTGATTCTTTTCTGAAAGGACGTCCGGCACTCACAGCGGCACATGCTGATGGATCATTCAGGATCCTCTTCAGGTTTACAAAGCCAGGCGGGCTTGAGTTACACACCCTGAAAGGACGCCCGAAACGACTCGTTGACCGGCGCTGACCTTCAGGAAAAAATCAGCAACGGTGGAGGAACAGTGGGGATATATAACCGCATATGATTGTTCAGGACTGATCCAATCGACGATTTATTTACTATGAACTACATATGATATAATGCTCTTGATATGGCACCTGGCTTTATTGTTTTGCCGGACCCCCCAGAAACTGGCATCAACCCCCTAGCAGGTTAACCAGATTCAAGAGCATTTTACTTCTTATAGAAATTTTGGTTCATAGACGCATTTTATTTTAATGATCGACAGCAGGCCAGGTCCTTTTATACGTGTATGTAGCCCGCTTTTTTCATTCAATGACATAATAAAACAGGATCAGTTATCGGAGGATGTACCGGGCCGTGGCTGACCACCTGCTTTATCCGTGAAAAAATCCAAAATACTGGTAGATTTATGACGGATATTATCTCTGCAATAATATACTCCTTCGGGGCACTCTTTGTAATTCTTGATCCCCTTTTATCAGTCCCTATTTTTACGGCAATGACAAAGGGACAGTCAGAAGCGGAAATCAGCAGGCAGGCCCTCATTGCCATCGCCGTTGCAGGGTTCCTGATGTACATCTTCCTTTTCTTTAACTTCCTGATCTTTGATGTGCTTCGTATCAGCCTGCCAAGTTTCCAGGTTGCCGGGGGTATACTCCTCTTTATTCTTGGTATGCAGATGTCGCTTGGTATTGATATCGGAAAATCCAAAGACCATTCAAAAACTGTTGCGGGTGTTGTAATAGGGACACCCCTGCTGTGCGGGCCAGGGGCCATTACAACGGTCCTCCTCCTTTCGAAAGATTACGGCATCCTCGTCCCGGCAGTTGCAATTGGCTTGTCACTCCTGGCTACATTTATTATCCTGAAATACTCCGCGTATATCCAGAAAATCCTCGGGGACTGTGTTACCGACATCATGGCAAAAGTACTGGGGATGCTTGTTGCGGCCATCGCGGTAAAGATAATCGTTGATGGAATTATTGCCCTGGTACCTGCGGTACACTGATCTTCTTCATTTTCCGGAGAATGGGCTACATTGGCGTCTTAATTTTAAAATACAGGTTGGATCTTGAAAAACACATAATACAGAATTCAATCACTCCATAAACCCTGAATCACCGTATTCCAGGAGATATAACATCGTTAAACGAGACAGGGATAAAACAATCAGGAGAATTGGAGAAGTCCGGATAATTGTTACAAAGCCAGGAACTTTGAGTATAGTGAAGGATTCCTTCCTGGCCGGAAACATGTTTTATGCTTTTAAACCCGAGAGTTGAGAGGAATGATTGTGAAGAGCGAGATCGAGAACTGCCTGGGTTATACATTTAATGACCGGAAGCTGCTGGAACGTGCGCTGACCCGCAAGGCTTTTGCCAATGAACAGGGCCAGCGGGGTATATCAAGCGTCGACCAGGAAATATTCTGTACGCTCGGCGATGCGGTACTGAAAACCGTATTAATTGATCTCCTGATCCACGGTGGCGTAACGACACCGGATATGATTACAAGGAGAAAGATCGAACTGGAACGTGAGGAGAATCTTGCAGCAATAGGCAGAAAAATCCAGATAGGGCCACATATCATGCTCGGCAAGGGAGAGGCGAAACAAAATGCAGGCGAACAGACATATGTACTCGCTGAAACCTTTGAAGCAATAATTGGTGCAATTTTCCTCGACGGGGGCTATTCATGCGCGGAAGAGCGTATAAAAGAATGGTTTAAAGGGCTTTATTGATCGAAGGGAATTCTTCCCCACGATTTGGCATAACAGGCTTACAGCTTTGTCTATTTAGGATACTGTACATAACGGCCCAAAAAGACGTTATAGTGTAATCCGACAGGCACCTGGTCAAAATACAACAGTCTTGATTTCAGTTCCCGCTTATCGAAACTGAGTTCCCTGGTTGCTTTGCAATCACATCAATGAGGTCCTCTTTCCTTGCATAATACACTTCGATCATGTGATCAGGATGGTACCGCATCTTTGCTTCGCGAAGCCCGGATACTCCCATGTCACTTTCCCGGTTGATAAACGGGAACCGGTCAAGAAGGAGCCTGGCGGTTTCCTGGTTGATGGATTTGTATATACCTTCACAATCAGGTAAGCCCTTCTCGAAATGCACGAGTGCTGTTGTCTCGTTAAGAGGCTCAAATAGTGCCATTGCCCCGATTGTGCCCCGTACACGGATGGCAAGCCCCATCAGGCCCAGTTCCACGAAATGAGAGATTGCAAAAAAAACTGCATCTTTCTCATACGAGAGGATAGGTTCTGAATCACAATTTTTCCACTCGCACCACCGGATGAGAAAATCCCTCACTTCATTCAGGTTTTTTGCGGTAATGGGTTCTATTTCCGGCGTGCAGTTCCGCTGGAACTTATTCAGGTGGTGACGGATGGTCAGGAATTTCTTCCCGGGGAGGTCTGCCAGGTCCTTTGTGCGGTAGAGATACTCATGGTAATTACGGTCCGGGTGCAGTGGCAGATCAGGGTATATACTGGTTATCCATGACTTCGAAGGATTGTCGACCAGTACCAGAGGTATCTCATCACCTTCAGCAACGGCAAGCTGAATTATATCGGCAAGGACTGATGGGTCCCGGGGACCAATCGGGGGACGGAACGTCGTTTTCTCTTCAATAGTACTGGATAAGACCAGATTCCCACGGACATAGGCGTATTCGTAATGCGCATAGGGATTCCAACACACCATGTTCGTGAAGGTGTTGTCACTGTGCACCTGGGGATACTTCTGGTAATGGTTCGCAAAGAACTCCCTGTCACCCATTGTGACCGGTCTGAAATCACGTTTCGTCAGCATTTAATTTCCCTTCTTTTACAGGGTCCCTGAATATCATCGGTACATAACCTTTCATTCTTTCAAATCCCGACGGCACATAGAACTTTTCAGTCCCCGGCTCTGCAATCAACGCGATCCATGTAATACCCCGGCTATGGCAATAACGGATGAGGGCGGTAAGAATTTTCCGGCCGATACCGTATTCGCGGTATTCTTCTTTCACTACAAGGTCCTGGATATAGGCATCAGATGTACCATCTGATATCGCCCTTCCCATCGCCACTGCATGGCCGGTTTCCCGGTCTACAGCCACGGCAAATGCCAATGAGCCGGATATCAGTAATTTCAGGTCAGACGGGTCCCACACTTCTTTCCACCACCCGGCTTCACGGTATAGTGAACGGATATCCTCTTTATCCCATTCTTTTACGAGGACCACTTCAATATGATCTATCGTCACGGCATTATCCATGATCTCGCTCTGTTGTCTTCAATTATCGGGTTACCTTTTATCCGGGATTAAACCATATGAAGAGACAACCCGTATGTTCATCTGCCTGACCCCGGTGAACCAGGATGAAAATAAGTAATATAAACAGGCTATTTTCGGGTCACCGCTATTGCAGTATCAACAATCGCACCCAGTTGCTCAATACCCCAGTGTTCTGAGTTCAGGATCATATGGTAGAGCCCGAGGTCCGTGATATCTATCTGGTAATACATCCGGTACCGCAGCGCTTCACACTTTTCCCTCTCTTCGGTCGTATGTTTCGCTGTTTCCTCGTCAATAACTTCATCCCTGAACTGGATCCGCCTGACACGGCAGTCGAGTGGCGCATTCACCCAGATCTTTAAATCTGCTGAAGGCACCATCCAGCCTGACAGTCTCCCTTCCACGACGATATTATCCCTTGATTCCGCAATTTTTTTCTGGCGTTCGTCAATCATCCGATCGAATGATTGATCACTCTCTGCGAGTGCACCGAATTCCGGAAGGTCCATGTTATGCTCTTTTGCCATCTGGCGAAAGACTTCCCCTGCGGAGATCAGTTCAAAATTATGCTTTTCTGAAATATAGCGTGCAAGTGAGGTTGTCCCACTCCCGGGAAGTCCACTCACCGTGATACGCATCAGAGGCCCCCTATGTTGAGGGACTTTCTAATCACCTGGCTGATCGCAAGGGAACAGAACATGTACCAGAGCATCCATGCCGGGATGGGTCCAAGGATGCCGGCAGCCAGGACATGGGAACCGAAAAACGGCATTACGATAGAACTTGTGTCCGTTGCCAGCCTGAATAACAGCCAGAAAAAGATTGGTACCGTAAGCAGGAGGATGTATGCCATTGGCTTGAACTGCTGCTGTGAGAGTTGCAACTGCTCTTTCATCATCCTGTCGCGTTTTACATCAAGTTTCTTGATCCGTTTTTCATCCTGCGAGAGCTGGGCTTCCCGGTATTCCTTCTGGAACACCTTCATCCGCTCCTGTGTATCCTGCATTTTTTCGTAATCGATGGTATACTTCTGAATGAGAGATGAATAGAGTGCAGTTACGGTCGAGAGAATAATAATCAGGATAAAGAACGGGATTTTCAGCTGGTCCACTGCCGGGCCTAAGGCCAGGTTGATATTCTGTCCCACGCCTGTCCTTATAAACGGGATACTATAGGAGACTATCAGGACCATCGCCAGAAGAAGAGCGATGTATCCACTGTATTTTTTCAGGTCCATTTAGTCACCTGAGGACATCTGCCATGTCCATGGTGGCCCTTTCAAGAAGGAAATCCTGGTTCCGGATAATTTTTACCGTGCAACCGGTAAAAGTTGCATATGAGGCACCGAAGGAGCGGTTAAACTGCTGGTGTTCGGCAATTCCGCCTGCACCCTCCATGTCACGGACCCTTGTTGCATCGCCGAGACGCCGGAGCAGGATCTGGTCCTCCTCAGTCTCTACTAGCACGATGAGATCGGGCATTAATTCCCGCAATACCCACTCAGGGAGACCAGGGAGGTACCCTTTCGGGGTCTTTACTGAAGCATGGGTATCGACGAGGACATTCCCGGAGATTTGCGCGATCGCCTTTGCAGCGAGTTGCTGGAGTCTTTTTTGGACGT
>Ga0316219_1002653_pt1 | contig 15847 bp, 30 predicted proteins | sample TBH18003PmetaG_FD_203635 | JGI IMG/M metagenome (GOLD analysis project Ga0316219, IMG submission 203635) | Freshwater microbial communities from Trout Bog Lake, Wisconsin, USA - TBH18003P | ecosystem: Environmental > Aquatic > Freshwater > Lake > Hypolimnion/Profundal zone | place: USA... | reverse complement strand
ATCGGTTCCATGGCTCCGTGCCGACAATCCCACGGAATCAACGGCCCCTCTGTTGTGCATGCTGGAACATCGTCCTGGCCAGCCACGATCTCGCGGCGCCAAGCATGCCAGTCTGCCCACCCCTCCAGGCGAGCAATCTCAAACTTGTACCGCAGCAGACCAAATCCCCATGACTGCTGGGCCCCGCCCTTGTCTCCGTCGTTGCCCCGACCGCGGCTATCCCGGCCGCTTGGAACGCACCATTCTTCCGGCACTCCAACCCCAGGTATCCAATACCCACCTGGCCACTCCCGGTAAATGTACGTCTTGCCACCGCTGATACGTCCCCACCCCATGAAGTAGTTGCGTCCATTTCCGGCCCCCATAGCAGGGTCGGTCATCTGAAAATTGCGGCCGCACTTTGGCACATTTGCCGGATCACACGTGTTTCGCTCCCAGTCAAACCCTCCAAACTGCTTGCCCCATCCCTTTTGGGCAATCCCGTAAATGCTCCGCTTGATCCGCTCTGTTCCCTGCGTCACCGTTGTCGCCACAACCGTCTTTGGATTTCCCCATGGGTTATCCAATGGATGCAGCCAGACGATTGCCCGCGTTCCGTCTTTGCTTCTACCGACCCGCGGCACCTTCCCAAACGTCCGGTCCTGGGGAGCGTCAAGCAGCCCCTCTTTCCCCTTGAGCCATTCCAGGCAGTTCTGTGGCCGGCACGCGGGAGCGCGAGGCTTATCCTTGGCCTGCTCGGCACGCTCAAGCTCGTCGTACTCTTCCCTCTTCAATCCCAACGCAAGCCACGGCTGAATGGCCCCTCCGTCAGTCGGCAGCAGATACGCAGGCGCGTATCTCAATACCGTCATTCCATCGCAGAATGCCCCCATACCGGAAGTCCATCCGTCAACAGGTGTGTATGTCGCCACCACGTATCCATTCGCCTGTGCCGACCTGATTTCCAGCGTCTCTAGCCAGTCCAGCGGAAACTTTTCGTCCGGGTTGGCGTACAGAACGATCTTGCCTTCAAGCACGTCGCGCACATTCTGGCTGTAGGTGGCAAAATCCAAGCGCCTACCATTCGGCAGCTTGTGAAACCCGCTCCCAAAATATCCCCTCTCAATCCATGCAAAGTCTCGGCGGTTTCCCATCCCCTCCCGATACTCTCGCCACTTTGGCGGCAAGTAACGAATGAATAGCGGCTGCTGGTCAACCTTCGACCGTTTAATCTGGCTGTGCATCCCCATCACACATTCGCGGTCATCCCTCTGCCGACCAGGGTCAATGATCGTACTCGCAATCATGCACCCCCGCTTGGCCGCGTATTCACTCTTGCTGCTTCTCCACGCCCCGCACAACAGAATGCTCCTGGCCGGCCGCCCTTCCCACCCCAGGCACTTCCTCATGGCGACCTTGAATCCATCCCAGTCCAGCCCGCAGTTGTCCTTGATTTCCTTCGCCGTCATGTTCGTACACAGCGGAAAGTCAATCAGGGCGTCCGCAACCCACCATATCGAAGGCTCAATTCCGTATGTCAGCGGGTCATGCCGTATCTGCCGAATGGCCGCGCTGCGCTGTTCGTCTGTCCAGCCGTTGCGCCCAACGTACAACCACGGGTCTGTCAGGATTTCGGGCATTTCGTTGCTCTACCCCCTCTGTCGGCGCCCATGCGCCGCATCCACCGCGTCCAGCACTCGCGTCTCCAGATCCATCAACGCCTTCAACACCACCCACGCCTCAGCACTCGGTACCTGCATCGCCGCCTCTTCCAACCTTCTCCGCTCATCCCGCATAATCCACACCACCGCCGTCACCGGATTAACCCCGCCATGCACAACCCCATCCATCCCCCGTGACAACATCTCCTCTGCCGGCCGGACCTCATACGCCTTGCGTCGCGTCTCCGCGCGCGCCGCCGCAAGCTCTCGCTCCGCCTCTCCCTCTTCCCTGGCCTGCCTCTTTGCCTCGTACCCAGGTATCATCTTCCGCCATCTGCCTTCTCTGTTATCCATGCTTCAGGCACTCCACTTCAATCGTTCCCCTAATCTCAAACAGGCTCCCGTTGATGTCTGTAAACACGCACGCTCCGCCTACCCACCCCGGCTCACTCGGGCACGTCCACACCTTCACCGTGTTCCCTTGCTCATCGTACAGCGTCACGCGCCACTTCTTTTTCATCGGCATGGGCAATCTCCCTTCTTGTCAAAACGTCACGTCTTCATCTGCCGGCGGCGGCGCTTCGTCCACTGACTTAGTAACTTCCTCGGCGCGCTTCAAAACCTTCAACGTTCCCTTGGCGTACCGATGTTGCGCGTACCACGCGGTCTTGTCCTTGCCGGCGAATCCCCACGGCACCACCGCCAGCTCGATCACGTCGCCGCGCACCAGCTCCGCCGATTCCTCGCACGCCTTCTCCCCGTCGAAGCGCACCGGCAATTCAACTTCACGCGGCTCCCGGGCGTTGCCGTCCTTGTCCGGCGGCATGTCGTAGCTCACTGACAGGGCTACAGACCGGCCTACAAACTGGCTCTTCGCGCCACGCACTTCCTTGTCGGTCGTGCTGATGACGGTTCCCTGAATCGTGCATGGTGTGGCTTTCATGTTGCTCCATTCCCTTGGCTACTTGATTCCTGGCTAATTGGGGCCGGGGGTGGAGTCGAACCACCGCCCTGAGCGAGTCTGGATTGGATACGCCACATTGGCGAGTTTCCCAGTTCTCCCTCCGCTCTTTGTGACCGTTGAGCTATCCCGGCCAAATTGAATCACACCAGCCTGGCCGTTACCTTCGACTCCACCGCCAGCGGCCGGAACAACCCAATCGCGTTCTCGATCTTGTCGCGCTCGATCGCTCGCAGCGCCGCCGTGTCGCTGGTGTACTTGTCGGGTAGAATCTCGCACGGACCCACCACAACCTGCCACCGCGCCACTGTCGGCCCACGGCCACGCTTGGCCTTGCCGCCCCCCGTCGTGCTTTCCGTACCAGTCCCAACACCCGCACCCGCCGCTCCGCTCACTGTCTCTTCCGCCATGTCATCCGCCTTCCTTGTTTCTGCTGTTTGACCGCCTTCATCCTCCGCACATCCCAACTCCCTCTATCACCTTCGTCTCAACCACACCAGCTTCTTCATCTTCCACAGCCCTTTCCATCTTCCCCTTCACCTCCGCGACCTTCTCCTCCCACGTCACCCCTTCCCTCTTCATCTGCCTCCGCGCCACCTGATAACACGACAGCGCCATCCCCTTGCACACCGCCGTCGCTCCACACCCGCACATGCAATGCGCCCTCACTCCGCTCTTCCCTGCTATCCTATGCTTCTGGTTCCCCATACACCACATGATAGTATATATACTCGGCGTGTCAACAGGAGTTTCATGGGACGCATATAGGTGTTTGGGATGGTTGAACGCATGGGCCACCCCGCCCCCCCCCTATGGCCACGCCAAAATCAGAAACCAGACGCGCAACTGGACCCGCTCAAAGGCTCCAATCTCCGGTTTAAAGCAACGTCGCATAACAATAGTTATGACAACTCGACCCCTAAAACCGGGGGCCGCGTGAGGGTCCGCGAAAATAGTTGACCTGGAGCGCGAGAAAAAAGTTGACACGCAGTCCCCGGCGTGGCAGTGTCATCCGCCGTGCCTTGTAATACGTGTGCCATCGGGACGCACGGTCCCAGGCATGTGCATACAGCAGAACGCATCCTCCCACACGGCCGGGCGGCGGCAGGGGCACCAGCCGACCGACTGACCGCTGGCCTGGATCGCACCAGCGGGCGAGGACGCGGGATCTCTGAGCGGGTGCGGGAGGGGTGAGCGGCACCTACAATCGCGTCGTATTTGCGGTTTTCGGGGCGATTTGCACGACAGAAATGTAGGTGCGTAAGTGGCGTGATTGCAGGCGGTTGCGCAAATCGCAGTTGGCACTACAAATGCTTACACGTACACGTATGTAACGCTGGGGTTGTGGGGCGGATGGCTGGTGCGAGAGCGGCGCATGTGCAACGTGCTGGATTGCAGCGGGTTGCGGACAATCTGTTGCACGTACACGTACTTGGCATGGGCGGTGCTTGTATACCCCTATCGGCTGGGATAGGCCCGGCCGCGAAAAGGAGATGGCGATGCGAATTCAACTTGATGCGAGGCATGAAATTACCAGCGAGCACCCCGCAAGCCACTACGGGGCAGGCGTGCTCCTCGTGGATGGCCAGCCCTTTGGGCCGGCCGAAGCTTATCCAGAATCCTTACCCGAACTCGGAAGACTTCTGGGTGTGCCCCCACTCTCTTGCGCGGGCGCGGTGGTGGCTCTTCTTCGTGGGCGCCGGGCTTTGAAACCTGAACAGATGGCGCTCATACAGCGCTGGCTTTCCCAGCATCCGGCCCCGAACGTTTTAGAGCAGATATAAGGGGCGAACGATGAAAAGCGCTATTGTCACCCTGCAGACACAAGATCCGATTTGGCGGCCTTACGCATTTGACCGCGTGGAGGTGTCCGGTCGCACTGCCGGCGGTGAAAAAATTCATTTGGGCATTCTCGGCCGGTGCTGGTCGGAGTATCCCAGCGGGCCGAGCCAGATCATGCTGGCGAATGTGGCAGGCGATATGTTTGGCGAGGGATTTTACGGTCTGCACCGCAACGAGGACGGCGCGATGGCATGCAGGTCCCTTGGATTTCGCCCGGCATGACCCGCCGCGCATCCATCCTTGCCCTTGCGCTGGCCGCTGGCACGCTCGCCGGGCTGGCGCAGGGGCGGGATTACCGGGCGACCGTTGCGGCCCTGGTGGCAGTCGAGTCTGGCGGGGACTGCTTGAGGAAGGGCGACCATGGGCGGGCGGTGGGATGTCTGCAAATGTGGCCTTGCGCAGTGCGAGAGGCAAACCGGTTGGCGGGGCGGCGGGTCTGGACGCTGGCTGACCGGGCGGACCAGTGGGAAGCGCAGCGGATGGCGGTTACGCTGCTTAGGTGGCAGGATTTGAGGACTGGCGGGCGGTTGACGGACGTTGAATTGGCTTGCAGGTGGCGCAATCCTGGCGGGCGCGTGTGCGCCTGGTACAGGGCGAAGGTGGAGAAACAGCTAAAGAAGGGGCGGAAATGAGCGAGCAACAGACGATCACGCAGACACAGACGATTACGGGCTGGCACTTTGCGGGCGCGACGCTGCGCGATGACCGGCCACTGCCAAAGACGGGGGAGAAGCTGACGCACACGGGCGCAGTTGTGCCCTGCAACAGCGGATACCACCTATCTGAGCGTGCGATTGACGCGCTAGGTTTTGCGCCCGGGCTAATGGTTGCCCGTGTGCGCGGCGGCGGGGTGACGGTCCCGCACGGCGCGCCGGTTGACAAGTGGGCGTGCGAGACACGCACCTGTCTCAGCGAGTACGTTGATGCGCGGGCGGTAATTGGCGAGCTGGCGGAAACGTGGGCGCGCAGGGCATTGCGCGACCATGCGGCGACGGCGCTGCGGGCGGCGGGACTGACTACGGAGGCAGACAAGCTGGCATCACTGCCGGACAATGTTTCGATGGCGGCGGCAGGGGCGGCGGCAGTGGCAACACGGGACGCGGCATGGGACGCGGCATGGGCGGCAGGGGCGGCAGGGGCGGCGGCACGGGCGGCAGAAAACGAGCTACAAAACAAAGAGCTTGAAACCGCGCTGATGGCGCTGTTGAAATAACCACCAACCCTAGAGTCGGAGCGTAGTTGAGAGACTGTCTCCAGACAAAGGGGGAAACCCCGGAAGGAGAGCGCGATGAAACTGATCGTGTACAGCAACGAGAGCAACGAGCATGTGGCGACCATCACGGGCGAGACCAACGAGGCGTGCGAGCGCGCCGCCGAGGAGCAGTATGGCAGCAACGAGTACAGTTGGACCTACAGCCCCGCGTGGGGGATGTCCGGCGGATTGATCCAGAACGCGGACGCGAAGGAGATCGAGGCGTAAAGTGCCCCGCGTGTGGACACGAGTTTGCCAACCCCGAGCCCGGCGGGCAAACCGGGCAGGAGATCAAACCATGAAAATCGCATACAACCGTAACGACACGCCATGGGGCCAGGATGGCACATGGATCGAGGCACGGGACGGGGAAACCCTGGAGGACGCAATCGCCCGCGCGGCGGCGGAAAATGCAGCGGCCTGCGCGGCGGATGCCGGCGATGATGTGGACGCGCTGGCGGATGAGATGATCGGGACGCTAACCACCGTGGACCTCTCCGCCCTGGTGGGGCTGGATGACTGGGACTCCCTGGTGGCCGAGTGGAATCTGGCGCGTCGCAACGGCTGGACGTCCGCCGGGGCGGATGCTCTCATGTCGGCCGAGATCGCGCGGCGGGAGTCGCCCGAAATGCGGGCGATCATCACGGAAGCGGACAAGCTAAACAGGTAAAACAACACCGGGCGACCGGAGAAGGGCAAAACCCATGATCGAAACACTGATAGACGCCATGCCGCAGACTGGCATGGTCCCGTTTGTGGACCCCGAAGCGCGCCACCGTGCCGACAATGAAGGGCCAGCGGAAGGCGCCGTTGCGCTGCGGCTGAACATCGTCGAGCGCGTCCGGATCTGCACGGACAAAAAGGGGAGGATGATCCAGGCCATGAAGCTTCTGGAGGGTGTGCCGCTCGAACACTCCCCGCGCATTGATCCGGGCGACGCCTCGGACGTGCAGCGGGCATGCCAGTACATCGAACGCGACGCTTGGCAGAGCTACGTGAAGGAGTGCGGCATCATGTCGGCCATGAGCGTGGCCGAGCGCGAAAAGATGGAAAACCAGCTCTATGACCGGAGCGACGCCGGCCCGCTGCCTCCTTTCACCGAGGCCGTTTTGTTTGGTTTTCTCGACAAGATGTGCGCAGACGCTCCGGCCATGATCGAACGGGCAATCAAGGAGGTTTTCGACTGGCTCCGGCCGCATGACTCGTACAAGACCAACGACGCTTTTCAGATCGGCGAGAAGGTCGTGCGCGGCTGGATGACAACATCATGGTGCGGCGGCGGGCTGCATATCCCCTACGGCGCGGAAAAGAACGTGGACGCCCTAGGCAACGTGCTTTCGATGCTGGACGGCAAGGGGATCGAAAAGCATCCCAACACGCTGAGCGTCGGCGTCAACGCGGCTTGGCGCGAAAAGAGGGTGTTTGAGAACGCCTACCTGACCATGAAGGGCTTCAAAAACGGCAACGCGCATATCACGTTCAAACGGATGGACCTGGTTGCGAAAATCAACCAGTGCGCGGGCAAGACGTGGCTGCGGGACCGGCAGAAGGAAGCCAGCCGGGGATTCTCGCATTGACAACCAAGCGGGAAACCCCGCAGAAAGGCAGAGCAAGATGAACGTGATCGGAACACTGGAGGAGATGGAACAGCGGGCGCAGACGAGGATTCAGCCACGCGGGCAGAAGAAAGGGCGACCAATGGAAAACCAACAGAGCAAACCCCCGGCGCGGCGTGCGCTCCGCTGGCCGAACGTCGCGTTGCGGCCAGAAGCGCACGAGCGGCTGCGGCGTGCGGCTCACAATCGGCGGTGCAGCATGAGTGACATCATCCTGGCCGACGTGATGGCGGCGTACCCGGCCAAAAGCGCAGCGCAGGCGCAGGAAGGGGGCGAGGGGTGAAGGTAAACGGAGCAGGCATGCACATGCGGGACCATTGCGCGGTTCACGCCGACACTCCCACGCGCGGCATCCGCATTTCCGGGCGACCGCTCTGACTCATCCCGGGGCGGTCGCCGGCGTTTCGGGCACGCGCTGCAACTCCGACCATTTAAGCTCCATGGTTATCTCCCGCAGTTTGGGCATATCGGACGGCCCTTGGTTGTCCAGTTGACCATTGTGCCGCAGTTTGGGCAGACACCAAGCGCAAGACACAATTTGCGCCAGTAGTAACGCAGTCGCAGTAAGATGATGCGGGTCATGGCGTGTCCTTTCGGTCTATCACCGCCCGGAACGAGTCAAGCGAGCGGCAGATGCGGGCCACTCCACCGTTGCGCCTAATCGCCACCAGGGCGGCGCGCTGTGCGGCGGACGGCTGTCCCTTTGCGTTCTTAAGTTCGATTCCCCACCCAAAACCGGCGTGAAAAAACAGCAGGTCGGGTGCACCCTCTTTTTCTCGCGCCCGCGGCGACAGGTGCAGATACCAGATGCCGCGCCGGGTCAATTCGAGCTCGCAGACGGCTTGTAGATCCCGCTCGTTGCCCGGGTAGGGGTTAATCAGTGGTCCCTCGAATGCAGCGGCGTCCCACCCTTCCACCGGCTTTTGAGCGTCCGCCAGCGCGGCGCGCGCCTGTTCTGACTGGCTGACCGGGCGCAGCTGGCCGCAAGTTCGGCATTCGGCCACCTTTGCGCCGTGGAAGGCTGGCGACGGGCAAAAACACTGCCATGTGCCAGGCGGCAGGCCAGCGTTTTGCGCAAGGGTGCCGTAGACGCCGCCTTTCCCGGGTTTTGCGGCAGGCTCGGGAACGGCCCTAGAAGCCCCGGGAAGGCGTTGCCCACCCAAAGACACGGGCGAGGGGGTCAGAATGCCCGCTTGACGGCAAGGCGTGGCGATTTTGGGCATTGCGGCGGGTTGGTCTGCGGTCGGTGTGCTCATGGCGTGATGTCCTGCATTGCGCCGCACTCATACGGCAGTTTGAATTCCGGCACCTGCGGGCCAAAACGGTTTTTTCGGATGGCCACGGCGGCGCCCGACACGTTGCCAAAGGCGTCTTCGTCCTTCCGCATCCTGATCCAGCACCATGCGTCGTACTCGACTTGCCCGCTGTAGCGCAATTTCCCCTCGTTTGACTCGTTGCTGATGCAGATAACCGGCACTTCAAGCCGTAGGGAGATTTCTCGAACCGCCTCGCTGGCCTGGCTCACCCGCTGTTCGTCGCTGCACCGCGCGTCGTCTGGCTTGACGAATTGCAGGTAATCAATCACCAGCAACCGGCTGCCGCGGCTGACTGCCCGTCGCGCCCAGGACCAGAGCGACGAAACCGTCTGCGGTCGGTCGCAGACCACAACGGGCCACGCGGACACGATCTTGGAACCGCCGCGCCATTTTTCGAGCGCGTCCTGGCTGCGACCGGCGTTTAGGCATGCGATGCTGACGTGTGCCATGCGGGCCGCCATACTGGCCAGCACTTGCCCGCGTGACTGCTCCAGCGTCGCCATGTCGGACCGGAGACCCATGCACCCGCTGACGTGCTCCAGGATGTTGCGCACAAGGGTTGTTTTGAAACACCCTGGCGGGCCGCTGACAACGTACAGGACTTTGGGCATGAGTCCTCCGAAAGCATCATCCCACCAGCGGAATCCCGACCGGATGCCGGCGCAACCGCCCGTGATGGCGTTGGCGTAGATGGTTCCCTGGCTTTCAAGTTCCTGCTCGTTGGTGGTGGTGGACTCTTGCTGGCTGGCAAGGCCGGCAAAGGCGGATTCAATTTCGCCGCGCAACAATTCGGCGCATGAGTCACCCTCTTTGACCTTGGCCGCGTACTTTTGCAGGGTGGCCGCGCAACGGGCGCGCATGTGCTTCTGCATGACGACATCGAGGTAGTATTCCGCGTATGCGGCCGTGACGGTGGCATCCAGCAGGCTTTCGAGATACATGGCGCCGCCAACGCCTTCCAGAGTCTTGTCGGCGCGCATGGCGTCAACCGCCAGCAGCAGGTCAATGGGGGCTGGTTTCTTGGCCAGTTCGCGGAATGTGGCCAGGATGGTGCGGTTCGCCGGCACGGTGAAAGCGGCGTCCGGTACGCGGCGATCCGTGAGCAGGTCCATGGTTGCCGGGTCCAGCAGGATTGAGCCGAGGACGGCGCGCTCGGCAACCGGGGACGCGAAAGGGGTTTCGTCGTCTGCGGCTGCGGTAATGGCTGGTGATGTTTGCGCGGCGGCGGGCATGTCACAGTTCCTTTGCGGGCTGGTATGGCAGCAGGGCGGGCGGTGTGCTTGGCGCTGGCTTCGGTTTTGCGCACGTCCCCCAGTGAGCGGCAACGGCCGTGCATGTGCAGGCGCAATCGGGGTAATGCGTCCGGTAGTTCGCGATACGACGGCGGATTTCATCGGGGGTCACGTCCGGGTCAGCGGTGCGGATGTCGGCCAGGGCTTTGCCGATTTTCTTCCAGAGTGGCGCGGTGATCCCCGTCGGTCCACCTTCGGCCTCGCTCATGGCATCCATGTGGAGATTGCGCGGACGGGGGTTCTTCTCAAGCGGTTCCGACGGGGCTTCCCCTTGTGTATCCCCTTTCAGATCCTGATCTTTGTCCTTGTCTTTGTCCTTGTCTTTGTCCTTGTCTTTGTCCTTGTCTTTGTCTTGTAGGGTTTGATAACCCTTAACTAACCCTTTGTGTGTGATGGGATACTCTATTCCGTGACTCTTGAGCACCCGCAAAACTGCATCATGCGGTCTGCATCCCTGTTTTAAGCTACCGTACTGAAAATCCACAAACTTAGGAATGAACAGCTTTCCACAACCAAGAGCCACGACGTTGCCGTTCATGGCCGCCAAATCTGAAGCGGTGACATCCTTGCCGATTAAAAACGATGCAAGTCCCCAGTCCATGTCTATTACGCCAGCCAGGTCGCACCGGCAAAGCATGAAGATCCAAAGCGCCTTTAGGTGTGGAGGTAAGCCGCGATACCACGGGCACATAACCATCTCGGTATCAAAAAACCGTTTAGCCATAGCGCGTCCCTCGAAAGAAGACCGCCGCCGGCTGGTGGTATCCAGCGGAAACGCGAAGGCCAGAAGGCCAGGACGTAGCAGCAAGAGGCAGCCGGCGGCGGAGAGTCTGATTCATGTTGCGTTTCCTTCTGCGATACCACTCGCAGGCGGGGCCGATGCACCCCACGCAGCGAACGTAGTGGGACGCGCGAGGCGTGTCAAGCGGTTTTCGCTACCCGTTCAGCAGGTTGCGGGCGATTTCGCGGCATTCTGCGACTTTCGGGCTTGGGTTCCATGCCATGGCTCACTCCTCCGATATCAGCGCTCGCATACGTGAACGTCTTGCCTTCCAACCATGCGCAGGATCAAAAAAAGGCAGGGCATGAGCGCGGCTCCTTGGCGGCACGCACCGACAGCCGAGCCATGTTCCCGGCGTGTGACCGGCGCGGGAACGCTGCAAACAAGTTGGCCAAGTATCCTCGCGCCGGTAGGCACAGGTTGCGCCAATCAGGGTCAATTTGCCGGGCCAGCACAATGGCGGTCAGATTGTCGTCGCACGGCACCAGCTTTGATCCGACAACTTTTTGCGGCGCGTCAGATTCAAACCGGCGCACTTCCAGCCGCACAACTGGGTCTTGAAGCGGCATTCCTGAATGCACTGAAAGGCGCACCGAATCTGCGCCAATAGACTCTTTCAGTTCTATGAGGTCTTGAAGCGTGATGTTCATTTGCGCTGCTCCTTCCTGGGCCTGCCGAAGCAGACCCGTAGCGTTCGGCGCATAGTGGTGATTGTGTCCGCCGCCCCACACCGAAGCGTCGAAATCTGCGCCCTGCTCCATCAGCATGGACTGGCCTCAGAGAGGGCATCGGTCTCCGTCGCAGACTTCCATCGGGATGCTGTGGGTCCAGCAGCCTTCGCAGTCGAGGAGCATCGCTGAACCAGCCACAGGAGGCGTATTCGCTTGCTCGCTCATTCTTCCCCCATTTCCGCCGCCTCAATCGCGGCCGTCGCTTCGATCTCCGCGCCGCAACCCGGGCACGTCTCTGGCCACACGCTCGCCGGTTCAGGCGCCAGAACCATATCGCCGTTCGCGCGCCGGCCGGGTTTCGCGGGCGTCACCGTCACGCTGGTTTCGCGGCAGCAGTCGCCGCATGTGTGCAGGTAGAGCATGGTGTCTCCTACCGTCCGTTGTCCATCGGCGCCATGCTGTCCATGGTCCTGTCGGTCGTATCGGTCGGCGCAACCCCGGCACGCATCATCATCCACGGTTCGCAGTCCGTCTGCGTCCATTCGTCGTCATCGTCCAGCCCCGGCCAAACACCCGTCGCCAAGCATTTTGCGTAGATGGTTAGCGCGGCCTGATACTGTGCCTGCCCCAGTCGCAACATCTGGTCCGCCAATTCTCGCCGACCGATGGCGTAGGGCTTGACGTTCTCAACGATGGCATGAAGGAACGTCGTGCGTTGGTCTGTTGGGGTCGCCGCGTTCCACACGTCCAGGTACAGTGCTCCTTGCACGTGATACCAGCCATCAAAGCAGATGCGCGGCCAAGCCCCAGCGGCGCCATTTCTGGCGGTCTTGCCGTCTGCCAGTGCCGATTGCCCGCGCACCTTGAACGAGGCCGCTGGCACCACGTCTACGAGCGTTTTGACGGGCACTACGATTCCGGTGTCTTTGTCGGTCCAGTCAGCAGTGACGTGCGCTTGGAACTGAGCGCCCTGCATCATGGCCGAAAGTTGGGGATCGGCTTTGAACAGCGCCACCGCCGATTCAGCCGCTTCCCATACTTCGGCCTTTACGATCTGCTTGCCGCCTTGTGCCTCTCGCCACTCCTGGCACGCGGTTGCATTCCAATTCCACGGCTTTTCAACCGGGTTCTTTTTGCGGTCTTCGCCCATGTAAGTTGCCGGACAGACAACAAACTGGTCCATGTCGCCACCAAACAGCGAGGCGTCAACCAGCGTGCCCCAGTCAGTTGAAGCCGTCGAGTCGTCGTCCGCACCGTCTGAATGCAGCCAGCGCCATGGGCATGACGCGATTTCGTGAAGGTCGCTGCGCCCGATGATGTAACCTGGCTCGCCGCGTTTGGCTGTCTGCGCCCGGTACGCATCCTGCGAAACGCCAAAGCCGTGAAGTTTGCCGTTGTTGAAGCTCATGCCTTGCCGCCTTTCGCCTCAATCTTGGCAATGACTTCCGCCAGCCGTTCCGCAGACAACTCGGCCAAGGTTTCGGGCGGGTCCAGGCGCAACAGGTCTTCCGAGAAAAGCCACTGTTGCAACTTTTCGGGGCCGTTCTTGCGGTCGTTGCCATGCACGTCAGACGTGATGGACCACAGGCGGGATTTGAGCGCCGCCCGGGGATCTTGCTTCGGTGATGTCGCCACGGGGCCGCACGCCGCACACCAGCGGGCAACGGCCTCGCCCGTCGCCACGCTGATTGGCTTACCTGCCGGGAAGCACTCTTTCAGCGCCGGGTGACTGCACTTTGTCAACCGGAACGAATGATCCTGCATGACTTCCCCGTGACAGGTCATCTCGAAAATGAACGCCTCAGACTGAATCGGAGTGGTGAACTCATCCTTCACGATGGCCGATTTGCCGCGTTCATCCTTCGTCTGGCGGCTCTTGAAGTGCGCCCGAAGACACACAACCACCGGCAGCGGAGATTGAAGCATTGCAAGCATCATCTTGGCATGCTCCATTTTGGGAGTAGCCCAACAGTGAAGGCCTGGCTTGCCGCTGCGTTCCTCAATCTCGTGCGCCATGTCCAGAACGCCGCCGAGGCCTTCCCATTCGTGGCTGGCACTGTCCACGATCAGGCATTGCGCGCCGGCTGCAACCGCCGCCCGCATGGCGGCAACGTAGCGCGCCGGGCTGAATGGCTCGCCAAGCGTGATGACTTCGTACCCGCCCGGGATCACGTCGGCATACAGGCTGCCCCTTCCGTTTTCGGTGTCGATCATCACCAGCTTGCCGGATGGGCCGACAAGTCCGCGTGCCAGCAACAGGCTGGAATAGGTCTTGCCGCATCCGCTTTCGGAGTACAGTCCGATCAGCGGATTGACGCCCAGGCGCGTGGCCTTTTTGACTGTGAATTGTTCGCCCATGATGTTTCTCCTTTGCGCTAGAGCGCAGCGACCTTGCCGTCGCCCTGCTGGCCGGCCAACTGCGGGCTGACCTTTGCGATTGCCGCGTCCTGGTCTGCCAGCAGGGCATAGTGTGCCACCGTTTCAGAGCGTACCCTGCACCACTCGCGCCACTCGGAAGCGGTCGTGTACTGGAGTCCACGGGCGGTTATGCGCGCCAATCCGCCGCCGTGCTTGAGCATCGCCTGAATAATCTGCGCCCTGTCTGCCATTTGCGTTTCCTTGCACCCGGCCATAGCTGGCAAGCCGCACCACTCCGCAGGTGCCGCTGTTTTGAACATCCGCCCGGCGCCCACAAACCGCAAGCGCCGGGCGGTCCCCGCGTCATGCGGGAGATTGTTACCGCGCGCCGACCGCACACGCGATCAGCCTGAAAAAGTACCGCCCGGTGAAATGGTGGCGCGCCGGAAGTGCCGGACGTTCAGCCATCTGCCGCGCCATCACTGCCGCCCTCCGCGACTCTGCCCGCTGGTTCTCCCGGCACTGCCGCGAGCGCTGCGCGTCTCGGCGGTCGCGGGCGAGTTGCGCGGCGGCTGTCAGCGCGGCAAGCTCTGCGTGGGTCATGGTGCTCACTTCCGCCACCGCCTTTCCAGGATGCTCAGACTAACCCAGTACGACGCAAGCCACACAACGACGATCAGCCCCGCGCCGAAAAGCGATGACCCGAGGACGGTTTGCGCGGTGGCACTCATTTCGCACCCCGTTTCGCAGCCTGCCGCTGCATCGCCGTGCGAAAGGCTAAGTCACTGGTGATGGTGCCGTTGTCGCGGCCTTTGGGCCAGCGTGCTTCGCGAGCCTTTTCCAGGTTGCGGACGCACGCCGCGCGCTTTTCTTTGCTGGTTTGCAGCCCGCCTGCGCGGCCGTGCTCTGCGAAAACCGCTTTGATTTTTTTGGGCAAATCCACTGGTTTTCTCCGATGTGCGCAACCCTATCACCAAGGGGGTTTGAGAGTCTAGCACTTTCTGAAAATAATTTCAGCGATGATCCGCGCCACGCCCCGCAGCGTGCGCGCTTGCCGATGCCGGCCGTCCACCGTCACCGCAACATGCTTCCCATCCGGCCAAGCCAGCAGCCGCACCTTATGCGCGCCCAGGCAACCGTCCGTAACAAGACCGCCCACGGCGCGCATGGCCACGGCAAGTTCCATCCGTTTAAGTTCCCGCTCAGCGACTCCCCGCATGGCGCGAGCACGCAGCCGTAACCGCTTGTTTTTGAGGTATGTAGGACTCATAGGTTACTTGTCGTTTTTTGCTATCACGTTGTTCGCAATCCTCATGCGCACAGAATCATCTCCCGTCGCACCGTCAATTCGTCATAGAGCGCCTGCACCTCCAGCGCGAAGAGCGCGGCGTATCCCTCGTATCGTGTCGAGCCAGGATACAGGCGCGGCTCGTCGTATCGGTTGACGGGGAACTTCCACGGTCCTGCCGAACCATCAGGTGCAGGCGACGATTCACCCGCGCCGATTTGCGTTTTCTCTGTTGTCATGGCGTCCTTTCCGGCGCGGCTTAATCGCGCCTGACCTGTTCGCAACACACATGGAGATGAAATCATCCTTGAACGCGGGGCGAATCTCCGTGTCAATAATCGACGGCATTTCGTGCGTCCAGACCGACCGTCCGAGCCGCTTCTCGATTTCGGCGTGCATCGCGGAGAAGGGGCACGCCATGAATCCGGTGTAGGCCGAGATGACAACCGCCTGTTCTATCGTGAGTTTCTGCATGGTCATTGACCTCCCTCTGAATCAGATTGCGAACAAGCCGCTGGAGCACTACGCGGCGCCAGGGCGCCGCGAGGCTCACCGGCGGCGTTCGCTGTATGGGCCATCGCGTAGCGCCCAAGCCATTCGGTGTAGGCCGGCGGGATTGCTTGGCACATCTCGTCACGGTTCATCCAGTCAATCCCCATCGCCTTCGATGCCTATTCGCGGTAAAGCATCCGGTGTTTCCCGGTGTGCCCGCCGTGCCCGTACACCCCAACTGCCTTGCCGACGTGCTTGCATGCCGGTTGCGGGAGTGGAAACGATGTCTCGAAGATTCGGTGTCTCCGCAGGAATCCACGCGCCACCCCAAGCCCGAA
>Ga0316219_1002644_pt1 | contig 15895 bp, 13 predicted proteins | sample TBH18003PmetaG_FD_203635 | JGI IMG/M metagenome (GOLD analysis project Ga0316219, IMG submission 203635) | Freshwater microbial communities from Trout Bog Lake, Wisconsin, USA - TBH18003P | ecosystem: Environmental > Aquatic > Freshwater > Lake > Hypolimnion/Profundal zone | place: USA... | reverse complement strand
GCCGTGCTTTTGGAGGCCCGGCAGGAGGCTGGAGCCTCCGGGAATACTGCATTCCCAGGCAGGAGCCTGGGAACGAGCGCGCGTTACTAGAGCCTCCAAGCTTAACTTAATGGCAGTGGGGCGTTGCCCTAGGCTCGTATGGAACTGGGCCGTTGGCCCTGAAAGGCCTGGTATGGAGCCGGGCCGTTGGCCCTGAAAGGCCTGCGCACGCGCTTCGAAAAGATGTGGGTAATGGAAAGACAGGACTGCCGCAGTCCAAGACGCTGGCGCGTTCCTCAGAACTCCCGACGCAATTCCGCGGGAGCTTCCTCCAAAGTCCTATGAACGAGGGCGAGAAGTTTGCATCGGCGAGACGTCGGCGCCGGCACGGGGGACGCACGCGCTTCCCGGCCAGCCGTCTCGACGCGCCCTTCACCATGCCTCGCCCAATTTTAATCACTCCTTTTTTTCATCGGCTCGGGAAAGAAGCTTGATCGGACCCGCTGCGTTCCCTATGCTATGCGGCCCTTTTACGTTATGAGCAGCCAAGCATCCAGTCCGAGTCAAGCCGATACCGCCACCGCAGCATCCGAGCGCGCCGAAGTCATCAGCGGCGCCGAACTGCTCGTACGGTGCCTGGAGCGCGAAGGCGTGGACACGATTTTTGCTTATCCGGGCGGAGCAAGCATGCCCATCCACCAGGCGCTCACCCGCTCTGTGAAAATCCGAACAATCCTCCCGCGCCACGAGCAGGGCGGGGCGTTTGCGGCGGAAGGGTACGCCCGCGCCACCGGGCGCGCAGGGGTGGTCATGTCCACTTCCGGCCCGGGCGCGACGAATTTGATTACCGGGATTGCCGACGCCTATCTCGATTCCGTGCCGATGGTGGCCATCACCGGGCAGGTTCCGACGTGGATGATCGGCAAGGGCGCTTTCCAGGAGACCGACATGTTCGGCATGTCGCTGCCGGTGGTGAAGCACAACTACCTGGTGCTCGACCCGCTCGACATTCCGCGCGTGGTGAAGGAAGCCTTTTACATCGCCCAGACCGGACGGCCCGGCCCGGTGCTGATCGACATGCCGAAGAACGTCCAGGAAGCCAAGTGCCAACCGGTGTATCCGGAGAGCGTCAACCTGCCGGGCTACCATCCGTATCCCAAGGCGGACGACGCGACGTTCGAAAAGGTGTTGGAGACCCTCTCCACCTCCACTCAGCCGATGATTTACTGCGGCGGCGGCATCCTTTCGGGGAACGCGTCGGCGGATTTGATGGAATTCGTGGAGCGCACCGGCATCCCGGTGGCGACGACGTTGATGGGCATCGGGTGCTTCCCCGAGGATCACCCGCTGTCGCTGAAGTGGCTGGGGATGCACGGCACCGTTTATGCCAACAACGCCGTGAACGAGGCGGACGTTCTGCTGGCCATCGGCGTGCGGTTCGACGACCGTGTTACCGGGAAGATCGACCGGTTCTGCGAACACGGCACGATCGTTCACATTGACATCGACAACTCCGAGATCAACAAGAACAAGCTGGTGCGCTTTCCGATCCAGAGCGACATCAAGCACGCGCTGGAACGGCTCAACGCCATGCTGGCGAAGGCCGGCAAGCAGCGGGTGGGCGGCGGGTCCCCAGCGTATCCGGACTGGTATCGAAAGATCGAAGCGTGGAAGCAGAAGTACCCGCTCTGTTTCAAGGACACCGACGACGCAATCCAGCAGCAGTACGTCGTGAAGCTCCTGAGCGACATGACGGGGCATAACGCCATCATTACCACCGGCGTGGGCCAGCATCAAATGTGGGCCGGGCAGCACTACACGTTCCGCCGTCCGCGCACATTTCTGACCTCGGCCGGCCTTGGCTCGATGGGGTTCGGTTATCCCGCCGCGATGGGCGCCAAAGTGGCGTTCCCGGACGTGGAAGTGATCGACATCGACGGCGACGGTTCGTTCCTCATGAACGTGCAGGAACTGGCCACAGCGCACATCGAGCGGATCGCCGCCAAAGCGATCATTCTCAACAATCAGTATCTCGGAATGGTGATGCAGTGGGAGGATCTCAAGTACGCCAGCCGGCGGGCGCACACGTTTTTGGGCGACCCGCTGGACCGCAGCCGCATCTACCCGGACTACGTCGCCATTTGCGCGGGCTTCGGCGTGACCTGCGAGCGGGTGCTTCACAAGAAAGACCTCGCCGACGCGATCCGCCGCATGCTCGACGCGAAGGAACCCTACGTGCTCGACGTGTTGGTGCCTTATACCGAGCATGTGCTGCCGATGATTCCCGGCGGGATGACCTACAAGGATGTCATCGTCGATTCCGTCAATTCGCGCCCCAGCGCGGAGGACGCCGCGGCGATTCCCTCGGCGCTGTAGGGTCGCTCGGAGTTGAAGATTGCGGTTGGCGGCGTCTGGCGTAAGATTGCCGCTCATGAACTCTCGAACCGTAGGGGTACGTGCAGCCGGCGTCAGCTTTGGGTGGATGTCCCTGGTCCTTTTTTTCGTTTCCGCATTCGCGGCGCCCGCCGGCGGGGATGCGCAGCAAACTCAGGGACCCGATTTGCGGGCCAGGGCGATCGAGCATTATAACGCCTTGCAAGCCTGGATCCAGCGGCTGGCACAGAAGCGCCCGGGGCCGAATGCCAAACCGGAGGAGCTTGCGGCGTTCAACAAAGAATACGCCCAGTACGCGGCGTCTCTTGCCCAGTATAAGAAAGAAGCGGAGGCAGTGAAGAACGCGCAGCCCGTCAACCGGCCTCCGGCGATGCAACCGGATGCAACAATCAGGCAGGCTGAGATAGGAGCGATGGAGAAGGCAATCCACGAGCATCGCAATGACACGCCGAGTGTTGCCTTTGAAAATCCGCCCTACGGCAAGGTCGGGAAGCTGGGCGTTCACATTCTGCGGGTTAAAGGAAATATCCTCAAGTCGTCGGAAATCGCCGAGTTGGTCAAGCTGGCGCCCGACAGCGGAAACGTGCTGGTGCTGGCTCCGGGATGGGAAAACGAGCCGTTGCAGGGGTCCGCGGACGCGCGCGATGTCGAACACGGCGGCACCCATGTAATCATGAAGGAACCGCTGGTGATTTTCGGTCCGTCGGTCTATTCCGATGGCGATAAGTTCGAGGATATTGTGTATCCCGCCGGTCAGGTTCAATGCCGGAATTCTTCCGGTATGACGGGGATGTTGTATCTCTACGGAACATCTCCGCGCCTTGTGCAGGAAATGAGGGCGCAGGATCCCTCGCTCGGTCACAAGCGCGGTTCGGGATCCCTGGCGGTCGGGACCGGTTTCTTTATTTCCGCTCAAGGTCATTTGGTGACCAACTGGCATGTGGTCAGCCAGGCAAGCCGTCTTGAAGTGCGCATGCATGGCCAGTCATTCAAAGCGAAGCTTCTGTTTTCCGATGAGGCCAACGATCTCGCCGTGCTGAAAGTCGAGGTTGCCTCGCAGCCGTTGCCCGTCAGTTCGAGTCGCGACATCGCGCTTGGCGATGACGTGTTCACCATCGGCTTTCCGAACATCGATCTGCAAGGATTTCAACCGAAGCTGACCACGGGAAAAATCAGCAGTCTGGCCGGTATTCGCGACGATCCGCGTTTCTTTCAAATCAGCGTTCCGGTGCAGCCCGGCAACTCGGGCGGATGCCTGGTGGACGCGAAGGGCAACGTCGTTGGGGTGGTTACAAGAAAGCTCAAGGACTCCACGGCATGGCGGATGAGCGGCGCGATTCCGCAAAATGTGAACTACGCCGTGAAGAGTTCATTGTTGCTGGCATTGTTGGAGACTTCCCCGGAAATCGGCAAGCAGCTTCCGGTAGTTCACGCAACCCAATCCGCCAACGAGAAAGAGGCGTTTCAGGCTGCGGAAGCCGCAACCGTCATGGTCATGGCCTATGAGTGAACCCGATCCCGGCGTTGCCCGTCGACTTTGACTGATCCAGGCAGCCATCCCTTCCGTCCTCGCACCCGCCGGCGCTGTTTTCAGAGTGCGCGTTATTATTGCTCCAGACGCGGCGGTTGCTTCTTCTCAAACGGCTCCGGCCAGTTCCAACAATGCCGCGGTCAGCACTCGTTGCGCACGGGAAACGGTCAAAACGAATCGGGTAAAGCCGGGAATTCGGGAGGGGTGTGCCAGCAGGAAACCGAGCAGCGCGGCTGTTCGGGGACGCTCCCGCACCGAATCGAAACAGACGGAAAACGGAACGGCCAGTTCTTCGCCGGCGGTATCCGAGATCACCCGTACCGACAGCAGCGGCAGATTCGCTTCGCGGCAGATTTCAGCAATCGCCGCCGTCTCCATTTCGACAGCCAGCGCGCCGGTTTGCTTTGCCACTTCGGCCTTGGCAGCGCACGTCTCCAGCATGGCTTTGGAAGTGGCGAGCGCACCCACCCGGCACCGATTTCCCAGCGTTTGCCGGGCGATGCCAAGCAGTCGCGGGTCGGAGTAGTTCTCGCCCAGCAGCAGCGCCCCGGATGCCAGCGACGGATCGAGCCCGCCGGCATAGCCCGCGCTGATGACGCATCTAATTTTGCCGTGCTCGTTCCGCAGCCGGGCGAACCGCTCCCGGGCGCGCGCCACTCCCATGCCTGTGTGAAGGACGACGACTTCACGATCGCCCAACCGCCCGAGAAAATCGCGCGAGCAGCCAATCCGCGCACGGTCTGCCAGGGCGCCGACCAGCCCCCGGCTTTCCTCCGGCAACGCGTAAACGAATGCGATCACCGGGGCAGTGTGCCGTCAAATGCTAAAGATTGGAAATCGAAAAGCCCGAGTTCCCGTTGAATTGTCCCGCAGGCACGATAAGATGATCACTGGCAGCACCCGCCCGCGTTGGGCGTCCAGTGCGGTAACAACTCAATAATCACACTTATGGCCCAGGCAATCATGGACCCCGAAGAAGTCCGGCGCTTTGCGGCGGAACTCAAGCGTTTCAACGACGATGTCGCGCAAAAAGCCTCGGCGTTGCAGGCCCGTTTCTCCGCGCTTGGCTCGACCTGGCAGGATCAGGAGCAGGAGAAATTCGCCGAAGAATTCGTCATGACCATGAAGGTGCTGCGGAAGTTCACCGAAGTCTCCGAAAAACACACGCCGTTCCTGCTGCGCAAGGCGCAGCGCATCGAACAATACCTCGACCAGCGCTAGACCGATGTCCATCCAAGCCAAAGTCACTTCCATTGAGGCGCTGGAGTTGTTCCGGTCCAACCTCATTCTTTTTCTCAACAAGGCACGGCGGGCGGTGGACGACGTGGGAGACGAAGTGCGCCGGACGCGCTCATGGTTGCAAACCGACCGGCGCATGTTTTGGGAACACGAGATTCGCAGGCGTATCAAGATGCTCGATCAAGCCCAGCAGGAGTTGATGACCGTGCGGATGAGCGGCCACCAGGAAGCGGTGTTGGTGCGACAGGCCGCAGTCCACAAAGCCGAACGCGGCTTGCGCGACGCCGAGGAGAGGTTGCGCCGGGTCAAACAATGGAATCGCGACTACGACAGCGTGGCCGATCCGGCGGTAAAACGGCTGGAGGGACTGCGCCAGCACCTCGACCTCGACCTGCCCAAGGCGGTCGCTTTCCTTGCGAACGCGCAAAAGGCCCTGGAGGCGTACTCCGAAGAAATGCCGACGGCGGCTCCGTCGCTGGTTCCGTCGCGCCCGGCCGATGAATCCGCTGAGGCAGCCACCCCGGAGACTCCATCCGCATGAGCACCAAGACGAGCGGGGCCGCTCTGGTTCAGGCCCTCAAAGAGCTGAATTTCGAATGGGAACGCACCAAGGCGTTTTGGAAGGACTCGAAGAGCCGCGACTTTGAGCACACGTATATCGAGGATCTGCCCGAGCACGTCGCCCGGGCGATAACGGTCATTCAGGAAGTCGATGCATTGCTGAGAAAGGTCAAAAACGATTGTGAGTAGCTTTATCGATCTAAGAGTCCCCCACAGTCTCGAATTGCTTGGCAGCCTGGTCCGTACCGGAGCCGATTTCGCGAAGCGGGAAGAGCAATTGGCCCGCGGGATCAATACTCGCCGATACGGGGCGATTCGGAAGGCGCGCGAGGCGATCGAAAAGATCGAGGACGCTCTCGCCGGGCAAATTGCAACGGTGGAGGCTCAGTCTGCCATGCATGCCGAAGCAGTCCGTTCCGCGTGCGAGACGCGGGCGGTGCGGATTGAGCGAGCCCAGATGGTCGGGTTGCGGGAAATTCCAAAACGCGCGCAGAACGCCAAGGAGCGCTGGATGGGCGATCTCCAGATGCGGCAGTTCAACGCGGACCGCAAGAAGGCGGCGGACGAGGAGGCTTCGAAACAGGCACTGGCCGACTTCACCGCGAAGCTCGACAAACAGCGGAAGGCAATTGTGGCTGTGCAACAGCAGGTGTGGCGCGCATTTTTCGGTTATCGCACCTTCGTCAAGTGGCTGCCGTCCAAGGCGGGGGGAAAGCAGGAGGAGCAAAGCGGCGCCCAGGAGGAACTCTATGGGCAGCTGGAGACTGTTCTGCTCGATGTGAAAAGGCAGCTCCGCGCCTTTCGCAAACATGCGCTGGCGGGCTTGTTCAGCTACCTGCCACTTCCGGCGCTGATTCTACTGATCGCGGCCGGTTGCGCCGCGCTGATCTATGCGTCGGGAGGGGGCGAGGGCTGGCAGGTTATCGCGGGGATCGGGGCGGGCGTTGCCGCGGCGTTCTGGGGAATTCACTATCTGGGCTATAGCCAGGCGCGCAAGGATGCCCGGAAGCTGGCGAATGGCGTCATGGAAGCCTGGCGGCGTTATGACGCCTGCCGCACGGCGTCAGAAGCGCGGCGTGAAAAGGAACGGCTTCAGATCTTGCAGGAACATGAGAACACGTCGCAAAGTGTCCGCCACAACTGGACGCTCTCCGATTCCGTTGAGACCGAGTTTGGGGAGCAGATACGCCACAAGATTGAAACACAAGGGCCGCGCGCCGCCGTCCGCAATGACGAGTTGCTGGCTGTGCGCCTGGAACGGATTGAAGCCGAGCGCTCCGCCCAGGTGGATGCGCTGAACGCCGACGTGGCGGCGCGGATTCAACGAATTACGGCCACGCGGGATCGCGAAGTCGGCGTGGTGGAAGCGGGCGAGGCTGCGGAGTGGGGAGTGCTCGAAGGCGACTGGAAGCGAGAGGTCACCCCGATCGGCGAAGCGATCGAGGCGATGAACGGCGCCCTCACCGCGCAGACGCCCGCCTGGACTCAGCCGTTTGTCGATTCATGGACGCCGTCCACGACTTTCCCCACGTCCGCGAGGTTTGCCCGCCTTGAAGTGGACCTGAGCCGCCCGGGAGCGCTGCCAAAGGATCCGCGGCTCGCGTTGCCGTTCGGCCCAATTGCGAGCATTCCGCTGGCGCTGAATTTTCCATCCATGGGGTCGCTACTTTTCGAGACAATGGAGTCGGGCTCCGGCCCTGTTCTCGGAACGATCAACAACATCATCTGCCGCCTGCTCTGCAACATGCCGCCGGGCAAGCTCAGTTTCACCATTATCGACCCCGTCGGCCTGGGCGAGAGCTTTGCCGGGCTGATGCAACTGGCCGATTTCGAAGAGGCGGTGATTAACCGGCGCATCTGGACGCAGCGGGACCAGATCGAGGATCGCCTGGGCGAACTGAGCGAGCACATCGAGAAGGTGATTCAGATGTATCTGCGCAACCAGTACGCGACCATCACCGAATACAACGAGCAGGCGGGCAGTGTGGCGGAGAAATATCATTTCGTGGTGGTGGCCGATTTTCCCGCCACGTTCAGCGAGTTGGCTGCCAAACGGCTCCAGAGCATTGCCGCCAGCGGAGCGCGCTGCGGAGTCTTTACGCTCATTCATTGGGACCAGCGGCAGCCGCTGCCCGACGGGTTCGTTCCCGAGGACCTTCGCAAGAACAGCGTCTGCATCCGGCGCGAACGCGGCGAACTGGTTGCCGGCAGGGAGCAAACGGAGGCGGGCGCGGCGCTGGTATTCGATCCCGCGCCGGAACCGGAACTGGCCGTCGCGCTCACGCAAAAGGTCGGCAAGAGCAGCATCGATTCCAACCGTGTCGAGGTCCCGTTCGTGCAGATTGCGCCGGAGCCTGCGGAATTGTGGAAAAGCGACACCACGAACGAACTTCGCATCGCCATCGGGCGCACCGGCGCGACGAAAATGCAATACCTGGCGATCGGCAAGGGAACGCGCCAGCACGCGTTGTTTGCCGGCAAGACCGGCTCAGGCAAATCGACGCTGTTCCACGTCATCATCACCAACCTCGCGCTGGCATGCAGTCCGGAGCAGGTGGAGTTTTACCTGATCGACTTCAAGAAAGGCGTCGAGTTCAAGTGCTACGCGGAAAAACATCTGCCGCACGCGCGTGTCATCGCGATCGAGAGCGACCGTGAATTCGGTCTGAGCGTCTTGCAGCGCATCGACGATGAACTCCGTCAACGCGGCGACATGTTCCGCGCGCTCGGCGTGCAGGATCTGGCGGGATACCGCAGGGCCGGCGGGAGGGAACCGGTGCCGCGTTCGCTGCTGATTGTCGATGAGTTCCAGGAGTTTTTTGTGGAGGACGACGCCATTGCGCAGGCGGCTTCAGTGTTGCTGGACCGGATTGTTCGCCAAGGGCGCGCGTTCGGCATCCACGTGCTGCTCGGTTCGCAGACGCTCGGCGGCGCGTACTCGCTCGCCCGCGCCACGCTGGGGCAGATGGTCATCCGCGTGGCTCTCCAGTGCAACGAGGCAGACGCCTATTTGATCATGGACGACACCAACGCGGCGCCGCGGCTGCTCTCCCGCCCTGGCGAAGGCATCTACAACGATGCGGCTGGCGCGCTTGAGGGCAACAGCCCGTTCCAGGTCGTCTGGCTGCCCGACGGCGAGCGCGACGAATGGCTGGACAAGGTCCATGAACTGGCGGTGGCCCGCCACGACTCGTATCCCATGCCAATCGTTTTCGAGGGCAACGCTCCGGCGTCCGTTCGCGAAAACGCGCTGTTGTGCGCGGCGCTGGAGACCGTCCCCGCCGTTGCGCCGCATTCGCCGAGGGCATGGCTTGGAGCGCCCAACAGCATCAAGGGCCCCACCGAAGCGGCGTTTCATCGTCAGAGCGGAAACAACCTTCTGATTGTCGGGCAGCGCGACGAGGCGGCGCTGGCCATGCTCGGAGCGTCGATGCTTGCCGTCGCCGCGCAGCATCCCGCCGGCACGGTGAAGATGGTGTTCTTCGACGGAACCAATCCCGGGGCCGCCGACGCCGAGTTTATCGAGCGCATCGTCAACGCCATCCCGCACGGGGTCACCGTCGCCCGCGGCGGCGATGTCGCCGCGGCGCTGGACGAAATCGCCACCGAACTCAAGGCGCGCGGCACCGACGAGCTTTCCGCACGCGCGCCCCGGTTGTTCCTGTTCATCTACGGCATTCAGCGGTTCAAGAAATTGCGCTATGAAGAGGATTTCTCGTTCTCCATGAGCGGTTCCGATGCGCCCGCGAACACCGGCGCGCAGTTCAACGACCTCATCTGCGAGGGCCCAAGCCACGGAATGCACCTCGTGGCGACGGTGGACACCTTCAATAACATCAACCGTTTCATGAGCCGAAAGGCGCTCAGCGAATTTGAGATGCGCGTGGTGTTCCAGATGAGCGCCAACGATTCCGCCAGCCTCATCGATTCGCCCAAAGCCGGCAACCTGGGCCTGCACCGCGCCATTTTCTACAACGAACACGAGGGCGTCCTGGAAACCTTCCGCCCTTACGCCACGCCGGATTCGGAATGGATCAGGCAGGCGGCGGAGAAACTCGTTCGCCGGGCATCCGCCGACGCTCCAAGAGAGCTGCTGTCGGCGGAGTGAGGAAAGCCCGCAACAATTCCCACGCTGAGCATTGTGCCAGGCCTACAGCCTGGAACACCTCGACGACGGTAGCCCCAGTGCCCTGTATCACGTATATCTTCGCATTTGTTGCGATCAAAATGGGCTGCCGGCAAGGCGCGGCGAGGGAGCATCCTCCAATGCGGCTGTGACCGAGTCGCAACGCTGCCGCCAGCCCATTTTGCTGTCTCGTTCCCAGGCTCCAGCCTGGGAACGCTTCTGTTTTGGAGGCTCCAGCCTCCCGCTCCTCTCCGGTGTGCTGTGCTTTTGGAGGTCCGGCAGGAGGCTGGAGCCTCCGGGGATATTGCATTCCCAGGCAGGAGCCTGGGAACGAGCACGCGTTTCTAGAGGCTCCAGGCTTAACTTAATGGCAGTGGGCCGTTGGCCTCTTCTGGAAAGAATGGCCGAATTGAAGAATGAAAATGAGCCCAACGCCGGCGCGGTCCAAAATGAATGAACCCAAAGCGGCAGAGGAGGCTCGCGCTAGCGTCGTGGACTGCGGTGAAGTGCTCTTTCCATTACCCACAAATCGGAAGCCGAGCACGGAAACCGGAGCGGCCCATATTATTTGTCATCCTGAGCTTGCGAAGGATCTCACGGCGGGCCAGCCGGCGTTAGGCTACCATTCACCGTTCTCGGAGCTGACAGCGCCGCCCAATGAGCCGTCCGTCCCGATTACGGGCCGACTGAAACGAACGTCGCGATCGCCTCGTGAGATCCTTCGCAGGCTCAGGATGACAACGTTCGGGGGTCCGTTCTCACTCCTGCGCCCGATTTGCAAACTTGTGGGTAATGGAAAGGAATCTCCACCGCTTTCGAAGCGTTTGCCCTCAGGAATTACCCAAAGCGTTTCCTGCGCCCCATCGGCTCGTCGCTGTGGGGGCAAACAGGCCTCGCCGCAGTCCTATAACACGCTGGCGCGACCACAACGCGGCACGGCTTCGCCGCTCCGAACGGTCTCACGTCCATTCCAGGTAGAGGTCAGGAGGTCTGAGGCTACAATGTGGTCGGGCCGTTGGCCCTGAGCTTCAGGCATACCCGATGTTAGAGGCGGTAAACAGATACTTGCGAGCCATGAATCCCCCAAAAAAACACGGTTCTCGGCGGTTTTTCGAAAAAAACTATCACTGGACATCATCTTTTAGTTGCAACCACATGGGGATTCCACGTAAAGCGGTGGTATGGCAAAAGCTGAAAAATCCACCACACGTAAAGCAAATCCCGCCCTGATGAAGCCCGTGCAACCCGACGAACTCCTCGCCGCGGTTGTCGGATCGACTCCAATTCCTCGCGGTGAACTCACCAAGAAGCTTTGGGACTACATCAAGAAGCACAAGCTGCAGGATGCGACCAAGAAAACCCAGATCAACGCCGACGCCGCTTTGAAAGCGGTTTTCAACGGCAAGAGCGTTGTGACGATGTTCGAGATGACCAAGCTCGTCTCGGGTCACATCAAGTAACGCGCTTAGCGCTTCACCGGGCGCAAAAGGGAGGGGTTCCTTCCGCGCTGGTCGAACGCCGTCGTCCCGCTCCGCGGGCGACGGCTATCGACCCCGGTGGCTTCGCCAATCAGTGGGAGTTTGGCGCGTTTTTGGGAACGCCAAATGCAATCCATTACGAGCGAACGATTTCCCCGACAATCCCGCCGAGAAGCTCCAGCCCGCGAACCAACTCAGCTTCGGAAACCTTGGCGCAATTCAACCGGACGAATCCACCGCCGGAGCCGTCCGCGAAAAAGACGTTGCCGGCGGCAAAGACTACTCCGGCTTTTTGCGCCCGTTCGCGAATATCGCAGACCTCGATTCCCTTCGGCAGTTCAACCCATAGCATGTACCCTCCGGCGGGCGCTTCCATGCCTGCTGCGGCCGGAAACGCCCGGCGGATGGTATCCAATGCAAGCGTGCGTCTGCGCAAATTGCGTTCTCTCAGCCAGGCAAGGTGCGGAGCCAGTGCGCCGCGAGCGATGAACCGCCTCAACACGGCCTCGGTCAGCACTCCGCTGTGAATGTCCTGCTGCGTCTTGTGCGCGGCGAACGCGTCGTGCAATTCCGGCGTGCCGGGGATGCAGTATCCAACGCGCAGCCCCGGCGAGACCGTCTTCGAAAAGCTGGTGACGAACGAGACGGTTGAGCCGTCGTCAAACGCCCGGCACGGTTTGGGCGCGCCGGCGTCCAGCAACTCCGAATATATGTCGTCCTCGATCAGTCGAACCCCGGCGCTACGGCAAATCTCCACCAGTCGAATACGCCCTGATTCGGAAAGAGTCGCACCGGACGGATTCGAGAGCGATGTGCATACGACCAGACACTTCGGCTTCCACCGCGGCAACAGTTCCGCGGCGGCGTCGAGATCGATGCCCGCGGAATGAGGACCGTGGAGTCCGGCCTGCGGGATGGGCAGCACGCGTGCGCCGGCAGCCGCGATCAATTCGAGCAGCCCGTAATAAGCCGGGGCCTCGCAGGCGACCGTATCCCCAGGGCGAACCAGGATCGAGAGCATCCCGTGCAAGGCCTGGCTGCACCCGCTGGTGAGGATCAACCGGTCGGCCCGGGCATCCGCAACGCCGCGCAAGACGAGATTTTCGGCCAGAAGGGCGCGCAATTCATGGTCGCCCTCCGGGTGATGATAGGCGAAAAGAGCGGCGCCGTCGGTTGCAAACGCTTCGTTGGTAGCTTCGCGAAGGGCATCCAGCGGCAGGGCGTCAAAGCCGGGGACGCCGGCGGCGAGATTGATCAGGCCCGGTCGATCCGCTTGGCGCATGAAGTCGACCAGGCGGGCAGGCGCGGAGAAATGAAAGGGCTCTTGCATCGATCAGGGGAGGTTGGACGAAACATTGCGCTCTGCCGAACGCTGGTGTGAAAGCAGGATCCAGCCCACCGTAAACGCAAGCAGCACCATGGCGCCGATCGGTTGCACGGCCCGGAAGTAAACATTGCGCAAGTGTGGCGCGAAGCTCGCCTTGGCGACTGCCTCAAAGAGCAGCAGATAACCGCCCCACGCAAGGCTCCGCAGCCACAGCGGCGTCTTTCGCTCAAGCGATTCGACGGCGCAAAGGCTCGCGCATGGGCCGAGCATGGCGTAGGTAAGCGGCTCCGTGGCGGGGCCCAAGAGCAGCATCCACAGGGAGGCCAGCAGAAAAAGGTTCGCAAGCATACGCCGCATCGACCAGCGCCTTGCCGCCATCCACGCGCAGAAGACGGCAATCAACGCACCCCCAACCACTTCGGCAATGCGGAAAACGGTGCGGCTCACTGGAATGTGCATCACCCGGCTGAGCACATACGCGCCATCCACCGGCACGTCATCGGGGCCCCACGATAGCCGGTCGTCCGCCATGCGCGTGCTAATCCACGACTGATACTGAGCGGAAACGTAGGCCGGTTTCTGGAGCAGGAACGGCAGAAGCGTCAACGCCAGCAACACGAGAGCAAGGCGGACCGGCATCTTCCGCGGCGCGACGACACAAAGCAACAGCCCGACCGCGAGCGGATAAATTTTGAGGTGCGTTGCAAGGCCGATGGCCAGCGCCGACCAGATCCAATGCCTGGCGCTCGCGGCGCTTACCGCCAGCATCGTCAAGCCGATCACCAGCGGGTTTGCCTGCGCTGTGTCGATGTTTCCCAGCACCAGCGGCAGCACCAGCAGGAACACCATTCCCCAACGCCGGCGGTCCATCGAGTCGAACGGCCCCTTCGTGAACAAGCTCAACAGCCCCCATGCGAGGATTCCGCCATTGAGAAAGCGCCACAGCAGATTGCCCAGGCCTTCGCCGGTCCAGGTAAAGATACTGAAGAACGCGGCCACCAGCGGGCTGTAGACAAACCCTTTCCACGCCTGATAGAGCGGTTCGGCCTTCAGCCAGTGCCCGCCGGCGGTAAGATAGGGCGTGAAAGAAGTCCCCCGATGCGGTGCATGCGCCACGCGGATCGCAATTGCCAGGGCAACCAGACACCAGGCGACTGTCGCGCACCGATTCCACGTGAAAACGCGGGAGGCACGGGCCGGCGGAAGCGTTTCAATTGCGGGTGAAGGAACGGAACCAGGACTTGCGGAACTCATGGAATAAACTCATTGAAATACCCTTCCAGTTGAGCGTCATCCGGCATCGTCGGCAAGGCGGTAATCAAGAAACGCGCAAGAGCGGCGGCGGAGTCAGGTGCGGGATGCGACACTTGATTTTGTGAAAAGGCTACTTTAGTATCACTTCATGCGAACCGAACTGAACCGGCGCTCAACGACCTCGACGCGAGCGCCGATTACGTCGCGCTGGACAAGCCGGAAGTCGCACGCGAACTGGTGAAACGAGTTTTTCTGCACGTCATGCGCGGGAAAATGCAGGTGAAGATGAAAGAGCTCTTACGGCGCGGTGAAAATCGGGTTACGCCTCGTCAGGGCGCCCGAGTTTAACTTTACCGTCGATACGCCAGGGCCGAATCCGCCGATCCGACACCCTTGCGCATGCCCCGCGTCATTTTTCACCTCGATATGGATGCGTTTTACGCTTCGGTCGAACAACGCGACGACCCGGCTCTGCGTGGCCGGCCGGTCATCGTCGGAGCGTCGCCCGACCGGCGGGGCGTTGTCTGTGCCGCCAGTTACGAGGCGCGCGCGTTCGGGGTGCGCTCGGCCATGCCTTCCCGCACCGCGTACCGCCTCTGTCCCCACGGGAGCTTCGTATTCCCACGGATGGCCGCCTACAGCGCGGAGTCGCGACTTATCATGGCGCGCCTGGCCGGGTTCGCGACCGCCGTCGAGCAGATGTCGGTGGACGAAGCGTATCTCGACATGAGCAATCGCTTTGATGGAATGAGCGACGACGATGCGGCTGGCGCGGCGATCGAACTCGGACGGGAAATAAAATCGATCATCCTCCGGGAGCGCGGGCTTACGGCGAGCATCGGCATCGCTGCGAACAAGTTGCTGGCCAAGATCGCCAGCGACCACGGAAAACCCGACGGTCTCTTCATGATCGGGGAGAGCGGCAAGAGCGCTTTTTTGCGTCCGCTGCCGGCTTCCGCCATTCACGGCGTGGGCAAGGTCACGGCCCAGGTTCTGGCCAACGCGGGAATGCACACCATCGGCGATATCCAGGATTATCCCGCCGATTTGCGGGCGCTGGTTGGGTCGTTTGCAGTCACTCTGAAACGGTACGCGTTTGGAATCGACGACCGCCCGCTGGAAACCGAGGGGGAAGTCAAGAGCGTGAGCAGCGAGGACACCTTCGAGCGGGACACCGAGGACCGGCGCATTTTGGTGCCGCTGCTCAAACGCCAGGCGCAGGAGATTTCCCGCAGACTCTCCAACGAACGGCTTGCCGCCCGGACGGTCCAAGTGAAGGTGCGCTACAGCGACTTTAAGACGCTGACGCGCCAGATCAGCGTGGAGGAACCGGTCGAGGACGCGCGGACCATCTACACGCTGGCGTGCGTGCTTTTGCGGCGCGAACGGCTGGTGAACCGCCCGGTGCGCCTCCTGGGGCTGGGCGTCACCCGTCTTGTCCCGCCCGCAGCGCAATTGTTGTTGGCGCTGTGAAGAGCCCTTAGGGGCCGTCAGGAAATAACGTTTACACTCTGGCTGGTCCTTTTGGTCGCTGGCTGCGTTGCTCGTCAGTCACAGATCGCAGCGGATATGCTCCTTCCTCGCGCCTTGCCAGCAACCAAAAGTCCTACGCCATATTTGTAAACATTATTTCATGACGGCCCCTTAACTCTGAAAACACTCGAGGAAAACAGGGTGCGGGACAAATTTCTTCCGGCGGGTCGCAATCACCGGGATGTCTGTGTATACCGGGGTATATACACGGAGAAAGAAAACGGCGTCGGCCTGCAACTCTGGGGAGCACACGCGCCCTCGCGTGTTGGCGTCGGCGCCCTCGCCGACGCGAACTTTTGCTTCATTGAAACCACGGATTTCACGGATTGGCACGGATGAAACCTATCCGTGTTCATTCGTGTAATCCGTGGTTCATCGGTTGAATGCGGGCTTCTTGAGCGAAGATGCCTTTGGCGGGGCGCCAAAGGCCGCACGCGAGGGCGCGTGCGCTCCCCAGAGCCCGGTCTCCGACG
>Ga0316219_1002643_pt1 | contig 15898 bp, 20 predicted proteins | sample TBH18003PmetaG_FD_203635 | JGI IMG/M metagenome (GOLD analysis project Ga0316219, IMG submission 203635) | Freshwater microbial communities from Trout Bog Lake, Wisconsin, USA - TBH18003P | ecosystem: Environmental > Aquatic > Freshwater > Lake > Hypolimnion/Profundal zone | place: USA... | reverse complement strand
CGAGCTTGGGCTGTATGTACCCATACAGCCGCTGCGCTCAAAAAGCCTCGCACCAACCCACGGCGCTCTCAGATCATTGCGTCAAATTAACTCGAAAATGCTCTAGGCCTCATGCCTTTAAGGAAATCTTTTTTTAAAGCGCCAGCGTGAGGCATCTCCTGCGCTCATCTCGTTAACACCGGGCTTCAGCCCGGTGGGTGTTCTCACATGGCAAAAAGCCGTTTCAACGGCTTGTATTCAGTTCGCTTGAAACAAGAAGCCGTTGAAACGGCTTACGTCTCGGCTGTGTCATGGCACCGGGCTGAAGCCCGGTGTTAATGAGAATGCCCGGTGTTAATGAGAGTACTCAATTCCTTACAGGCACGCTCGATACATGTCCTTAATCCCGGAAATTCTTGAACGAGAGCGCCACTCCGAAATCTTTGCTCCGCAGGAACGCGATGACCTCCTGGAGATCGTCGCGCTTCTTGCCGGTCACGCGGATTTGCATCTCTTGGAGCGCGCACTGGACTTTGTTGGTCATCGCTTTGACGGCTTTGGTGATCTCTTTGGCTTTTTCCCCCTCGATCCCCTGTTTGATGACGATCTTCTGCGTGGCATGGCCGAGCGGCGAGATGGCTGGGTCTTTGCGGTCCACGTTGCGCAGGTCAATGTTGCGCTTGGCCAGCTTGCCGACGAGGATTTCCTCCAGGCCTTTCAGGCGGCTCCCGTTTTCGGCGGAGAGGTTGATGTCGTTTTTCTCCATCTCGATTTTCGCGGTGCTCCCCTTAAAATCGAAGCGTGCAGCCAGCTCTTTGCGGGCTTGGTTGATGGCGTTGTCGATCTCCCCTTTGTCGATTTCGGATACAATGTCGAAGGATGGCATGGGGGTGATTATGAACCTGATCAGGGCAAACGCATCTAAAATTTATCTGGAACTCAGGAACTCATGAGCAGGGAGAAAGAATTTTTTCCTGAGTTTCTGAGTTCCAGATTCTCTTTTGTCTTTAGTAGAAAGCATAAATCCAACCATGAGGCGACGATCAGGGCCGCCCCGCGAAAAAAAGCGTTGCATTCGGCCTCATATCTCCGGATAACCGGGTTCCTATGGCAGATTCCTCAAATAAATACGCCGATAACGTCCCCGGACGCTACTACGTCGATGACCAGTGCATCGATTGCGATCTGTGCCGCGAAACCGCTCCTGCAAATTTCGCCCGCAGCGAAGAGGGCGGCCACTCCTATGTGTGCAAGCAACCGGAAACTCCCGAAGAGGAGGCGCTCAGCCAGGAGGCAATGGAAGGCTGCCCGGTGGAAGCCATCGGCAATGACGGCGAATAGCCCAGCCTTTCCGTATTTGGATTTGAAAGCCTCACGTGTTCCAGCGAGCGTGAGTTTTTTACTCGTTCCCAAGTTGCACTTGGGAATATCTAACTTTCGGTGGGTTCTTCGGGTGGGTTTTCCGCGCTACTTCTTCCATTTTTCACAAGCCATGACCCCCTATCAACGAGCTTTCTTGATCAGCGAATGGCGCGGCCTCCCCGAGCCGCCGCCCAAGCCCGACCGCCAGACGACCGCCGCCGAGGCGATTGGCAAGGTGATGGCTTCGCTCGGCCTGAGCGAACGGCTCCGGCAAGAGGAAGTGCTCGGCGCATGGCGGGAGATCGTGGGCGACTTCATCGCCAGCCACGCCGCGCCCCATCGGCTCCAGAACGGCGTGCTTATTGTTCAAGTGCTCCAGCCGACGATGCACTACGAACTCGACCGCGTTTGGAAACCGAAGATTCTTGAAAAATACAGGGAACGCTTTGGGAAGAAGGTTGTGAAGGAGATAAAGTTTCGGATCGGGTGAGATATTGCATAACGAGAATAACAACCAATGAAACGCGTTCCCATGGTTATTGCTGCTCTGATTGCCGGGTGGATCGTTTATATGATCGCCATGATCCTGACTATTTATGACGGGCTGCTTTCCTTGATTTTTCAACCCATTATGGGATTACTTGCCAGCGTATTGTTTGTAGGCGCAGCATTGATTGCCGGTGTCCTTTTTCGGATTCCGGCATTAGGGCGAATTTGGCGTTCAAGTTGGATGTGGGCCGCAGGGGTGGTATTTTCCAGCATCTTTCTCATGTGTTTTGGCTCGATGCTTGGGCTCAGGCAATGCTACCTCGACCCTGAAACAGGCCAACAGTTCGCTGGGTTGCATTCCGGGGTTGCTCTGGCTTCTTACTTCGCTCTGCTCTTTGCAATCACGCATTGGCCCTTGAAAAAGGGTGACGCCGCTTGATCGCGTTTTTCACCCCAATATTCCCTCCATGCCCGACCAAATCCACATCGAAGCCCTTGAGGTCCGCTCGCACATCGGCGTGCCGAAAGAGGAACGCGCCGCGCCGCAACGGTTGACCGTCACGCTCACGCTGGAGCCGAACGGGGACTTCCGGGCATTGGGCGATCAGATCGAGGCGACCGTTGACTACGCCGCCGTCTGCGAGGCCGTGAAAGCGCTCGCCGCCGCCCGGCACCGGCGATTGGTGGAGACGCTGGCGGAGGAAATCGCTGCTGAATTGCTCGGGCGCTTTCCGATCCGCCGTGTTGCGGTGGAGGTCCGCAAATTCATCCTGCCCGAGACCGATTACGTCGCCGTCCGCATCGATCGGCCTTGAGAGCAATATCCTAAACCGGGGATGGGATGGGCCGCAAAAAGGCGCAAAAAGCGCAAAACAAAGGTCATGTTTATGTTTTGTAACGGTTGCAGACTTACCCGCAGGGTGAACCGCCGTTTGGGCGTTTCGTTGGCTTGACTCTCTGTTTTTGCGCCTCTTGCGCTTTTTTGCGGCTATTTCTTTTGCCGCGATGCGGCCCGCCAGACCCAGCTCGGACTGCGGATTTTGGACTTCAGGATTCATTTGGTTTCACCTGGATGTCAGGAGCAACCGGAACTGGTTGGCTCATGCAACTGGTCAGTCGGCGAAGATACCCAGTTGCTGCTCTTTGATCCGGTTTTCGGCCAGACCGGATTTTTGGCATTCTCCGATACCTGTGTTGAGGGCATGGCCGGGAGAAGGAACAGGATACCGAAGGAACAGCCATGTCATCAGGATCAACCAATATGGAAATCACGCTCAGAATAAAAAAAGTTTCTCCTGGGTTGTTTTTCAAAACACTCGTCGCTCCACTGCTTTTCACCTTGCTGCCAGGCGCCACCGCCATTGCAGACTCAACATCACTTCCCTTCGCATACGAAAAGCATATCCCTTTCGTCCGTGTTCAACCGATGAATTCCAGCCAACCATCGATGTGCTTCATTCTCGATACCGGCGCTTCGACAACTGTTGTCGGATCGACAACCATTGATCGTTTGAAACTTGGCTATTATAAATCATCCCACCCTGTGAATGACTTTGCGACCGCCTCAACGTGCGGGCTGGGTAATTCACCCGCTGAGTATATTCTCGGGCTTCGCGCAACGTGTGGGGGGCTTCCCTTGAGGCCAATCGCCGCTAGAACCGATATAACCAACATGGGCCTTAGCAGTGGCCGTCAGGTTGACGGGCTATTGGGAACTGATTTTTTGAGAAACAAGATTCTCACCATCGACACTGCGAACCATACTTTGCGCCTCGAACAAGCTCCCGGCGCAGACAATGGTCTCACCCGCACTATTGATAATATCCCCATTGATAGGAATGATGCGGTTTTTGTTAAGATCAATACGCCAGCGTTCCCTCGACCTCTTGTTTTTCTGGTGGACACGGGAGCTACGCACTGCCTAATCGACTCGAAGGTCGCCAAGCGCATGAACCTTTCACACGGGACTGAACACATCGTAAACGTGGTCGGCGGAGAGAAAGTCGCCTACTCCGCGAATAATTTTGTTGGGAGTTTTGACGGACATCCAATGCCGTCCCAAGTCTTTGCTGTGGACCTCTCGCAGGCATCTTGGTCCCTTCCACGTCACATCGACGGAATCTTGGGGATGAATTTCATGGAAAATTACACAGTGAAGATCAACTTTAACACCCACCAAATGCAGGTTCTGCCGAGCCAAGTGGCTAATCGAGGCATTGCTGCCAGGTAGAAGAATCGGGCCGACAAGATTCGAACTTGCGACCTCTTGAACCCCATTCAAGCGCACTACCAAGCTGTGCTACGGCCCGATTTAAGAGCCGTGCATCTTCGCCGCTCCCGCCAAATTGGCAAGCGCAAAATGTTCCTTGGGAAAATAGCTCCCGTGCTCTAGCTTGCGTCCATGCAGAAACGAATGAAAAGCGCTCACCCCCGCACCCCTGGCGGAAGATTCGCAGGCGACAGCATTGCAAGTCCGTCGCAATCCTGGAAAACCGGCAATTTCACGCCGGTACGCGCGTCCAAACCGGCTGCCCGCAAGGTTTCCGGTTCGCCCATCACCAAGAGCGAACCGGAAAAGACGGCCTGACCTGATTCGACATTCGTCTTAGCTTCTCGTTCCCAAGTTGCACTTGGGAGGAAAGTAGAGAGTTTTCGCCCCCTCTTCATTTCCTGCCTTTCAAATCCGCGAAAATCTGCGAAATATCCCCTCACAAATGGTCCTCCTTGATCGCTTATTTCAACTCCGCGAAGAAGCCGACGTGACCAAGCCGTTCCTCCAGCATTTGGAGGAGTTGCGCTGGATGCTTCTCAAGATGCTGATCGCGCTCGGGGTTTGCATGACCGGGAGCCTCTATTTCCAAAAGACCCTGGTGCATGTGATGGAGCGGCCTCTGGCGCAAATCGATCCCACCCTCGTTTCCAAACTCCAGAATCTCGGCGTGATTGATCCGATCACGATCTCCTTCTCGCTCGCCTTTTATGCCGGGATCGTCCTTGCCTTCCCACTGCTCCTCTTTTTCGTGGCGCAATTCGTGGTTCCAGCCCTTACCCGCAAGGAAAAACATGTGGTTTTCCCGGCCATCGCCGTCGGGTTCGGCCTGTTCCTCACCGGCGTGTCGATCTGCTACTTCGTGATCCTGCCCCAGACGTTGAAGTTTTGTTTCGATTACTCGAAGTCGCTGAACTTCGCTCCCGTTTGGACCGTGCGGGAGTATTTCTCGTTTGTGACCCAGATGCTTGTCGCCTTTGGCGCGGCGTTCGAGATGCCCGTGGCCGTAATTGCCCTGGTTTACCTTGAGTTTGTCTCCTTCCAACTGCTCAACCGAACCCGCCCCTACGCCTACGTGCTCGTGTTGACGCTCGCAGCCATCATCGCCCCCACGCCGGACCCTCTCTCGTTCCTCGCGCTCGGCGTGCCGATGTGCCTGCTCTACGAAGGGTGCATCTGGGCCGCGTGGTTGCTCGAAAAACGCCGCGAAACCGACATCGCATCATGAGGACAGACCCGCAATATGGCCTGGAGCGCACGCTCTTTGATGCCGCAACCATCGCCTCGCGCCTGGATGCGCTTGCGGCGGATATTACTGAGTTTTACGCAGGCAAACCGCTCACGGTTCTGGCGATCCTCAACGGCAGCCTGGTCTTCGCCGCCGATCTCCTCCGGCGCATCCCGCTTTCCTTGCGGCTCGAATGCCTGAGCGTGGCAAGCTACCACGGCGGCACCGAAAGCAGCGGCACCGTCACCTTTCTCCAAAACGCCCTCCCGGATTTTACGGGCCGCCACGTTCTCATTTTAGACGACATCCTCGACACCGGGCGCACGCTCCATGCCGTCCGGCAGCGACTCCTTGCGGAAGCGGCTCCGCTCAGCATGCGCGTCGCGGTCCTGCTGCGGAAAAGGAAACCGCGCGCGCAACCGCTCGATGCCGATTACGTCGGCTTCGAGATCGACGACGCCTTTGTCGTCGGCTACGGCCTGGATCAACAAGGCCACTACCGGAACCTGCCGGAAGTGCGCCTTTTGACGTGCGTCACGCCATCCGCTGCGATTGCTCGCGAGTGATCGCGTGCCGGAGCGGCTCGTTGGCAAGAACGCGGTCAGCTTCCTCGATCATGTATTGCGCCATTCGGTGGCATTCGTTGCCGAGGCTACCCGCGATATGAGGCGTGAGGACGACATTGGGAAGTTCGTAAAAAGGGGAACCCGCGACAGGAGGTTCGGGCCAGGTGACATCCAGCAAGGCAAACAAGTCGGGGCGCTCGGTCAAAACTTCGATGAGGTCGGGTTCGTTCACGACCGCGCCCCGCGCGGTGTTGATAAACGTGGCTCCCTGCTTCATCTGGGAGAAATGCTCTTTGCGCAGCATCCCTTCGGTCTCTTTGAGCCAGGGAGTGTGGCAACTCACCACGTCCGCCCTCGCAAAAATCTCTTCAAGCGAACATGACTGCACTCCGAGCTTCTGTGCGGCCTCCTCCGTGAGAAACGGGTCGTAGGCGATTACATTGACGTGGAACGCTCTCAGCCGTTCCACAACCATACGCCCGATCATGCCCAAAGAAATCAGCCCGATGGTCACATCGTAAACTCCAGAGATATTGTCTCGCCCGGAAGGGTGTCGTTTCTCCCGTTTGGCCTGGAGGGCAAACCGCCACGCGGATTTGAGGGAAAGAACAATCTGCGCCACCGTAAACTCCGCAACGGGCACAGCGTTGGCGGCATAGGCGCTCGTGACGGTGATCCCGCGCTCCCAGAACGCCTCGGTGACGAAGCCTTTGATAGTGCCCGCCCCATAAAACAGCGTCCGCAGTTTTGGAAACGCCTTCAAGAAACATTCATCGGCAAGGGGCATCCCCCAACCGGAAAAAATCCATTCCGCTTCCTGGGTAACTTCGGGATACTGCATCCAGGTTTCCTCAGTAAGGAGGGGATCGATGACCTCGGCCCTGTCGGCGATGGCTTTGCGCTCCCCAGGTCCGTAAATCGCGTCGAAGGAACCGGGAGACAGCAGGAAAACGGCTTTAGGCTTTGTGCTCATGTTAGGAAGAGGGGACGTTTTAACACTTGGCCGCAATCTTTCAAAACATATCCTCCACGTGCCGACTTGGAGTTGATCCTTCCTTTCTCAGGCTTCCAAGATCCGTCGGATGCACTCGTCGATGAGCGCCACCTGGACGCGCACGCGCTGGTCGAGGGCAAATTCGCTCGGGGTCTCAAAGGTGAAGGTGCGTTCGGCGTGATGAAGATGGAGGTAGACCGCTTCGGGAAGCGTTGGAAATTTGCGCAGGTCGATCTTTCGACGCAGTAACCCGGCCTTGGATGCGCGCCGGTTGTCGATCGTCGTGCGGCCCTCGATGGGGATGAGCGGCCGGGCGATTTCAACGAGGTCTTCCCCCCAAAACGGGGTCCGGCGCTCCAATTCGTAGAGGTAGAGTCCCTGGCCGTCGTAGTCCTCGTGCAGGTTGAGCGCGAGGCGGAAGCGGTGGGGCTTGATGAAGGCTTTGAGTGCCTGGATGTGCGGCACGTGGTCATGCTGGAACGTCCGGTTGAGGTCCCGCGCCTGTTCGTCGTTGCGGGAGTTGTTTGCGAGCCCCCACGGGTTGAGGCACGGGAAGAGGATGCACGGCAGGTTGCGCAAAATTTCCGGGTTGGCTTCGGCCCAGCTTACCAAGGCTTCCGTGGCAGCCGGTTCGTCGCCGTGGATGCCTGCGGAGAGATAAACCCCGCCCTCGGGCGACTGCCGGGAAGTGAGCCTGAACACCTCGTAGCCGCCCGCCTGAGCGAAGGCGGTCATCTTCAGCCCGGCGGCGCGTGCCACCTTGCGCCAGCGCCGGATGAGGTGCTTGTAGTCGTGGCAATGGAAAAGAGTCGGGTTCACCATGAGAGTTATCCACCGTTGGTGCAGATTGACACCCTGCATCCTTTTTGAGCTTACCCGGAGTCGGTGCACAATTCAAATATCCCCTTTTTAGGGGGCGGATTGATTTTTCGCCGATTTCGGCTAAACCGTTTCCTTCCGATGAATGAAACGATGATTGATACCGAACGCTTTGGCGGCTTGGGCCGTCTTTATGGACGCGACGCGCTGGAACGGCTCGCCCGCGCACACGTAGCCGTGATCGGCGTGGGCGGCGTCGGTTCCTGGACGGCGGAAGCGCTGGCGCGTTCGGGCGTGGGCCGGTTGACGTTGATCGACATGGATGACGTCTGCATCACGAACACCAACCGCCAGCTTCCGGCGTTGGACGGCGAGATCGGGCGTCCCAAGGTGGAGGTGCTGGCGGAACGGGTCCGGCGTATCAACCCCGGATGCGCGGTGGAAGCGGTGGGCGAGTTTTTCCTGGAAAGCACGGCAGATCGGCTCTTAGCGCCTGCGGGCCAGCCTTACGACTGGGTGGTGGATGCGGTGGATCGGATGTCGATCAAGTCGCTCATTATTACCAAAGCGCGCGCGCGCGCTATTTCCGTGCTGACGGTGGGCGGCGCGGGGGGACGGCGGGACGCGACGCAAGTGCGCTGTGGCGATCTCGGGAGCACCGGCGGAGATGCGCTCCTCAAGCAAGTGCGCAGGGAATTGCGGCGCACTTACGGCTGGACAAACGGCGCGGGAAAAGCGTTTGGCGTTCCTGCCGTGTATTCCGCCGAACCGCAAATGTTCCCGCACAGCGACGGGACGGTGTGCGCGACGAAACCGGACGGGGAGAATTTGCGAATGGACTGCGCGAGCGGCTACGGCGCGGCGTGTTTCGTGACGGGGGCGTTTGGGTTCGCGGCGGCGGGGGAAGTGGTGCGGCGGATTGCTCTTTAGGCCGTCAACTCCAGCTTCGGCGCGTCGCTCCAGAGGTCTTCGAGGCTGTAAAGATCGCGTTTGACCTGGTGGAAGATGTGGACGACCACCGAGCCGTAATCGACGATGACCCATTGGCTCAACGGGTAGCCGTCCACCGCGGTGGGCTTCAGGTCGTGCTCATCGCGCAACCGCTCGGTGATTCCGCCCGCGATGGCTTTGAGCTGCGGCTCGGATGCACCCGAGCAGATTACGAAAAAGTCGGTGAACGTAGAGATGCCACGCAGATCGAGCGCAACGACGTCTTCGGCTTGTTTTTCGGCGGCGCAGGAGGCGCAGAGGCGGGCGAGTTCTTCGGATGTCATCGGTAAAGGGCGTTTTCTATGATCAAGTCGTGGACTTTGTCCGGCACCAGATACCGGATTGATTGGCCGTTGGCAATACGCTTGCGGATTTCCGTGGCAGAAATGTCGATGCGCCGCTGGAGGGTCACGTAGGGGAGCGGGGTGGACTGTTCGCTGCGGCACAGGACGACAAAGGTCGCCAGGTGGTGCAACTCGTCGATGCGCCGCCAGGAGGGAAGCGAGGCGACATTGTCTTCGCCGATGAGATAAAAAAACTTGGCCGCCTCCCCATACCGCTCCCTCAAGGAAAGCAGGGTGTCGATGGTGTAGGAAACGCCGGGACGTGCCAACTCCATGTTTTCCAGATCAAAGCGGGGTTCATTTTCGATGGCCGCACGGATCATCTCCGCCCGCAAGGCGGCGGGGGCCGACTGAACGGCGGTCTTGTGGGGAGAGATGGCGTTGGGGATGAAATAAAGCCGGTCAAGCCCGAGAGTTTCCACGGCTTCGCGCGCCAAAATCAGATGGCCGTGGTGAATGGGGTCGAAGGTGCCGCCGTAAAATCCGAGCTTCATAATACAGCGGTGCAATGTACGCCATCCTTTGGCAGTGTGCCAGAACTTCCATTGGGGGAGAACGGGCGGGCTGGTTTAAAGCCGCACCGCTTTTTCCTGGGCGAGCAGGCAGAGTTCCGCCGCTTTGAAGACATGCGCCTGGGTCATCGCCTTTTCGGTTCGGTGGAGGCAGTCGAGGATCAATTCGCCGAAGAAGGGATACCCAACTTTTCCCGTGAGGGTGTAGTGCTCTTCGACTTCGTTGTTCACCAGATAAAGCTGGTCGCCGCCTTCTCCTCGGCCCACTTCGATATACTTGCGCATTTCGATATAGCCTTTGGTGCCAAGGATAAACGTGCGGCCATCCCCCCAGGCACGCGAGGCGTCCGGCGTGAGCCAATCGACCCGGATAAAGTTCGTCGTTCCGTTGTTGCCGATGAGGTGGGCCTCGCCGAAATCTTCGAGTTCCGGGTATTCCGGGTTGTTTTTGTTGGCAACGGTGGCCGTGGTCACGGTGGCGTCGGTGGCGCCGCTGTAAAAGAGATATTGCTCAAATTGATGGCTCGCTATGTCGCACAGGATACCGCCGTATTTGGCTTTTTCAAAAAACCATGCGGGCCGCGACGGCGCGCTCAACCGGTGGGGGCCAAAGCCGACGACTTCCACGACTTTGCCGATGGCTCCTGCCTGGACAAGCTGTCCGGCAAACACGGCGGACTCCACGTGCAGGCGTTCGCTGAAATAAACCATGAACTTGCGCCCGGTCTCGGCGACGGCGGTGCGCGCTTGCGCCAGTTGCTCTAGCGTGGTGAACGGCGTTTTGTCGGTAAAATAATCCTTCCCGGCGCGCAGCGCACGGCAGCCGATCGGCCCGCGTTCGCAGGGCACCGCGGCGGCGGCGACCAGCTTGATCGACGGGTCGCCGAGGATCTGTTCAAAGGAATCCACGGCCTTCACTCCGGGGTAGGTTTTGCAAAAGGCTTCCACCTTGGCCGGGTCGGGATCGTACACAAACCGGAGTTCTCCACCCGCCTCGATCAGGCCGTTGCACATGCCATAAATGTGGCCGTGGTCGAGAAAAGCGGCGGCGAAGGGGAATTCTCCCGGCGCGACCACGGGGGCGGGTTTGCCTTTCGGCGCATAGTTCATTCCGTCTTGAGCACTCATGTAGGTATATTATTAGATATTTATTAGTAAGACTTCGCCCAAAGCACGCGCTTCTTGCTCGGCTGGCCGCAGACGACGCAGGCGCCGTCTTCTTCGGGGGCGTCGAACGGAATGCAGCGGATGGTCACTTTCAAATCCGTCTTGATGACCTCCTCGCATTTGCCGCAGCCGCACCAGTGGGACTGGGCAAAGCCGCCGTGGATTTCCGGTTTGTTGGCGTCTTTGGGGGTGAAGAAGGCGTAGAACTCTTCGCGGCTGTTCACCGGGCGGGTATTAGCATCGCGGTAAACGAGGGCGCGGGCGTAGAGTGCGTCCTGGATGGATTGCAGAATCGCGGGAATCTGCGCGGGCAGTTCGGCGGCGGGGAGGAACTCTTTCTCCTTCGCTCCCCGGTCGCGGCGGGCAAGCGCCACGGTGCCTTGGGAGAGATCGCGCGGGCCGATTTCGATGCGCACCGGCGCGCCTTTTTTGATCCATTCCCAATTCTTGGCGCCGCCTCCAAGGTCGCGCTGATCGACTTCGACCACGACCGGTTCGTCGTGGAACCGCTGGGTGCGAATCTCTGCGGCCAGCTTATGCGCCGCTTCGAGCACGGCATCGCGCGTGTCGGGCTTCGGCGTAACCGGCAAAATGACGACATGCGTGGGAGCGACATGCGGCGGGAGGATCATGCCATCGTCGTCGGCGTGGGCCATGATGAGCGTGCCGATGAGACGGGTGCTCACGCCCCAACTCGTCGTCCACGCGAACTCTTCGCGGCCTTCGCGCGACTGGAATTTGATCCCGCTCGCCTTGGCAAAGTTCTGCCCCAGGAAATGGGACGTTCCGGCCTGGATCGCCTTGCGGTCCTGCACCATTGCCTCGATGCAAAGCGTCCGGTCCGCGCCGGGGAACCGCTCGCTCTCGCTCTTTTCGCCGCAATAGACGGGTATGGCGAGGTGTTCGCGGGCAAAGGTTTCGTAGACGCCGAGCATTTTCTCGGTTTCCGCCACCGCTTCCTCGCGCGTTTCATGGGCGGTGTGGCCCTCCTGCCAGAGGAATTCCGCCGTGCGCAGGAACACGCGGGGCCGCATCTCCCAGCGGACGACGTTGGCCCACTGGTTGATCAAGATCGGCAAATCGCGGTAGGACTGCACCCATTTGGCATACGTCGCGCCGATGATCGTCTCCGAGGTGGGCCGGACCACGAGCGGCTCGGTCAACTCCGCCGAAGGGGCGGGGCGCATCTTGCCATCGGCCCCGACTTCGAGGCGGTGATGCGTCACCACGGCGCACTCCTTGGCAAAGCCTTCGACATGCGCGGCTTCTTTTTCAAGGTAGCTGATCGGGATGAAGAGCGGGAAATAAGCGTTCTTGTGGCCGGTGGCCTTGAACATCGCGTCCAGCTGATGCTGGATGGCCTCCCAGATGCCGTAGCCCCAAGGTTTGATGACCATGCAGCCGCGCACGTCGGAAGCCTCGGCCATGTCGGCGGCGCGAACGACTTGCTGGTACCATTCGGGAAAATCCTGTTCGCGGCGCGGGGTGATGGCGGTCTTGGCGGCGGGCGTTATGTCACTCATGAGGTAGAAAAAGGAATCCGCAGACCGCCTTACTGCGTCGCAGTTTATTCATACGAAGCGCAGCGAAGTCTGGATGCGGAGCCCGAGGTTTTGCGAGGGATATTACGCAGATTTTCGCGGATTAAGAAAGCGATTTTAGCGCGCTACACCGCCCTCGTTCCCAAACTCCATTTGGGAACGCGATTGTCCCGGCAACTCTATTGCCGGGAGAACGCTTGCAGCAAAGCCAACCCGCCCTCCCACCGCCGCGCAATGGAGTTGCGCCCGCAAGTGCGTTCCCAAATCACAATCATCCCATAGCGACCATGTTCATCACCCATCAAAAGCAAAATCTCTGACACCGTGGAAGGCATCGGGAATATGCAAAATGTGGAATGTGTGTTTGGGGTTTACCGACGGCGGCGGAGCATCCACAGCAAGCCCACCCCGCCAAGGCCGACCAATGCGACTGAGCTTGGCTCCGGAACAGTGCTTATCGTAGTCACATTGAAATAGTTAAACGACACGTCCATGTCAAAACCCTTAAAAAACAATGCAACGCGATCGTTGCTATTGACATCATGAATGGTTCCCAAGCTGTTCCAGACGCTGTCCGTCGGCAGTTTGTAATAAAAATCGTAGGTGTTGTTATCCCCATCGCCAACCGTCACATCCATTCGCAAATCCACCGTGACCGTATCCAATCCAGCAGACAGATTGTCAGAATCTCCCGGATGGTTGTTTCCAAGGCCTTGAACCCAAACCCCGTTAGGACCGTCCCATTGGTCCAGGCCAAATGTAAATTGCTGACCCATGCTGGCTCCGCCGGAGCCATCGGGGCCTGAATAAGTCGTCAGGCCGGCGATTCGCACATCACTTTGTACATCATTGTATTGCACCTCGGTTTCAGCCCGCCACACACCGCCAACGCCGACCTGCGGAATGGCAGTCCAAGCATAAGGAAGGCCATTTCGATTATCCCATAAATCAGCGCCCGGACCGGAAAAAAGGAGATTGTGGTTCTGGGTATCCAGGGAAATGGTTCCCACGTCAGGGTCGGGAACGTCCAGAAAAAGGTTGGCATCAAGGGTTGAACCTTGGAATGAAGTCGTCAGGTCTGCACAGGCAGGTAGAACCAAACCCAGAACCGTGAAAACGCTGTAAACTATAGTCCGTTTACTGACGCTATAAATTATGTTATACACAACACGCAAAAACTGGCTGCTGGGCTGTTAAGGTTCCGGAACACGTCTATGAAAAAATATGAGCGGGAAATAGTCAATGCGCTTTAATGCGTATATTGGTATTGCGTGGCATGGAATAGCCACATGTTCCCAAATGGAGTTTGGGAACGAGAGGAAAGCGTCTGCCATCTGGGCATTTTCGTTGAGGTTATGGAAGCACATGGAGTCCCTCATCTTGCCTTGCCTTCAGTGCCTCTCTTGCGACTTCGGCTACCGTGTCCTGATTAATCTTATGCCGCTTGCAGTAATCTGACTGTAACCACTCAGTGAGTTTTTTTGTTCCTTTGCTTGAATTGCAGGCTGCACAGCATCGGGCAATGTTCTCACGGGTAACGATGCGTGCGTCGTTGATGATGTGCTCCCATGTAGCGACAGCCCTACGGCTACCCTCTGGTGAGCATTTCTCAATCATTTGTATGCCGCAATAGACGCATACCGTATCTCGTTTCGTTACCTCATCTTCCAGCCACGCAGGTATATTCCATCGGTTCATATTGTATTTTCCAATGGCCTACCCCAGCACAGCTTTCCACCTCTCCAACTGCCCCCTCACATTCGCCGAAGCCGGAGCGCCGGGGCTGGTTCGCGCATCGATGGAACGGCGGACGTTGAGTATCTCAAATACGTCGGCCTCGAACGCGGGCGAGAGCGTTTTGTAGTCCGCCAAAGTCAGATCAGCCAACCCGACACCGCGCTCCACGCACAGCGCGACGGTTTTTCCTACGATCTCGTGGGCTTTGCGGAAAGGGACGCCGTGGAGGACGAGATAGTCGGCAACGTCTGTTGCCAGGAGGTTCCAGTCGGCGACGGCGGCGGCGCACGGCTCGGGATTCACTTGGATTTCCCGCAGCATGGCGGCGTAGATTTGCAGCGAGGCTTTCACCGTGTCCACGGAGTCGAACACTGGCTCTTTGTCTTCCTGCATGTCCCGGTTGTAGGTCATCGGGAGGCCTTTTAACGTGGTGAGCAGCGAGGCGAGGTTGCCCACCAGCCGCCCGGTTTTGCCCCGCGTGAGTTCGCACACGTCCGGGTTCTTTTTCTGCGGCATGAGGCTCGATCCCGTGGTGTAGGCGTCGGAGATGGTGACAAACTTGAACTCGGCGCTCGCCCAGAGGATCAGGTCTTCGCTCAAGCGCGAGAGGTGGACGCCCACGAGCGCAAGCGCGGAGAGGAGTTCCACGGCGAAGTCGCGGTCGCTTACGGCGTCCATGCTGTTTTGCGTGAGGGCCGGGAATTCGAGGAGCCGGGCGATCAGTTCGCGGTCGAGATTGATGGTGGAACCGGCGATGGCCCCCGAGCCGAGCGGCAGGACGTTGAGCCGCTTGCGTGCGTCGGCGACGCGTCCTGCGTCGCGCGCGAACATCTCCACATAGGCAAGTAAATGGTGGGCGAAGAGAACGGGTTGCGCGCGCTGGAGGTGGGTATAACCGGGGATGACGACCTCGGCGTTGCGTTCGCCCAGTGCGACGAGGCTTTTTTGCACTTCCGCCAGGAGATGGCAGATGGCGTTCGCTTCGTCGCGCAGGTAGAGCCGGAGGTCGAGCGCCACCTGGTCGTTGCGGCTGCGCGCGGTGTGGAGCTTCGCGCCGGGATCGCCGATGCGCCGGGTCAGCTCGGCTTCGATGTTCATATGGACATCCTCCAACTCCGGCTTCCACTGGAACGCGCCCGCGTCGATCTCGTCGCGGATCGTCAGCAGTCCGGTGCGAATCGCTTCCAGTTCGTCTTTGGTGATCAGCCCGGCGGCTTCCAGAGCCGTGGCGTGGGCGATGGAACCGGCGATGTCATGCCGGTAGAGCCTCCAGTCGAAGGAGATCGACTCACTAAAATCTTTTAAGAGTTGCGCGGTATCGGTTTTAAAGCGGCCTTTCCACATGGGGCCGATCATGGCAGAGCGCGCGAGAGTTTCAATGCTCGTGTGTGGCCTATGCGCAGACCAGGAGGTGGATGTCCTCGGGCAGGAGCGTGGCCACCTGGCGCACCATATTGCCGCGCAGGATGTTGAGGAGGGTGTTCCGCTGCGGAGCGCCGAGGAGAAGGCAGGACGTGCCTACGGTAGCGGCAATATCGACAATGGTTTCGGCGGCCGACTCGCTCACGGCATAGCAAGGCAGCACGGTATGGCCATCGGCTTTCTCGCTGGCGTAGGCGAAAATATCCCGCGCTTCGGCGTCGTCCATCCATTTGCGCTTGCGGTCTTGGGCTGTGATGACCGGTTGTTCGCGGACAAAGAGCAGGTAGAGGGGGCGGTCGGTTTCCCGCGCTTCCTGGATGGCGAAATCGAGCGTTTTCCCGATGCCGCGCACGGCGCACATCATCGGCGTGCCACTGGCAGCTCCGGTGTTGATGTTGGAAAATGCGGGTTCGGGGTGGGAGTTAATGGTTGAGCCGACAGTAACCAGCGCAGGGACAGGCAGGGCGGCTTTGCGGCGG
>Ga0316219_1002633_pt1 | contig 15987 bp, 17 predicted proteins | sample TBH18003PmetaG_FD_203635 | JGI IMG/M metagenome (GOLD analysis project Ga0316219, IMG submission 203635) | Freshwater microbial communities from Trout Bog Lake, Wisconsin, USA - TBH18003P | ecosystem: Environmental > Aquatic > Freshwater > Lake > Hypolimnion/Profundal zone | place: USA... | reverse complement strand
AAGTAAGAAAACATACGAAATTCCCGATTATATCCAAATCTACGTCACAACAGAATATAGCCGCGAGAAGAAAACTCTCAATAAGGCCAGTGATAGTGACTTTGTGTCATATAAAGTTGCTAAAGTCTCAAAAGAATCAGTCCTTCGTAGAGATCGATATACATCTTGGGCTGAGTACAGTGAGGAGCGAACCATCGTCATTCCAATGGATTCTGTTGAGAATATAGCTGATAATCCTGAAAAAATGTTTAGCATATCTCTGCACGACGATAGTAATAACAAATATATTATAGATGTTCCAGGTTCCTATTTCCGAGACTTTCTTTGCTTCGTTCGTGCATGGGCTTCGAGCCGCGGCACAACGATCGTGGAGAGTTCTGATGCGCCCTAGCTTTGTTAGGCGTTCGATGCATGCATGAACGTCCGTTGAGTGCGGGCCGAGTGCGGCTGAGCCGGACGCGCTCGGGGATTGGATAGTGACCGCGCAGTGTGTAGCTTCGCACGTAGATCGTATATGAGTAGGTTTATCATAGCTCCGTCCATGTTGCGCATAACTTACACGAGGACTTTTTCATGGTATATCCCACTGAATTTACGAAAGAAAAATCTAAGGGGCTTATTGAGTGGGAGTGAGGGATGTGGGACAATTTAGGGTGTCGATATAATTAAAGATCCCAAAAGTGGTCAATACTTCCAAAACGCCCTGATATTCTCCAGGAATCATAGCGCTGGGAGCGCATGAATGACATTCGCGGCGGCTAGGCGCTTCGGCGAACAAATCTACATCGGATTTGACTAAGCCACGACACGAAGTGATCCCGGGTAGGTTAGAGGCAATCATCCTGGATGCCCAAATCACCGCCGCTTATGCCGGCCTTGCGGATCAGAGCCTCGACACGATCGCTCGTCAGCCCTCGGAAACTACTCATGAGGGTATGTGCAACATCTAGTGCCGCGGTCGATCTAGCCAAACTTCCCGAAGTCGAGGTCGCCCACTGTAAACGGGACGGTGAGGGCACCATTGTAGAGTCTGGATTTCCAGTCACGGCCCAAGTCAACGCATCCGAGGGGTAACTACAATGCCACGTTCAGCCAGAGACGCCATGTGGTCGGAGGCTCTGGCGCGTCTGGCACACGCCGACCGTCCGCAGCGGGATTCGTTCTGGCCAACCGCGATCGGCTGGGAGCCACCCGTTGACGTGCTGGAAACCGAGGACGGGTTGCTTGTCGTCGTCGCACTTCCGGGCATCAAATCCGACGAAATGGAAGTCGTCATCGGCCACGGCGAGTTGCTGGTGCGGTGTACCAGGCGCTGGCCGACCGGCCGGCGCCTGACCCGCGTGCATCGAATAGAGCTGCCGCACGGGCGTTTCGAACGACGATTGCCACTGCCCTTCGGCGCTTACCAGCTTCTTGGCCAGGACCATCAGGATGGCTGTTTGCTGCTAACTTTGCGAAGGCTCGATCGATGAATTCGTCTGAACACGCGGTTGACGAAACGATCAATCCGGACAACACCCTGATTCTTGTCACCGTCACGGACACTGTTCTGATGCCCGGAATGGTGATGCCGCTGACGATTGGCCGAGCGGGTGCCGCCGCCGCTCTGCAGGAAGCCGCGCGCTCTGAGCAGCATGTCGCCTTTGTGCTGCAACGCGAATCGGCCGCCGAACCCCCTGAGTTGGACCAGTTGCATGAGATCGGCACGGAAGCGCGTCTGTTGCGCTACTTCACCGGGCGCGACGGCTCGCATAATGCCATCGTGCAGGGTATCGGCCGGGTCCGTCTGATCGATGTTGCCCACACGGGTCCGCGCCCGGTCGTTACGGTGGAGCGGATCGCTGAGCCGTTGGAGCGTAATGCGGAGATCGACGCCCGCTTTCACCAATTGCGGGAGCGCGGGCAGGCAGTCCTGGCGTTGATCGAGCAGGCACCGCCCGAACTGTCGGCAACGCTGCAATCGGTCGAACAGCCCGGCGCGCTTGCCGATTTCATCACCGGTCTGCTGGATCTGCCATCGGCCGAAAAGCAGGAAATCCTCGACACCGTCGAACTGCTGCCCCGTCTGGACCTTGTCATCACCCGTTTGGCCTACCGGCATGAGGTGCTGCGGCTGTCACACGATATCGGACAGCAAACCCGAACCGCCATGGCGGGACGCCAGCGCGAGTTCATGCTGCGCGAACAGCTGAAATCCATCCAGAAGGAGCTTGGTGATTCGGACGATGCCTCTCCGGAACTGGACGATCTGAAGCGAAAGCTGGAAGAATCCGGCATGCCCGCCGAAGTGGAGACGCAGGCACGGCGGGAACTGCGACGCCTGGAAAAAATGCCGGACGGTGCCGCCGAAGCCGGAATGGTGCGATCCTATCTGGAATGGCTGACCGAACTTCCCTGGCAGATAAAGGAAGAGCCGGCGATCGATATCGGCGAGGCGCGCCGCGTGCTGGATGATGATCATTTCGATCTGGATAAAATCAAACGCCGTATTCTTGAATTCCTCGCCGTGCGCAAACTGAACCCTGACGGCAAAGGTCCCATCCTGTGCTTTGTCGGACCGCCGGGCGTCGGCAAGACCTCGCTTGGTCAGTCTATCGCCCGAGCAGTCGGACGCAAATTCATTCGTGTCAGCCTGGGCGGCGTGCATGACGAGGCCGAGATCAGGGGACATCGCCGCACCTATGTCGGTGCCATGCCCGGCAACATCATCCAGGCCATTCGTCGCGCTGGCGAACGGAATTGTGTGATGATGCTGGATGAGATCGATAAACTCGGTGCGGGTGGCTTTCAGGGCGACCCGGCCTCGGCCCTGCTGGAGGTGCTGGATCCAGAGCAGAACGGAACGTTCCGCGATGCCTACCTGGGCGTACCGTTCGATCTCAGCCGGGTCTTGTTCATCGCCACCGCCAACGTGTTGGATACGATTCCCGGCCCGTTGCGAGATCGGATGGAACTGGTCCGTCTGTCCGGCTACACGGCCGAGGAGAAAGTCGCGATCGCCCGCGGCCACCTGATACCCCGCCAGTTGCGCCAGAACGGATTGGCGGATACCGCGCTGGATCTGGACGATGCCGCCCTGAACCTGATCATTGACGGCTACACCCGCGAAGCTGGCGTGCGAAACCTGGAACGCGAAATCGGTTCGGTATTTCGCAGCGTCGCGGTTCGGGTCGCCGAGGGCAACGCCAGTCATGTGCGTATCGATGTGGACGAAGTCGCCACCATCCTTGGCGCCCGCATGTTCGATGCGGATGTGGCCCAGCATGCGTCGATTGCCGGCATCGCCACCGGCTTGGCCTGGACATCGGTCGGCGGCGATATTTTGTTCATTGAGGCCACCCGCATGCCCGGCAACGGCCAACTGATTCTCACCGGACAGTTGGGTGACGTCATGAAAGAAAGTGCTCGGGCGGCGCTGAGCCTGCTGAAGACCAGGGCCGAACGGATGGGGATCGACGCGGAGCTTTTCGCCAAGAATGATATCCATGTGCATGTACCCGCCGGTGCCACACCCAAGGATGGCCCGTCGGCCGGCGTGGCGATGTTCGTCTCGCTCGCCTCTTTGATGACTGGCCGCGCGGTATCGCCGACGACAGCGATGACGGGCGAGATCAGCCTGCGTGGCCTGGTGCTTCCAGTGGGCGGAATCAGGGAGAAGATCATCGCCGCGGCGCGCGCCGGTATCAAAACGGTTATGCTGCCGGCGCGCAATCGCCGCGACTATGACGATATCCCGCCCAGCGCCAGGGACCGTCTGACATTCATCTGGCTGGAAACAGTCGATGATGCCATAGCAGCAACGATCGGCTGACCTCGATGCACGCCATGGTGCTGAAGGCCATCGGTGGCCCTCTGGAATGGACGGAACTGCCTGACCGGCGGCCCGGACCGGGCGAGATCCGCATAAAAATCGGCGCTTGCGGCGTCTGCCGCACGGATCTTCATGTTTTGGATGGTGAATTACCCAACCCGCGCTTTCCCGTGATTCCGGGGCACGAGATCGTGGGCCGGATCGACGCTATTGGCCCGGGCGTGCAAGGCGTCCAAATGCAGCAGCGTGTCGGCATTCCCTGGCTGGGTCACACATGCGGCGTCTGTCCGTATTGCAAGATGCAGCGCGAGAACCTGTGCGATCATCCGGGATTCACGGGTTTCACGCGTGACGGCGGCTTCGCAACCGCGGCGATCGCCGATGCCCGGTTCGCATTCCCACTGGACGAAGCGGGTAGTGACGTGTCGCTGGCCCCGCTGCTGTGTGCGGGCCTGATTGGCTGGCGGTCTCTGGTGATCGCGGGTGACGGCCACAAATTGGGTCTGTATGGCTTTGGCGCCGCCGCACACATCCTGGCTCAGGTCGCCAGATGGCAAGGCCGATCGGTTTTCGCCTTCACCCGGCCGGGCGATGGCGCCGCTCAGCAATTTGCCCGCGGGCTTGGCGCGGTCTGGGCGGGGGGATCGGATGAACCGCCGCCCGAACCGCTTGATGCGGCGATCATCTTCGCAACCCCCGGTAACCTGGTCCCGGTCGCGCTGAAAGCGGTTCGAAAGGGCGGTCGCGTCGTTTGCGCCGGCATCCACATGAGCGATATTCCCGGATTCCCGTACGAACTGCTGTGGGAAGAGCGCCAGCTTCTGTCGGTTGCCAACCTGACCCGCCAGGATGGTCTGGATTTTCTGGCGCTGGCGCCGAAGGTTAACATCGTTACCAGGACTACTGTTTATCCGCTACAGCAGGCCAATCAGGCGCTGGCGGATCTGCGCGCCGGGCGGTTCGAGGGAGCGGCCGTGCTTCAGCCATAGTCAAGTAATTTCAGAGGCTTTCCTTTCGGGTATAGGGTCATTACGGTCCGCTGGAGAACGCGCACCAATCTGGACTTGCGCGTGGCGGAGGCTCGCTTACGGCGGGCACGGGCGGTTCGGGGCATGAGCGGGGCGGATTTCTTCGCCCTGCTATACGGCCTGGCGACTCGAGTAACAGCATGCCGCACTGGATTGGGATGTGCCGGACATCGACCAGCACGCCGCAGACAGGCTTATCCTGTCCGAGATACGCTCTGCTCTGGACAATATTAAGCTAGCGTGATCTGCACCGAACGCGGTAAACGGCCCAGCCGGTTCCGGCAATAGCCGCAAAGGCACCGAAGGCAGCGATCAGGCTGCCGCCGGTCAACAGCAGTGCCAGCAGAAACCCGACCACGGCGGTGATCGCGAAATACTTGCTTTCGACAGGGTGCAAAATCTACTTATCCTCGGGCCGAATCTTGGCCCAGGTGCGCGCTAAGTCGCGTGACGCCGATTCATAAGAAGTCTTGGCGTCCATCCAGCCTTCCGCACCCACGGTCTGCAACTTGCCGGCACCCGCTTTCGTAGCGGTCCAGGCGGCGTCGAGGTCCTTACCGGCAGCGGTGCTTGCCTCATGGCCCTTTGCCTTCGCCCTGGCACCGAAATCATCCATCTTCTGCTGCCATCCTGCCAGGTCGCTCCGAGCCTTTTGGATATAGGTCGCGCGGTCCGCGGGCGCGGTCATTTGGGCCGGGGCATTAGATGCATGCGACTGGGCGAACGCATGACCGCCGAACACGAGCGAGCCAGTTAGTATAGTAACCAGACTAAAACGCATAAAAGCCTCCATATCGGTTGCCTATTATGCGCCCGCACATTCGGCGCGACAGACTCGGAAAATACTCACACTTACGAACCGATGTCGTGCAACGCCATGAACGCCTTGAACAAAACACGCGGGTCGGAGGCCCCGTGATACACCGCCGGTGGTTCGCGGTCCAAACCAAGCAATCCATAAACCGCCGCCTGAGCGGATCGAATGGAGTATTCAACTGTAAACACGACGTCGTCAGGTTGTTCGCAGAACTGGCCCACGAATCCCAGGTTATGCGCGCCGGCAGGAATGACCTGCGGCCGGTCTCCGTGCTCCCGGGGCAGGAATTGACTGGTAATGAAAGGCATCATGCAGGGGATACAAATCGCCGAACCCAGAATCCGATCGGCCTCAATCCGTAGATGCCCAAGCACCTCAGTCAGGATTTCGCGACCAGTACAGATCGACATTGGCTTATTAACGAAGTTCCCGGGTTGGTCGACCGACAGCCCGTAGCCCCAGAAAACGCTGGTTCCCTCCGGCTGGCCAATAAAATGCGGCTGAAACGGAATAACGATCGACGCCAGCCAATTGGAGTCAGGGAACGTAATCAGCCCGCCCTCTCCAGGCGCATTGCCGGTCAGATCATGGACCAGGTTTAATAGCAACGGATCGTCCAGCGTAACGGTGAACGACACCCATTTGGACTGATCGATGTGATCGGCAAACACCGGCGGGCGCCCGAACTGGGGTCTACCAGCCGCGATTTTCGTCCATAGTGCCCAGGACCCGGCATCCGGTTTGCTGTTCAGGACGGGTGCCGAGTCCATGCCGCCCAAGCTGGATGCCTCGGTCATCGATCCCAGCGTCACCAGAACGTAATCGTGCGGTTCCACTGCAATCCGGCCATCCTTGCCGCCCCGGTTATAGGCGATGTGGGTCACCGTCAGTTTGCCGTCGCGTTCTGTCATGCCCAAATCGGTAACGCTTGTATTGAGTTCGAATGTGACCCCACGATCCTGCAACCATTTGGTCAATGGCCGCACCATCGAGTCATATTGGTTATAGACGGTTCGCATGATTCCTTGCAGCCGGTTGAACCCGTCGACCATGTGCGCGAACCGAACCAGATAGCGTTTGAGCTCAACCGCGCTGTGCCACGGTTGGAAGGCGAACGTCGAACACCACATGAACCAGAAGTCGGTCTTGAAGAAGCTCGGATCGAACTGGTCGGCAATACTGGTCCGGCCGAGGAAAACTTGCGGCTCCAGCGCCAGACGCTCAATTGTCAGGATGTGCCGCTCGCTCAGCCCGAAGGCCGGCGCCGTCTGCCGATGACCGTCCCGGAAAAGCCGTGATCGAGACGAGGTCTTTAACGTCTCGTTCCAATCGAAGATCTCCTTCGTCACTGACCTGCTGCCATCCAGGGTTGGAATTGATGAAAATAAGTCAAAGGTGCAAAGGTATTTGCTCTCGATCATCCGGCCGCCGCGCAAAATATAGCCGGTCTCGGGTGTGCCTGAACCATCCAGGCTGCCACCAAGCTTTTCCAACTCTTCAAAAATTGTGATGTTGTGGCCAGAAATGTTGCCATCCCTGATCATGAACGCAGCGGCAGCCAGCGATGCGATCCCACCGCCGACAAGATAGATCTTCGCGTTACTTTGGTCTGACATGCGGCCCTCGTGTTCATGTGTATGACTTTAACGCGCGAAACAAAACCGATGATAGAGTCGGAGAATACTCAGAGGCGCTCGTCTACGTCGATTCCGCTACTCGCTCGCGGCAGCGGTGGCGCTTACCATGCGACGACAGGCCATGCCGGCGATGCCGCGAATGGTTGCGATCTATAACGGAATGGGCGGCGGCGCGGCCGGTGCGATAGCCGCGGTGGAGCTGTTCGGCAACAAAACGCATGGAGCAACGAAGCTAATGGTTACTTTGCCGGGTCGGGATCGGTCATCGCCCGGGCAAAGCTGGACGGGGAACTCAAGTGGCCACCGCGGTTTCCCGGACAGCAGATCGTCAACGGTGTCTCCATAATGTTGACGATCCGGGTCAGATGGATGTGCCTTTGCTGAAGCCGGAGTTCCCTACGACATGATCTTCCAACTGGTAGACATCAACGATCCGTTCGCCACGACGGATGTTGCGTTGGTGATCGGGGCAAACGACGTCGTCAACCCGGCAGCGTGGACTGACCGTTGTCGCGGCCAAGATCTCGGCCGGATCGACAACGATCCCCGCGTGGGACGCGTCAACGCTGCCAGCAGGACTGTTGGTGATTCTCGTCGGCTGGGGCGCATCGGTCTGCGCAAGAGCTCTTCCGATAATCGATCCGATCGCGATGGTGATCACTTAGCTGAAAACCTTCACGAAAGAGCTTCCCTCAGCCGAATGTGTCGGCGACAAGTTTGTGATGCCGGTCGGGACCCGCCGGTAGCCTCGAAAACTACTCAAAAAGTCAGAAAGAGAGACATTCGTTACTTTGTTCCTGGCGATGCCTCAGTGATGGCGGAGGGAGCAACGGTATGGAGCGGTGCCGCCGCGGGAATCATTGCGGTCAAAATCCAGAATCCGACAGTCACGACCAATACCGCGTAAGGCAGCCACGTTGGATTGGATGTGTTCTGGTCCCATGAATCGACGTCCTGGCGAATTCCCTCCATCCGGGCCGGCAGCAGGAGTATAAGCCGGGTCGCGGTGCCCCTGGCATCCTTCAGCGCCTGCGGGCGAAGCGGCATCTGAGAAATACTGTCCGCCAGACGGTCGATAATCGCTGCCCTCGGCAGTTCGGTCCACCGCGCGGTCTCGGCCCAGGGGTCACGTCCGAGACGGGCAAGCATTGATAGGATCGTCAGCGACGATCCATTCTCCTCCGTACCGACCTCGGAGAAAAGGAATTGGTTGAGGCCGGAATTCTTCAGGGCGAACGCGTCCGACGTGGTCATTTTCGATCACCATCCGTAGCCGGGCCACGCGTAGTGGCTGTGAAGCCGCTTCTCATAAGCCTGATCGATTAAATCCAGTGGGGTCCAGGGGGGACTCGATTTTACCCGAACGCGGGACAGGTCCAGCGTAACCTCGCACCTGGCGAGATTTATGCCTCGCACGGCATACGGTGAGATCAGGACGTGCTGGCCGAACCACCAATCTTTTGTATCCACAACCAGGTAGCGAATGGCCCAGTTGTCATCCTCAAGCAGGAAGTTTTCAACGTGCCCGATCATCCCGTCGGTTGCATGAATCCCATAGCCCGTCACCTCGGTGATGCCGCGCAGGTGCGGGTCCTTGTTTTCCCGATCCCCCTCAGCCGATCCTGTAAACATCGGTGACGGCAGCATCGCGGAGGTCGTTGCATCCGCTCCAAAAAAACTGCTGCCCCGGGCGGGATCCCAACCATAGTATTGATACAGGTTGAATTCCATCTGCCGGGACACTGGTTGGTGTTCGGCGGCGTCGGGACTTGCCTCCACCCGCGCCTTCGTAAGAGCCACGTGTAGTACGCGTCTGAGGTAGTCTGGTTGCCCGATCGCAGAAGGGTGGATAAGCACCAGACGGCCCGCCAGCCAATTGCCGGTGTCGACAACCAGCCAGCGTATCTTCCAGGTTCGGTCGTCGAACAGGAAGTCGCTGACTGTGCCAATCAAGCCGTCGCTGGCTTCGATTGCATATCCTTCAAGCGCCGAAGCAACCTGCAACATGACAAACTCCTTTACGCTTCGATCAATACCTTCAAAGCACGTGTAACGTCTGCACCGCGGCAAGTACAGCGGCCTCTTGAGCCAGGAAAGCGTCACCCAAATTCTGTGTCCAGTCGAGTTGATCGCTCATCGTCTTCAGCACGCTTGGGAAAGGCACCAGCGATTTCGTACTTGCGTCCCAGTCCTGCCCGTCGAGCGCCTTGATCAGTGCGTCGTCCTTCAGGTCCTTGTTGCCCGGTTGCTCGACCCAGCGGCTCGCCATCACCACTTCCAGCGGATACGTCGAGGCGACCAGAACCTGAGTGAGCAGATCATCCGGATAAAGCGCGATCGGCGCAAGGAGGGCTTCCAGTTCGGCTTGGCTGTAGGCAGGTTCGGTAGCCTGCGTTTGCGCTGCCGGGTCTTGCTGAGCGAGAGCAGCCGGGGCCTGCTGGGCGATCGCAACCGGCGGTGCCGCAGGAGCCAGAGCCAACGGCACAGCCAGCAGGTAGGTCCACTTGGTCAAGCATTCCCTCCATTGGGGCGGCGTACCCGCCGCTCCGTATTTTATGGCCCAACCTCACCACGGTGCAGGGGAGGGCGATCAGCGGCGCCTTCACCCGCGATCTCTCCTGCCCTTTGCTACTGCCGGACCCTCTTCCGAGACGAACGGGCTGTCATCCCGGAAGGGGCACGCGGAACAAACTTTGCTGCTGGCAATTGTGCCGTGGCATCGAGAACGCTCAACCCCCGGAGTTGGCCAGCGTCAGTTCAACGCGCCGGTTTTCTGCTCGGCCTTGGGCCGTGTCATTGGAGGCGACGGGCTGCGTATCCCCAAATCCGTGCGCCTCGACAAGGTCGGGCTTCAAACCTTGCGACACCAGATACTCCATCACGCTTTCGGCACGTTTTTGTGATAATATCTCGTTAGAGGTGACCCCCTCCTGCTGTAGTCCCGGACCGATCGGAGCGTTGTCCGTATAGCCATTGACCATGATTTTGTTCTGTTGCGTCGGCGCAAGTTTTTTCGCCATTTTAGCAATGATCGCTTTTCCTTGTGGACGCATTTGCCAACTGCCCGGCGAGAATAGCAAATCACTGTTAACAGTATACTTGATCGCCCCTTGCAGGCGGCTGATTTGCGTCTTGTCGGCTGCAATCTGTTGCGACATCGACGCGTTCTGCTGCTGAAGCCGCTGGTTTTGCGCCTGGAGGTCGTCGTATTTGCTTTGGGAGACGCATCCCGTCAGGCCCAAGGCCGACAGCAGCAATGGAACGACGACATGGGTTTTGATTGGAATGATCACTGGTGTAATCCTCGGTCGTGTCAATACCACAACGGTACCTTCTGAATCAGAGTTTCCCGGGGCACCGAAGCACCGGCTATGCATATTCGGCTCAGTTTTGAAAATTGAGCGACCGGCGGACCCTCCGCTAAGCGGGTGGGCGACGCAGCGTGACGGACGGAGACTCCCCGTATAGGCCCCGGTATCTGACCGAAAATCGTCCAAGTTCCCAGAAGCCGTACCGCATGGCAACTTCAGTCACCGTCGTGACAGTCGGGTCTGCCTTGCGCAAGGCGTGCCTCGCAAGTTGCATGCGTCGCAGACGGAGATATTGCGTGGGGGTCATACCCAGGCGTTCCAGGCAGCACGCTCGCAGCGTGCGCTCCGGCACATTAATCGCCGTGCAGAGATCCGGAACATAGATCGCGCGGTCTATGTTGTCTTCCATAGTAGCTTGAAATCGAAGCATAATCCGCTCACGGCTGCGCCGGGCGGATCGGTCTTCCTAGACATCCGACGTGCCAAAACAAGCGACCATGGCCTGGATCAACTCCTGCTCCAGCCCACGCGCCACCTCAGGATTGGCAAGCACCTCCGGCGCCTCTATTGCCAGTTGCCCCGCCGTCGCATGCAAGTCTCGAAGCCGCAACATCGCAGACGGTGCCGGAGTGATGACGCGCGCATCGTTCGGCAGCGTTAGGTCGTACCCGGAGATTGCCTTACCAACAGAAGCTAGGTCCTCGATCGACAGCGACATGCTCGCGGACACCGTCGCCGCGGAGGAGCGCTGATAGAAGTCGTGAGCTTCGCTGTGTCTGATAATGGCGCCCGGCGGTATCGTCACGCCATTCATGACCACATCCGCACCGGGCTGTGCGTCAAACGTGATGATGGCCCGACCGGGCGCGCAGGCCGCGTGCAAGATCCGTGGCAGACTGTCGGATATTTGTTGCATCCAAAGCCGGTGCAGATCGATACGAATCTGACGGGCGGCGTAATCACCACATCCGGTGACAGTCATTTCAACCTGCGCCGCGCGAATTGCTGCCGCACAATCATCAGGATCGGTAAAACTTCGTACCGCACTTGAAGGCATCTGTGATCCTCCCCCGGGCAACTTATCGGTATCGTCATAGTCACATATAATGACAGACGAAAATCCAGACGTTGCTTTGAACGGAGCCAAAAGCACCTTTCTTTGACCTTGGACAAAGCACATTACTTTGACCAAATCCAAAGCATTTATGCTTTGATTTGGATCAAGAGCGGTCTCCTCTGTGCCTTGATCGTTACCGGCGGCTGTGACTATGAAGATTTCCCGACCGGTGACGCTGCAATGTGGCGGAGGGCAGTTCGCCGAACCTCGTTTGATAGGCCTTTGCAAATCGGCTGGGATCGTTGAAGCCGTAGTGCTGGGCCACCTGTGAAATGCTTGACTTGTTCCGATCAGCTTTGCTGAGCGCGCGGTGTACCAGGTGTAGTCTGCGTAAACGGTGATAGGCGCACGGGCCCATGCCCAAATATCCCGCGCAACATGCGCGAAGGGTATGGGCTGGCACCGCAACTGCCGCGCAAATCTCGGTTAGAGATAGCGCCTGGTTCGGGTGGGCCCGCAGTGTGTCCTCAAATCGGGCCATGATGTCCGCGTGTCTGCGAGTCGTCCGAGGATCGTCGTTTGTCGGGGCCGCCGAGAGGCAGTCGATCAAGGCATGGATCAACTCCTGCTCCAGACCGTGCGCGGCCTCAGCCTCAATGGTAGCGACAGGCCGGCCCTCTACCCGTCGTATTGCCGCGGCGTGCAGGCCTGTGAGACGTTTGAATGCGCCGGCCAGCGGCCGCCAACGATGCGTTCCTGTTGGAATTTGAAATCGTTCATTGATGAGTGCCTGGCCATATTCGATCAGGTGTTTCGCCGGAATCTGGATGTCTCTCCAGTAACAGGCTCCATCCAGTCGCTCATGCGCACGCTCATCGGAGCTTTGGGTAAGGATATCACCGCTTCGGACTCTGATCCCCGCACCCACAAGAGGGGCGTCTTGGATTGTAGGCCAGGAGATTCGCACTACGCCGGGTGGCAATGCAATGAGCGCGATTCGTGACTGGTGTTCTTCAGCAGCGGATATGCGAAGGTGGTGCAAAGCGACACGGGTGAACCGGGCCCGGAAGCTGCCGCGATCGATGACGAGGAGTTCCAGGTAGCCGCCGTCACGCAAGACGGCCGCAAAATCGTCCGGTTCGCTGAAGACGCAAATGCTGCTGCTTGGCATGCTCGTCGGGGCCGATCGTCGGTGGTCGGGTCGCTTCGTGCCCCATGCCGGGCGCGCGCCACCTCCCCGACCTGTTTCTGGTTCACGGTCACGCAGGTTGCCGGTCCAATATGGGACCTGGCTATGCAGTCGCGGCTAAAATGGGGAAAGGTCGTGCCCATGCTCCCGCCCAATTACCATGAGGGCCTTGGCGGCCCACCTCGTGATGCCGGTTCCTTGGCGCAAGAGTATGTAAGGCCGTGGAATTACGCTTGCTCCGTGCGGGCTCGCCATTGAAAGCATTGAAACCGAGGCCGATAAACCGTGGATTGATGCCCGCCCCCTTAGCGGAACCGCTGCCTGCCCGGTCTGCGGGACAATGTCTGCCGGCATTCACAGCCGCTATCGGCGGACATTGACCGATCTTCAGTCGCAGGGACGGCATGTTGTGGTGAGCGTCTGTACCCGCCGGTTCCGCTGTGTCCTTGCCGATTGTCGTTGGCGGATCTTCGCCGAACGGGGGCGGGGTCAAGTCCGGCGGAGTTCGCCAAGGTGCACGCCAAGATCGGCGAGTTGATGATGGAGTGGGATTTTTTGGCGAAAGCCTTCGGCCGATGAGCGTGGCGCGGAGGCGTGGATTGATTGCTCCTGATCATGATATCTGTCGATTGTTCGGCAGTGCGAACTACTCTCGATGGGCCGGTTGGGCTTTTACTACGCGCGATGTGGGGTGAGGGAGTTCACTTTGTTGTTAATGCGGCTGATAGACGAGCAGTTTCTGGAGACGCCGTTCCACGGCTCGCGACAAATGGTGTGGCATCTGCGCCGGCTCGGACACTGGGGCGGGCATCAGCGGGCGCGGCAGCTGATGCGCCTGATGGGGGTGCGCCAGTGTATCAGAAACCGCGCACCAGCGCGCCGCATCCCGAACACGTCGTCTATCCCTACCTTTTACGCGATGCGTCGATGGACCTGCCGCTCGGTGTGCTGACCCGTTAGTCAACGACCCGGAGACCGAACGGCTGGTTCAACCGCACGATGGTCAAATTGAGAAACGCGGCAAAAGAGACCCAGGCGAGATAAGGCAGAAGCAGCAGGCTCGCGACCCGGGAAACTGGCCACAATAGAAGGATCGGCAGCAGGATCGACAGCCACAGAAACGGCACCTCGATCAAAGCCCAGTCGGGCCGTCGCAATTTGAAAAACAATGGGCTCCAGAGGATGTTAGCCGCGCCGTTCAACCCGAACAGAACGACGACCAACCAGCGTGCCGACGAATCGAGCGCATTCGACCAACCAAGATAAGCCGATAAAGACGCCATTGACAGGATCAACGTCCATGCCGGACCGAACAGCCAATCGGGCGGCTGCCACGAGGGCTTCCTCAAGGTGAAATACCAAGGGGTGAGGTCGGTCAGCCAGGCGCCTGCCGCCGCAACCACCACGCCCCATGCCGCGGCGACGGCTATCGCCGCAATCACGCGGAAACCAGGCCGAGGAGGTGGGCAACGTCCTTGATGAAGATGCGTGCATGAGCGAGTGGATCTTTGTGGGTCAGTGCCTTGTTCATGTAGGACTCCCAGGTCAGGCGTTGAACATCGGGGTCAGCGCAGATGCTGACGAAGCGTTCCCGCCGCGTGTCGCTGGAATACCAGAACCATTGCATCACGCCTAGGATCCAGAACACCCGGCCATGAGCGCGCATGAACCGCCGGCGTGCCGAGCGCAAGACCCGCACATCCCCGGTCAGCAAGAATACATCGGCAGCCTCGGCAGCCAATCGCCCGCCTTCCATCGCGTAGTAAATTCCCTCCCCGGAGGCGGGCGCAACGACCCCGGCGGCATCGCCGGCCAACAGAACGTCGCGGCCGTTATCCCAGCGGCGCAGCGGCTTCATCGGAATCGGCGCACCTTCCCGGCGTAGGGTGTCCGCTTGCGCCAATCCGGCCAGATCCCGCAGCGCCCCAACCGATTTGCGCAACGAAAACCCCTTGCGAGCCGATCCGCTGCCGACACTTGCGGTCTCGCCGTGGGGGAAAACCCAGCCGTAAAAATCTGGCGACAGCCGACCCTGATAATACACGTCGCATCGGGAACCATCGAAACCCTCGAGCGGAGTCCGAACGATCTCGTGATAGGCAAAGACGTGACGGATGCGGGCGGCTCCTTTCACGCATTGCAGGGCCACCGACGATTTGGCCCCGTCGGCTCCGATAATGGTCTTTGCCCGCATTCGTTCAACCGATTTGCCGCATCGAAATGCGACCACTGCAACGCCGTCCGCGTCACGAGCAACCGACTGGAACTGTCCGGTCATTCGTTCCGCTCCGGAATGGGCGGCCCGTTCACGCAGCCACTCATCGAAGGCATCCCGATCGACCATGCCGACGAAGCCAGACTCGATCGGCATATCGACTGATTTGGACGACGGAGCCACCATGCGCGCGGAGGTTATACGCGCACACAGCAAATGGTCCGGGATACCGAAGTCACGGATCAGCCGCGGGGGAATCGCGCCGCCGCATGGCTTGATCCGCCCCGCCCGATCAAGCAACAGCACGGAACGGCCCCGGCGAGCCAACTCATGCGCGGCCGTTGCGCCCGCAGGGCCGCCGCCAACGACAACAGCATCGTAGGTTTTGATCATGGCATTATCCTTAAAGCGAATGCGGTGACCAACATGCCGATGACGTAAAGCGACGTTCCGGTGGCATTGTACCAGGGGGCGTTCTGTCGCGGGTTTCGCATCAGTCGAACCATCAGCAGCAACTGCGCCATGAGAAGTAGCATCACGACAAAGCCGAACGTTACGAAGCCTCCGGCGAGCAATAACGCCACGACCATAACCTGCGGCAAGGCCATCGCGAGGCACGCGGCGTTCCCGGCGCCCTCCACGCCCAGCAACACGGGAAGCGAGAAAATCCCGGTTTGCCGATCGCCTTCCACCGACTTGAAGTCGTTCAGCGTCATGATGCCGTGAGCACCCGCGCTGTACAGCCCGGCCATCGCGAAGAGGTGCCAGTCCGGGCGGCTGGCCGTCATGATCGCCGCGCCGGTGATCCAGGGTAGTCCCTCATAACAGGCGGCGCAGGCGCTGTTGCCCAACCAGCCGTTCCGCTTCAGCCGTAGGGGAGGGGCGCTGTACGACCACGCCAGCGCAAGCCCGGCAACGGCGG
>Ga0316219_1002623_pt1 | contig 16061 bp, 11 predicted proteins | sample TBH18003PmetaG_FD_203635 | JGI IMG/M metagenome (GOLD analysis project Ga0316219, IMG submission 203635) | Freshwater microbial communities from Trout Bog Lake, Wisconsin, USA - TBH18003P | ecosystem: Environmental > Aquatic > Freshwater > Lake > Hypolimnion/Profundal zone | place: USA... | reverse complement strand
ATCAATTTGTTTGCGTCGGTTGGCGAATCTGGGGCCGGCGATTTGCTAATTCAGCGTTAGTTGTTCAGTGGGAAAAACCGCTGTTTGCTGCAAAATCGTTGTCATATGCGTTGCGTCAAATTATCAATCAAAAATTATCAATTATCAATTCGTCTGCGGCCACGCGCCAACTGGCAGCGCCGGCACATCGATTCCCGCTTTCGGCAGCGTGCCATCGAGCTCCTGGCGCCAGTGGGCCACGTCGCCGGCGGGGCCGTAGATGTAGATGAACGTGGTCGGCTTGTCGCTGAGGTTGGTGAGCTGGTGGAATACGCCGGAAGGAATGTAAACGGCTTGGCCGGCGGTGAGAATCTGCACTTCGTTGCCCAGGCACATCTGCGCGCTGCCTTCGACGATGAAATAGACCTCTTCCTGCTCCTGATTGTGCCACGGGACCTGGCCGCCGTTCGGCTCCAGAATAATCCATCCGGACATAAAGTTGGAGGCCTGGATGGGCGAAGGGCCGCCCGCGATGTTGCGGCCCCAGCGGCGCGCGGGAAACTTGCGACCGGGCTGCGTGTGAATGTCGGAGATAATCATGGTGGTGAATTTGGATGAGGTTTACAGATTTCCGAAGAAGGTCAAATAGGGGGCGCCGGGCTGGGCGGCGCGCTGGATGTAGAGCGCCAGTTCGCGGGCGTGGTAGTCGCCCCACATGCTCGACTCCCCGCAGGGAACCTTGCGATCGGGCGGAACGTAATCCCATCCGTTCGGACGATGATACACGGAATGGAGCAGCAGTCCCTGGTGAGCCGGATCGGCGCTCAGATACGGCTCGTCGAAAAGGGTGTTGGCCACGGTCAGGCCGGCCTGCCAGTAGCGCTGGCCGTCGGGCTCATCGCGACGCATGAGGTAGCGGCCCAGACGCAGCAACCCTTGCGCGCCGATCGCCGCCGCCGAGCTGTCCACCGGTTCGAATTCGTTGAACGGCTCCGCCGGACGGTCGAGGTACTCGCCCAGCTTATGAAGCAGCGGCGCACCCGTGTCCCAGTAGGGAATGCCGTCGGTCGGCGTTTGTTCGATGTAGAAATCGCACGTCGCGCGAGCGGGCTTGAGCAGTTCCGCCTCCACCTCCCGGCGTCCGCCGAACGGGTCCAGGTCGGCATCCGGCAGGGTCTCGATGAATTCCAGCAACTCCGGGTAACCGCACATGATCCACGCCAGACCGCGAGTCCAGGTGGAGAAGGGCGAATACCCCTGCTGCGAGTTCGGGCAACGATAGCTGCCGTCGTTGAGATTGAAGATGCACTCGTGGGTGGTCCGCCCGCGGATATCGTAGGAATCGCGCCCCTCGCCGTAAAACACCACGAAAGCGGCAGTCGTCCGCGCGTGTTGCAGCAGGCGTTCCAGCAGGGAAATCCGCGTGTCTTTTTCGCCCATCAGCACGTGCCCCAGCTTGTGCGAAACCGCCAGCGCGCGCATGGACCGAATCGTGTCCGCGAACAGCGAATGCGGGCCGTTGAACGAATACACGTAACCGCCGCCGCCGGCGATCTTCGTCCAGCGCGCCGCCTGCACCGCGCCCGAGCACTTCAGCGCGAGCCGATAGAAATCGCGTTCCCGCTCATTGGCTGGAAGGCGCCCTTCTCCCATCAAACGCAGCAGGTTGCCGTAGGTGCTGACATTGTTGAAGCCGTGATCGTGAACGCCGATATGCGTGATGTGATGCGCCATCCGCTCGAACGTCTTCGTGCGACCCATCTCCAGAAAGCGCTCTTCGCCGGTCGCATCGAACTGCATGACAGCCGAGCCGTACACGAAGCCCTGCGTCCATTCCGTCCAGCCGCGCGCCGTGTATTTTCCCTGCACGGTAAAGACGGGAGTCGCACGCCCGGCAGTGTCGTCCGCGTCGATGGAAAGGATTTTGGAAGCGGACGCTTCCCAGAGCCGGGCGATTTTCCCGCTGAGGTCGGCTGGTTGAAGGCGGTCGTCGATTTGAATCATGGCAAGATAAAAGGGTGGTGGATGTTTTGAGTCGCTTTCAAAACTCGCGCCAGGGACTTAGCGCGGCGGAGCCGCAACGAAATTTGGCCAGCCGGTCTCCTGAGTAAGAGCGGCGCCTCGAACGCTGTCATCCTGAGACTTGCAGGCGGCCAAAGCGCGGCGTTGATTGTTGGGCATGAACCTGGGATCGCCTCGGGGATCGCTTGGCGCACTTCCGGGCCAACGGCCCAGCCACAATGTAGCCTAGGGCATCGCCCTAGGACTTTCGCAAATGAGGCGTCCCAGGCTGTAGGCCTGGCACAATGCGTTGAGCGGGACCTGTTGTGGGCTTTCAGCCCTAAGCCGTTGTGGCTCAGCGACCTAGGGCGTTGCCCTAGGCTACATTGTGGTCGCGCCGTTGGCGCTGAACGGCTGTCCCCAACCGGCAGGTTCATTGGCAGCTTGCGAAGAGCCTGTCCTGAGTCTGTCGAAGGAATCTCACGAAGCCGGACGGACGTAACCTTGATCTCAAGCGTTTTCGGGACTGACGGCATCCCCAGCAACGCTGTCAGCTTCGAGAATGGTGAACGGTGCCATAACGCTGCCCGGTGTGCTGGGAGATCCTTCGCAAGCTCAGGATGACAGTTAATGGAGCGATTCGATTCTTCGGAAGCAAACCGCCCAGACGCAAAGAAACCTTCGTAGAAGTGCACGATTTCAGGGGATAGCAGTGCAAAGCACGCCAAGGAAGAAAAAGTGTATTCTTGCTTCGTATGGCTCCCGTTCATCTCTTGGCGTGCTTTGCGTCCTTGGCGCGAAATCTTCTGAAATTTCAAATGTATTTGGCTGGAATTACAGACTGTGCAGATGAAAGCCGCCATCGATGTTGAACACCTGGCCGGTGGAATACGGGAATGCCCCGCCGGCGACGGCCACCACGGCTTTGCCGATATCCGAAGGCGTGCCCCAGCGGGCGATCGGCGCCAACCCTTCGGCAAAGAGCTTGTCGTATTTCTCTTTGACGGGCCCGGTCATGTCGGTGGCGATCACTCCCGGCTGGACTTCGTAAACATTGATGCCGAATTCCGCGAGGCGGACGGCGTAGAGCTTGGTCATCATCGCCAGCCCGGCCTTGGCAATGCAGTAGTCGCCGCGGTTCACCGAAGCCGTCCAGGCGGAGATGCTCGTCACGTTCACCACCGCGCGCGGGAACCGCTCCAGCGGCGCCGAGTCGATCATCAGTTTCGCCGCCAGCTGGGTGAGAAAATACGGGCCTTTCAGGTTGATGCCGATCAGGCGATCGAAGCTCTCCTCGCCCGCTTCAAGGATGTCCGCGCGCACGTTTGGAGCCACGCCGGCGTTGTTCACCAGCAGATCAAGGCGCCCAAACCGCTCCCGGACGGAGTCGATCAACCGGGCGCGATCCGCCGCCGACGAGATATCTCCCTGAACGATTTCCACGCGAACCGGCTCCTGGGCGGAACCGGCTGCCGCTTCAGCGCACAGCGCCTGGCATTCGAGGGCTGCGGCTTCGTTGCCGGCGTAATTAACGACAAGGTGATGCGTGCCCGCTCTGGCGAGCTCGATGGCGATGCCGCGGCCGATACCGCGGGAAGAACCGGTGATGAGAGAAACTGGCTTCACAATGCCGCCACTCTAGCGGCAACGGAAAGGCGCCGCTAGCATTTGGAAACATATTATTAGCACAAAAACACCCAGTGAGCGGGAATCTGTGGTGCCTGGACCCCCGAAATCGCACTGCACAGGCAGCCCGACAAGAGGATCGATCGGCTGCTTTCGGCCCGCCCCGCCTACTCCACAGTCACCGACTTCGCCAGATTCCGCGGCTTATCCACGTCGCATTCCAGCTTCACGGCGAGGTGGTAGGCCAGCAGTTGCAGCGGGATCGCGGTGAGGATCGGCGAGAGGAAGTCGGGCGTTCGCGGCACGAAAATGACGTCGTCGGCGACTTTTTCGAGCTGCCGGCAGCCTTCGGTGCCGACGGCGATGACCGGGCCTTTGCGGGCCTTGACCTCTTCGATGTTGGAGATGTTCTTGTCGAAGACCGAATCCTCCGGGGCGATGAAGACGGAGGGCACTTCCGGGCTGATGAGGGCGATGATGCCGTGTTTGAGTTCGGCGCTTGGGTGGCCTTCGGCGTGGAGATAGCTGATCTCCTTCATCTTGAGGGCGCCTTCCAGAGCCACCGGGTAGTTGAACTGGCGGCCCAGGAAGATCATCGCCTTCGCATGGGAGTATTTGTGCGCGATCGTCTTGATGTGGTCGCTCTGGGCGAGGATGGCGCGCACTTTGTCCGGAATTTTCTCCAGTTCGCGGATGATGTCGATCCCTTCGGAGACGGAGATGTGCCGGATGCGCCCCAGCAGGAGGCTGAGCAGGGTGAGGATGGTCACCTGCGAGGTAAAAGACTTGGTGGCGGCGACGCCGATCTCGGGCCCGGCATGCATGTAGACGCCGCCGTCGCTTTCGCGGGCGATGGTGCTGGCAACGTTGTTGCAGATGCCCAGGGTGCGGTGCCCCTTGCGCTGGCTTTCACGCACGGCGGCCAGGGTGTCGGCGGTTTCGCCGCTCTGGCTGATGGCAAAGACGACGGTGTCCTTGTTCATCGGCATGTTGCGGTACCGAAACTCGCTGGCGAACTCCACTTCGGTGGGCAAGTGGGCGAGCGTTTCCAGGAGGTATTCGCCCAGCATGGCCGCGTGGAAGGCAGTGCCGCAACCGGTAATGACCACCCGCTCGATGTTCCGCAGCTCCTTGGGATCCATGTCCAACCCGCCCAGCTTGGCGGTGGCTTCCTCCGCCGAGAGGCGCCCGCGCATGGCGTCCCGGATGGATTCGGGCTGCTCGAAAATCTCCTTGAGCATGTAATGCGGGTACTCCCCCTTGCTCACGTCGGCCTCGGAAAACTCCACCTTGCTGACCTGAAAACCGGATGCGCCGCCGCTGAGCGACGTGATCTCAAACTCGTCCTGGTCCAGGGTAACGATGTCGTAGTCCTGAAGGTAAACGGCCTCGCGGGTGTGTCCGACGATGGCGCTCACGTCGCTGGCCAGGAAATTCTCTCCTTTGCCGATGCCCAGCACCAGCGGACTGCCGCGCCGGGCGCCGATGAGCACCCCGGGGACGTCCTGATGCATGATGGCGATCCCGTAGGTGCCAATCACTTCCTTGAGCGCGTTGCGCAAGGCGGTCACCAGGCGCGTGCGGGAATGTTCGCCGCCCTGCGCGTCGTACTGGCGTCCGATCAGGTGAGCGAGAACCTCGGTGTCGGTCTGGGATTTGAAGGAGTGTCCGGTGGCCAGGAGCTCGTCCTTCAGCGTCTGGTAATTCTCGATGACGCCGTTGTGGACGAGGGCGAGCCTGCCGCTCTGATCGAAGTGCGGATGGGCGTTTTCATCGGTCACACCGCCGTGGGTCGCCCAGCGGGTGTGGGAGATGCCCGTTGAGCCGCAAATGGGCTGCGCCTCCACCAGATCGGCCAGGGCGGCGATACGCCCCTTGCATTTTCGGACGTCCAGGCCGCCGCCGTTAAGCGTGACCAGCCCCGCCGAGTCGTAGCCGCGATATTCCAGCCGACGCAGGCCCTCCAGAAGGATGGGCGCCGCTTCAGACTTGCCGATGTAACCGATGATTCCGCACATATTTGTTTTGGATACTGACAAAAATTAAGGGACGGGGCAAGATGTTCGCTGAAATCTGGAATCCGCAAGGGCAAATATGAATCTTCGCTTTTCTTCGTTCACCACGATCGCTGACTCGACGCTCGCCATTATCATGGGGGGCGGCGCTGGCAGCCGCCTATTCCCATTGACCAAGGACCGGTCCAAACCGGCGGTTCCGCTCGGCGGCAAGTATCGCCTGGTGGACATCCCAATCTCCAACTGCATCAACTCCGACCTGCGGCACATCTACGTGCTCACCCAGTTCAACAGCGCCTCGCTCCACCGCCACATCGCAAGCGCCTATAAATTCGACCGCTTCTCGCGCTCGTTCGTGGAAATTCTGGCCGCCCAGCAAACGCCCACCGGTTCGAGCTGGTACCAGGGAACGGCGGACGCCGTCCGGCAGAATCTCCAAAGTTTCCTGAGCCGCCCTTACGAATATTACCTGATCCTGAGCGGCGACCAGCTCTACCGGATGGATTTCCGCGAACTGCTCCAGCAGCATATCACCGCGGGGGCGGAAATCAGCATTGCCACCATTCCGGTCAGCCGCGCTGTTGCGTCGGACCTCGGGATTATGCACACCAGCGACGATCACCGGATCACGCGCTTCGTGGAGAAACCGAAAGACCCCGCGGTACTGGATACGTTGCGCATTCCGCCCACTCTGCTGACGGAATTGGGGCAGGACCCGACCGCCGAGCTCTTTCAGGCGTCGATGGGCATCTACGTCTTCAACCGGAGCGCGCTCATCGAGGCGCTGGAGAACGACTTCGTCGATTTCGGCAAGCACATCATTCCGCGCTCGATCGAGACTCGGAAGGTCGTCTCCTACATCTTCCAGGGGTATTGGGAGGATATCGGAACCATCCGCTCGTTTTTCGAGGCCAACCTGGCGCTGGCCGATACGGTCCCGCCTTTCTCGTTCTTCGATACCAGCCTTCCGGTCTATACCCACGCGCGCTTTCTGCCGGCCAGCAAAATCAACGGGGCGACGATCAAGCACGCCATCATCTCCGACGGCTGCGTGATCTCGGACGTCACCATTGAGCGGGCGGTGATCGGGGTGCGTTCGTTCATCAACAGCGGCACGACCGTGCGCCATTCCATCATCATGGGCGCCGACTTCTACGAAGCCAGCCTCGCCAACAAACGGGAAGTCGGGGTGCCCCTGGGCATCGGAAAGAACTGCATTATCGACCGCGCGATCATCGACAAGAACACCTGCATCGGCGACGGCGTCGTCATCACCCCGGAAGGCAAGCCGGATAATTTCGACGGCCCAAATTTCTACATCCGCGACGGGATCGTCATCGTGCCAAAGAACACTGTGATCCCCTCGGGGACGTGGATTTGAGCCCAAGGGCGGTTGAACTGAGCGCGTAAACGCCCGTTATAGGCCATATTGGGCCTATGAGCCTTATATTGTCCTATTGCGGGGGGGGCGGTTATGCTTCATCCACCCTCCCCTCAAGATGCCAATTTCCAGGCGGCGCAAACCTTACGCGACCAGCTTGTGAGCGAGATCGACGGCGCTGGCGGCGTCAGGGCTGTAGCCGTGGGCGCCGATTTCGTCGGCAAACTCCTGGGTGATCGGAGCGCCGCCGATCATGATCTTCACCTCGTTGAGGCCCGCGGCGCGGAACGCATCGACGGTGGTGCGCATGGCCGGCATGGTCGTGGTCAGCAACGCCGAAAGCCCGACGATGTTGGCGTTGTGCTCCTTGGCGGCGGCAACGAATTTCTCCGGAGCCACGTTGGTGCCCACGTCGATCACGTTGAAATTGGCGCCCTTGAGCATCATTGCCACTAGGTTCTTGCCGATGTCGTGCAAGTCTCCCTGCACCGTGCCGATGACGGCGGTGTACTTCGGCCGGATTCCCGCTTTGATCAGCAGCGGTTCGACGATTTGCATGGCCTCTTTCATGGCGCGTGCGGCGATGAGCATTTCAGGAACGAACACCTGGTTGTTCTTGAATTTCTCGCCAACGCTGGACATCGCAGGGACCAGGGCGGTCTCGACGATTTCCAACGGGGCCATGCCGGCATCGAGCAAAGCCACGGTCAGGCGTTTAGCTTCATTGCGGTTGCCGCGTTCGACCGCAGCTGTGAGATCTTGAAGGTCACTCATAGTTTTGTCTGGAGAGGATGATTTATTGCGATCCTAGCCGGTTTCCAAGAAAAGAAAAGCGGGAAATTTGTTCGGTTGCGCTCCCGCGGAATGCGTTGGGAGTTCTGAGAAACGCGCCAGCGTCTTGGACTGCGGCAGTCCTGTCTTTCCACTACCCACAAAATCGGAAACCGAGCACGAAAGCCGGAGCGTTCCTTATTATTTGTCATCCTGAGCCTGCGAAGAGCCTGGGGCAACGCCCCATAGGCATATACCTAGAGCGGCGGAGTCGCAAAATCCGGGGAGCGCACGCATCTCGCGTGCTGGTCGCGGCGTCTCGCCGCGACGAACTTTTGGCATTTGTCGCCGATTTGGGCGTTTTTCTGAAAAAGAGTGCCGGAAGTTCGCTTTGGCGAGACGCCAAAGCCAGCACGCGAGACGCGTGCGCTCCCCAGAACAGAGCGCTTTCAGCGCTAAACGCGCTGTTTTTCGAAATCCTAGGGCGTTGCCCCACTGCCATTAAGTTAAGCTTGGAGGATCTGGTAACGCGCGCTCGTTCCCAGGCTCCTGCCTGGGAATGCAGTATTCCCGGAGGCTCCAGCCTCCTGCCGGGCCTCCAAAAGCACAGCGCACCGGAGAGGAACGGGAGGCTGGAGCCTCCAAGACAGGGGCGTTCCCAGGCTGGAGCCTGGGAACGAGACCGCGAATTCCTTAACTTAATGCCTATGGGGCGTTGCCCTAGGCTGGTATGTGGCTGGGCCGTTGGCCCGGAAAGGCGGCAGGCGATGCCAGGTTCTTGCCCAACAATCAACGCCGCGCTTTGGCCGCCTGCAAGTCTCAGCATGACAGCATTCGGGGCTCAGTCCTCGCTCGTGCGCTCCGTTTGTAAACTTGTGGGTAATGGAAAGGAAGTTCCGCTGCTTTCACAGCCGGACGCGCCACCGAGTCACAAACTGGGGTTTCTTGAGCGTCGAGTCCGAGACGGCATCGAAAGACGCTATGCGAAAAATCCGCGAATATCAGCGTTACCCGCAGTTTAACTGACGCTTTTAAGTTGAATGGACCGCAACTTTCTTAAAGTTTACAACACCGAGCTTCGCCATGTGCGAGGCATGGCGGCGGAGTTTGCCAGGGCGTTCCCCAAGATCGCGGGCCGTCTGGCGCTGGATGGCGACGCCAAGGAGGCGTGCGCCGATCCTTTTGTCGAACGCCTCATCGAGGCCTTTGCGTTCCTTACCGCGCGGGTGCAGGGCAAGCTGGAGGCTCAGTTTCCGCGCTTTGTCCAGGCGCTGCTCGAAAGCGTCTACCCCCATTACCTGTGTCCGACACCGTCGATGGCGATCGTCCGCATCGATGTGGACCCGCAGTTTGGCGACGCGGAGAATGGGTTCCTGGTTCCCAGAGGCGCCAGTTTGCGCAGCCTTTCCAACGGCACCGACACCCAGTGCCAATTTCGCACCGCGCATCCGGTCCGTCTCTGGCCGTTGCGGCTGACGGAGGCCCGCTACTACACCCGCGACATCGTTTCGCTCGGCTTGCCCGGCCAGCATATGGGTCGCGCTGCCCTGCGCATCCGGCTCAAGACCAACGGCGGGGCCAAGTTCAGTGCGATGAACCTGGACAGCCTGCCCGTTTTCCTGCGCGGTTCGGACGTTCTGCCGGCGCTTCTCTGCGAGCAGCTATTCGCAAAAGGGGAACGCGTTTACATCAAGACGGCAAAGGACAAGGGAGACGTTTGCGAGATCCTGCCGATCGGCACTGTGAAACGCGCGGGCTTGAGTTCCCAGGAGGCTCTGCTTCCGTCCGCGCCCAGAGGGTTTGAGGGCTACCGCCTCCTCCAGGAATACTTCGCGATGCCGGAGCGGTTCCTCTTCGTGGAATTTACCGGCCTCAATGCCGCCTTGCGGAAATGCGAGTGCGACGAGATCGACTTGATCGTTGAGTTCCGCCAGGCGGAGGTCCAACTGGAGAACCGAGTGGACGCGAGCTGTTTCGCGCTTTTCTGCACGCCGATCGTGAATCTTTTTGAAAAGCAGCTCGATCCCATTTCGCTCAAAGACCGCTTCTCGGAGTTTCACGCCGTCGCCGACCGGACACACCCGCTCGATTTCGAGGTCTACGAAATCAAGACGGTGACCGGATACGGCGCCTCGGCGGATTTCAAGACCGCGTTCATGCCGTTTTACACGGCCCGCGATACGGACGGGGAAGCGCAGGCCTACTTCTCAGCTTACCGCACAACCCGGCTGAGCACCGAAAAAGAGAAGCGCCAGGGAAACGTCTCCAGCTATCTGGGCAGCGATGTGTACATTTCACTAGTGGACGCGCTCAATGCCCCCTACCGCTCGGACCTTTTACAACTCAGCCTTTCGGCCCTTTGCACCAACCGCCATTTGCCCATCCAAATCGCCACGGGCATTGGCAGTTCGGATTTCGATTTCGAGATTTACGCGCCGGCCTCCTCCGTTCGTTGCGTGATCTCGCCCACCACCCCGATTCCGGCCCGCGCGGAGGGGGAACTCGGATGGCGAATCGTCAGCCACCTTTCGTTTAACTATCACTCCATTGTGGACGGCGGCAGCGAGGAGAACGCCAGCGGCCTGCGCGAGATGCTCAAGCTCTATTGCGAACCGCACGACGTTCGCTTTCTCAAACAGCTTTCGGGGATTCTCGCCGTCTCCAGCAAACCGATCGTGCGGCGCGTTCCCGATGTCGGCGCCATTGCGTTTGCGCGCGGCATCGAGATCACCGTGGAGTTCGATGAGTCCGCGTTCGAGGGAACGGGTTATTTTGTCATGGGATCGATCCTGGAACAATTCTTCGCGCGATACGCGACCCTGAACTCTTTCACAGAAACAGTGATCAGATCCAACCTCCGAGGGGAAATCGTCCGATGGAAACTGGAGCCCGGCAAGCGACACCTCCTGTAACGGCGGTAACGGCGGTAACGGCGGTAACGGCGGTAACGGCGGAAGCCGAGCTGCTCGCCGCTCTGGCGCAGGATCCGTTCCGATTCGACTTCTTCCGGTTGGCCCGCTTGCTCGAAACGGTATACCGGGATTCGCCGCGCTTCGGCAACGCCGACCGCCCTGAAAACGAGAGGGTGCGATTCAGCCAGAACCCCAGCCTCGCTTTCGCGCCATCGTCCATCGAGGCGTTTGTCCCCGGTGAAGACGGCGCCCCGCACCGGATGTTCATCCGCTTTCTTGGCTTGCTGGGGCCGAACGCGCCGCTGCCTTCGCATCTTACTGAGTTTGCCAGGAGCCGCGAACTCCACAATGGCGACCGGACCCTGATTCGCTTCCTCGACGTCTTCAACCACCGCGCGATCGGCCTTTTCTACAAAGCCTGGGCTTCCGCGCAAAAAACCGCGGATTTCGACCGCCCGGAAGAATCCCGGTTCGCCATCTACATCGGCAGCCTGATCGGGATGGGCATGCCGTCGCTTTTCAACCGCGATTCCATCCCCGACTACGCCAAGCTGTTTTTCGCTGGCCGCCTTTCGGCTCAGGTGCGGAACGCCGAGGGGCTGGCGGCGATCCTCTCGGACTTCTTTCAGGTTCCGGCTGCCATCGAGGAATTTCAAGGCTTCTGGATGACGCTTCCGGACGAGAGCCAATTGCGCATTGGGGAATCGCCCGAAACCGGCAGTCTTGGCGTGAGCACCATCGTGGGATCGCGGGTTCGCGACGCGCAAATGAAATTCCGCATCCGGCTGGGGCCGATGACGCTGGCGGCCCTGGAACGCCTGCTGCCCGGCGGCAAGGCATTCCGGCAAATCAAAGACTGGGTGCGCCTCTACGCCGGCGACGAGTATTTCTGGGACTTGCAGTGCATCCTGCTGGCCCGGGAAGTGCCGGACTCCCGCCTGGGTGCGACCGGCAGGCTTGGACTGAATTGCTGGCTCAAGAGCAAGCCGTTTACCGAAGACTCCGATGCGGTAGTCTTCGATCCTTTTTGTTACTCGTAATTTAACTGAATTTGCCGAAGAATCACACCAACCGCTAAACACCTATGGCTGAAATCAAACGCTCCGTTCTCTTTGGAAAGCTCAACCCGATTGCCTACAAGGCGTTGGAAGGCGCCACCGTCTTCTGCAAGATGCGCGGCAATCCCTATGTGGAATTCGTCCACTGGATTCACCAACTGCTCCAGGTGTCGGATTCGGACTTGAACCGCATCCTCAAGCATTTCTCGGTGGACAGTTCGCGCTGCGCCGCCGATGTCGTTGCCTCCCTCGACCGCTTGCCGCGCGGGGCAACCTCCATTTCCAATTTTTCGCCGCACATCGAAGAGTCCGTGGAGCGCGCCTGGGTCTATGGCACGCTGTTGTTTGGGGAGAAAGCCGTGCGCACCGGCCATTTGGTCGTGGGCGTGCTCAAGACGCCTTCTCTGCGCAGCGTTTTTGTCAGTCTTTCGGCTGAATTTGCGAAGATCAAACTCGAAGGGTTGACGGACGCTTTCGCGGAGATCGTCGGCGCCTCCGCCGAGGAATCGCTGTCCAACGCGGAAGCCGCCGGCAGCGCGGGCGCTTCGCCGGGCGAAGCCAGCGGTTCGATTGCGCCCGCCTCGATGGGCAAAAATGAAGCGCTCGCGCGCTACTCGACGGATTTGACCGAGAAAGCCCGCAAGGGCCAGATCGACCCGATTCTCGGGCGGGACGAGGAGATTCGCCAGATCGTCGATATCTTGATGCGCCGCCGCCAGAACAACCCGATCCTGACAGGGGAAGCCGGTGTGGGAAAGACCGCCGTGGTCGAGGGTTTTGCGATGCGCATCGCCCAGGGCGACGTTCCGCCCTGCCTCAAAGACGTTTCCCTGCGCACGCTCGATCTTGGACTTCTTCAGGCCGGCGCGAGCATGAAGGGCGAGTTCGAAAACCGGCTGCGCCAGGTCATCGAGGAAGTTCAGTCGTCGCCCACGCCGATCATCCTCTTCATCGACGAAGCGCACACGCTGATCGGCGCGGGCGGGGCTGCCGGCCAGGGGGACGCCGCTAATCTTCTCAAACCCGCGCTGGCCCGCGGCACCCTCAGAACCATCGCCGCGACGACGTGGGCGGAATACAAGAAATACTTCGAGAAGGACCCCGCTCTCACCCGGCGCTTCCAGGTCATCAAGGTGGAGGAACCGGGCGAGGACAAAGCGCTGCTCATGATTCGCGGGTTGGTGCCGGTTTTGGAAAAGCACCACCGCGTGCATATGCTGGATGAAGCGCTCGAAGCCGCCGTCCGTCTGTCCCACCGCTACATCCCCTCGCGCCAGCTCCCGGACAAGGCGGTCAGCCTGATCGATACCGCCTGCGCGCGCGTTGCCATCAGCCAACATGCCACGCCGCCGCAAATTGAGACGAGCATGCGGATCATCTCCGCGCTGGAAACGGAAACCGACATCTTGAAGCGCGAAACCGCTTTGGGAAAGGATCACGCCGAGCGGCAGGCCGCGGTTTCCGTGAAGCTGGAGGAGGAGAAGAAGACGTTGGCCGTTCACCGCGAGCGCTACGAAAAGGAAAAGGCCCTGGTGGACCAGATTATTGCCATCAGGCTCAAGCTCGCCGGCGAGTTTGCCCGGCAGGACGGGAGCGCGACCAACGGCGAAACGCCCGCTGCGCCCGTCATTGAACAGCCCGCGGCGGAGGCCGGCGGCGAACCGACGGAGACTCCGCTTCAAAGCCTTCGCGCCCTTGAGGCGGAACTCACGGAGCTCCAGGGTGAAAGCCCGCTCATCATTCCCTGTGTCGATGAGCAGGCCGTGGCCTCGGTTCTGGCGGATTGGACCGGGATTCCCGTGGGCCGGATGGTGAAGAACGAGATCCAGGCCGTGTTGAATTTGGCGGATCACTTGAACGAACGCGTCATCGGCCAGCGGCACGGGCTGGAAGCCATCGCGAAGCGCATTCAAACCGCGCGCGCCGGGCTGGACAATCCTTCCAAGCCGATCGGCGTCTTCATGCTGGCGGGGCCCAGCGGCGTCGGAAAAACAGAGACGGCGCTCGCGCTGGCGGAGGCGCTTTACGGCGGGGAGACCAATGTGATCACCATCAATATGAGCGAATTCCAGGAGGCGCACACCGTCTCCACGCTCAAGGGGGCGCCTCCCGGCTACGTCGGATACGGCGAGGGCGGGGTCCTGACCGAGGCTGTCCGCCGTCGTCCTTACAGCGTCGTCTTGCTCGATGAAGTCGAGAAGGCGCACCCGGATGTGCATGAGATTTTCTTCCAGGTTTTCGACAAGGGCTGGATGGAGGACGGCGAGGGCCGTCTCATCGATTTCAAGAACACGATCATCCTGCTGACCACCAACGTCGGCAGCGAGGTGATCATGAACAGTTGCGGGGATTCGGAAAGCATGCCCGAACCGGAGGCGATCGCCAAAGACCTGCGCGGGCCGATGCTGGATGTGTTCCCGGCGGCGCTGCTCGGACGCATCGTGGTGATTCCGTACTACCCGCTGAACAAGTCGATGATGCAACGCATTATCCGCCTTCAGCTCGATCGCATCAAGAAACGCGTCAAGGCCACGCAGAACGTGGCGTTCAGGTACAGTGAAGACGTTGTTGAACTCATCTCCAGCCGATGCACGGAGGTGGAAAGCGGAGGCCGCATGATCGACGCAATCCTCACTCAGACGCTCCTGCCGGAAATCAGCCGCGAGTTCCTCATGAAGACGATCGAAGGCTTGAAGGTGGCCAGCGTGGAAGTGGGCGTCGCGGGCGCGGCATTTTCATATAACTTCACCGTGGAGTAGATGCCATGGGCAGTTCCAACGAAGATACGCAAGTGCCGGTGACGACCCCGCTCGGGGAGGATAAGTTTCACCTGGCTGAACTGACCGGGACGGAATCGATTAGTTCCCTATTCAGTTTTCGGCTGTGCCTTGCATCGCCGAACCCGTCGCAAAATACTCCGGCGGAAGTGGATTTTTCAAAGTTGCTCGGCCAGGAGATGAGCTTCTCGACGCCGGTCAACACCGGCGACGACGAGGCAAAGCAGACGAAGCGCCATTTTAGCGGAATTTGCGTCAGCTTTAGCCAGGATGCAACCAGTGAGACACAGACCGAATTCATCGCGGTGATTGTGCCGAAATTCTGGTTGCTGCAACTGAAAATTCAAAGCCGCATCTTTCAACGGCTCAACGTCCCGGATATTCTCAAGGAAGTTCTCTCTTCGCTGAGCGTCGATTACCATCTCAACCGCGACAGCTACGAACCGCGCGAGTACTGCGTGCAGTACAACGAAAGCGATTTTGCCTTCGCCTCCCGCCTCATGGAAGAGGAGGGCATTTTCTATTTCTTCGAGTTTACTGAGTCCGGGCACAAGATGGTGGTCAACGATTCGGACTTGAATTATCCGACACTCGCCGGCACCGGCAACATCGACTTTATCACGGCAGCTTTGTCCGGCAAGAAGGGCGCGTCGGGAGAGGTGACCGACTGGAGAAAGAGCCAGCTTCTGAACCCCGGCGCAATCACGCTCAGGGATTTCAATTTCCAGTTGCCGGGCAAGAACCTCGAAGCGAAAAAGACTCCTCTGGGCAGCGCCCAGGCCGGAACTGTGAATCATACCCTCAACACCAGCGCCAATTCCTCGCTGGAGATTTACGAGTATCCCGGCGGCTATGCGAAGCGCTTCGACGGGATCGACAAGAGCGGCGGAGACCAGGCCGCCAAATTGCAGAAGGTTTTTCAGGATAACACGCGTACCGCGAATCTGCGGGCGCAGGCCCAGACCGCGGGCGCGCTGCTTATTCATGGCGCCTCCTCCTGCAACAACTTCGCCAGCGGTGGAAAATTTACGCTGCACGAGCATTCCGATGCCAACGGCGACTACATTCTGACCTCGGTCTCTCACAGTCTCAGCACCGCTTATGCGGAACGCGGCGGCGAATCCCGCGAACTTTCCTATTCCAACGAATTCACCTGCATTCCCACCAGCATCCCGTTTCGACCGCAGCGGGTGACGCCAAAGCCCGTTATTTTCGGAGTTCAGACGGCAACGGTGGCAGGCCCGTCGGGGGAGGAAATCTTCACCGACAAGTATGGCCGTGTGAAGGTGCAGTTCCCGTGGGATCGCGACGGCAAGAACGACGCCACCAGTTCCTGCTGGCTGCGCGTGTCCACGCTGTGGTCGGGCAAACAATGGGGCACGATCAATCTACCGCGCATCGGCCAGGAAGTGATCGTTAGTTTCGTGGGCGGGGATCCCGATTGCCCGCTCGTCACAGGCAGCGTTTACGGTCCGGCGAACATGCCGCCGTGGTTGTTGCCCGATCACAAGACCCAGAGTGGCATCATGAGCCGGAGCTCA
>Ga0316219_1002619_pt1 | contig 16074 bp, 30 predicted proteins | sample TBH18003PmetaG_FD_203635 | JGI IMG/M metagenome (GOLD analysis project Ga0316219, IMG submission 203635) | Freshwater microbial communities from Trout Bog Lake, Wisconsin, USA - TBH18003P | ecosystem: Environmental > Aquatic > Freshwater > Lake > Hypolimnion/Profundal zone | place: USA... | reverse complement strand
GAGCCCCGCAGCAGCGCGCAAGCTTGCGAGGTTCTGACGCGGGGGCTCCGATTTTGGGATCGCCGAGCCTCCTTCGCCCGGTAGGATGTAGTCGTCCCAGCCCATCGCGGCGCAGAGGGTGGCGTTGTAGGAGTCCACCCAGTCCTCCAGGGAGGGCCGGTCCAGGGGCCAGTGGTGCTTCTGGGCCAGGGCGGGGTTGGCGCGGATCACCGCCTGGAGCATGTCGCAGACCACGGTGAAGCTGGGGTAGTTGCCGGGGGCTCGCCACTTGAGTTCGGGCACATACATCGTATAACCCCCCGGCACCTGTCTCTGACGATCTTTCAGTTTAGGCATGGAGAAACATTCGCTTGACAACTCTGTGAATGCAAGTAGAATTTACGCGATGAATGAAATAGCATCTATGCTGGGACAATGTGAAGACATTTCGCCCAATCAGTGTTGCTCCCCCTCGCTTCTGGAGACGCTCAAGCGCCGACAGAAAGAACTGGCTAGCCGCCTCGATGACGTAACAGCGGCAGTGAACGCTCTGGAAACCAACCCGGAAATCTCCAAGGTTCTCGAACTGGTGGCCCGGGCCCGGTGAAAAAGAAGTGCGACAAATGCTGGGGAACCGGTAAGGCGTTGAACCACGCCAAGCTGGGTCGCAAGGCTCGGAGGCGCCGGGAAGAGGTGGGCAGCTCATTGAGGGCGGCCGCCAGGCTCCTGGGCGTCTCCGAGTCTTTCCTCTGTCTCCTGGAGTCCGGCAAGCGGAGCTGGACTAAGGCGCTGTATGAAAGGGCGATGGAATGAACGAAACCCCGCAGATCAGCAGTAGCTGTTACGCCAGCAACACCACGTCCCTGCCGCTGGCGGTCTGGGGCGGGAGCACGGTGCAGGAAAGAATATCGCCGCAGGCCTCACCCGCCGACTTCGTCTCCTTGATGGCCCTGTCGCTTGGCGGGGGCCAGGATAGTTCAACCCCAATCACCAAAATAGAAAGGTCAAAAGTTATGGCAGACAAACCCACTCGACGGATCGTGCAGGTATTCATCGCCGATCCCAACGAAAACGTCCCGCTGGAGCGATCGGTGCTCTACACGGGGGAACAGAAGCTCACCGACTTGAACGACACCGAGCTGTACTTCGAGCTGCCGATGGCGGAGCTGTTGAAGAAGCACAACGATTACCGGGTCAAGCTCGTGGACAAGGAAGCGTCCCGGAAGTCGGGGCGGGAGATATACCTCGAGCCCGTGCGGATCCGGGACCTGCGGATGGTCGTGGTGACCGTGGCCCAGTTCTAAATGATTTACCGTCCGGCGTGGGGTTTATGGGTTTAATCCCGATAGAGCCGCTACCGCCCCCGGGCGGCGCCGGAACGGCGGGGGCGCTTGACAACCTTTGGGTTGTGGTGTAGAGGTAGCCAATATGAATCAATCGGGTTACGAGCCCAGTGGCGAAGCGAAACCGGAAAACATTTCGGCCGCTTCGCCGAATGAACCGTTGGTCGAGTCGCCCTCCGCCAACACCCCCCGGATTGCTCGTAACAGTCCGGGACCTTTTCCCGGGGAGATCGTGATCGTGGATCGTCCCAGGGTCAGGAAGAGTGACACGATCAAGTGGGTATGAGCCGAGCCTGGAAACCCCTGCCGACGCACCTTCCGGGGTGGCATCAAGCCGAACGATCGGAACCCATACCCGAGTCCTGGTGGAAGAAGCGGTCAAAGGGAAAGCACAAGTCCCGTTCTTCTGTCTCACGTGGACGCCTGTCTCGCAAATCCAAACCCATCCACAGCCCGTTTGCCCCGCACACCACCCCCATTCTCAAGAAGGTCCTTCATGTCGAGGGACAGGGGGTTTCCGCTTATTGCCTGTTCAAACGGGAGCACGGCCATTGGAAGTGCCTGGCGGCGGGAGGGCCCTTTGAATGGTTCACCCGGGTCCACGACATGGCCACCATTGGCGACTGGCTTAAGCGCCAGCACTACGAATTTCCTTGGATTGCCTTCACGCCGGATACAGCTTACAATTGTCCGGCCGGACCAGCGCAGGGTGCGGGTGCTGAAACATGCCCCGCAGCGCCTCCGTCATCAGTAATCCCCCCCACACACGCAGGCCCCGACGGCTCGGTCAGTGGGGGGCTGGCGCAGAATGGCTTAACCAGTCCTCGCTGCTTAATTGCCAGGGGCGTCCCTGGACCTCTCACACCGTAGCCACCGCTGTTCCTGGCTCCACGGAGGGGCAAAGGTGCTCCAGCCTCCGTGTAGGTGTGTAAGAGCAAAACACCTGACCAGGTGACGTGTGCCCAGAGGTTCCCTGTCGTGGCATCCCGGGCAATCCAAAAGATTCCTTACCACCCTTGGTAGAACATGGGACCAAGCGAGAGGGAGGGAGGCTCTTACGATCTGACCGTGGGTGGTATGTCCCCCCCCCAGGGTGTAAGGGCAGGGGACGGTCCCTTGCCCATGGTAAATTCCTTCCAATGAATACAAACATTCAAACGTCAGAAGCCACTACTGGCACCATTCAAGCTAGTGGAGAAGTCAATACACCGGAAGCCAAGCCTAAGCGCAAGCGGGTTGTAAAGGCACCAAAGCAGACCGACAAGGCACCTAATGTCGATCAACCCATGGTACTATTCCAACCTTCGGAAATACAGTTCGGCAAGGGACTTAAGACTCTTACACCGGGACAAAAGACAGGCAAGTTAAGTAAGAAGCTTAAGAATGCCGATGGTACTGCCAGGGAATTGTTAAGTTCTGGCTACTCCGCCCAAGTCCCTGGCATTGCCGAGCTTGAGAAGCAACCCGACAATGCGGGACTCTCAAAAGAGGCATTGGCGCAGAAGAGGGTAGAGTTAGGGCAGCAACTCCGAACGGATGCCGCGCCTGCTATCGGGTGCATGCAATCCAGCAAGCACTTCATTCTCCGTTCCTTCCGGGCGGGGATTGACAGGGAAACCAGGCAAGTCAAGAGTGCGAGTGCGGCTTGGGAAAGAGTGGCCGTAACCGACAAAGCATGGGACTTGCACGTTACCAGCGGGAAACCGCTGGCAGAATGTTACAAGTTTCTGGGGATTGAGCCCCCAGTGAACACCGTGGAAGTCAAAGCCACTTCGATGCCAGCATAGAGCAAGAGTAGGGGCGGGTGCCCCTGCTCTTTTTTGTGCCTTTTTGGGCACATTCGGGCTGGACTGGACAGGCCAGCCGTGAGCCTTGAATCACGGCTCTTTACCTCTGCTCACGCTGAAGCGTGGGCGGAGTTAAGGACAGATAACCAAAGGAGATACAAAGGACAGAACTATGAGTAAGCTAATGAATGACAGAGAGTTGTGTGCGGTCACGGACAATCATCACGACAACGAACAATGCATACCCGTATCGTTTCGCTGGCCCATCAAACAGGTAGGCGACTCACAGGTCATCGTCATGATCCCGACCGGGGACATGCCGATCCTAAACCCCTCGTTCGTGGATGCCTACCAGCTCACGGACAAACAGCTCGAAGCCTGCGAGGACCAGGTCCTCCGTCAGGTCATGATCCTCCCGGAGGCGTGATATGAGCCAAATCACCATGCGGAGACTGAGCTGGAATTTGTTCCGGTTCGATCTGAAGTATGCGCTGCGATACGGCTGGTCCAAGTCCGGCAGGTGGTATTGGAAGATGGTCCCGCAGGACTTGCTCTACATCTGGAAGTGGCGCAACAACAAGAGCTTGGTTGACGTTGCCGATGACTTCCTGGAGATCGACGAGATCACCCATTAACGCAAGCGGGGCGCGTGGAAGCCCCGCTCTTCACCTCGCTCCCGGTTAGGCCCGGGGGCAAGTTGAGGACAGACCTATGAGTGCTGGAATGACAGACCGTGAGTGGCTCGAACAGGCATCAATGTATGTCTGTGCCAAGCCGCAGCTTACCTCGGACGATTGGCTCAACCTCGCCATCAAGGCCGAGGCCGATGGGCGCCAGCATATCGCCGAGGACTTTATGATGGCCGCGATGGCCTCGGAACTGGAAGAACTCGACCGCTAACAGACCAACGCAAGCGCCAGGCGTGGAACTGGCGCAAGTTCTTTTATTCCAGCTCCTTGGACAGGGGCTGGACTGGAAGGAACTATTCCGTGAACACCGGCGCTGCCGCCTTCTTGGCGGTCGGATTCACGTCGATGGACCGTGGCTTGGGTTTCATCCTCAGGATCCTCTTTCTCTCCTCCAGCGTGTTCCAAGCGCTGGTCAGGGCGGCCAGGTCCTTGTGCGAGAGTTTGTCGTCGTTCATGTGAACCAAAATCCTCTTCTGGATCTGGCAAGCTATGGAGTAGTTTGGTGTCCACTTCATGGACAAATTCTGGTCCACTTTTAGGGTCTGTCAACATCTAGCTAGTGGGGGCACGTGGAAGGGGAAGCGCTTTCTTCAATTTCACTGAGCAAACCGTGGAGTCGTGACCCACAAAACCAAAGGACAGACATGCAGATCATATTCCCCAGGTTCTTCAGCCTCTACGCCGCGCTGGCGTGGCTGGAGAACCGCAACATTCGTCTCCGGGTCATGCGGATTGGACGCGACCGCGCCCGGAGATTCATCACGGAGGCGCCATGACCCAGGCCGAGTATCAAGCGCTCCTGGACCTGCTCAAGCGCTTCCAGGATGACGAGCTGGATCGGCTCAACTCCCGGCCCCGGGGAGAGATTTACCTCTTCTTCGTGAACCAGGAGCTCCTCGCCCCCTTGAGCCAGATCATCGCCCTCCTGGTGGTGCGGCTGGACCAGACCAAGCTGGTGGACTGCAAGCTCACCAACTACGGACAGGAGAATCAACCGTGAGCGCTGCCCAGTTATCGCCCGAGCGCAGGCTGATCATCCTCTCCCTGCTGCTTCATCGTATGCTGCTGCGGTTCCCGGACGAGGACTCGGTTTTACGGGTCATCATCGAGTCCTTCGATGAGGGAGTCTGCCAGGGGATCGGGTTCGAAGAGTTCATGGCGGTCTCCCGGACCGTGATGGACGGGTATCAAAAACAACGCGCAAGCAACCCCATCGCGGGGATGTTTGCCTGATAGTCGGAACCTGGGCCTGGACAGCTACGGGCTCAGAGTCCGGCCATCATTGTGGTGGTTCGGAAACACAACGGGAGAGTGCGACTCCTTAACGGGGCCAGAAACCCCTCGCACACGTTAGTAACAAGGACAGTATGAGTAAGTTAATCGTAGCTCAGGTACTCGAGAAGGCTCGGTATGACGTAAATCGGGTTGCCAACGAAGCGAAGCTTCCGCCTCAGTTCAAGCGGATCAGCGACGCGTTCCAGAACAACCCCAACCTCCAGAACCAGGAAGGCCTGGCGGATCTGTGCGGATTGATCACGGGATATCGCCCCCGCGCGATGTTCTCCAAGATCGCTCCGTTCCAGGTCTTCGCGGTCATGTCCAAGGCCGAACAGCGCGTCACGAAGTTTGCGATCTGCATGATCGCCAGCTCCGGGAGCGCCTACGGGTGCAGCTCCCTCAGCGAGAACAACGTGCCCTTCACGGTGGACACCTGCCGTTTGGCCACGCCGGAGGAAGCGACCGCGTTCATCGAGAGCGAAGTCGCCAGTTGGGAAGACAACGCGTTGCTCACTTGGATCAACGCCAAGCTGGGCTCCAACTACTTCCAGGTCTTCTTCAATGAATTGGAGCGGACCATTCCCACGGAAGTCACTGACCGCAAGGCCAGGTAATCGGGACCTTAAACATCAACTCGGTAATCGAATACCGGTATGAAGCGTTTCAAAGTCCGTTATGGGTCCAACGTGAAGATCTACGATCTTCCCCAGGACACAACCATCGGGGACATTAAGTGCTCCGATATCATCCGGGCGGATCTCGGATTCGGCGACAATGTCAACATCCTGTACAATGGTGTTGCGCTCCCGGACTCCGCGATCGCGCCGGAGTTCATCGAGCCGTTCGGCGGGGGCAGCCCCTTCACCGGCAGCATTGTTGTGGAAACCGCCTGCAACAAGAAGGAACAGAACTAATCCCGGCCGGGATTAGTTAGCTAATCCGTGGGGGTGGGGCGATTCGTCGCTCTGCCCCCACACTTTTTTAAGGACAGAATTATGGCAACAACACAGTATGTATTCCAGCCCGACGGCAAGCTGTTCCGCGAGGACATTACCCGCCGGGAGATTGGAATCACCCCCCAGATCGCCCGGGCGATGAGTGGGGACGTGTCGGCCCGCGCGAACGCGATCGCCCAGCATGAACGCTGGGGCCAGTTCAACGTCCAGGTCGAATCCACCGGCGACTGCTGGTGGACCGCCCTGCTTCCCCGCCTCACCATCAAGTGCCCCTGGCGCATGGATGGCGGGAAGTGGACGCCAAACCTCAACAATCCCGAAGACCCGATCCAGGCGCTGGATTGGATTCCCCCGGACGACATGCGGCTGGTGTTTCTCATGCCGGTCAAATGGAGCCCGGGCAACTGCATCGCCGAGAAGGTGGGCCACACCTACCTCTTTGCGTTCGATAACCAAGGAGCCACCTGGCGCCTCCCGCTGGGCAACTTATACGACGAGTGTCGTATCTGCCTCGGACAGGAGCGGTTCGCCGCTGCCAGCCACATGCAATGTGTGGCGGCCGCTCTGGAACAGTTCGCCAACAGCCAGTGGAACGCGGACCTGTGGCGCACCCAGGCACAGACTAAAGCCCTGTTCTCCTTCCTGCCCAAGGACAGCGGCTTCGATCAGATCCCGCCCGAGAGACACTGGACATCCTACTGCTCCAAGGTCGGCAACGCGATCAGCGAGAAGGTGGTGCTCTTATGACTATCTACGAGCTGCTCAATACCTGCCCGGTGCGTGTCTCCCTGGAGGAGAAGATGCTCCATGCATTCAAGCAACTGTCGGAGCCAATCCACTGGGCGCTGCACACACGGGACGCGGTGGCGGTAGGGATGATCCACGATCCTAGCGTCGGCACCAAGCTGTTGACTACGGATCAGTACTCGCAGCTCATGCGCCTGCTCGACACGGCGGTCACCAAGCTGCAAATCGACATGGCCCTGTCGGAAGAACAGTTGGACCTGGCCAAGGCCATCATTGAAGAAAGCCGCCGACCATGAGAGTCTTCATCATTGGCGGAGGCGGAGGCGGTAGCTGGCTCCTGCCGTCCATGTGCATGTTAGTGGGCCGCAAGCACCTGATCATCGTGGATCGGGACAAGCTGACCCAGAAGAACCTCAATCGCCAGCTCTTCACCGAAGAGGACGTTGGCAAGAACAAGGCGGTGGCCCTGGCAGAACGGTATCACTGCGAGGCGCTGCCGATCTGGTACACGCTCGGGTGCATCGACCTGACCCGGGACGATTGGCTCATCTCCTGCGCGGACAATCATCCGTGCCGGTTGGCGATCCTTCGCTCGGTCGATCAGTTCAAGTGCCGCGCGATCATCGCGGCCAACGAGAAGACCAGCTCCGAGGCCTACTTCTATCGCCGCGACTGGCGGGACACCCCGCTGGATCCGCGCTGTTACTATCCGGACATCGAGACCGATGATACGGATGATCCTTCACGCCCCGAGACCTGCACCGGGGAAGCTCAGGTCGCCACACCGCAACTGGTGTCGGCGAATGTCATGGCCATCTCATTGGCCCAATGGCTCTATGTCTTTTGGGGCATGAAGCGCCCGGGCATGGGGCTCAATGTCGATGAGAGCAACTTCCCGTATCATTACCGGGCCAACATGACCATGTTGGAAACCTTTAGGATCAAAGATGCCAACAAATCCTTTGAATTGGTGGGAGAACCTGGAACCGAGCCTGAACCCACACCTGATGGCGCATCCGCCGCAGGGGCCGTTTACGCTTGATCCCTACACCCAGTTCATCAGTGAACGGGAGAGATTAAGACTGGAACAACAGATACAAAATATGAGCACACAAACAGCACCGATCGCGCCAGATCTGGAAGAAGCGATCAAGCAAGAGACACTTCGGCAGTTAAATGCGGAAGAGGCCACTAAGGCCAAGCCGAAGGAAGACAAACCACTCAAATGCCCCAAGTGCGGGGCGTTTGCCGAGCGGGTCCTGGTCGCCAAAGACAATCGGCTTCCAGGACTTTTTTGCAATAAAGAGGGCTGCGGTTGGACCGCAACTCTCGATGTATTGCCGGTCCGCCTGCGGGAATGGACCTACGTGATCCATCAGTCGATCCATGAACTGCTTCGACTGGCACCACTGAATCCGGTTGCCCGGACTCATGTTCACTCCAAGGTGGGGATTCCGATCCCCCCGGTATGCACCACGCTAGCCCAGATCCTGCAATGGATCGAGACCGTGGAGCTGAAGAAAGGGGTGTTGTCTAGTGACGAAATCCCTTTTAACCTACCGACGCTTCCTCGATGGGCGCCCACCAATGCCCTGTCGATCGAAGTGGGATACTCGTATCGAGAGTCTGGGAGAGCCAGTTACTCCTGCACACAGTATGGCTGCCGCAACTACGAACTAGGACGCGACGACATCGCCGAGATGGCGGAAGAGTGCGGCTCGTTATCCGAGTTGGAAACAGTGGTGAAACGGCGGTTCCGGGCTATGTGCGGTGAAAATCCTCCCAACACCGAGGCCTCTGATTACGACTACAGTGATGAAGAGGCCACGGACAGTGATGACCACGAGACAGAGATCCACGAGGAGACTCTGAGAACCAAGTTAGCCGAGTGGCTGCGCAACCATTTGCCAGCCGAGTATGACCGATTAAACACATAACAGAAAGGACAGTAATACATGCAGACCGTTAAAATGAAGGACGACACAATCAACCAGGTCCTGGAGTTTCCAGGCATTGTGTCGGTCAAGTTAAAACACAAGATCAGCTCCACCGAGCTGGACTACGACTACGCGGGGCCCAAGATCCCCTACGAAGAGTGGCACAAAGTTCTGTCATTCTTCCGGTGGACCTACCAGGAGGCTCATAGCGAGAGCCAGGTGAGGGGATTCATCGATCCAACCACCAACAAGATCCTGTTCTGGGCCTTCCCGCAGGAAGCCGGGACCGGGATGACCACCAAGGAACTGGATGGAGACGAGTTCAACCAGCAGAGGGCCGCGCTGCCCAATGCCAATGAACTGATCTACTTCTTCACCATTCACCATCACTGCTCGGCGGGAGCGTTCCAGTCGGGCGGCGACAGCAACAATGAGGAGCGGCCTGGTGGCCGCGCCCATGAGACCGGCCAGGACGGGCTCCACATCACCGTGGGGCTCATGGACAAGGCCCGGCACGACATGCATGCCCGGCTCTACCTGAAGGGGGTCAAGATGCAGCCCAGGTTCTCGGACTTCTGGGACATCTCCGACAGCCTGAAGGTCATGCTGCCCAATACGCTGCATGACAACGTGGCCTACTACCAGATGACCGAGAAGGTGGAGTTGGAGTTCCCCCAGAAGTGGAAGGACAACTACATCAAGGTGGAGCGCAAGGTCACGACCTACGTCACGCCCGACTATTACGGAGGGGGGTATTCTGGCTACACCAGTGGCAAAAGCCTCACGGAAAGAATCGAGGCGTCGGCGGCGGAAGTGGTGGAGACGCTGATGGACAATCCGAAGTTCGACGTGCCCATCGAGATCCTCCAGCAGGTGCTGGATTTCTTGCAGGAGTCTCCCATTATCGATGAGATCCTGGATGAGGCCATGAAGGAGCGCTACGACGCCATCGACATCCGGTCGCTGGTGAAGAACATGGAAACGATCGCCGACGACTGGGTGGAGATCGAGGCCGAACGGGCCCTGGCCATCGAGAAAGGGGAAAAGGTTGACATAGCTGTCAAACGGGGCAAACGTAAGAAGAATGGCAAAGGCACCATCGTGGCCGGTAACGAATCCGATCAACCGAAGTCGGTGGCGGATCAGCAGGCGCAGCAGGCTCGAGAGCCTGACAAGGAATCAAGCCCCCTTGGAGCCAATGCGGCTTGGGATTAGCTAAACAAACGGGGGCCCCACCAAGGGCCCCCAAGAAACAAGGACAGTAACCTATGACGAAACGTAAATGCGAAGTGTGCGGTTGGCAAACTGAATTTGCCAAAACCGCAGCGATAGCCAACCGAGCGTTGGGCTATCACAAGTTCAAGCAGCACGGCATCCGGGGTATGGATGGCCGGGTCCGCTACCTGGTCTACTCCAAGGGCATGACCCCGGAGCAGGCCAAGGCGGCCGTGGCAGCCAAGGATGCCGGAGTTCCCACAATGCCTAGTGTTCTGTCTGCCGTTGAGGCAAAGAAGAAGCACCGGCAGGAATACGGTCGGATGTACCGTGAGAAGCAGAAGCTTCTAAAACAAAAACAACAGAACCCGGTCAGCAACGGCACGGGGGCCATTCCGGCCTACCTGCCGTTCTGTCCTAAATGTCAGACAAGGTTCTGGATGTGCGTTGGTGAACAGTAAAACTAAATAAGAAAGGACAGCAGACATGCAGAAAAAGTATAAACGAATCAACAAAAACATAATAACATTCCAGGCAGGTGATGACTACATCGCCCTCGCTCTGGCAAAGCGGGGGATGTCCAATCGGGCCATCAGGGCCAGAACGTCGCTGAGCAACAACCAGATCAACTACCGGCTTCACCGTGCCAAAACGGTGGAGGATCTGGATTGGGGATACCGCGTTGCCTTCCGCAACGGGGTGTCGCCGCTGGCACAGCAGGTGATACGGGACACCGAGGCAGTGGTCCGAGCTGACATCATGCGCAACGTGGTGGAAGTCATTATTCATCCCACGCCAGAAGTGCGGGGTGCCAAATGATCAGCGGTGAACCACCGGTCGAGATGATCACCTGGACCCGGCAGAAGCTCAAAAGGTTCAAGAGGCGCTCAAGAAGGCCTCCAAGGAATCGGTGTTCGAGTTCGAAGGACACCAGTTCGTGGTAGGCTATGGAGAGTACCTGGTTGAGTATCTTGAGGACAAACTGAAATAATCAACAGGCCGGGATGGCCAGCTAAACACAACCTGCTAGGCGCACGATCTGTCCCGTGCAACATCCCGGCCTATCCTTTGAAAGACAAACTATGACTGAAGAAGAAGAAGCAGAACTGATTGAAGAACACGAGAACACGGCCATGCCGATCGCAGTTCGATCGCCAGAGCCGGAGAAGCCGCCCATGACAGCGGCTCAAGCGAAGGTCCAGGCCATTGCGGACCTTACTCACAGCGCCTACCAGAAGGCGTCCACGCTCCAGCTCACCAAGGAGGAGAGCGATGCGTTGCAGGCGGACTTCCCGGACGATGCGTTCTTCACGGGCGCGGCCGGGAAAGAGAACCTGATCTACATTGCCCACCCGCACTTGCGAGAGCGCCTGACCAAGGTGTTCGGAATGGGGGGATGGGCTTTGATCACTCGGTCGCGGTGGGACGTTCCCTTCAAGACCGAGAAGGGTGTGGACGGGACCAACGTCTATGTCGAGGCCATGTTAGTGATCCGCGGTTGCTTCGTAGCCGAGGCAATCGGGGACATGGCTTACTACCCCAAGAACCAGCAGACCAACTACGGGGATGCGGTGGAGGGGGCGGAGAGCGCAGCCCTCAGGCGGTGCTGCAAGAAGTTCGGGATCGGACTCCAGGCCTGGAAGAAGGACTGGATCGAGGGATGGTGGCAGAGGCGCCGGGACCCCAAGCAGCCGATGGGCGCCACGCCAAGGGCCAAGCCCAAGGAAGCCGCACCAGCCCCCAAGCTGCCGACGGAGGCAACCAGGGCCTGGATGATCGCCCAGCTCAACATCGGTCCCGGACAACCGGCCAGGAAGCTGGCAACCGAGTACTTCGAGAAGATCTCGGCGCTGATCCCGGGGGAACAGGTGGAGGATCTGCCTCTCCAGTTCGTCCCGTTCAGCAAGCAGGAGCTGGAAGCCCTGGCATCCTGCCTGGCCAACTTTGAGGCTGGCGGGGATGCGGTGAGGGCCTTCGAGCCTCATTATGAGACAAAGGAGAGCAAGCCTGTCCAGAAACAGGACAAACCCATTGAGGTTCCTCGAGTGAAAGCCGAGGAATCCCAGTCGGGAGATGTGAACGAGTGGTTCATGGACATCGTGGTCCCGGTGCCTCGGAAGGGGCAGAAGCGGGACGAGTATATGAAGGATCCGGACACGATCCGATCCCTCTACGACGCGCGGCACGACGACGAAGACGCGCGTAAGCGTCTCTGGGGCTTCGTGAATCACTACGAGCCCAAGGGTTGGGAGAAGAAGGACGGCACCAAGATGCCGCCCGGTGACGCGGACATCAAGTTCCGGGAGGCGTTAGACGCCTTCAACGACTGGTTCGAGAAGGAGCACCCCGATGAGAGCTTGTAATGGCCCACCCTTGCCCCCAGGACATGGTGAATGCCATCAAGGAGGGGGCTTAACCCCAGCCCAGGTAAAACGGATCAATCAGTGGGGTCAAACGCGTCGTAGGGCTGTAGAACGCTCCTGGCGAGGGGTCTGTAGCCCCAGGACGGCGATCAAGCTCCAATGCTTGGATTGCTGCGGGGAGGACGAGCGTGCTATAACCGAGTGCGGTGATCGGTGCTGTCCTCTATGGAGGTTCAGGCCGTTTCAGCGCCAGCAATAGGTCGGGAGGTAGCCCCCGGGAGGGTTGGGTAACGTTCCCGGGGGCATTTTAACGATAAACATTCAATGAAAGGACAGTATGACAGCAGTAAATGTAAGAAGATCGGAAAGTAGCCACTGGTACACCCAGTCTGGGGAACCGTGCTACGAGTTGAAGAAGAAGTCAGGGCCGGGAATGAAGCGGCCAACACTGGCGGATGCCAGAGAGTTGGGTCTACTTCCAAGTGTCACAACTTTACTCAAGGTGCTGGCAAAACCAGCCCTACAGGACTGGTTAATCGCCCAGGCGGTAAGGGCGGTGATGGACACGCCCAGGCTCGAGGGAGAGACAAACGACCAGTTCGTGGAGAGGGTGCTGGTCACCGAGCGCATCCAGGACAGGGAGGCCGCTGGAGCGGCAGACTTGGGCAGCTCAATTCACGATGCCCTGGAAGAGGCAGTGGGTGGAAGGCCTTATGATGCCAAGTGGCGGCCGTATGTCTTCCCGGTGCTGGATGCAATTCAAGGGATGGGCAAGGTGGTCAAGTCAGAGTTCATCCTGGTTGGCAATGGCTACGCCGGAAGGTCGGACATCCTGATCGAGAACGAGAGGGAGCTGATTGTTGGGGACTTCAAAACTACCCGGTCGGTCCCACCGAAGGAGCCGTGGATCGAGGCAAGGCTACAGACCGCTGCCTATGCCAAGTGCCTGGGGAACGTGGCTGACAAGCATATCCTGACAGCGGTAATCTACATCAGCACCGTCAACATCGGTGAAGTGAAAGTGTTTATGAACGAGAACTGGCCGGAGATCTACGAGAAGGGATTCCTGCCGATTCTCAACTTTTGGAGATGGTCCAACTCATATTCCCCATGAACCACCCCATCGCCCTATCCATCCTGATCGGAACCCTGATCCTGGTGCTGTGGATAGCCATAGACTACTGGAGGAGGGGGGATTAAGTTAGCTTGACATAACCAAAGGTATCTTGACATAACCCCTTGACACCCCTTTAAGGGAGGGGCAGGATAGGACAAGATGAATAAGCCAACCATGTCAGATGCAATTTCCGGTGCAAGCCGGAATCTGAACCTTGGCTGGTTCATCTCAACCCCATCGGTCGAAAGACCGGTGGGGTGTTTCTCTGAACGGCCAGAGACCATACGGTAGCCGAAACCTGCGCGGCCCAGCTTTGGCTGGTGCTGCGGTTAGGGGTGAGCGAGGACGGAAGACTTCCCGCCCAACGAGATGGAAAACGATTGTCCTTTGAATGCTTTGACCGGAACCACGGTTAAGCGAAGGCGCGAACACTGCCAGCCTGACGGGGTGCGTGGCGCGTCAACCAGGGCCAGCTACCGGCGAGAACGTCTCCGGTACGGACATAGCCCCAGTCGTCCGGCAACACCGGAACTCGAAACCAGTGGACTGGCACGGCCAAGGCACTCAGAGGACAAAGGTTTTCCCTTTCCTATCAGAAGGCGGTTGCATGCCCTCGGACCGTATCAAAATCGAGGCCGAATCTTCAGTGGTTAGGGGACCCGGAAGCCACCGGGAGTCCGCAGAAAAGGCCACTATAAATAAGCGCGGACGGTTACCCTCCTGTCTTACTTCCTCGGCTGGCTGCCAAGGGGGGTAAGGGGGGTTTTGGCAGAGGTATGGAGATGATTATGGTATTGAACTACGAACTGATTACTGCGTTAGGTACACTCAACTCCTATCAGCTTAGGTTGTTGGGCATTGGCTGGCCACCAAGAAGGGGATGGATCTACCATCTTGTGGGCCAGGAGATCACAGACGATATGTTCCGAATTCTAGTGGAGCCAAAGGGTCCCAGGAAGAAGGCGGAGCGAATACAGATACTGAAACGGCATGGTATTTCACCATCCAAACTATTCCAGAGCAAAATTAAATACGAAAGGACAGTATGAACATGCAGGAGCAGATCAACCTCTTGTGTAAGAGGATGGCAGGTCTGGAGTCAGAGATCAGGATTCTTAAACAATCCCCCCCTTCCCTCGAAAAGGAGAATGCCGGGGGATCTAAGGACGCCTGGCTTATCTCCAAGAAGATGGAGGCGCTGGAGAGGGTGGCTCAGGGGATCAAGGATCGGTTCTCCAGCGAGGTGGCCTTCGGGGTTCAGTGGGACTCGCCGGAGAAGAAGAAGGAATACCTTGGGGTCAAACGACAGATCAAACAACTCAACGGGCAGTTGGCAAGCCTATGAAGAAACAACGCAAGCGGTTTGAAACCGCCCAACAGATCAATGACGCCATCGACCAGTACAAGTCCAAGGCCCGGAAGATGATCGATCACGCGGTCAACCTTGAGTACCTGGCCGGGCAACTGGCCATGGCCGGTCCGCTGGAGGCCGAGAACGTCCTGTACAAACGGGCCGTCGCGCGTAAGCTGCGCGTGTCGGCGTTCAACATCGAGAAGAACAAACTGCCCAAACTCAAGGAGAAGCTCTCGGAGTTTATGACTCCGCAGCTTCCCGGTTTGGATGATGGCGATCCCAGCATCCCAGCCAAACTGACATGATTATGAAAGATCAGGAAATAAACATCGCCATCGCGGAGGCGTGCGGGTGGAAATGGAATTACGAAACGGCAGGGTGGCATGGGCCGGATGGCAGGTTTGAAACCAAATTCGACAGGAAACTTCCCGACTACTGCCACGACCTCAACGCGATGCACGAGGCGGAAACCGTTTTATATCGGGACCAGCCACATTCATGGCAGGAGTACACGGACCAACTCCGGATTGTGTGTGAATATCCAATCCATCGCGCCACCGCCCACCAGCGTGCCGTGGCTTTCCTTCGGTGCAAGGGACTGTGGAAGGAGGAATCACATGGCCTGTAGGGATCTTTTTAATAGCGCCTACGTACGCCGGGCCAGCCTGGATGCGCCGGTCAGGATCCACCCCAGATGCCACCCAAAGGCAGGGGTTGACGTATTCGTTGACACCCAGAATCACTCGGTCATTCTGGTGTGCAGCAGATGCGATAGAACTATTGCGTGTGTTAAAGCTGCTCCATTTAGTAAGAAGATTGAATAATTATGGGAACAAAGAGAAACTGCTGGTGGCAAATCACACACGGAATGTCACACACTCATGGAACAGAGTATGATAAAGCTAAATGACATCAAGAGCCCAGCTCTGCGCAGGCGGATCGAGGATGCCCTGCACAACGCGGAGATGATCAAGCACGAGTTGCAGAACGTGGTGACGGTCAAGACTCCCGTGAAGAAGCGCATACGGCAGCGTTCCAAGCCAGCTCTTAACAAGCTGGAACAGGAGGCTCTGGATACTCTGCACAGCCGATTCCCGTTCTCCACCTTCCGGCCTCACTGCCTGAACCTGGAGATCGCAAATGGAACCTGGTTGTGCCCGGACATCGTTGAGTTTGCTGCCGAGCCGCCCTTGAGGATCTACGAGGTAAAAGGAAAACAAGCTTGGGAGGACTCCATCATCAAGCTGAAGGTGGCGGCAAGAACCTGGAAGGAGTTCCACTGGTGGCTGATGTGGAAGGACGATCTGGC
>Ga0316219_1002615_pt1 | contig 16091 bp, 8 predicted proteins | sample TBH18003PmetaG_FD_203635 | JGI IMG/M metagenome (GOLD analysis project Ga0316219, IMG submission 203635) | Freshwater microbial communities from Trout Bog Lake, Wisconsin, USA - TBH18003P | ecosystem: Environmental > Aquatic > Freshwater > Lake > Hypolimnion/Profundal zone | place: USA: Wisconsin... | reverse complement strand
CAGTGCGTTCGGCCCGGGTGCGAAGCGCGACGATGCCGTAGGTGAGATCGTCCGCCAGTCGGGAGAGAAGCTCAATTTCCTGTTTATTAAAGGCGTCCGTGTGAGCCGAATAAATGTTGAGAGCCCCGAGGCAGCGTTCCCGCCAGAGAAGCGGAAGAGCGATCAAGGCGGTATACCCCCGCTTGAGTTGCTGCTTGCGCCACGGAGCAAGCCGCTCGTCGGCGCAAATATCGTGGCAGACAGTCACGGTGTGCGTGCGAATTGCTGTGCCGGTCGGACCGCGCCCCCGCGCTTCATCGGCCCACGTGATCTTTGCAGTCTTCAAATATCCGGCGTTGTCGCCCGCCTGCGCCACTGGGCGGACGGTCTTCTTCTGGTCATCTTCGGCAAAGCCCACCCACGCCAGCTTCAACCCGTCGATTCGCAAGATGATTTCGCAAACGCTCTCCAGCAACTCAAACTCGTTGGTCGCCCGCGCATAAGCCACTGCGCATTCCTGCAACATTAACAAAGCGCGATTGGCCCGGTTCAACTCCGCAGTCCGTTCGACGACGCGCTGTTCCAGTTCCTCATGCGCATTCTGGAGAGCTTCCTCGGCCTGGAACTTGGTGATCGCGATGGCAACCTTCTCCGCCAGCCTTTCCCAGAGGGCGATCAGATCCGGCGTGAAATAGCCCTTTTTCAAGGAGTTAAGCTGCAAAAGCCCGATGCGGCAGGCTTTCCCGCCGAGCGGAATCGATGCCATTGAGCGATAGCCCTCCGATCGGCATCGAGCGCGCGACTCGAAGCACGGATAGTCCTCGTCTTGCCGGAGGTGGATGGCGACCGCATCGCACTCGGAACGCCGCTGGAAAGACGATGCGACGGCTTGAACAAAAGAGCGGGTGCTATTGCTGGCATTGGCCAAGTCAAAAAGCTCGATGGAAAAACTTCGCTCCAACTCTACGTGCTTGTGGAGGGTGATATCGCGCGCGATGCAGAAAAGCCCTGTCGTCCTTCCATCGGTCATCATCGGAACCCCGGAGACGAGCAACTCCACGCGGCGTCCGTCCTTGCAGACTATCGCGCTTTCGATCGCTGGAATCTCCTCGCGTAGCCTGGTTTCAAAGGATGCCATCGTTTTTTCCAGATGATCCGGCGCGCAAAGCTGGGTGAAGACCAACGATTGCAACTCTTCACAGGAATAGCCACAAAGCGCTTCGGCTGCCGGATTCACGTTGAGAAACCTGCCTTTGCAGTCCACGCTGAAGATGGCATCGATGTTGTTCTCGAACAAGGACCGGTAGCGGGCCTCGCTGGCGCGCAATGCTTCCTGGCCCCGTTTTCGCGCCGTGATGTCCTGTACCATTCCGAGGGAGAGGACGATTTTCCCGGCGGCATCGCGGCGGTGCTGGCATCTTTCATGGACCCAGCGAACCTCGCCGGTCGCCTGTCGCACGATTCGATGCTCGATCTCGTAGCTGTCGCGGTTCTCGCGCAATGAACCGGAATAGGCCTCATTCACCGCCGCGCGGTCGTCGGGGTGGACGCGATCGAGAAACGCTTCATAGGTCGCCCCAAACTCCTGCGGCTGAAGTCCGAAAATTCGGTAAACCTCGTCGGACCAGCTTAAGTTGTTGCCGATGAGATCGAGTTCCCAACTGCCGAGGTGGGCAATTTCCTGCGTGCGAGCCAGTCGTTCCTCGCTCTCGCGCAGTTTCCGCTCGATCCGGTGCCTGTAGAGGGCCGTCTCGATGTGGATTTTCAGCGCAAGCTCGTCGAAGGGTTTGAGGAGGAAGCCGAACGGTTCGGTGAGCCTGGCGCGTTCCAGGGTGGTCGAATCCGAGTGGGCCGTCAGGTAAATGACCGGCGTTCCGCATTCCCTGCGAATGACCTCCGCCGCCTCCACTCCGTCCATCTTTCCCTCCAGCCGGATGTCCATCAAGATCAGATCCGGATGCAGGTCGCGCGAGAGGGCGACTGCGTCCTCCCCGTAGGCCGTGTTACCGCTGACCCCATAGCCCAACCGGCGTAACTGGCGGGCGATGGTGGCGGCGACGTTCGCCTCGTCCTCAACGATCAGGATGTTGGTCGTGCTCATGGAGCTTCAGTGTGGTTGCGCGGGGTCAAAGACTCCCGGGGGCTAATGGCATAAACCAAAGAGCATACCCGCGTTCGCCCGGCGAAAACAGCGGGAAAATCCCGACAACCGCATACGGGAATCCCTTAACAGAATCTGGGTCGTGCGCTACCGCGCCGTCTCGCAGAGGCGCGTCCACACCTGCCCAAAGTCCCGCCGGACCCGCTCTTCGAGGGCCGGGCCGTCAACGGCGTCCTTGAGGACGGCGAATGTGGTCGAACCGGAGCCGGACATCAGCGCGCCGGCGGTTTCCGACTGCCGCAGGAGCCAGCGCTTGAGCACCGCCAGAAAGATGAACTTCTCGAACACCGGGCGCTCCATGTCGTTGACGAGGGTTCCCCATGGGAACTCTTGCGGGCCGTAAGGGACGTTCGGAATTTCACGCGAGTCTTTCCAGCGGCTGTAGGCCCAAGGCGTTGGCACGCCGAAATCGGGCTTGATTAGCAGCAGCGGCAGCACCGCCGGAAACGAAACCGCTTCGACAAGCTCGCCGCGCCCGCGGCAGACGGCGGCGGAGCGCGCCAGAAAGAACGGCACGTCGGAGCCAATCTCGGAAGCGAGCGCATGAATTGCTTTCGGCACCAGCGGCGAACCGAAGGCGGCGTTGAGGCCGGAGAGCGCTGTGGCGGCATCGCTGCTGCCGCCTCCCAGCCCCGCGCCATGGGGAATGGCTTTTTCCAGGTGAATCCGGACAGCGGCCGGGATGCCCGTCGTCTCGAAAAAGCGCCGGGCGGCGCGCACGACCAGGTTGGAATCGTCGGTTGGAAGCGAGGCGTCGCCGCACGTAAACGCGATGCCGGGAGCGGCGTCCGGGGAAATCTCCAGTGTATCGGCGAGCGTCAGTGGAACCATCAGCGACTCGATCTCGTGGTAGCCGTCGGAGCGTTTGCCGAGAATCCTCAGCGACAGGTTGACCTTGGCGGGGGCATTCAATTTCACGGCGTTCACCTTGGGCAAAAGCTGGCTTGGCGGGAAGGAAAATCGCGATTGTTGTTTCGCATACTGCGGTTATGAATCTGCGAAAATCCGCGTAATCCGCGAACTCCTCTTCCCCTTGCGCGGATTTGGCGCGAGATGGTCAGATAGTCTTGCGCAAGGGGCGGATTCGTTCTTGAATGACGCCATGAGCATTCAGCTTCAAAATTCGTTGTTCGATATTCGCGGAAAGGTCATCGCAATCACGGGGGCCCTGGGCGCCCTGTCGGGAGCGGCCGCCGAGTATTTCATCTCCCAGGGAGCCCGGGTGGCTTATCTCGATCTCGGAATGACTCCGGAAAAGTTCGAAGCGGTGCTGGCCCGGTTGCACACCATCGACCCGTGCTGCGAAGCCGTCGGGCTGGTTGCCAACGTGCTCGAGCGCGCTTCGCTGGAGAGCGCCCGCGATGCGATCCTTTCGAAATGGGGCCGCATTGACGTGCTGCTCAACGGCGCGGGCGGCAACATGGCCGGGGCGACTATTCCGCCGGAAAAGACGTTCTTCGATCTCGACTTCGCCGCCTTTGAAAAGGTGGTCGACCTGAACCTGCACGGCACAGTGCTCCCGTCGATGGTTTTCGGCGAAACGATGGTCCGCCAGGGCAGTGGCGCGATGGTGAACTTCTCATCCGTTTCGGCCGACCGTGCGCTCACCCGAGTCGTCGGCTATTCCGCGGCGAAGGCGGCCGTGACCAATTTCACCCGCTGGCTGGCGGTGGAAATGGCCCGGCGCACCGGCGGCGCCGTGCGTATCAATGCGGTAATGCCCGGCTTCTTCATCGGCGAGCAGAATCGCCGGCTCTTGACCAACGAAGACGGCAGCCTCACCGAACGCGGACGCCAGGTCATCGGCGCCACCCCGTTCGGGCGTTTTGGCGAGGCGGAGGAGCTTCGCGGCGCCTTGCACTTCCTCATCAGCGACGCCGCCGCTTTCGTAACCGGAGTTACGCTGGCTGTGGACGGCGGTTTCACGGCTTTTTGCGGAGTCTAGAAGTATGACAGCCATGAATCCCGCGCTGCCGCCCGATCTTCAATCCTCCCCGCATCTGCTGATGGAGGAATCCTTCCGTTGGTATGGCCCCAACGACCGGGTGCCGCTGTCGTTCATCCGCCAGGCCGGGGCGACCGGCGTATTCAATTCGCTGCATGAGATTGCGTACGGGGACGCCTGGCCACGCGAGGCAATTCGCGCCCGGAAGAACATCATTGAAGCAGCGGGCCTGCGCTGGACGGCGGTGGAGTCGGTGCCCGTCCACGAGGCGATCCGCACGGGGCAGGGCGACCTCGAAACGCTCTACGGCAATTACGCCACGACGCTCCGCAATCTCGCCGCGGAAGACGTGCGCGTGGTGATCTACAACTTCATGCCGGTGCTCGACTGGGTGCGCACGGACTTGCGCCACGTGCTGGCTGACGGCTCGGAGTGCCTGCAATTCGATCCGGTTCATTTCGCCGCCTTCGAAGTCCATGCGTTGCGCCGGGCCGGAGCGGAAGCCGACTACACGCCCGCGCAGCTGGACGCGGCAAAAGCCTACTGGGAAAGCCTGGATTCGGCCCGGCGCGAGGCGTTCATTACGGGGCTCATCGATGTGTTTCCCGGGTGCAAGCTCGGGCTGACGCTGGACGATCTTCGCGCCATGCTCGCCAAGTACGACGGGGTCGACCGTGCGCGTCTGAAGGAGAATTACGCGCGCTTCCTGCGGGCCGTCGTGCCGGTGGCCGAGGATGTGGGCGTTCGCCTGGCGGTGCATCCCGACGATCCACCATTCTCCATTCTCGGTCTGGCGCGCATCGTTTCCACTGCGGAGGATGTCGCGGATATCTTCGCAATGGCGGACAGCCCCGCCAACGGGTTGTGCTATTGCACCGGCTCGTTCAGCGTGCGCGCGGATAACGATCTCCCGGAAATGGTGCGGCGTTTCGGCCCGCGCATCCATGCGGTTCATCTGCGCAGCACCAAGCGCGAAGCGGACGGTTCGTTTTTCGAGGCGGACCACCTCGGCGGCTCGGTGGACATGTGCTCCGTCGTTGGCGAACTCCTCAAGGAACAAGACCGGCGCAAGGCGGCAAGGCGCGCGGATTGCCAGTTGGCGTTCCGGCCCGATCACGGTCACACGATGATGGACGATCTCGCCAAGCCGCCCGTGGCCAATCCGGGGTACACCGGCATCGGACGAATGCGCGGCCTGGCGGAACTCCGCGGCGTGCAAGTGGCGGTGCGCTACGGTTTGGGCCGGGCTCCTTGATCTACCTGATCCGAACCGAACAGCGTGTCGCCCAATCCTGTTTCGCTGAGTGACCGCGCTCGTTCCCGGGCTCCTGCCTGGGAACGCCCCTGTCTTGGAGGCTCCAGCCTCCCGTTCCTCTCCGGTGCGCCGTGCTTTTGGAGGCCCGGCAGGAGGCTGGAGCCTCCGGGAATACTGCATTCCCAGGCAGGAGCCTGGGAACGAGCGCGCGTTACGAGAGCCTCCAAGCTTAACTTAATGGCAGTGGGGCAACGCCCTAGGTCTTTGGGCCACAACGGGCTAGCGCTGAAAGCGCGTTCCATACCGCCGGAGATATGGAACGCGCTTTCAGCGCTAAACGCGCTGTTTTTCGAAATCCTAGGGCGTTGCTTTAGGCTGGTATGGGGCTGGGCCGTTGGCCCGGAAATGCGCCAAGCGATGCCAGGTTCTTGCCCAACAATCACCCTCGCGCTTTGGCGAGGTTAGCTCCTCAGGATGACGGTGATTGCGATCCGCCGGAAGAAATTTGTCCCGCGCCCCCAACGCGGTTCTCATGGCTGACTCATTTACACAACGCGCTCCTTACGCTATTTTCTATAGTAATTCCCGACTGCGGGACCAGCGACTGCAGCAGGAGAAGTTCGGGAACCCCCGGCCTCCGGTCGTACAGAGTGCCGTTTTTGCGGCTGATGGTTGAACTGCCGCTTATCGGATAACCCCTCGCCCGATCACCCTTCCAGCAAGAACCGGAAGTCGTCCAGCGTGAGCGCCCGCGTGAAGTTTTCCTCCCCGAGAATATCGTCCGCCAGCCCGCTCTTCTGCTTTTGCAGCCGACGGATCTTCTCCTCAATGCTCTCTTTGACGATCAATCGGTAGGCAATCACCTGGTTTTTCTGGCCGATGCGGTGGGTGCGGTCGATTGCCTGGTTTTCCACGGCGGGGTTCCACCAGGGGTCGTAGAGCACCACGTAGCTTGCGGCAGTCAGATTCAAGCCAAACCCGCCGGCGCGCAGGGAAATCAGAAACACCGCCGAGCCTTCGCTCTGCTGAAACTCCCGCACGAGCGCCCCGCGGTCCTCGGTATTGCCCGTCAACAGAAAGTGTTTCCACTCGCGCGCGACCACTTCATTTTGGATGAGGCTCAGCATCTCCACGAACTGCGAGAACACCAAGACCTTCTGCCCTTCCTCCATGAGCGGTTCGAGCAAATCGAGCAACGCAGTCAGCTTCGCGCTTTCCGCGTTGGTCGCCGTGGCGTTGACGAGGACCGGATGACAACAGATTTGCCGCAGCCGCAGCATTGAGGTCAGGATGTTGAAGCGCGCCTTGTCGAGATCCGACGATGTCTTGATCTTCAGCAATGCCGCGCGGGCGCGTTTCAGTTCGGCCTTATAGAGCTTGGCTTGTTCGCCTTCGAGCTCGCAGAGCAAGTCCTCCTCGGTGCGCTCCGGCAAGTCCTTTGCCACCTCGCGCTTGGTGCGCCGGATGACAAACGGACGAACGCGCGCCGCAAGCCGCCGCCGGGCGAGGGGATCGCTACGCTGGTCGAAGTCGCGCGAAAACGCCGCGCGGTTGCCGAGCACGCCGGGCATGGTGAATTGCATGATGCTCCAGAGATCGAGCAGGCGATTCTCGATCGGCGTGCCGGTGAGGGCGAGCCGGTGCGCCGCGTTCAAAAGCGAAGCGCTCTGGGCGGTCTGGGATTGCGGATTCTTGATGTACTGCGCTTCGTCGAGAATCGCCGCCTGCCACGCCACTTTCGAAAACGCTTCGTTGGAACGAAGCTGGGAGTAGTTGATGACGATGATGCCGGCCTTCTTGCGCGCGGTGGCCAACGCCTTGGCATCGCAAGTGCCGCGAGGCATCACCATGACCGGCAGTTTGGGCGTAAACAAGGCGGCTTCGCTGAGCCAGTTGTCGGTGACGCTCTTCGGGCAGACAACCAGGGTCGGCAGACCGGTGAAGTCCGGCAGGGAGCGCAGCCAGAGCACCCACGCCAGCGTCTGGATCGTTTTTCCCAGTCCCATGTCGTCGGCCAGGATGCCGCCGAAATGGTTCTCGGCCAGGTAAGCCAGGAAATGGAACCCCTCCACTTGGTAAGGGCGCAGTGTGGCCTGCAAGCCAGCCGGCAAATCCGGGGTCACCCGCGTGCGGATTTCTTCGCTGCGCCGCTCGATCGCGCGGCATTGTTCTTCGGGCAGCATCCGCACGGCGGCTTTCTTGCCCGCCAATTGCAAGGCGTGGAGGCGCTGTGTTTCGCTCGAAAAATCGCGTGCGCTCAGGCCGAGATCGGCCAGTTCGCGCTCGTCTTCCTCCGAAAGCTCGAACTGCAAGCGCCGCCAGCCTTTGGCACCGAGTCGCACAAAGCCGCCCTTGGCGTCCATGAGCATTCGAATCTCCTCCTGGCTGAGCGTTGCGTCCGAAACGCTGAGGGCCACCTGCAAATCAAACCAGTCGATGCCCGATTCGCGCACATCCAGCGAAACCTGTGCGGCGACCGGCTTGTCCCGCAGCGTCGCCAGCACCGGATCGATCTCCAGGATAATTCCGCTCTCGTCCGGAATAGTGGCCAGCCACTGGGCGAACTGCTCCGGAAAACTCCTTCCCGCCTGCTTGCTCCAGGAGTTGTACCCGTATGAATGCCAGGAAACCCGCAGGTCTTCGATCAGCTCCGGCACCAATTGCAAGGCCGAGTGGTCGTAGCGCACCAGCAGGCAGCCGGGTTCCTTCGGTTCCTTGTAGCCCCGGTCCATCGTCCAGCCTGCGTCAGTGTACCGGGAATAAACAATGCCGTCGGCGGTTTCGGCACTCACGGTCACTTCGAAACGCTCGCTCGAAGACGCCGAGGATTCCAGCGAGCACCGAAACACCGCCCGGAGCCGAATGCTGCGCACCTTGGCGGCGATGCGTTCCGGGTGCGGAAGCGCGATGCGATCCAGCAGCTTCAGCCCATGGTGAGTCTCCAGCGCTTCCGCCGGAATCGTTTGCGGCCCATGCGCAATGTCCAGCCCTCCCAACGGCGGTCCCTGGAAAATGGTATCGGCGGTGATGTAGATCGACGGATCGCCATCCACCACCACCATTGGCGGTTCCAGTGGCGTCCCGGTGGCGGTAACCAGTTGCAAACGGTAATCGCCCAATTCTTCGGGGGGCGGCGCCTGAGCCGACCAGACCAGCGGTTCCGGTGCGCGCTTGAAAGGCGCTCCGTCAGCGTTGACCGTGCGGTCGTCGCAACCCGGTAGACGCAGCACTTGATTCAGGATCGGGTGGGTATGCCCCAAGTCATGGGCAAAAAAGGCGGAGCATCCGAAAAGATAAAAGATGCGCCACAGAGAAAGCGATTCCGCGTCGAACGGAAGCCGTCCGCTCTGGGCATCCTGCGCAAATTGCTTGAAGCGCGACGGCTTCAATTCGGCGAACTCCGCACCGGGCGCTTTCCTCCACTCCAACTGCACGCCCTTCTGGTTGACCATGACGCGCAGCGAAACCGAGTCCTTTGGCATCGAAACTGCGGCGGTGCTGCGTTCGGCGGTGTCCCGAAGCCAATCCTCCCACTTCTCGATCTGCATCTTGCGCTCCCACGAGCCGAGAAACGCTTCGACCTCCGCCTGGCCGGTCACCGCGAGAAAAGCAGGCGGGCAATTCCACCCCTTTCGTCGAATCAACGCCGCAACGTAGAGCCAGGTGTCCCACGGCGTACGGGGGCTTTTCGGCCAGACTTCAACCGAATTCCAACTCCAGAGCGCCTGCGTGCCGCGGATGCGGTCGAAGACATTTTCAGATACCAGCTTCGCCCCGCGGTACTTGGTGTAGATATCGTCCACGGCGCTGGCTGCGCGCTGTTCCTCCACGGTCAACGGACGCCCGAGCCGGGAGCGGATGAGCGCGGCGAATTTTGAGGACTCGTAGGCGGGCTGCGCCTCGGTTTTCGAGACTGGTTTCGCCGGTTTCACCGTCTTCTGCTGGGGAAATTTCTTTGCGCGATCCGCTACCTCCAGCATGGCGGCGCAGCAGTGTTTGCAGTCGGCGCCGATCATGCAGGAGCAGGTTCCAGCCCAGGCGCCGTCGGAGAAATAGAGACTGACCTGATACGGCTCGGTTCCGCGCACCGTGGCGTAGATGTGGTTTTCGTCCTCGCCGCGGGAGAGTTTCAGCACCCTGTTTTGCCGCCAATACTTCTCGCCTCGCAGAAGGGATCGAACGTCCAAAGCGTTCAAATACTGCTGCGCCGACGCTAACTGATCTGTTGAAATCAGGCTGCTCATTTTCAATAGCCCGCCATCATGACTCCGAAACCGAAATGGGGCAAGTTTTCACCGGGGAAAAATACTCAGAAAGCCCAATTTTTAGCGAATAGGGAAGAAAGTCGCGCGGGGGGAGGGGGGAGGGCATCGAGGCCGCCAGCGCCAAAGTGACGCATGAAGTTCGCTGATGCGTCCCACCTCATTGAGCACGCGTGCGCTCTCCGGAAAAGCGGCGCCTTCGGCTCCGCAGCGCATCGTTCGCGGCTTTCCTGCGGTGACTGTTACTGCGGCCCCGCCTGTTCCAGTCGGTGAAGGCGTGGCCCCACTCGCTTCCCGGCGTAATCCAGGGATTTCAAGAGCATCACGTAAAAGCACGCAACCGCCGCCACGGTAACCGCGCCTGTGATCCAATGGTGGGAGCGCATTCGTTCCAGCCTCGGGGCAAATGCGAGCATGCCAAGAAAGCTTAGGACAACGATGACACCGTCGAAGCTGGCTCGTTGCCAGTAGCTTCCGCCCAGGTGCAGCCACATTCCGAATTCATCGAAGGTGAGCGCCAGGCCAAAGCCGTAGGCCACCGCGCACCAGTTCCGCCCGCTCTCGGTGAGGCCCTTCTCGAAGAGCAGGATTGCACCCACCGCGGAAAGCAGAAATATCCCGTAGTTGAGGTGATGAACGTGGGTCCCCCCCAGATGGAGAAAGAGATCGGGCATCGACCGGCTCATGATCAAGATCACCAGCAGCCTCGATGCGATGAACGTCAGAAGGAACGTGGTGAACGTGATTCTTGCGAGGCGGCGAATGGGCGACGCCGGTGGGGTGGGTGTCGATGAGGTGGTCAAATTCGGCGTTTTTGGATTGATACGTTATATCTGACGCAGAGAAGAAGAGTGTGAGAGCGCTCGAACCGGGGGACTCCGGGGAGCGCATGCGTCTCGCGTGCTGGCGCCGGCGTCCCGCGGGCGCGAACTTTCGGCCATCGAATTGCCTTCCATCTCCCAGACTCTGAGGGCGGTGAGAGGGCTGTGAGCGCACCCACGCCAGAAGTTCGTCGAGGCGGGACGCCGCGACCAACACCCGGGACGGGTGCGTTCCCCGGATGGCGCGGCCGTCGCAGCGCATTCCACGCCTCTCGATAAAGTTCGCGAGCCGAAAGCGAATCGGGGCCGCCGGCGGCATCGCTTTTGAGCTTGTCGAAGGTCGCGAGCCAAAGCCGAAGGCGGAAATGTTGCATATCCTCCGGGGCAATCGAGCCGTTGAGCGCTCGGAATTCCGGAGTCATCATCAGCGCTATTCTGACCTGGTCGATATTGGAGCGGGTTTCTTGTAGCCAACGCGTGAAGTGTTCGAGTTCGGCACTTTTCGGATCCCTGCCCAGCATCTCAACAAAGGCGGTTTCCACCGCGGCCCGGGCTTCCGCATCGGAGTACTCATAGGTGCGGTATCCCATCGCGTTGAGTGGCCCATGGTTGCAGCGCAGCAGATGAATGAGCGGTTTTTCAGCCTTCTTGAATTCCGGCTGGAGGAGGCTCTTTCCAACGCCCTTACCGGCATAAAGAAACGGCTGGGAGGCATCGGGACGAGCGGTGGGACTCAGTCCGTCGCCCGTCCCCGAGCAAAGGGCAGTCGATCGATTGCCGGCGATGGTGAATTCATCGATCCCATTGGCTGCGAACCCGTACCCTGCCGCGCGCCCCAGCAGCAGATTGCCGGTGACTTCGCCGCCAACCAACACATGGCTCCCGTTTGCCGGTCCCCAGATCCATCCGCCCATGGGCACCGCGATATGAATCCGCGCTCCCGCCGAGTCGATGAGATTATTGCGAACCACCGTGCCGCGGTAGGACGTGCGGTCCTTGTCACCATCAATGGCGAAAGCCGATATCGAATCGACCAGATTGATGGCGCCCAACGATTCGCGCGAAACCGCAGCCAGCACGTTGTCCTCGACGATCGTTCCCGGCGCCGCAAAGAGCACGATAGCGCCATCGGTGGCGTCCATGATGAGATTGTCGCGGATGATCGTTTTCTCCGCCGCGCAACTGATTGCATCGTTCCAGGAGAGCTTTCTTTCCCGCCCCTCCCGACCGTTTCCGCGCGCATCGACGCCCGAACCCAAAAAGAGATTCGATTCGACCGTTGTTTCCTTCGCGCCCTCGAAAATATGGAGCAACGACCAACTCCGTCCGCTCATGAGCACACAATGGCTGATTCGCTGGCCTGAAGCCTTGAATCCTCCGATGTACACAAGAGCCGGGGCCTTCTCCTCGCACACACCCATCCGGTACCGATTCCCGTCGAGAATCACCCGTTCGATCTTTACCCCCGGAATCCCAAAGGCGTTGATCAGGTTTCCGCAAGCAGGATCGCTAATCCGCAACACTGCATAATCGCGAAGATTTGCCGCGTTGCGGCTGGAGAGCTTCTGGCCGGCTTTTTTGAAAAAGAGCGGCTTCCTGAGCTCATAGATCTTGCCGGGTTCGAGGACCACATCGTCTCCGCGATCCAAGCATTCCTGCAGCCTCTCGCCTGAAATTGTCGAACCTTCCCAGGATGGCGGCGGGGAAAGAGGCGTTTTCGTCGACGCAACCGCCTGCCCGTGAGCCCTGCTTCCCAACAGACTCGCAGCCATCGGCAATACCCATGACAAAAGAGTCAGGCGAAAAAATCTTGTCATGGTCGACGCTCGCATTTTTTTAAGCAGGGATCGCTGAATGAAGAGTCTGACAGTATTTTTTTGAAACGCTTCCAAAGGCGGGCCTGGTCGATTTCATTCTGGCGTTTGCCCCACGTGAAAAGAGCGTATCTTCAAACGCCGCTTCGGTAAGATCGAGCTTCACTTTTCGGGGCGGGTCAATTCGTTAAAAACTACTTTGGTCGTACCTCGAGGAGGAGTTGTTGTAAAGACCGGACTCTACCTTCCTCTTCACTACATTCGCCAATTCGGGAGCCAACGAAATATTCATGACCCAATGATGGCACGAAAAGCAAAACCGTCAAACATAAGCAATCTTTGTTGCGGAAAGGGGGCCGCAATACGGAAGCGACCAAAAGAACCAGCCAGAGTATAAAGGTTATTTCCAGACGACCCCTAAGCCCATGTGATCATCGGTAAAGATGACTTTTTTCTTGCAAAAAACACTACAAGAATCACAAAATGTGAGCCCTATGAAAAATTTGGCGCTTTTTGGCAGGGTTTGGACCGTTTTGGCTGCTTTTTATTTGGCGCATGCGGGGATCGCGGCGGCATCCACCCCCGCGACCTCATCGACGTACGCATTGACGAAAGGCAGTTACCCGGTCACGGCGAACCTGGCCGCGTGCGCACAGGCGGAATACGGTGTAGGAACGGCCGTCGCGGATTGGAAAAACATCAAGGCGCGCTACGGGGGGGCGGATGCGGCGGCGAAAGCGTTTTGCAATGAAGCGGGCTTCAGCGCTGTGGGGAGTTCTGCGTGGGTTCTGTTCAACGGGCGGGGAGTCAACGGCGGCGTGCATCGTTATTGCGTGGAACGGCATGACGGACAAGTTCCCTCCGGGTTTGTGCTCAATGGCGTCATGGGGACGCATGTGCTGGACTTGGGAACCGCGTTCAAGGGCAAAAAGCGGATTCTCGTGGCATTGGCGCCGGGAACGCCGGTAATCAAGACAAGCGCCTCCCCGGCAAGCAGGGGAACGACCAGCGGCAGTGGGCCATGTATGGCGGGAAAGTTCGTGACGGTGGTGGCGGCAGCCGCGACGGGCTGCCAATTTGTGGGTTGGACGGAGGGCGGCACGGTGGTCAGCCCGGCGCTCAGGTACACCTTCACGGCGGTCGCCAACCGAACGTTGGTAGCCAACTTCGTGAAATTATTAACCGGCTTTGCGCCAATCCCGGCAGGGAAGTTTCAGATGGGGGACGCGCTGCGAGAAGGCGCGCCAAACGAACTTCCCGTGCATACGGTGTATGTCAGCGCTTTTTCCATGGAACGGACGCTCGTAACAAAATCGCAGTGGGACACAGTTTACGGTTGGGCCGTGGGGAACGGTTATTCGTTCGACCGCGCGGCTGCTGGAAAAGCTTTGAATCATCCTGTGCAGAACGTCGATTGGTATGACGCGGTAAAGTGGTGTAACGCGCGGAGTGAGAAGGACGGCTTGACGCCATGTTATACGGTGGGCGGAAGCGTTTTCCGGAGAGGCGATAGCAACTCGGTGGTGTGCAATCTGAACGCGAGCGGGTATCGGCTGCCGACGGAGGCGGAGTGGGAGAAAGCGGCACGAGGAAGGTTGGTTCGGAAGCGGTTCCCGTGGTTGGCGGGCACGATCGGCGAGGCTCAGGCAAACTATTTTGGAGACCCAACCAACTATTATTTCCATCGCGACTGGGGGCACATTGCCGATTACACGTACGACCATGGTCCTGTTGGATACAATCGCGCTTACCAGCAGGGCGGTGAGCCCTATACAAACCCGGTGGGGGCGTTTGCGGCAAACGGGTATGGGTTGTATGACATGGCAGGAAACGTGTGGGAGTGGTGTTGGGACTGGAACTCTTCCACCTATTACGCAACTTCGCCGCGGAACGATCCCGCGGGGCCGGCGTCGGGCTCCTACCGCGCGACGCGCGGCGGGAGTTGGGACAGCTACGCCATCTTTCTGCGCGCGGCGTTTCGGTATTACCGCCACCCAACGGATGCTTTCAACTACGGCGGATTCCGTTGCGTCCTCCGTGGAAATCCGGTGGACACAATCAGTCCTTCGCTGAACATTACATCGCCCGCGGACGGAGCGACCGTGAGCGGCGCAAGCGTGACGGTAACCGGCCAGGCCAGCGACAGCGGATTGGGCAACAGAGGGATCGCATCGGTTACAGTGAATGGAGTGGAGGCGGGCGGGGACAGGGCCAGCGGCTCAGATACCGCGAACTGGAGTGCGAACGTGCCGCTTGTGCTGGGAGCGAACTCTATTACGGTCATCGCGACGGACGGAGCCGGCAATACGACGCAGCAGTCGATCTCGGTCAATTACAGTGCAACGCCGCCGGTAGACGTGACGGGGCCGGCGTTGAACGTCGCATCGCCGGGGGACGGTGCGACGGTGTATGGCACGAGCGTAACGGTGAGCGGTAACGCGAGCGACAACGGCTTCGGCGACAGCGGGATAGCCTCGGTTACAGTGAATGGAGTGGAGGCGGGCGGGGATAAGGCCAGCGGCTCAGATACCGCGAACTGGAGCGCGAACGTGCCGCTTGTGCTGGGAGCAAACTCCGTTACGGTCATCGCGACGGACGGAGCCGGCAATACGACGCAGCAGTCGATCTCGGTCAATTACAGTGCAACGCCGCCGGTGATGACTGGGAACTTTGTGCCGATCGCGTCGGGGACTTTTTCGATGGGGGATGCGATTGGAGATGGTAACCCCGACGAATTGCCGGTGCATACAGTGACGGTGAGCGCGTTTTACATGGAGACGACGTTGGTGACGGAGTCGCAGTGGAGCGGGGTGCAGGCGTGGGGAGCGGCGCATGGGTATTCGGATTTGGCATTGGGGTCCGGAGCGGACGGACAAGGACACAGCAAGGCGGCTGCGTATCCGGTAGTGGACGTGGACTGGTATGACGTGGTGAAGTGGTGCAATGCGCGGAGCGAGCAGGATGGGTTGACGCCGTGTTACACATTGAGCGGAACGGTGTATCGGACTGGGACCAGCGACTCAGTTGCGTGCGACTGGAGTGCAAACGGGTATCGGCTGCCGACGGAGGCGGAGTGGGAGAAGGCAGGGCGGGGCGGGTTGGTGGGGCAAAGGTTTCCGTGGGGAAACACAATCGACCGGAGCTGGGCGAACTACATCGTTGCTTCGTCGGATGGAACGACCAATCTCTATCCATACGATTGGGGAACGCCGATTGGATTTGATCCTACATGGGAGGTGGGGAATTGGCCATACCCGAGTCCTGTGGGATCGTATCCTGCGAACGGGTATGGGTTGTATGACATGGCAGGGAACGTGTTTGAGTGGTGTTGGGATTGGTATGGGAGCTATGGGAGTGGAGCGTTGAGCGATCCGACAGGACTAGCATCGGGCTCCGACCGCGTCCTGCGGGGCGGCAGCTGGTACGACTCCGCGTTCGACTGTCGCGTGTCGTCCCGGTACATCAGCTACCCGGCCAACAGGTTCATCAACAACGGGTTCCGCTGCGTCCGCAGGTAGGAGTCGTCAGTCTCTGAGCACAAGAAACAGAAGATGAAACCAGAACCAGAACCGGAGCGAAGCGCAAGGCACCGGGGGGGGTGAGGGACGAACCCTCCGGGGGCTTGCGCGGAGCGGAGGAATGGTGGGCGGCGCCTTCGGAAAACCAAAGATGGAACCCCAGAGAGATTCTGCTGAAAGGGCTAATGGCGCAATACAACAAGCTCCACGCCGCCCTTTCAATTACCCACAAAACGGAAGCCGAGCATGGAAACCGGAGCGGCTCATATTATTTGTCATCCTGAGCTTGCGAAGGATCTCACGGCAGGCCAGCCGGCGTTATGTCACCATTCACCG
>Ga0316219_1002614_pt1 | contig 16095 bp, 14 predicted proteins | sample TBH18003PmetaG_FD_203635 | JGI IMG/M metagenome (GOLD analysis project Ga0316219, IMG submission 203635) | Freshwater microbial communities from Trout Bog Lake, Wisconsin, USA - TBH18003P | ecosystem: Environmental > Aquatic > Freshwater > Lake > Hypolimnion/Profundal zone | place: USA... | reverse complement strand
GTTTGCATTTAAAAAGCAACTATTCTAGACACAACATGGATACCCAAAAACAAGTTGGCCATGACTGATTTTGGGTTGGATCCAAACAAGTACAATGACACCGAATATATTTGCGACTATTTTGAAAAGTGCATTACGAATGATGAAGTGTATGAATGCTTCATGAGGAAATTACGGGGGTACAAGCAATACTCGAAATTCCAAGAGTGCCCCACGACACTAAAGTATTTTTTCGATGCCTTGGCGGCGTTTTCAAAAAGTCCCAAGTTTAACAAAATGCGATTGCAATTGACCAATAGTTTTTTCTGGGCTTTCGAGTCATTGGGATACATGAAACCATGTGGACTGCCCTCACGGGACTTTTTGAAGAATTTCGATGCCTTGCATTATTGAGATTTCTTGATTTTGTTTTTGCAATTGGCAATTGTCGCCGTATTTAAAGCTAGATAGATATTTTGTGTTACAACATGCCGGCCAAGATCTTTATCGCTACACCCGCTTATGGCAACATGGTATCGGCTTCGTATATGCGGTCAGTTCTCGGTGCTATTCCAGTCTTGGCGGCCGAGGGCATCGAATTCATGTTTTACACGCTCGGAAACGAAAGTCTAGTCACGCGTGCCAGAAACATGTGTGTGGCTAACTTTCTCAACACAGACTGCACGCATCTGCTCTTTATCGATTCGGACATTGAGTTCGAACCCGACGTGATTCGCCGCCTTGTGGCTTCTCAAAAGGACCTTGCGTGTGCGTGCTATCCTTTGAAAGGCATCAGGTGGGACAAGATTCGCTCGCTTGGCCAAGGCCTTACACAAATGTCAGACAAGGAGATCGAGGCAGCTTCTCTCGCTTATAACGTTCAAGTGACTGACAAGGGTACGTATAATCGTCCCGTGGTGAACGGGTTCATCGAGGTCGACTATGCGGCAACGGGATTTATGCTCATCAAGCGAACTGTGTTGACCAAGATGCGCCGTGGGTTTCCCGAACTCAAGTACAATTGCCCGGATGTGGACGCTACTATCCAACAACACCTGTGGGCTTTTTTTGACACACTGATTGATGAAAATAAAATGTACCTGAGCGAGGACTGGACGTTTTGCAAACGCTGGCGATCACTCGGGGGTGAAATATGGCTCGACCTAGTATCCCACTTGACCCATCATGGATCGCACGGATATAGCGGATGCGTGGGGAGCTCGATGAATTTTGGACCTGTGCCGCCGCCCAAGTAACAATTCAGGTATGATTTTTTTGGTCCATTTCATAAACACGCTTTAATTTATTTATAAACTGTACTGTCCATTGTTTTTTTTATAATTGCACTTGCACATGCTTGCCACTTTTCTAGATAGACCAGTTCCCGTTTTGTTGCGATTTCCCTGTTGTGGTGTGCAAAGCATGCTTTAAAACACCTGCCTGGATCAATATACAAAACGGATATACTGTCCTCATTATCCGATGCAAGGAGAACAATGTGATCACTCGATATTTTGTTGGATTCATCATAAAACATCGTGAAATCATAATATGGATACAATTTGTCCAACAATGTCTCAAATACAAAGTCGTAGAATTGTTCAGCCATAAAATGAACACTCTTGTAGTTTTGCCGATATCCCCCACGCATTATAAGCGGTACATGATCTGACTTTTGTATTTGTATACATAGATCCTTGACAATCGCTCTTTTGTGTATTGACTGGAATTCATTTTCAATTGTCTTTTGTCGAATAATAGTTCCATTATTATTTTCACAATGGATCTTGTTGAAGTCTTTCAAAGAACTAGGCAATGTAAAATTGCATTCTTCTGTGTACCTTGGAAATGTAAATTCGTCAATAAAGTAATTGTAATATGTAAAGTGAGCTTTTACTACCGTACTAGGCGGACTTCGAATGCCAGCAAGGGTAAACGTCATGTGATCGCCATGATTTACATCATATCTTTTGCCTTCCTTGATATTCTTTTTCAAAATACTGTCTTGAAATTTGATGTCACTCAAAATAATAGGATCACGTCTTGTAGTGCTAAACACGCCCAGCAAGTATGTCAGTTTTGATTCTTTGAAAACATAAACACCGCCTTGCTTTTCACTATTTATAATGTAATAGACGCGACCATTTAGTTTATACAAATGAAATTCGGTTTCAACTTGAACTTCTTTTTTGTTCGAATATATAAATTTAATTCTGGTCCTTGGAAGACTAGCGACAAAAGTGGACAGATTTCTTTTATGAGATGGATAATCCATTAAAAAATGTTATGGTTTTCTTTTGTAATAAGAAATGTATAAATGAATATACAAATCAGATTTTTAATTGAATAATCAATGTATCCAAAGATCACCTTGGAAACGCCGACACAAGGGTGTGCTGGTCTAGTAGTAGGACAGGTGCACCATGTTCGAGATCACCCCGGGGACCTTGCCTCCGTGCAGGTCGGCAATGTTGATCGCCTCCTCGTTCAGGAACCTGTAGAACTGGCCGTACTTGAGCGTCATGGCATAGCTATGAGCAGGATGTGGGTCATAGAGCATCTGGCGCAGCAGGTCGGTCACAATGACCAGCGAAGTCTCCATGAGCTCGCGGTAGGCCCGCACCTTCATGCGCTTCTTCTCGCGGTTCATGAGCTTCAGGGCCCACGTCTGCTCGTCAAACTTGTTGAGCATGTAGCAAACCCGCAGGTCAAAGTTGTCGTGCACTTTGTTGTCAGCAAACTCGGGCAAGACGACCTCACGGATGTGGATCAGCTCGCGGTGCATGGCCACGTGGTAGCGGGCGAGCTCGAGGTGCTGGACCAAGCGTGTGAATGCATAGGGGTCCGGGATCTCTCCGCAGGCCAGGTTCTCGCGCTGGGCAGTGTTCATCTCGGCGCCATTCGCGTTTTGGGCAAGCCACTCGTAGTAGTGGGGGTTGTGAAACAAAGTCGTCTCGATCTCGCCTGTGGTCCAGCTGAACGAGGTGTTGCAGCTTGTGCAGAACATCTGGTCGCAGCCCGACACCTTGAAGATGGCGGTGTAGCACTTGGGACACGGCCTTGTCTCGGACACAATGGCCATGACACTCTTGACCATGTCCTTGTCACATCGGCCCTCGTGCAAGATGCACCGGCACTTGTCACAGTACATCGTCGAGCAGATGCCGCAGCTGTAGTCCTCGCCCACAAAGCCGCGGCACTCGTCCTGCGAGCACTTGAACTTGGGTAGAGACACCTTGACAGTCTTTTCGCTAGTCCCAGACAGTCGAATTGGGACAAACGTGATGGTCTCTAACTTGAGTTCCCGCATCCTCTCTTGGAGGACAGCACGGGCCATGTTCTTGCCACGCAGCTCCCCCTCGATCTCTGTCTTGGACATGCCCAATTTGAGCAGTTGAGCACGGAGCTTGGCATTGCTAGGCAGCTCTTTCACCTGGCCCTTGATGGCATTGATCTTGATGATCGCGGCCACCTCGGGCTGGGTCTCTGGCAACAGGTTCTTCTCCTGCTCCATGACAAGCTTGCCAATGTGGGGGAAGAACTGCTTGTTGATGAACTGACGGTCAAAGTTGGCCAAGATGTAGTCTCGGGTCCACGGCTTCCTGCAGTGCATGCAGGACGGCTCGGCGAGCTTGTCCAAGATGAACGTCTCGGCGCACGTGTAGCAGCATGCCTCGTGGCAGTGGTAGCACTCGATAAACTCGTTGCACTTGTCGTCGCAACAAATGAGGCAGGTGCTTTTGATCTCGTTGTTGGCCATTGTGTAGCTGCAAACCTAACAATTTACTTATTTCACTTTTTAAGAAGAAATGGATAATTCAATATTGGATATTTAGTCTAGTCCATGACACTCATGAACGGCATCTGCAGCGAGGCGAAGAGCTTGGGGTGCTTGTCGGCCAACTTGAGCAACTGTGTCTTTAGGTTGGTGAGCGAGCAGCTAAAGTAGTGGTCGAAAAAGTGCACGTGCAGCCACTTGCGCTTCCGAATGAACAAAAAGTTGGTGTGCTCGGCGTCCAACACAGTCACGGTAGTGTTGTCACCCTTGAAGTAGCCGTACTGCACCAGGTCGCCGATGACATAGATGTAGGACGGCACGGGTACAGGCTCGCATATGATGCTCTTGGACACACAGGCCATGCGGGCGGCCATCCAGGGGCTTTTTTCGCGGCTTTCGCTTGCGACCACTTTGAGTGCGAGCCACACGTTGGGCTCGACATCGCTGTTGACGTTGTACACGGTCCTCGAGCGCAGCTCTTTGAACACCACATCGACTTCGAGCTTGTCCTCGGACTTGCTTGACGCCATTTTACTTTCTTGTATGAGTCTTTTTATAAAATTTATTTATTCCTTTTTTGAGATGTCAGTGCGGATCAAGAGTTCCATTTATTCATGTGGTCGGGTTGCATGCAATATTTATTTTTCGCAGTGTATACAAAGTGTTTGAATTTTTCTGCATTCCACGAACTGTTCCCAATAGCTCCGTGTTTATACATGACTGTCCTGTCACCAGTGTTGAATTCTAGACAAATAAGACATACGTTATCCCGAGTATACCCTTTCAACGGATCGAGTCGTTCCAATGACATCTGCCAATCTTGCTTTGCTTCGAATGTCAACGGAATACCACTATATGCACATACTCCACGTTGCTGCCTAAATAATTCTACAAGAAACTCAAAATCAATATCCATAGTATTGTCTCGCTTGACACGAAACCTCTCAATAGTATCACGCCGTTTTGAGTGAGCTCTTGCTGCACATATCAATTGTTTGATTGCACCACGAGGTGTATCTCGACGTATCTTTGCATTCATTCCCAAACAAGCTTTGCAGCCACCATCAGTAGCATTGAACATGTCACGAGATTTCGTTTGACGGCACAAATTGCATTTGTAATAGTGGATATCGTCAACAACGGTATGTAAGATTTTTTCTTGTATTTTTTGCGTAGTTTTCACAAGATCGAAATTGACATCTACATATATCACATCTTGCTCCAATATTGCAAGCATATTTATCACCTTGTCCTGAGTCCATTGTTTGGCATTACCGTTCAACTCGGAACAACACAATGCAATGTTGTTTTTGATGTAACCCAAACTGGGATTTTTCCGCTCTAACGATACTTTCCAATCACTTTGAGAGGTGACCATTTGTATACCTGAATAAAAGCATTTCTCATCTTGATCTTTCCACAACTTTTCAACATAGTCGGGTGATATGTCATAAATGCCAGCTTCATCTCGCCCAGAATTCAACCTTGTTTTGGACCGAAATTTTTGCAGAGCCACACAGTCTCTGAATGCATCCTTTCAGTGTCGAAGCATACTCTATGGAAAATTGATTGCTACATTTCTTGCACCTTGCTGAGAGACCATCTTGTTTAATACATGTTTTCTTATGAAATTCATCCAACATCTTTTCAAAACCACAAGTATGACACACCTTAGAATTCATATTGAAATACGACAATAATACATATGCGCATTTCCATATATAGTTTTGTCCTACCGATGGTTTGGCAAGTGCGGAAAAACCATACAATTTATTGACGACTATTCATGTATATAGGTCACAATGGAATGTTGTGATCTTTTCGCTGGGCTTGCCGGTATATCCCTCGCTCTTCAAGGCATTACCAAGACTGTTCTTTATTGCGATCATGATAAATATTGTCAGCAAGTATTAGCCACTCGTATGCGAGAGGGGCGTATTGACCGTGCTCCCATCCATGGCGACATAAAAACGCTCCATCTAGGAGCCCTTAAGCCAACCATGATAACATCGGGCTTTCCGTGTCAAGACCTGTCCACGGCCGGGAATCAAAAAGGTATTGTTCATGGCGAGCAGTCTAGTCTTTTTTATCAAGTTATACGATTGATCGATGAAAACCCGTCGATTAAATACGTCTTTTTGGAAAATGTTTCAAATATTGTAAAGTTAGGCATGCGCGAAGTGGTGGAAGAGCTCCTAAAGCGCGACTTTAATATGCAGTGGACCCTAAAATCTGCGTCGAGCATGGGAGCTCCCCACCAACGCAATCGGTGGTTCTGTCTGGCTACCAAAAATGGTGTTGTTGTTCCTCCCCTTGACATCGAAACAGAAGCTGAAAAAAGTGCCAAAGTAAATGAAGGGGAAAGTGAAGTAAAAGGTGCACCGAGTTCCAAAATCTGGAACACCGAATATCCCTCGCGTGTATCGTTCAAGCCGCCCATTGAAGATGCTAGCTATGACCCCAACTGGATATCACGTTGCCATACGCTGGGTAATACTGTGGTGCCGTGTGTGGTTCGCGAGGCGTTTTTAGAACTCTGGAAGCGCGCAGGGGACATTGAGCGCATCGTCGAGTGCCTTGGTTCATATACCATGGATGCGGGGCTCTTGGACTATCCCTATCCCGAAGCTGGAATGATTTACAAGGGGCGCTTTCTGGGTCTGCCAAAGGCATCGCTACAACGCCCTTCATCCGCAGTGAGTCCCGAAATCGTGGTGGGCGATCACAAGTTTGCCGCATATCCCACTCCAAGGCGTGGCATCACCCATGCGTCCACTGTGACAGAACGTAGTTTGCACGACCTGCCCACAGTGCTCATGAACTCGAAAGTGGCACTGGCCGAAATACAAGCCAAGCTTGGTCATATTCCTGAAAAGATTATGCATCACGGGGTGCCTAATGTGAACTATATCGAGTGGATGATGGGATATGAGGCGGATTGGACACGCATCGAGGCCACTGTACCTGCTCCTACCAAGGCAGGAAGTAGCAAGCGAGTGTGTGTTGAAGCTTCTGAAAATAGTGATAGCGAGAGTACTGAACCAAAAGTAGTTGTAAAAAAGACAAAACACAACGGTATGCACGTATTCATGCGAGAGAACCCTGGCAAAGACGTTCGCACTATCGCAGCCCTTTGGCGGGAGCTTACACAAGAGAATAGGGCTGCATATACGGCCCGTGCTCACAATTTTTTGACAACACAATAGTTAAATGTCAGATAAAACGAGTGAGCCTGTTCCCATAGATAGCCTTGCACCAGATACTGCCCCGCCCGGAACAGAGTGCATAGCTATAACGGGTGGACACTGTGATTTCAAAAAGCTATATGTCAATGCCATGTATAACAAGTATAGTCTAGTGCCCAATTTTAATGACTATTACAATTCTGGCAAAAAGCTGTATCAGAGTTTACAAACTCACTATTGTTTAAAAGTGCTTTCGGGAGTCGGAGCGCTCATATGCCTGTGGATATTTATATTCCTACCCTTTTCTACAATTATAAAATGCTTCAGCGACTTTTATTATTTTGGACGCTTTTTAATTCTGCTTTTTATTTTAATAGTTATATTTGTATTGGCGTCAAAACTGGGAGTCATCTAATTCAAAGTCATAGCATCAAACCCAACACATGATAGGGTGTAAGCGGTGTCGAGGTCAAGTTCATAGTATTTGTAGCGAGATCGGTCGACAGTGACCCCGCAAAAGGCACCAACTGCACTTTACAACCATGTAAATACGTGTGAAGGGGAATGTTGTCCACGGCATCAGGTGGATTCACCGTGTACAAGACGATCACAAGATTGTTGCTATATTGTGGATACACTGCGTTGAACGTTTGCATGACATACGAGTCGTGAGCTATCAAGTAGTATTGCGAGTTCCAGACGATATACAAGATCTTGTTCTTACCAATGTCATTAATGAGATTACGGGCTCCTGTGTTGTCTTGTATAACAACAAAGCACCCCTTGTTGCACGAAACGTCAAGGACATGCATGGCATTGTCCGAGCACACATTGGGAAGAGTGAATGATCGTGGTAGAAACGTATCCGAGAGGTCGCTATAATCTTTGCTTGTTTCGTCATTGAGTTGTGCGGTGAGTCCATTATTGACAATGATGCTATAGAGTTGCAAACTACTCTGGGTAGTGGATTGTGTTGCTTGTGTGGAAACCAATTGTGTCATCTGGGCCGTGAGATTAGACGTTTGATAGGCACCGAGTTTGCCCCTGAGCCAAACAATCTGCAAAATGACAGCGATAATAATAACCACAGCTGCCACTGCAAGTCCTATAAAGAGCTTGTCCATGTCCTTTTACGATTTCATAATATTTAAAGATGCGAGTACAACTTGACATAAAAGAGTACAATGTCGTTTATATTTACAGTTTTGATTTCAGCCTCGGTGACGATTTGTTTTGTATTTTTGATTGAAGCATTTTGATTTATAAGGTCGGTTGTTTATTGTTTTATTGTTTATTTTTCTGTGTGAACAAGGTAATGTCAGACGCATATATCATTAAAAGCCACTCTCGAGTGTTGGGAACTCCTAAAAGAATCTACGCTTTCAAGAACATGTTGGACGCGCAACTTGTCAGGGAAATCTATATTCACCCAAAACAATTCATCTATAAAATCTCGCCGACTTTGCACGGCATCCGGAAAATATGTGTGGATGATACGATCGCCAATGACATTGCTCAACATGCACTCAAGATGAGCTTGGAGGGTGTGCACAGCGAAGAGATGTATTATGGAGCACAGCTCAACGGGCTCGATCTGGAAATGATCGACTACGTGGTCAATAAGGAAAACGAGTTGTTCCTGATTGGAAAGCAGCTCAAAGTGAACCACAAGATCAAGATGGACGATTTCCGCCTTCATTTCAACTCGATCTACAACAAGGTTTTCGACGCCGACACGACCGAATAATTTTATAAAATTTGTTAAAATAAGTTGATAGTCATCATGTACGGTTGGTTTGAACCTGGCGGCGGTGTAAACAAGTATTTTAACAATACGAAAATGGTGGATGTGTTGTTGCGAACGTCATCTTTGTCAAACAATATTGTCATAGGAAACAGTGCGAATGGTGGCTCCATGTCTAATGGCTCTGTCAGTAATGCTGCCATTTACGTGTACCACAACTCGGTCGGGGTTCAAAAGATCCCCAGTCCCTTTTACGCACTCGACGTGGATGCACCCACCCACTTGGCCTATGTCGACCTGGGCACCATGAAATTGAATGGGTCAATAGGAGGGTCGGGCAAGAGTGTCGCGGGCACAAGTAATCTGTTGATCACCTCCGACGGCCTTGTCGAGAACAACCTGATTATCACGAGCGCTATCAAGCAGCCGATAACCATGTTGCCGAGCATACAGGTGGCGAGCGCTATCTTGTCCGTCGACGGGCAGGGATACGTGGTATCATTTGATTTCATGACACGCTTGTCCGAGATCACAACAAGTACGTCACTGCGAATAGATGGGAGGTTGTACAACGTGGTGAGTGTGGTCAATGCCAACACATTTCAGCTCGACCCCTACTTTGGCATCGTGGCCGGCGAGGGATGTCCATTTGTCCCCGACCAAGTCGTTGACATTTACTTATTTTTGGATTTCAATTTTGGCAACAGGGATGAACAAGTTGTCGCATGGTTCAACACGATGCCCGGATCCGGCCAACCGACCCCTGCCTCCATGAACCTCCTCATCGATCTCTTTGACGCGTCCCAGATGAACAACTTGGCCGCGGGCTGCTACTATGCGCTCTCGATCAACCAGACCATATCCAACTTTCTCCGTCTAGAATCCGTGTTTGTGATGAGCAAGACACAAGCGCAGATCCTCTTGAAGACGGTCGACGGCTCCCCCTTTCCCATTCCCAACGCGACATGGATCATGCAGCTCATCCTCTTGGACGTGGTCTTCCCCCCGCCCATGGAGGACTACAATGCTGTGGGAGGAGTCATGGCCACCGATGAGCAACCGCTTTCTCGCCTCTTGATTAAGAATAGCAAACTGTCTGAATATGTGAATGAATGGCATAAATCTATCAACACAGCGTGCAGCCTCACGTTTAATAACGCCGTGTCCTACAACGTGACCGACATGTACAAGGACCCCGCAGGAACTGGCTTTGTGGTGGCGAACCTGTCAGCGCTCAACACCAGCTATGCCTTTTCCACCATGGGCACACTGACCTATCAACTCATCGGAAACCCCGTGTTCTTGATGAGCGCTGTGCATGATGTTAGTATTGGCCAATGGACCTACGAGTTCCGCGACCCCATGGGGATAAGCTCACAACTCCCGATTTTCGTGGGTGGCTTCTTGTATGTGGCGGGGACAGGCATCGTGAGCCTAAAGAGCGTATATGCTACTGGAAACTCTTCCACCATGAACCTCGATGTAGATTTGAGCGCGTCCGTTGGGAGCTACGTCTATGTGGCGCCATTCAAAAAAAGCCTCATCACGACCCTAGGAAAGGCGAATTGTTACATTCCTGAATCCTTGGCCATTGGAACGAAACTGCCTTTGGAGCGGCTCACTGTCAATGGCAACATTTCGGTCAATCATGCAATCCTGTTCAAGAGTTTGGACAGCACTGTCCCCTTTTTCCAATCATATCTTTCAAATTCTTTCAACATGAACGACTCGGTGGTCATAGATCCCAACATGGTCACGGTCCATAAGAGAATGACGGTCAACGGGACTGTCACTGCCGAGGGATACTTTTCGCTGTCGGATCGCAAGATTAAAAAGCAGATCCAGATGGCAGATGCTACGAGGGACCTCGAAATGCTCAAGCGGATCAAGATCCATAACTATTGCTGGAAGGACGGCGGGGCGAAACAAAAGGGGGTAATTGCCCAAGAGGTTGCCGAACTCATGCCCGAGATTGTGCACGAGACCCGCGGATTTGTCCCGAGCATCTGCAAACAGGGTCGGGTCACATCACGCGGAAAGATTGCACTATATGGGCTGGATCCCGGTGTTGTTGGGGACTTGTACAATGAGAAATATTTGAGGATTTTTATTGGGGGCAAACGTAAAGATGTGGCGCTCTTGAAAATCACGGAAAAAAAGAATGCAGTCTTTATCAAAGTAGGTGTGCCGCTCACCATGGGCAACACGATCTTCGTCTATGGGCCATTGACGTCGTGCAAGACGGTTGACAAGGATTACCTTTTCATGATGTTGTTTAATGCGGTCAAGGCTTTAGCCGCATAGGGATATTTTTTGCTAATTTTATTGTTCCATTATTCTCGTGTATAAATGTAATAGACTCATGGCCCCATACAGCGCCTTCATATTGGCCTCTTCTAATCACGACACATTTAGTGATGCAAGCGAAGCGGATCTGTTGTTGTATTCATCGTCATCCCGCATCCTATTTGGCCAACAAACGCAGCCTCCCCAGGCGAGCAAAATGTCGATCGATGGAAACACGATCAATGTTAATACGACGTACTTTAATGTTGCCAACAATGCCAGCATCTCTAATTTGAGCGCCAACAATGTGAGCACGGTTTCCGCTACTGTGCAAACCCTGAGTGTTCCGGGCACTGTCACTGCTGCAAACGTCTTGTCTTCAAATGCCACCGTTCAGGGAAATCTCATTTTGAATGGCTCCAATGTCGCCGACGTTTTCACTGCTCAAAGGGCGAGTTTTACAACGTGCAACTTGACAGCTTTCAATATGCGTGCGGAAAAGTGTGAGATTTCACATTTGATTTCCAGCAACCTTGTTGTGTTGGGGACGACCCTAGATGCCACGGGCTTAAAAATGGGGAGCAACACCCTTGACTCGACAGGTCTGACAACGACGTCTGTCAAGATGGGAGCAAACACAGTGCTAGATTCCACCGGATTGACTACGGCATCTGTGAAAGCAGGTACCAACACATTTGATGCTACAGGTATTACGGTCATGTCTGTAAAAACAGGTTCAAATATATTTGATGTTACAGGTCTAACTACTACATGGGTCAAGACCGGCACAACTATTCTAGATTCAAATGGTCTGATTGCGACATCTGTCAAGACAGGATCCAACACGTTTGATGCCACGGGTCTGACCACACTTGCAGTCAAAACAGGGACCAACGTATTTGATGCAACAGGCCTGACGGTGCTTTCTGTCAAGACGGGATCCAGCACGTTTGATGCTACGGGTCTTACTGCGGCGTCTGTCAAGACCGGTACAACTACCATTGACTCCAATGGATTGACAACCTTGTCAGTCAAGACGGGGTCCAACACGTTCGATGCAACAGGTCTTACCACGGCGTCGGTCAAGTCAGGACCTAATACACTTGACATTTCCGGTCTGACAGCCATGTCGGTAAAAACAGGGACCAACACATTTGATGCTTCGGGTTTGACCGCGACATCTGTCAATACGGGAGCCAATGTATTTGACGCTACAGGTCTCGATGCGATTTCTGTAAAGTCAGGGCCCAATACACTTGACATTTCCGGTCTGACAGCCATGTCGGTAAAAACAGGGACCAACACATTTGATGCTTCGGGTTTGACTGCCTTGTCAATCAAGACAGGGACTAATATATTTGATTACACGGGGTTGAACACGGTAGCAGTTACGGCAGGGACCAACACGTTTGATGCTACAGGTATGACTGCAAATGCAGTGAGAGTAGGGACAAATACATTTAATGCTTCTAGTCTAAAAATCGGTATTGTTACTCTTGATTCCAATAGTGTGAAAGTGGGGTCAAATACACTGGATGTGTCAGGTCTAACTGCAACAGGTGTGAAAGTGGGGTCAAATACATTGGACACTTCAGGTCTAACTGCAACTTGTGTGAAAGTGGGGTCAAATACACTGGATGCAACGGGTGTAAAAGTGGGCAACACAACACTGACTGCAAACGGTGTGATAATAGGGACAAACACGTTTGACGCACTAGGGGTTATTGCTAATTCTGTCAAAGTGGGTGCGAATATACTTGATGCATCGGGTCTAACTACCTCTAATATAGTGTCTTCAAATGCCACGTTTTGTATGGGCACGACTAGTGTGAATGTATCCGGTGTCACATCTACCGCTTTTCGCACCTCCAACACTACCATTGACGTCAATGGTATACAAACACTATCGGCTACCATAAATTCGGGTACTTTTGACTCGATTCACGTGCATAGCAATGCGACAGCGATTAGCACAACTGGTATAGTCACAAATGCGTTGAATGCGAGCACCACCACGATCGATAATAGCGGAATTTATACCCCTGTTGTGCATGCTAGCAATCTATATACAAATAGTGTATCAATTAATAGTGGTTCTACACTTTTAAATTCGAATGGAGTCACTGCGCACAATGTCTACACCGATTTGATTTCCGTTGGAGTGTCAGGAAAGAATACAATCGACACAAATGGCGCTACCATCATGTCTACCTCGCTCGACGCCACTGGAGTCCGTACGAGCAATATCATCGTGGGGACGACAACCACATTGGGCTCTAATGGTATATCAACATTGTCATTGGATGTCAGTGGTGCAACAGGCATAACAACCACTGTGCTAACTGTGGGATCGACCAAGGTGACATCGAACACCGTCTCATCACTAGCTTTTAACACGCCTTTTACAAGCATTGACCCCATTGTGGGAACGAGGGGTGTGAATACCACGTCGGTCAATACAAGCAACATCACTATTGGGGGGGCAGGAGGGTCATATTTTGATGGAATAAATACTACAACTTGTAACATTTTCACGAGCAACATTACGATCAAGGGCACTGTGGTAGTGGGCACACAAACAGCGTCCAACATAACAGCATCAAATGTTACCGTGACAGGCCAGCTCTTTCTCAACGGGTGCAATATAACAAGTTATTTCAACAGCAATGCACCGGGTAGCAGTGTGGTCGTTTCAAATGTAGATCTATCCAATATTGTGAGCAACAACATAACGAGTACCACGTTTACAGGGAGCAACTTTTTCGCATCAAATATGAATGTGGGGCGAATTTACTCGTCGGTTGTTACAGGAAGCAATATTTATTCGTCAAATATAACTAGTGTGGTGTATGTGGGTAGCAACGTGATTACATCCAATGTTGCATGTACCACGTTTATAGGAAGCAACTTGTATGCATCAAATATAGTGGCGGCAGTTTTTACAGGTAGCAACATGTACACTTCCAACTTGGTGGCAACATCATTTACAGGGAGCAGTGTGACAGCCTCAAACGTGTACTCTTCTAATGTGACAGCGTTCACCGTATACTCGTCCAACTTGGTATCTTCCAATGCGGTAGTAACGGTATTTACTGGATCCAACGTGACAGGGTCAAATATTACAGCGTTTGTATATCGGGCTAGTAATATTTATTCTTCAAATATTGTTTGTCCTGTGTTGACGGGAAGCAACGTGAGTTCATCCAACCTATGGGCCAACATGTTCACAGGTGGCAACATGAATGCGTCAAACATGTCCTCTTCCAACATGGTAGCGACAAATGTGATAGGTAGCAACTCGACCTTTTCCAATCTAACAGTTACAGGAATGGTTAGTTTGAACGGAGTCGATCTCACAGGCCTCACAGCAGGCGCAATCTCGGTAGCAGTCCCATACATCAGCACTGGTGTTGTGTCTACCACTGGCAACTCGCTCGTATTCGCAACAAATGGCACAAGTAATGCCATGTATGTGACAAGCAATGGTAACGTCGGCATCGGATCCAGCAATCCTGTGGCGGCACTTGATGTCACCGGCTCCATCATTACCTCGGATGGGCTTGTGATTGGCAACGTGGGACTTGTGGCGGCTCCTCCCAATACGACGACGTTTGTGGACAGTCTTGTTATAACCTCTAATATTGGTGTGGGCACTGCGGCGCCCCTTTATCCTCTACAGGTGGCGAGCGTGACTGTGGGTGGCATGTCGGCGGCGTTCAGTGGCAACATCATGGCGGCCAATGTGGCAGTGTCCTCGGACGAGCGCATCAAAAAGGGGTTTTCCAACATGAGCGGGACAGAGGCGTGCGCGGTCATTGCGGGGATCAACGTGTGCTCGTACGCCTATCAGGACGTGACAAGCCATGGGGTAGAGCGCAAGACGGGGTTTGTGGCTCAACAACTGGAGAGTGTATTTCCCGAGTGTGTGAAGAAAGTAACCGAGTTTATTCCCAACATTTTGAATGATGCGCGGATCGTGTGGGATGCTAACACGTGCCTGCCGCTGCTCGCGTTTGACGAGTCGACACCTGTTGACATGATCAGGGCTGGAGATCTATTGAAACTCAAAGGGCCGGGAATTGGACCTAGCACTGTTTTCACAGTCAAGGTTCTGGGCATGTATGGCAAGATGGTCTTGATCGAGCAAGGACTGATACCCAATGCGGCTCAGACTGTATTCGTCATAGGAACGCAAGTGACCGACTTTAGGATTGTCGAGTACAACCCTATTGTTGCCATGTTGGTCAAGGCTGTTCAAAGCCTAATTGCGAAAAGTTGATTCGTGTAGTTTTACTGGAAAGCAAGAGAACTATAAAAAGAAAAAATTAAACATACAGTGAAAAATGTGCAACTATTACTGGTTTACATTTGATAGCGACAACCAGAGCAAGTACGCTCTTGCCATCATCCTGAACCACAACATCAAGTGCCCCAAGTTTCCCATTCGCGATTGCGTCGAGTACAACCTTGTCCGGCGCTTTCACAAGACTCCTGGAAAGAAGATCTTGGTCATGCGCCAAAATACCGACATGTTGATACCCGACAGTATGGTGTTCTTCAAGTCGTTCCTGCCAATCAAGCAGGGTATAAGTGAGGGCATCATGAATCGGCTGGACCTTGGCACCGCTGTCAGGGTCTTGTAATACATCATGCACAATTTATATTTCCTATGTATTTTCAAAATAGAAAAGACTGCAGCAATGTCCGTCCTTTTAGGGTGCTGGCTATTTCTATAAAAATAATTTCAAAATAGTTTTGGCCATCTTGACAGGAATTCAAAAGTCTGTCAAAAGTGAGATACATTCTATAGCTTTTAATGGACCTGATGAACTCATGAGAGCGCCCCTACGAAGTGAAGGGCGCATATAGAATGTCCCTTGTCCGTCTTTTAGTTTTCAGGGCGCTAGCTATTTCTATAAAGAATAATTTCAAACTTGGTTTACAAAACTTTATAGGAATTGAAAGTGACCCCCTGTGAGAAATCAAAAGGAAGAACCACGATGCTTTCAATGGACCCGATGGACTGAAGAGAGCGCCCCTACGAAGTGAAGGGCGCATACAGAATGTCCCTTGAAGGTCTAGAATAATTTCAAACTTGGTTTAGAAAACTTTATAGGAATTTG
>Ga0316219_1002613_pt1 | contig 16096 bp, 14 predicted proteins | sample TBH18003PmetaG_FD_203635 | JGI IMG/M metagenome (GOLD analysis project Ga0316219, IMG submission 203635) | Freshwater microbial communities from Trout Bog Lake, Wisconsin, USA - TBH18003P | ecosystem: Environmental > Aquatic > Freshwater > Lake > Hypolimnion/Profundal zone | place: USA... | reverse complement strand
GCACCAGCAGCGGGCGCTGGCGATGAAGGAGGCCTCGCACACGGAGGCCGTCGAGCAGCTGGCCACCGACCAGGAAAAATGGGAATCCGAGCGCCTGGTGGCGCTGCAGGTGCAGGCGAAGTTCGCGCGCGACCGCGCGGCGATGGACAAGATCACGGCCGCGCACCTGGCCGAGGCTGAGCAGCTGAAGACGCAGCGCGAGGCGCTGGCCGCCGAGCAGCGCAAGGCCGCCGACGAGCTGGCCGGGCGCGAGGAGCAACTGGCGGCGGCGACGAAGGATTTGACGGCCAAGCGCGCCGAACTCGACAAGGCGCGCGAGAAATTGGAGACGGATCTCGCACTCGCCAAACAGAACCTGGCGAAGGCCGCGAGCGCGCGGAACGAAGTCGAGGCACTCAAGGAAGACCTGCAGCACCAGACCAAGGCGCTGTCGGAGCGGGAGACCGCGATGCAGCAGGCCGAGGTGCTCATGCAGAACCAGATGGACCAGGCGATGGTCCGCCAGGCCGAACTCGATCAGGAGCGGGCCAACATCAAGGCGCTGAAGCAGGCGATGGAGCAGGAAACCGCCGCGCTGGCCGAACGCGTCTGGCTGTTCGAGTCGAAGCAGAAGCAGATCAAGGAGCAGATGAAGCAGCTGCTTGCGGCGAGCTGAGCCAATTCACTCCCGTTATTTTCGGCCGGCGCCTAATCCGCGCCGGCTTTTTTTTTGCCCGATTGAATTGCTGGGTCGAGGTGGTCGCCGGTTTCCACACCGGCGACTGGCGTTGAGATCGTAACAGGCTTCGGCGCGGGCGAAAGGCGTCGATGTGGAAATCGACGCCCACCCAAGGCGGGCACTGCGGCGAATTCTACTCGGCCAGAGGCCGGGAGATGGCGTCGATGCGGGCCATGAGGCTGGGGGTGAGCCGGTCGAGGACGGCGAGGGCGCCGAAATTCTCGCGAAGCTGCTCGGGGCGCGACGCGCCCAGGATGACAGAGCTGATGTGCGGGTTCTTTAGGCACCACGCGAGGGCGAGGCACGGCAGGCTCGTGTCGAGTTCGACCGCGATGGGCGCGAGCTTCTGGACGGCGAGCATTTTGGCCGGATAGGAGGCGTCACTGGTGATCCGGTCGCGCAGCCAGGCCATGCTGGGCGTGTCGAGCCGCGAGCCGGTGGGAACGCCGCCGAGGTATTTGCCGGTGAGCAGGCCGCTCGCGAGGGGCGACCAGACGGTCGTGCCAAGGCCGGGCGAGCGGTAGAATGGAGCGTATTCCTTTTCCACCCGCGTGCGGTGAAACAGGTTGTATTGCGGCTGTTCGACGACGGGCCGGTGGAGGTTGAGGCGCGTGCAGACGTCGAAGGCGGTGGCGAGCTCGGCGGCGCTCCACTCGCTTGTGCCCCAATAGAGCACCTTGCCCTGCGTGATGAGGTCGTGCATCGCGCGGGCGGTCTCCTCGATGGGCGTGTCGGGATCGGGACGGTGGCAATAGTAGAGGTCGAGGTAATCGACTCGCAGGCGCTGCAGGGCGGCGTCGCAGGCCTCGAGCACGTGCTTGCGCGAGAGTCCGGTCTGGTTGGGGCCTTCGCGTTCCGCGCCGAAGAAAACCTTGCTGGAGACGAGGAACGTGTCGCGGGGCCAGCGGGATTTTTTCAGGATGGCGCCCATGACGCGCTCGGCGGCGCCGTCGGCGTAGGTCTCGGCGTTGTCGAAGAAATTCACGCCCGCGTCGTAGGCGGTGTGCATGAGTTTCGTGGCGACGGTGTCCTTGATCTGTTTGCCGAACGTGACCCAGGCGCCGAATGAGAGCGCGCTGATCTTGAGACCGGAGGAACCGAGGCGGCGGTAGAGCATGCTCATGGGTGGCACCATGCCGCTGGTCGGCGGATTTGTCTAGGGCCCAGCGCGGATGGCGGGAGAACGGGCGGGGTCTCTCGACGGGCGCGACGGGACGCGACCCTACGACGGTGGACTTTGCAGGTAGGGCTGTTCGCCCGTCTTGAAGGCGGCAGCCCCGAGCTGACGGCGACTATGTGTCGGGCGTAAAGCCCGACCTACGTCAGAAATTTTTGGGCGTAGGCGACGTCGGCGGAGGTGAGGTTGTGGCCGGCGGGAGACGTGTGGACGGTGACGTCGGCGCCGCCGGCGCGGAGGAGGGCGGCGAGGCGGGGCGGATGGGAGTTGGGCACGATCGGGTCGTGCGTGCCGCTGGCGATGAGCACGCGTTTGCTGATGAGCGTGCCGGCGGAGGCGGGTTGATCGAGGACGACCATGGGTCGGAGGAGGATGGCGGCGCCGAGCGACTCGGGACGGAGTTGCAGGAGCGCGGCGGCGATGTTGGCGCCATTGGACAAGCCGACGGCGACGAGTTGGGCGGGGTTGAAACCGTATTCCTTGCCGGCTGCGGCGATGAAGTCCGCCAGCTCGTGCGTGCGGCGCGTGACCTCGGCGGGATCGAAGCGACCCTCCGCGAGGCGGGCGAAGAAGCGGTTCGCGCCGTGCTCGCTCACGTTGCCACGCGGGCTGAGCAGCGCGGAGCCCGGCGACAAGGCGCGGCCGAGAGGGAGCAGGTCGTTGTCGTCGCCGCCGGTGCCGTGAAGGAGGAGAAGCGGAGGTGAACCAGGATTGGAGCCGGGTTCGAAGAGGTGGTGGTAGGAGAGGGAGGACATGGTTGGAATTTTTTGGGAGAGGGAAGCCCCGCCGTCGCTCAGGCTATGGCGGGCAAGCAGGAAGTCAGGAATCGGAAGGATGGGGTTCCTGGATTCCTGGCTTCCGGCTAAACCAGGTTGGGAATCATTTTTTAACGGGAAGCGATGAAGCCAGAAATCGGAGGTTCGTTCCTGTCTTCCTGGCTTCCCCCTCAAAATCCGCTGAGCTTGGGCAGGGCGGCTTCGATTTCGACGCGGTGCGGTTCGAGGTGCGGGGGCAGTCCGAGTTTGGTGCCAAGCGACTCGACCGGCTCGTCGATGGCAAAGCCGGGCTGGTCGGTGGCGATCTCGAACAGGATGCCCGCGGGCTCGCGGTAGTAGATGGACTTGAAGTAGGCGCGGTCGATGACCGGGCTGATGTGCAGGCCGCTGCGGACGATCTCGGAGTGAGCCTGGACCTGGTTGGCGTCGTCCGGCGTGCGGAATGCGACGTGGTGGATCGTACCCGCGCCGTTGAGTCCGCGCGGCAGCGAAGGATCCGTGAGCAGGTCCACGTAGCTGCCGGGTCCGCCGGCGGCCACGGTGTAGCGCGCGCGCGCGCCCTCCTGTGCGACGAGGCGATAGCCCATCGTGCGGGTGAGGACGTCGGCGGTGGCCTTGGCGTCGGTCAAACCGAGCGTGCTGCTGTGGAAGCCGCGGATCGCGTGGATCGGCGGAACGTCTTTCGACGGCGCGGGCTGGCGCGAATCAGGCTCGCCGGTGGCGACGAGTTCGAGGCGGAGACCATCGGGATCGAAGACGGTGAGGATCTGGTCGCCGAAGCGAGTCGTGACGGGCTCGGTCTTGGCGCCGAGTTTGGCCAGGCGATCCGTCCAGAAACCAATCGAACCGGCGGGAACGGAAAACGCGGTGGCGTAAGCCTGACCGTGACCGGGCCGGCCGCGGCGCAAGCCGGGCCAAGGGAAGAACGTGATCGCGGAGCCGGGCGAGCCGGTGTTGTCACCGTAGTAGAGGTGGTAGGTGCCAGGGTCGTCCTGATTGACGGATTTTTTCACGAAACGAAGGCCCAGCACGCGGGTGTAGAAATCGTAGTTCGCGCGCGGATCGGAGGCCATGGCGGTGATGTGATGGAGGCCGAGGAGGTTCATGGGATAGGGCGTGTTAGGTGTTACGTATTACGTGTTATGTGGTTAGGAAAATGAGCAATATGCTTCGAACTCAAAGTATAGGGAACCGAGAAAAAAGCAAATGGGGCGGATCAGGCGGCTGGAGCGGAGGCGCCGGTGCCGGCTTTTTTGCAGAGCCAGCCGAGGGTGAATTGCTCCGCGGAGGAAAGGGTGGAGAGCTCGCGGGTGATGCTGGCGGCAATTTTCGGGAAGAGCGCGGTGATGAAGGCGCGGCCGGAGGCGGTGAGGGAAACGGTGACGAAACGGCGATCCTCCTGGCTGCGTTCGCGGACAACGTGGCCGGCTTTCTCGAGGTTATCCACGATAAGAGTGATATTGCCGCCGCTCTTGAGGAGCTTGCCGGCGAGCTCGGTTTGGCAGAGCGGGCCGCAATGCAGCAGCACTTCGAGCACGCCGAACTGGGAGATCGTGATGTCCTTCGGCAGCACGGCGTGAGCGCGCGTCGTGACGGACTCGGCCGCGCGCATCAGCTTGATATAGGCGTTCAGCGCCTCGATTTCGGCTTTGGATCCTTGATAGCGGCTGGGCATCGAGCGATGATCGAAGGGGCTATTGATTTAATGTCAAAACAATAGAAGTGGAAGCTATGCAGGAACTGGTATTCGATTTAACAGAACCGATTGCTTTAAAGGCGGTTGAGACTAGTAGCTGCGAGCGTGAGTGAGTCGAGGGATGGCCACTCGCTCACGCTCGTAGCTACAAACTGACCAGCTACCGCGTTAGGCGGAGCTGGTGGTGGGAGAGGACGGCTTGGCCAATTCCATCCGGTAACTGCCGCCGTGGGGGAGGGTGCCGACGATTTTCCAGCCGAGCTTTTGGTAGAGGGTCAAGGCTCGCGAGGGTTTGATGCCGGTCGTGAGCCAAAGTTTTTCCCAGCCTTTGGCGAAGAGCCACTCTTGCGCCAGGGTCATGAGTTTACGGCCGACGCCCTGGCCTTCGTATTCCGGCCAAACCGACAGGACCCAAAGTTCGCCGGTGCTGCCGTCGCCGATCACGAAGCCGATGATCACGCCGTCGTCCTCGCAAACGAAGCCCTGGTGCGTGGTCTGCAATTTCTGCGACTCACCCGCGACGGTGATGCCGAGGAACTTCAGCCCGGAGATCAGCGGCATGGGATTTTCCTTCGCCGCAGCGCGGATCAGGAACATCGCCGGCACGTCAGCCACCGTCAATTCGCGGAAATTCATGGTGGCGAATGTTGGCTGAAGCTACGCCCGGCGTCCCGTCCAGGCGGGATCACGCCATGCTGTCGAGCTTCTGGATGCGCGGGATGTGGCGGCCGCCCTCGAAATCGGTGGCGAGCCAGATGCGGACAATCTTGAGTGCCTCGTCGAGGGTGATGGTGCGTTCGCCGATCGAGAGGCAGTTGGCGTCGTTGTGGGCGCGGCTCCAGATGGCGGTCTGCTCGTTCCAGCAAAGTCCGCAGCGGACGCCGCGCACGCGGTTCGCGGCATTGGCTTCACCATTGCCGGACCCGCCCAGCACTATGCCGCGCTCGACCTCGTCGGCGGCGACGGCCCGGGCGACGGGGAAGCAGAAATCCGGGTAATCGCAGCGCTCGGTCGAGTGTGTGCCGAAGTCACGCACGGTGTGGCCCTCGGACAGCAGCATGGCCTTGATGGCCTCCTTGTAGGCGAAACCCGCATGGTCGGAGCCGAGGGCGATGGAAAAGGTTTTGTTCATGAAAGGCCGATCCGGGCAAAGGATTGCCCTGTCCATTTGCGGGCGCCAGTCTGGGCCCAGCAAACAAAATCCCGCCCCATGAAAAAGAAACTCTCACTCCTAATCTTTCCGGTGTCGTTTCTACTTTTGTTCGCGGGCTGCTCGACACCCGAGTCGCGCATCCAGGCCCAGCAAGCCGCGTTCAATGCGTGGCCGGCGGACGTCCAGCAGAAGGTGCGGGCGGGCCACGTGGACGTCGGATTCACGCCCGGGATGGTGCAGGTGGCGCTCGGCCAGGCTGACCGGGTCTACGAGCGGGTCACGGCGCAGGGCGCGTCCGAGGTTTGGGTCTATGGAGACCACAAACCGAAATTCTCGATCGGCGTCGGAGTCGGCAGCTCGAGTGGGTCCTACCGCGGCGGCAGCTCGACGGCCGTCGGCGTGGGCCTGTCGACGGGCAACGACACCTTTCAGAACGACGAGAAACTCCGCGTCGTCTTCATGGGTGGCAAGGTGATCGGGATCGAAACGCGGATGAAGTAGCGGCGGGCCAGCGAGTCCTTCCGGTAGCTACGAGCGTGAGCGAGTGGAGGGAAGGCCACTCGCTCACGCTCGTAGCTACTTGAATTCGCCGGGCGTAAAATCCGACCCACGGACGGTCACTCACGCGGCGCCGAACGCATGCAACACCGCGGGGGTGTCGCTCAGGTCGGCCAGCACGAAAGTGGGATTGGCGGCGCGCAACTCGTCCACGGAATACTGGCCGGTGGCCACCGCGATGGTTTGCGCGCCGATGACCTTGCCGCAGGCGACGTCGTGCGGCGTGTCGCCGATCACGAACACGCGGTCCGGGGCGAACTCGATGCCGTGCTTTTCCCTGGCCCGCCGCAGCGCGACGGGGCCCAGATCGTTGCGTCGTTCGCTGTCGTCGGCGAACGCGCCCCACGCGAAATAGTGGGACAGCTTGTGGTGCCCGAGCTTGATGCGCGCGCCGCGCTCGACGTTGCCAGTCAGCAGCGCCTGCACGCAACCGCCGTGCGCCGCGAGGGCCGCCAGCGCGGCGGTGACGCCGGGCAGGACGCGGTTGCCGGGGTTGTGGAGGGCGGCGGGCAATTCGGCGAGGTAGCCGGCGAGGAAACGCGCGAGGTTGGCCTCGGTGTCGGGCAGGCCGACGTGGGCGAAGATCTGGCGCATGATCCAGATGTCGGTGCGACCCGCGAAATCGATGCTGGATAGCGAATTATCGCGTTGGAACTCCCGGCGCAGCGCTGCCTCGAGCGCCCTCATGCCCGCTCCGCCGGAAAGCGTCAGGGTGCCGTCAATGTCCCAGAGAAGCAGGGTTTTCATGCCTGCCCGCGATGAATCGCGGCGGTCCGGCGGGCGCAAGATACTTCGGCAATTGCGGAACCGGACGGGCGCGCTATGTTCTCAAGATCAGGCTTCTTCTTCCTGCCATGAAAACCCTTCTTTCCGTCCTCGCCCTCGCCGGCGGCCTGATCCTGCTCGCCGGCTGTTCCACCCCGCAGACGCGGATCAACGCCAATCCCGCGGCCTTCGCCAAGCTCACCAACGACCAGCAGCAGCTGATCAAGGAGGGCAAGATCGCGATCGGCTTCGACATGGCGATGGTGAAGCTCGCGCTGGGTGATCCTGATCGCGTGCGCGAGCGCACCGACGCCAACGGCACGAGCGAAATCTGGAGCTACGTCACCTACGAAGGCGACGACGGCCTGATCCTCTACAGCGGCTACTATCACCGTTATTATTACGGCTGGGGCGATCCGTTTTACCCGTATTACCTGGCCTACCCGACCCGCCACGAGCACGAGCATTTCCGCGTGGTCTTTCACGACGGCAAAGTCGTGATGATCGAGAACGAGAAGCGGTGAGGGGCGCGTGCGCGAGTGCGGGCATAGACCCAAGCAGGCAGAGTCAATGGAGAACGGACCTCCCGGGTCCGTTGCCTTTCGGCGCCGACCGAGCCAACGGACCGGGAGGTCCGTTCTCCTAGGTGCGCCCTACAACGAGGCATGAAACTCCGTCGGCGTCTGACCGGTGAAGCGGCGGAAGACGGTCGCGAAATACTGCGAGCTGGAGAAACCGAGATCGTGCGCGACGCCCGTGACCGTGGCGCCGGGACGGCGCAGCCAGGTTTGGGCGACCGCGAGTTTTTGCCGCAAGACGTGTTCGCGCGGAGGCAGGCCGACCTCTTCCCGGAAGCGGGCCTTGAACCGCGAGGGTGACAGTCGAACGAGCCGTGCGAGCTGGGGCACGGAGGGGAGCTCGCCGACCTGCGCCGCGATGTGTTCGAGGCTGCGTTGGATGCGGGCGGAAGGTCCCGCTCGGCGGTTCCGCTGTGAGGCGCGGAGGGTGGCGAACAGGTAGCGCAAAACCAGCGCGGCTGCGCCGAGGCGTTCCAAACGCGAACCGCGTCGCTCAAGTGCGGCGAAAATTTCCTCCAGCAGATCCCGCGTGCCCGGCTCGGCGGCGAAGTGCCGCGAAGGCATCGCGAGCAAGGCACGTCGCAGTGCGCGCGAGGCCGTCGGGTCGAGGAAGAGCAGGGACCGGCCCGCGGGTTGGAGCTTGAGGAAGATCCAGTAGAGCACGCCCTTCTCCTCGGGCATGCCGGCCGAGTCGTGCGGCTCGCCGGGGAACACGAGATACTGGTCGCCGCCGCGCAGGCGGTAGACCTGGTTGTTCACGCGGTAGGTTTGGCGGCCGCGAGCGAGGAAACAGATCTCGAGTCCGTCGGGGTGCGCGCGCAGCCGCAGGCCCTCGTAGGCGCTGGCGTAACGGTAGCGCCCGACCTCCACGAGCCCCGGGATCCCGATCTGGGACTCAAAGCGCTCGAAGCGCCGCGCCCGCTGCTCGGCGGTCATCACGTGCGGCGTGTCCGCCGGGAAGACCACGGAGCGGATGTTCGATTTTGTACTGCGCGACATTGTCGGACGCCACCCTTTGCCGGGCGGGTTATCCTGTCGAGCGATGAATGCTCCCGCCCCTGTGCCCGTACCGGATTACGCCGCCCCCGCCAAGCTGAAGCCCACCCGCCTGCTCACGCCCGAGCAGGTCAAGTTCTTCAACGACCACGGCTACCTCGCGGTCGACAACGTGATGCCGCTCGAGGAGATCCCGACCGTCCGTGCCGTCTACGACCGGCTGTTCAACGAGGACCGCAGCAAGACGGAGGCCGACCTTTACAACCTCGCGGGCGCCAAGGAGAAGGGAAAAAAGGAGTCCATCGCCCAGATCCTGCAGCCGGGCAAGTATGCGCCGGCGCTGCTGGAGACGCAGTTGGTGGCCAACTTGAAGGCGATGATGGTGCAGCTGCTGGGACCCGGCACGCACATGGTGGGCGACCACGCGATCAACAAGCCGCCGCGCAACAACGCCCCGACGCCGTGGCACCAGGACGAGGCATATTGGAATCCCGCGAAGGAATACCGCGGCCTGAGCATATGGGTGCCGTTGCAGCCCGCGACGAAGCTGAACGGCTGCATGTATTTCGTGCCGGGTTCGCACAACCAGGAGGTGGTTCCGCACCAGCCGATCGGCGACAACCCGCTCACGCCCGGCCTCGAGGTCGTGCCGGGTTCGTTCGATATGAGCAAGGCCGTGGCCTGTGAGCTGCCGGCCGGTGGCGCGACGTTCCATCTCGAGCGGACCTTGCACTACACGCCGCGGAACCAGTCGGACGACTACCGCCGCGCTTACATCGCCGTCGGCACGCTCTTCGAGCGCCCGCGCGCGACGCCGCGCAAGTTCCCCTGGCAAGAACGCCAAGCCGCGGCGCGAGCCGAGCAGGCGGCGAAGAAATAATTCGGAGTTTTCGCGTTTCCGCGATTATGTTTTCTTCATCGCGGGCAGCGCGCTGCCCGCGAGGATCAACACGGCGCCGACGAGTTCATGCGGGGCGAAGTGTTCGCGGAAGAATACCGCGCCGCCGACGGCGATGCCGAGCGGCACGAGCATCTGCAGCAGTGAGCCCTCTCCGACCGGCAGGTCGCGGAAGCCGATGGTCATGAAGATTTGCCCGCTGCCGGCGCACAGCGCGCCGATGATCATCAGCGCCCAGGCCAGCGGCGCGTGCGGCGCCCAGCTGGCGGCCGCCGGGCCGGCGCAGATCAGCAGGCCGTAGGCGCATTGCGCGGCGAAGATCGTGGAGGTGTGTTCGCCCTCGGCGTGCAGCTGGCGGATGGTGACGACGACATAGGCCGAGGCCAACGCGGACGCGATCGCGATGCCGTCGTAGATGCTGACGCCCGCGCCGGTGCCGGTGACGTTGGTGATGAGCGCGAGGCCGGCGAGGGCGGTGAGGCCGCCGATGGCCAGCACCGGCCGAAAATGCTCGCGCAGCATGATGACGGCGAGGAGCGCGCCCATCACGACGTAGGTGTTGTTGATGAACGTCGCGCGGCCGGCACCGAGGTGGACAACGGTCAGGTAGTAGCTGTAGACGCCCAGGCCGCCAACCACGCCGCGCCAGATCAGCCGGCGGTGTTGGTAGAGGTTGCGCGGCTGGAAGGATTCCGGCCCGACGCGAAAGACCGCCATGATCAACCCGAGGCCCACGACGAAACGCACGCAGGCCAGCAGCCAGACGTCCACCGCCTGCACGGTCCCGAGCGCGCGGATGATGAGCGCATTCGCCGTGAAGCACGCGGCGGAGAGCAACATGGCGCGCACGCCGCGGGCGTGGATGGCGGAGGGGGAGGACGGGTGATGGGTCATGGGTACAAGGCCGGTCCGGAGCGGGGATAAAAAAACCGCGCCGGATGCGGCGCGGTTGCGGGGAGGACGGATCGGGTTGGGTTAGCTCCGAGTTCCTGCGCAAACGCGCTGCGACGTCTGGGCGACGCGCCAGAGCGAGCGTTTGCGGAGGTTGACGGAGACGAACATGGGGCGGAACGGTGAAGCGGTGCGCGGGCCGGCGCAAGGCTGGTTTGAGGGGGAAGCCAGGAAGGCAAGAACGGAACCAGGGCAGATCGCGGAAACGCGAAAGGGCGAACCGCTTTTTGTCTCCGCGCTTTCGCCGTTTCGCGATTTAGCGATGAGGATTGAAGGAGAAGCCAGGAAGCCAGGAACCGGAATGCCGGTCCGGTTCCTGGCTTCTCCTTCAAAATCTGTTCAGAGCGCGTGGATCGCGCTCTTGCTCACGGCGAGGCCGGCTTCCTTGACGGCTTCGCTCATCGTCGGGTGGGCGTGGATCGTGCGGCCGAGGTCCTCGGCGCTGCCGCCGTATTCCATGTGCGTGACGACCTCGCTGATGAGCTCGCCGGCGCCGTGGCCGAGGATTTGTGCGCCGAGAATCTTGTCGGTCTTCGCGTCGGCGATGATCTTCACGAAGCCGTCGGCGGCATCCGCGGCGAGTGCGCGGCCGTTGGCGGCGAAGTTGAATTTGCCCACGTTGATCGCGCGACCGGCGGCCTTCGCGGCGTCCTCGCCCAGGCCGACACTGGCGACTTCGGGCTGCGTGTAGACGATGGCGGGGACAAGGTCCCAGTTGATATGCCCGGCTTTGCCGGCGATCCACTCGGCGACGGCGGCGCCGTCTTCCTCGGCCTTGTGCGCCAGCATCGGGCCGGCGACGACGTCGCCGATGGCCCACACGCCGGGAGCGGTGGTGCGGAGCTGGGCGTCGACTTTGACGCGTTTTTTCTCGTCGAGCTGCACGCCGGCCTTGTCGAGGCCGAGATTGTCGGTGAACGGTCGACGGCCAACGGCGACGAGAACGACGTCCGCCGGGAACTCGAGCTTCTGGCCGGCGCGCTCGGCGGTCAGGGTGCGGAGGCCGCCTTCGCCGGGCTTCGGCGTGCTGAGACCGGTCACTTTCGCGCCGGTCTCAATCTTGAGGCCCTGCTTGGTGAGCAGGCGGGTGAAATTGCGGACGATGTCGTCGTCGTAGGTCGCGATGATCTTCGGCAGGAACTCGACGACCGTGACGTCAGCGCCGAGGCGCGACCAGACGGAGCCGAGCTCGAGGCCGATGGCGCCGCCGCCGACGACGACGAGTTTTTTGGGGACGGCGGGAAACGCGATGGCCTGGTCGCTGGAGACGACGGTGGTGCCGTCAAATTTCAGGAAGGGCAGCTCGACTGGGGCGGAGCCGGTCGCGATGACGATGTTCTTGGCGGTGAGCTGTTGCTTCTGAGCGCCAGCGAGCTGGCTGCCTACGGGGGTGACTTCGATCGTGTTGGCGGAGAGGAACGAGGCGGTACCGGTGACGACGGTGATCTTGCGGGCCTTGGCGAGGAGGGCGAGACCGCCGGTGTTTTTGGCGACAACCTCGTCCTTGCGCTTGAGGAACGTGGCGAGGTCGAGTTCGACGGAGCCGACCTTGATGCCGTGGGCGGCGGCGTGGCTTTTGGCGAAGGCGAACTGTTCGCTCGAGTGGAGCAGAGCCTTGCTCGGGATGCAGCCGACGTTGAGGCAGGTGCCGCCGAGCGTGGGGCGCTTGTCGATGAGGGCGACCTTGAGCCCGAGCTGGGCCGCGCGGAAGGCGCAGACATAGCCGCCGGGGCCGGCGCCGAGGATGATAAGGTCGAAAATTTCAGGCATGGTGTGGGTTCACGCAAAGTCGCAAAGGCGCAAAGTTCTGATCTTCGCGGCTTGGCGGCTTTGCGTGAGAAAAATCAGATTCCGATCACCAGACGGGCCGGATCCTCCAACGCCTGCTTCACCTTCACGAGGAAGGTGACGGCCTGTTTGCCGTCGACGACGCGGTGGTCGTAGCTGAGGGCGACGTACATCATCGGGCGGATGACGACCTGGCCGTTGAGCGCGATGGGACGTTCGTTGATCGCGTGCATGCCAAGGATGGCGCTCTGCGGCGGGTTGATGATGGGCGTGGACAGCAGCGAGCCGAACGTGCCGCCGTTGGTGATCGTGAACACGCCGCCCTCGAGGTCGGCGAGGGTGATCTTGCCGTCGCGGGCCTTGGTGGCGGCGGCGGCGATCTGCTTCTCGATGTCGGCCATGCCGAGCGCGTCGCAGTCCTTCACGACGGGAACCATGAGGCCGCGATCGGTGGAAACCGCCACGCCGATGTCGAAGTAGTGGTTCTCGATGAGCGTGTCGCCGTCAAGCTGGACGTTGACGGCCGGCACTTCCTTCAGCGCGAAGACGACGGCCTTCACGAAGAACGACATGAAGCCGAGCTTCACGCCGTTCTTCTTCACGAAGTCGTCCTGGTATTTGGCGCGGAGCGCCATGACGGCCGAGAGGTCGACCTCGTTGAACGTGGTGAGCATCGCGGCCTCGTGCTGCGCGGCGACGAGGCGCTGGGCGATTTTCTGGCGGAGCGGGGAAAGTTTGTGGCGGGTCTGGCGCCCCTCCTTCGTCCCGCTGAGCGGGACTACGGAGGGTGAGGCCGTCTTCGCGGCCTCAGCGGGTTGAATCACAGGAGCGGCTGCGGCCTCCGGAGCCTTGGCGGCGGAGGCGAGCATATCCCCCTTCGTGACGCGACCGGCTTTGCCGGTGCCGGGGAGGGATGCGGGGTCAACCCCGGTCTCGGCGGCGAGACGGCGGACGGCGGGCGAATTTTCGAATTTACCTTCCGTCGTTCCGCTGGGCGGGACGATGGAGGGCGCGTCCGGCTTTGCCGGCGCGGCAGGGGAGGTTTCGATTGTCGCGACGACCTGGCCGATTTTGACTTCGGTGCCGGCGGCGACCTTGAGGGAGATCTTGCCGGCGGACTCGGCGGTGCCTTCGGAGGTGATCTTGTCGGTCTCGAGTTCGAAGAGCGGCTGGTCCTTTTTGACGATGTCGCCGTCCTTCACATACCACTTGGCGATCACGCCGGAGAGGATGGATTCACCCATCGCGGGAATTTTGACTTCGAGAGGCATGGTGGGGGAGAAAAGTGACAGGTATCAGGTGGCCAAGGAACAAGAGGTCGGCGGCAGGGTGACTCAGACCGTGAAGGCTTCCTTGAGCAAGTCGGCCAACTCGTGGCGGTGCAAGGCCAGGGAACCGACCGCGGGGGACGCGGAGGCCTTGCGGCCGGCGTAGAGCGGCACGAGGCCGAACGCGTCGGTGAGCAGCGGCGCGATGTAGGACCACGCGCCCATGTTCTTCGATTCCTCCTGCGCCCAGACGAGGCGGGCACCGGCGTATTTCTTCGCGATTTCAGCGAGACGGCGCTTGTGGAGGGGATACAGCTGTTCGAGCCGCACGATCGCGGCGGCGCCGGACGCGTGCTTGTCGCGGTGCTCGACGAGGTCGTAGTAAACCTTGCCGGAGCAGAAGATGACGCGATCCGGAGCCTTCGTGGCCGGCGCAAACGGCGCACGGGTGCCACCGGTGGCGGCGGTGAAGAGCGGGTCGTCGATGATTTCCTTGAACGAGCCGGTCGTGAAATCCTCGACGCGCGACGTGGCGGCGGGCAGGCGCAGGAGGGATTTCGGCGACATCACGATGAGCGGCTTCAGGAAGTCGCGCTTCATCTGGCGCCGGAGCGCGTGGAAGAAATTTGCCGGCGTGGTGATGTTGGCGACCTGCATGTTGTCCTCGGCGCAGGATTGCAGGAAGCGCTCGAGGCGGGCCGATGAGTGCTCGGGCCCCTGGCCCTCGTAGCCGTGGGGCAGCAGCAGCACGATGCCGCTAGGCCGCTGCCACTTGGATTCGCCGCTGGCGATGAACTGGTCGATCACGACCTGCGCGCCGTTGGCGAAGTCGCCGAACTGGGCCTCCCAGACACAGAGCATCGTCGGGTAGTCGAGCGAGTAGCCGTAGTCGAAGCCGAGCACGGCGGCCTCGGAGAGGAGCGAATTGTAGACGCAGAAGCGCGCCTGCTTCTCGTCGAGGTGCCGCAGCGGGATGTAAGTCTCCTGGGTTTCGGAGTCGTGCAGCACGGAGTGCCGGTGGCTGAACGTGCCGCGCTCGGTGTCCTGGCCGCTCAGGCGGACGGGCATGCCCTCGAGCAGGAGGCTGCCGAACGCGAGTGCCTCGCCCAGGCCCCAGTCAATCGGGCCGCCGTCGCGCATGGCGGTCGCGCGCGACTCGAGGAAGCGCTTGAGCTTGCCGTTGAGCTTGAACCCCTCGGGCACGGTGGTGAGGCCGCGCGCCATTTGCTCCAGCAGGGCCGGCTCGACGCCGGTGGGGACGCGCTTGAAATGGTAGTCGGGCTGGAACGCAGCGGTGGACTCGGCGAACTTCCGCGCCTCGAGCGCCGCGGTGCGCTTGGCGGATTTGGCGGTCTCGTTGGCCTTGGCCTTCTCCAAGTTGGACTCCAACGAGGCGATATACTCGGCCTTGATGGCCTCCGACTCGGCGTCGGTGATGGTGCCCTCGGCGACGAGCTTGGCGCTGAGCACTTCGGAGACGCGCGGGTGGGTGGCGATCTTGCGATAGAGCAGGGGCTGGGTGAACGCCGGCTCGTCGGTCTCGTTGTGGCCGAATTTCCGGTAGCAATACATGTCGATGACCACGTCGCGCTGCCACTGCTCGCGGAACTCGAGTGCGAGCTGCGCCACGAAGCACACTGCCTCGGGGTCGTCGCCGTTCACATGGAAGACCGGCGCCTCGATCATCTTGGCGACATCGGTGCAGTAGCGCGTGGAGCGGGAGTCCTCCGGGTCGGTGGTGAAGCCGATCTGGTTGTTGACGATGAAGTGCAGGGTGCCGCCGGTTTTGTAGCCGGCGAGCTGGGAGAAATTCAGCGTCTCGGCCACGACGCCCTGCCCGGCGAACGCGGCGTCGCCGTGGATCAGCAGCGGCAGCACGCGCTTGCGCTCGGTGTCGCCGCGAATGCGCTGGCGGGCGCGGGCGCGGCCCTCGACGACGGGATTGACGATCTCGAGGTGCGACGGGTTGGCGGCGAGGCGGACCTCGACCTTCTTGCCGGCGGCGGTGTCGAGAATGGCCTCGTAGCCGAGGTGGTATTTCACGTCGCCGTCGCCACCGACGGCGTCGGGAATGTAATTCTCCGAGAACTGCTCGAACAACAGGTCAAAGTTCTTGCGCATCACGCTGGTGAGGACGTTGAGGCGGCCGCGGTGGGCCATGCCCATGACGACCTCCTCGACGGCGACGTGCGGGCAGTGCTCGATGATCGAGTCGAGCGCGGCGATCATGGTCTCGCCGCCCTCGAGGGAGAAGCGCTTCTGGCCGACGTATTTCGTGTGGAGGAATTTCTCGAAGAGCTCGGCCTTGTGGATGCGGCGGAGGATGCGGATTTTCTCGGCGGTGGAGAAGCTGGGCTGGTTGCGGGAGGATTCCATCCGCTCCTGCAGCCAGTGGCGCACGTCGACGTCCTGGATGTGCGTGTATTCGACGCCGATGTGGTCGCAGTAGGTCGTGCGCAGCGCGAGGAGCACGTCGGCGAGCTTCATCTGGCCGCCGCCGAGGTAGGAGCCGACGTCAAAGGCCGTGTCGAGGTCAGCCTCGCCGAGCTGGAAGTGGGCGAGGGAAAGCTTGGGGTGGGGCGGCGGGGGATCGCTGAGCGGGTCGAGATGGGCCTCCATGTGCCCGATCGCGCGATAGGTGCTGATGAGGTAGTGGACGTGCGACTGCTTGAGGCTGTCGATGATGGGTGCGCCGGCGGCCGCAGCGGGGGCGGCGGTGGGCGGGACGCCGCCGGAGCCGAGGGTGAAGCCCTGGAAAAACGCGCGCCAGGTGG
>Ga0316219_1002606_pt1 | contig 16167 bp, 8 predicted proteins | sample TBH18003PmetaG_FD_203635 | JGI IMG/M metagenome (GOLD analysis project Ga0316219, IMG submission 203635) | Freshwater microbial communities from Trout Bog Lake, Wisconsin, USA - TBH18003P | ecosystem: Environmental > Aquatic > Freshwater > Lake > Hypolimnion/Profundal zone | place: USA: Wisconsin... | reverse complement strand
CTGCTGGGCAAGCCCGGCACCGCCATTTTCATCCTCTATCCGGACGGCCGCGTATCGCCGTTGCAGGAGCGGCAGATGACCTGCACCGGCGCGTCCAATGTGTATGCGCTCGCACTGGACGGCACGTTTGACGACGCGCAGGCCGCGCTAAAAGTGATTTTTTCCAACGGTGCGTTCCGTCGCGGCCACCGGCTCTCCGCGGTCAATTCCATCAACCTCGCCCGCATCCTGGCGCAGTGCGTCTATTACCTCTATGCCTGGCTCAAGCTCTCGCCGGCCGAGCGCAGCAAGGTGGAGTTTGTCGTGCCCACGGGCAATTTTGGGAACGTGTTGGCCGGCTGGCTGCTCCAGCAGATGGGCGTGCCGATCGCGGGTTTCAAGGTGGCGACGAACCAGAACGATATCCTCTGCCGCTTCTTCGAGACGGGCGAATACCGGGTGGGCTCGGTCGTGCCGAGTCTGGCACCGTCGATGGATATTCAGGTGGCATCCAATTTTGAGCGCTTCCTCTACTATCACGCGGGACGCGACCCGCAGCGCCTGCGGGCGATGATGGAGGAGATCAAGAATACCGGGGGCGTCCGGTTGGAAAATTGGGAACGCGGGCGTTTCACCGCTTCGCGCTGCACCGACGCGGAAATTCCAGGCATCATCCAGCGCGTGTACCGGGACCATGGTTACATCGTCGACCCGCACACGGCCTGCGGCTTCAAGGCGCTGACGCCGGGGCGGGTGAGTGTGGTGCTGGCGACGGCGAGCCCGGCGAAATTTCCGGACACGATTCGTGCGGCGATTGGCGTCGAGCCGACGGCGCCCTCACTTGACGCACTGAAGCACCGGCCCGTGTTCAAGCACCGGCTTCGGGCCGATCCGGCGGAGATTATGCGCTTCATCGCGCAGCACGCGGTGTAGGGCTCGTCATGCCGCGCGCGGAATCAACGTTCGAGTCGACCCGCGCTAACGGGGAGGCCACGGGCGCGCCGCGGTGGACCCGGAGCGTGGGCTTGGCCGCGGGCGTGATCGTCCTCGCGACCTGGATGGCCTACGCGAACAGCTTCTGGGTGCCGTTCCTCTTCGATGACCAGCAGACAATCACATTCAACCCGTCGATCCGTCAGCTGTGGCCCTTGGGGCCGGTACTGTCACCGCCCGCGGGGGGAGGCACGTCGGGGCGGCCGCTGGCCAACCTGACCTTGGCGGTGAATCACGCGATCGGGGGCGACGCGGTGGTGGGTTATCACGCTTTCAACCTGGCGGTGCATGTCTTGGCCGCGCTCACGCTGTTCGGGATTGTCCGGCGCACGCTCTTGAGTCCGCTGAGCCGCGAACGCTTCGGTGGACTCGCTCTGCCGCTGGCCGGCGTGTGCGCGCTCCTGTGGGCGCTGCATCCGCTGCAGACTGAGGCGGTGACCTACCTTTCGCAGCGGACGGAATCGCTCATGGGACTCTGCTATCTGCAAACGCTGTATGGTTTCATTCGCGCCTCGGAGTCAGCCACGCCACGCTCCTGGCTGACGTGGTCGGTCGTGGCGTGCTTGCTCGGCGCGCTGACGAAGGAAGTCATCGTGACCGCTCCGTTGCTCGTGCTGCTCTATGACCGCACGTTCGTCGCCGGAACGCTGCGCGAGGCATGGCGGAGACGGAAGGGATATTACGCGGCCTTGGCGATCACGTGGGTTCTCTTGGCGTGGCTGATGCGCGGCATGGCCGCGCGTCATGTCGGCTACGGGCTGGGAGTGTCACCGTGGACGTGCGCCCTGACTGAAAGCTGGGCGGTGGTGCATTATCTTCGGCTGGCGCTTTGGCCTCACCCACTGCTGTTCGATTACGGGGCTGGCATGTTACCGGTCTCGGCCTTGACGTTGGGCAGCATGCTGGCGGTTGCCGGCTTGGCGGGCGCGACACTTTGGGCGTACTGGCGGCGGCCCGCGCTCGGTTTTGCTGGAGTTGCCGTCTTGCTGTGCCTCGCTCCTGCCTCGAGCGTTGTGCCGGTCGTGATGCAGCCGGTGGCCGAACATCGGGTCTATCTGGCACTGGCGGGAGTGGTGGTCCTCGGGGTGGTGGGATTGCACGCGTTGCTCGGGCGATGGACCATCGCGGCGGCGGCGATCCTGGCGGTGCTGCTGGGTTTCCTCACCGTCCAACGCAATGCGGTCTATTTCAGCGAAGCGACGCTCTGGGGCGACGTCGTGAGCCAGCGGCCGGATAATGCGCGGGCGCAGAACAACCTCGGTTCGGCGCTGGTCCGCGAGGGCCGGGTGGACGAGGCGAGCGAACATTTCGCAAGGCTGGTGCAACTGAAACCGGACGACGCCGAGGCGCGGTACAACCTGGGCAATGCGCTGCTGCAATTGGGCCGGATGGGCGAGGCCACGGAGCAGGGCGCGGTTGCCCTGCGGCTGAAGCCGGACTTCGTCGAGGCGCATTGCCTCATGGGCAGCGCACTGGCCCAGAGCGGCCGGATGGACGAGGCCGTGTCGCAGTTTCAGGCTGCGGTGAAACTCGATCCCAGTTCGTTCGGCACCCATTTCGATCTCGGGCAGGTGTGGTTCGAACTGCATCGCTACCCGGAGGCGGCAGAGGAATTTGCCGAGGTGGTGCGGCTGCGCCCGGATTTTGCTGAGGCGCACCGACGCTTGGCCAACGTCCTGACGCAGCTCAAGCGCGTTGACGAGGCGAGGGCGCATTTGGCGGAAGCGCGCCGATTGAGCGCTGCGGCCAATCCGGCGGCCACGCCAGGGCGGTAAGTGCGCCTTGCCTGACCGCTCCCAGCGGCCAAGGCTCGCGGCGCCCTTTCCATGACGAAAACGAGTGTGACCACCGGCCAGCCACGAAACCCGGTCAACCCGCCCGCTCCGCCCGCGCGCCGGGAAATTTTCGTTGCTGCCGGCGTCATCGTGCTCGCCGTGTGGCTGGCCTACGCGAACAGCCTTACGACGCCTTTCGTCTTCGACGATTTCCTGGCAATCACGCAGAACCCGACGATCCGGCATCTGGACCGGCTGGGCGACGTGCTCTCCTCACCGTCCTATGCGACCGGTTCCGCCGGGCGGCCGCTGGTGAGCCTGTCGCTGGCGGTCAACTACGCCCTCGGGGGTTACGACGTGCGTGGGTATCATGGGTTCAACACGCTGGTGCATGCGCTCGCCTGCCTCGCGCTGTTTGGCATCGTGCGGCGGACGCTGCTGCGACCGGGATTGCGCGAGCGATTCGGCGGCGCCGCGCTGCCGCTGGCACTGGCGGTGGCCCTCCTGTGGGGGCTGCATCCGCTGCTCACGGAGTCAGTGACCTTCGTGGTGCAGCGGTCCGAGTCGCTGATGGGCCTGCTCTATTTGTCCACGCTCTACGGGTTCATTCGCTCGGTGGAGTCACCGTCGCCGCTGCGCTGGCAGGTCTTCACCGTGGCCGTCTGCCTGCTCGGGGCGGCGACGAAGGAGGTCATCGTGTCGGCCCCCGTGCTGGTGTTGCTCTATGACCGGACCTTCGTGGCGGGTGGGTTTCGGGCGGCGTGGCAGGCCCGCGGAAAATTTTACGCGGCGCTGGCTGCGACCTGGCCGCTGTTGTTTTATCTGGTCAAGAGCGCGGGCCAGCGCGGGGGGACAGCCGGTTTTGGACATGGCGTGAGTTCGTGGGAGTATGCTCTGACGCAATGCCGCGCGATCGTCCATTACCTGCGCCTCACGGTGTGGCCACATCCCCTTGTGGTCGATTACGGCATGGCGGTGGAGCACAGCCTGGCGGACGTTTGGTGGCAGGCGGTGCTGCTGGTGACGATGGTGGCGGCCACATTTTGGGCGCTCTGGCGGCGGCCGGTGTTGGGCTTTGTGGCCTTCTGGTTCTTTGCGATTTTGGCCCCCAGCTCGAGCTTCGTTCCTTTGATCACGCAGACGGTGGCCGAGCACCGGATGTATTTATCGCTGGCCGCGGTGGTGGTGCTGGCCGCGGTGGGCTTGCACGCGTGGCTCGGGCGCCTTGGCGTGTGGATCTGCCTGGGGCTGGCGGCTGTGGCAGGCGCAGTCACGGTGACGCGCAATGCGGACTACGAGAGTAACGTCAAGCTCTGGACGATCACGGTGGCGGCGGAGCCGCAGAGTCCCCGCGCGCACTCCAGCCTCGGCTGTGCGCTCGCGATCGCCGGGCAGAACGCGGAAGCGGAGCAACACCTCGCCGAGGCCGTGAAACTCAAGCCCGACTATCCCGAGGCGCAGTTCAACCTGGGAAATTTCCTGTTCCGCCAATTCCGGCCGGCTGAAGCGCTGGAGCCTTGCGAGGCGGCGGTCCGCCTGAGGCCGACGTATTGCGACGCGCACTTTGTGCTGGCGGGCGTGCTGGTCCAGCTGGGCCGGCCGGAGGACGCGTTGACGCATTTCGAGGCCGCGCTGCGCGTCCGCCCCGACTACGTCGAGGCCCGGCAAACCTATGCGGAAACGCTCGTGCACATGGGGCGGGTCAACGAAGGCCTGGAGCAATTTGAAAAGGCGCTGCGCCTTCAGCCCCGCAACGCCGCGCTGGAACTGGGCTTGGGGAACACACTGGCCCAGCTCCAGCGCTGGGACGAGGCCGCGCCGCATTTTGCCGCCGCCGTGGAGCTGAAGCCGGATTCCCCCGAGAACCAGATCGCGCTCGGCGGCGCGCTGGGGCGGCTGGGCCGCGCGGGCGAAGCAGCGGAGCATTTTGAGGCGGCGGTGCGGCTTGACCCGAATTCCGTCGCGGCCCGTTACAATCTCGGCAATGCGTGGTTTGCCCAGCACCGGTTTGCCGACGCGGCGGAGCAATACGGCGCAGTCATCCGGCTGCGGCCGGAGTTCGCCGAGGCGCACAACAATCTCGGCAACGCGCTCACGCAGCTGCACCGGTTTGACGAGGCGGCGGCCCAATACGAGGAGACGTTGCGCTTGAAGCCGGATTTTGCGCCGGCGCGGAACAATCTCGCCCGGCTGCAGGCCTTGCAGGCCCGGTCGCGGTGAGCTGAACTCGAGCCATGCCTTCGCCCGCCACGCCCGGCACGAAACCGCTGCCTTCCCGTTCCGACGCCTGGCTGGCCGGCGTGGGCATCGGGCCCGCGGCGGCGGTCATCGTGCTGGCGACGGGGCTGGCGTATGCGAACAGCTTCTCGTCTCCGTTCGTGTTCGATGACCTGAAATCGATCACGGACAACGCGACGATCCGGCAGCTGTGGCCGTTGTCCGACGTGCTCTCGCCGCCGAATCATGTGACGGGCGTCGTGGGCCGCCCCATCATCAACCTGTCGCTGGCGATCAACTACGCCCTCGGCGGACTGAACGTCCAAGGCTACCATATTTTCAACACGCTCATCCACGCGCTCGCGGGTCTGACGCTGCTGGGCGTGGTGCGGCGGACACTGCTGCGGCCGGCGTTGCGCGCGGAGTTCGGCACGATGGCGCTGCCGATTGCGGCGGTGACGGCGTTGCTTTGGGTGCTGCATCCGCTCCAGACGGAATCGGTGACGTGCGTCGTCCAGCGGACCGAGTCGCTGATGGGACTCTTTTTCCTCCTCACGTTCTACACTTTCCTCCGGAGCGTGGATTCGCCGAAACCCGGGCCGTGGCAGCTGCTCACCGTCGTCATCTGCCTGCTCGGCATGGCAACGAAGGAAGTGATGGCGGCCGCTCCGTTGCTCGTGCTGCTGTATGACCGGACGTTTGCGTCGGGGAGCTTCGCCGCAGCGTGGCGGGCGCGGTGGAAAATGTATCTCGGGCTGGCCGGGACGTGGCTGTTTCTTGGCTGGCTCATGACGCGGTGGAGTCAGCGCGGCGGGGTGGTGGGTTTCGGGTTGGGCGTGAGTTCGTGGGATTACGCGCTGACGCAATGCCGGGCGATCATCCTCTATCTTCGCCTCAGCGTCTGGCCGAGCCCCCTCGTGGTCGACTACGGGACCGGGGTGGTGCATCGAATGGGCGACGTGTGGCTGCAGGGAGTGGTGCTGGTCGCGCTGGTGGCAGGCACGTTCTGGGCGCTCTGGCGGCGCCCGGTGCTCGGGTTTCTGGCCTTTTCGTTTTTCGCGATTCTCGCGCCGAGTTCCAGCATCGTGCCGCTCATCTCGCAGACGATTGCCGAACACCGGATGTATCTGCCGCTGGCGGTGTTGGTCGTTTTGGCCGTGGCGGGCGGTTATCGCTGGCTGGGCGGTCGGAGTCTCGTCGCGTGGGTCGTGGTCGCGGTGATCGCGGGGTGGGGCACGGCGGAGCGCAACCGCGATTATCGTGATCCGTTGACGCTGTGGGGCGGGACGGTGGCTGAGCAGCCGGACAACCCGCGCGCCCGGATGAATTTCGGCACGGCGCTCTCCGCGCTCGGCAAACTCGAGGAGGCGCGCGAGCAATTTGCCTCGGCGGTGGCTCTTTCACCCAATTACGCGGAGGCGCATTACAGCCTGGCTGGCGTGCTGCTGCAGTTGAACCGGCCGGCGGAGACGCAGATGGAGGCGGAGCAGGCCGTGCGGTTGAAGCCGGATTTTGCGGAGGCGCACTACGTGCTCGGCACCGCTTTGCTCCAGCAGAGGCAGCTGGAGCCGGCGCTGGCGCAATACGAGGCCGCACTGCGGCTGAAGCCCAACTTCCCCGATGCCGAGCATACGCTCGCCGGCACCCTGGCGATGGCCGGCCGAACCGCCGAGGCGATGGGGCACTACGAGGCGGCACTGCGCCTGCAGCCCCGCAATGCGCTGCTGTATCAGGAAATGGGCAATCTCCTCGCGCGCAGCGGCCGGCTCGAGGAAGCCGTCGCGCGCTACGTGACGGCCGTCGAGCTGGATCCGCGCTCACTGATCGCCCAGTTCAACCTGGGCCACGCGCTGGCGGATTTGCACCGCTGGTCCGAGGCGGCCGAGCATTTAACCGCGGCGGTCCGGATCCGCCCGGATTTCGCCGATGCGCATAATTTTCTCGGAATGGCGTTGATGGAGTTGGGGCGGCTGGACGAGGCGCAGCAAGAGATCGAGCAAGCGCTCCGGCTGCAGCCGGACTTCCCGCGGGCGAGAGAGAATTTGGATCGCCTCGACGCACTGCGGGCCGTCGGCAAAACGCGCTGAAATCCGTCGCGAGGCTACGTGTTTTCACGTCAAAATTTCTGCGATTGGATTTGCTCCGGCGCGTGATTTCCAGTCGAATGCGTCGTGCCCTTCCGTCTCCCCGCCGCCCGCATCAACTGGACCAATAGCGCGTTCCTTATTGGTACCGCCGTCGTGACGATCACCGCTGTGCCTTGGTATCTTTGGCACTACCATGTGGATGCGTTTCAGGCCGGGTTGTTCCTGTTTTACTGCGCCGCCACGGGCCTGAGCATCACGCTCGGCTACCACCGGCTGTTTGCGCACAAGGCTTTCGAGGCCCGCTGGCCGGTGCGGCTTTTGACGCTGATGTTTGGCGCCGCCGCGTTCGAGAATGCCGCATTGAACTGGGTTTCCGATCATCGCCGGCATCACAAGCATGTGGATGGCGCGGAGGATCCTTACGACATCACGCAGGGATTCTGGTATGCGCACATGGGCTGGATCCTCTTCAAACTCGATCCGGAGCCGCCGCTCGACAACGTCGCCGACCTCCGCAAGGACCCGCTGCTGCGGTTCCAGTCGGATTTCTACGTCCCGATTGCGGTGGTGCTCGGCTTTCTCGTTCCCGCCGGCTTGGGCTGGCTGCATGCGGGCGCCGTGGGTGCCCTCGGTGGCTTCCTGCTGGCGGGCGTGGCGCGCGTCACCGTCGTCCAGCACATGACGTTTTTCATCAACTCGCTCTGCCACACCATCGGCAGCCGGCCCTATTCGGACCGCTGCAGTGCGCGCGACAGCTGGATCATGGCGCTGTTCACGTTTGGCGAGGGCTACCACAACTATCACCACGAGTTTCAGCACGACTACCGCAACGGCGTGAAGTGGTGGCAGTGGGATCCGACCAAGTGGTCGATCTGGACGCTCGAGCGCGTCCGCCTCGTGTCCGGTCTGCGCCGGGTGTCCGAGGAAAAGATTTTGCTGCTCCAGTTGTCGGAGGCGCGCCGTCGACTCGATGAGCGCCTGGCCTGCCAGGTGACGCCGCTGCAGGGGCGCATGCGCCTCCTGCTGCAGAATTCCGGAGCCAAGCTGCATCAACTCGGCGACCGCTGGGCGGCCCTCAAGGCCGAATACTCGGAGAAAACGGACCTCAAGGTTGAGCACGCCCGCGCCGCCCTGGCCGAGATCCGGCACGAGGTGCGCCACGCGTTCGACTTGCTCGAGCTCGCCAGCGCAATGGCCTGAGTTCGGTCTTCCGGATATTCCGCGGATGGCGCGGATAAACGCGGATGAATTCCCGGCCCTCGGATTGTTCGGTCATGCCGATCTGCACCTGAATTATCCGCGTTGATCAGTGTAATCCGCGGAAAGAATTGGGCGCGTGGGCCTCAGAGCAGCGGCGCCAGCAGCCGGCTGAAGTCCTCCAGCATGCCGGTCCACAGGCGGTGCGGGCGCTTTCGGTTCACGAACTCGCGGCAGCTTTCCGCCTGCGCGCGGGCCCACGCCTTCATCGCCAACGCCTCGTCCGAGGTGTGCACCACCACGCCGATTTCAAAGTTCACGAACAGGCTGCGCAGGTCGAAATTCGCCGAACCCAGCAGGCCGACGCGGTCGTCCACGATGACGGCCTTGCTGTGCATCATGCCGGGCTGGAAGAGCAGCACGCGCCCGCCGGCCAGGCAGAGCTCCCGGATGTAGTGTCGCCGCGCGAAATCCGTCACCGGGTGATTGGAGTGCTCGGGCACGATCAGGGTGACCTCGCGTCCCGCCCGGGCCTTCACGATCAGGGAGCGCAGCAACACATCGTCGGGAATGAAATAGGGCGTGACGATCCAGATGCTTTGCTCGGCCTCCTGGATCATGGAGATAATGCCTTCGTAGAGCGGATCGCCGGGCACGTCCGGGCCGCTCGCGACGACCTGCAGCTCAGCGGGGCCCCGGTCCGCCGCCGAATCGATGCGGGCACCGGGCCGGAGCGACTCGGGGGACTGGCGGCTCGCAAAGCACCAGTCCGCGATGAAGACCTCGTTCAACAACGTGGCGGCGGGTCCTTCGATCAGCGCCCCGAGGTCGCGAAAGCGTTTTCGGAAGGGCGTCGCCCCCATGTATTCGTTCGCGAGGTTGTGCCCGCCGACGATGGCGATGGCATGGTCAAAGACGGCGATCTTGCGGTGATTGCGGAGATTCGCCGAGCCGCGCGAGGTGAAGGGCAGCACCCGCATGAACTTGCACACCTCGCCGCCGGCCGCGCGCAGTTCGGCATGGAAGCTCGGGTGGATGAACATGCAGCCGACGGCGTCGAGCAGCAGCCGCACCTTGACGCCCTCGCGGGCACGTTCGGCCAGCAGCCGCACGAGGCTCCGACCGGTGTCATCGCGTCCGAGGATGAACGTGTTGATGTGGATCGTGTGGCGGGCTGCGCGGATCTGTTTCACCAAGGCCGCGTAGGTATCCTCACCGGTGGTCAGCAGTTTCAGCCGGTTGCCGGCGACGGGTGCGCCGGCGCCGCTGGACATGATGGTATGGGCGACGGGCTGCGTGGCGAAGGCGGAGGCGGTGGCGGGCGAATGGGTCAGGTGCGGCGTGAGGGGAGCCTTGCGGGCGGCCAGTCGGCGGAGTTTGCGTCCGCCGAAGATGAGGTAAAGCGGCACCCCGACATAGGGCAGGAGCACGATGACCAGCAGCCACGCAAACGTGTTCGCCGGGGCCTTCTTTTGGCTCATCAGGCGCGCGACCAGGAGCAGGGCGAGGACGAAACCGCCGATGGTGAGCAGGTCGTTCAGCAGGCCCCGGGCGAGGAAGTCCGAGAGTATCTCTTTCGCGTCGGTGAACATGGCCGGGGTGCCAGGACAGCAAGCGGAGAGGGGGCCGGCAACGCGACGCTGAAAAAAGCCTTGAACAAAGCGGGGTGAGCCGAGAGTTTTCGCGCTCCCCATTTGGTAGGATACTCAAGTGGCCAACGAGGGCAGACTGTAAATCTGCTGGCTAACGCCTTCCCTGGTTCGAATCCAGGTCCTACCATTCTTCGCCCTTCGGGCTACGAATGGCACGGCCACCTCCAGAACAGGAGGTGCGTGCGCTTGGGGAATAGACGGGGCGCGAAGAATGCCCTTCGAAGTCCCGCCAACGGCGGGACGAGGTAGGGCGGCATACCTGAATACGCCTCATTTCGCGCGATTGGCCGATTCCCGGCCCCATCCCCCTCAAATCAACCCCGCCTCGCGGAAGCTGTAAAAGCCTCGCCCAGTGGGATCTGCGTTGGTGCGGCCAAGGATCACGTGGTCCAACAGGTCGATATCCACGGCTTTGGCCGCTTCCCGGAGCTGCCGGGTGATCTGCAGGTCGGCAGCGCTGGGCGCAGGATCGCCGCTGGGGTGGTTGTGGACGCAAACGACCGCCGTCGCGGCCTCCCGTATAGCCTCGCGGAAGACCTCGCGAGGATGGGCCAGGGCGGCGGTGGCGGTGCCGGAGGTGACCTCCACGCGTTTGAGCAGCCGGTTCTTCCGGTTCAGGCAGAGCACCCAGAATTTCTCCACCTCGAGTCCCAAGCTGAAGGGCAGGAAATAGGCCGCCACCAGGTCGGCGCGGTTGAGGATGGGCGCGTCGGCGGCCTGCTGGCCGATGACGCGCCGGGCGATTTCCATCGTGGTGATCAACTGCAGGGCCTTGACGTGCCCGATGCCCCGGAGCGCCCGGAACTCCGGGGCGCGCCAGGCCATTAGCCCGGCAAGGGATCCGGCCTCGGCCAGCAGCCGCGTCGCGAGGGTCATCACGTCCTGCCCGCGGGTGCCACTGCGCAGCAGCATGGCCAGCAATTCGGTGTCGCTGAGCGCGCCGGCGCCGAGGCGCTCCAACCTTTCCTGTGGTCGCTCGCCGGCGGCCATCTCCCGCAGGCGATTCGGCACAGGATACTCGGCGGGGTCGGCCACAGGAAGGTTGGAGCGGTGACGAGCAAGGCTGCCCGCGGCTCGAATTCCCACGTGTGCGCCGTCTTTTTTCCGAAATGACGACAAAGTTCGCTGGCGGTTGAGCCGCGCGTTGCGGTGGGAGCCACTCGCTCCCGCTCGTAGCTACGGGACTCTGCCGCGATAGTAGCTACGAGCGTGAGCGAGTGGATTAAGACTGGCACGCGCGGCCTGAATCCAGTTTCGGCAACAGGGAAAACCCGGCCGGATTCGCTTGGACACATTTTCCGAAACCGCCCAATATCCCGGTTCCAACCATGAATCCTCTACGAGTCACCGTCTGGGGCGAGAACGTCCACGAGCACAAGAACGCCAAGGTCGCGGCCATCTACCCGCGCGGCATGCACACCGCGATTGCCGAGGGGCTGCGCGAGCTGCTGCCCGGGGTCGCGGTGTCCACGGCGACGCTGCAGGAGCCCGAGCACGGCCTGACCGTCGAGCGGCTGGCCGCGACGGACGTGCTGACGTGGTGGGGCCACATGGCGCACGACAAGGTCAGCGACGAGATCGTGGACCGCGTGCAGAAGCGCGTGCTCGAGGGCATGGGCCTGATCGTGCTGCACTCGGGACACTACTCGAAAATCTTCAAGCGCCTCCTCGGCACGACCTGCTCGCTGACGTGGCGCGAGGCTGACGAGAAGGAACGCCTGTGGGTGTGCAATCCGGGTCACCCCATCGCACAAGGCTTGGACACGTATTTTGAGCTGCCACAGGAGGAAATGTACGGCGAGCCGTTCGCGATCCCCGCGCCCGAGGAGCAGGTGCTCATCTCCTGGTTTGAGGGCGGCGAGGTGTTCCGCAGCGGCTGCTGCTGGCGGCGCGGCAACGGGAAGATCTTCTATTTCCGTCCCGGCCACGAAACGTACCCGACCTACCTCGACAAGAACGTCCGCAAAGTCATCGCCAACGCCGCCGAGTGGGCGCGTCCGCAGGGCGTCTGGATCGACTCCTGCCCGAACGCGAAGAATCCGCCGGAGAAGATCGCGGTGAAGAAGTAAGGCCGACGACGGGTTCGTCCCGCCGTATGGTCGCTCTGGTAGCGGCGAGCATGAGCGAGCGGCGATGGCCCACTGTCCACTCGCTCACGCTCGTAGCAACAACAGACCTTGCCGGGCCGCGCGACGGATCGCTGACAGCTGACGCCTGAACGCTCGCGGCAAGGCCCCGCTCAGAAGTGCTTCACGTAGCCGTTGCGGCGGAGGCGCTCGAGCCAGCGTTCCTGGCTAATCTGGCCCATCTGCTGGGCGAGGAGGCGCTCAATCTGGTCGCGGACGTCGTCGAGCTGCTGGATGCCGGCGTATTTGCGGTCCTGCACATAGAGCAGAAAGACGCCTTCCGGCAGCACCACGGCCTGGGAACACTCGTCCTTCTTCATGTTGAAGACGATGTCGGTAAATTCCTTGCGGAAATCGGAGCGTTTGACCCAGCCCCAGTCGCCGCCCTTGGCGTGGCGGGAATCCTGGCTGAATTCCTTGGCGAGGTCTTCGAACTTCACGCCGGCTTTCAGCCGCGCCAGCACGACGTCGGCTTTGGCCTGGAGGTCGGCGTCGGATTCGCCGTTGGCGTGGGTGAACTGGATGAGCCGGAGGTGCACGCTGTCCTCCTGGTAAAACCGGTCCTTGTTTTCCTTGTAGAACGTCTCGATGCGCACCGGGCTGATGACGGTCTGGGTCTTGCGCTGCTGCTGGCGCATATACTGGTAAATGATGTCCTCCTCGACCTCGCGGTGGTAGTCGCGCAGCGTGATGCCGCGGCCGCGCAGGTAGGCGAGGAACTTCGAGCGATCGTTGTCGAACTGCTCGCTTTCGATCTCCGCGATGCGGTTGTCGACGAAGCTTTCCGGGATGTGCTTTTTCTCGTCCTTGCGGAATTCCTTCACGATCAGCACGCGGTCGATGAGCTGCTGGATGACGTCATCCTGGAGGGCCTCGAGCTTCTCGTTGAACTCCTTCTCGTTGCGGGCTTCGCGCTGCAGCTGGGGGATGAGCGGGCTGATTTCGCGGCGGACGTCATCCACGGTGATGACCTTGTCCTCCGCGATGGCGGCGATGCCGTTGGCAAAGCGCATGTTCAGGCCGTCGTTGGCGCCGGACTGCCCGCGGGCGGCGGCAATGAGTCCGACAGCGAGGAGAGTGAGGGTGAGACGGCGACCGAACATCATGGATTGGGCAGGTTGTTCAAAAAAGAGACTATTTCCCTTAACCGTAGAAGCGGGCGGGGGGCGGTCAACCTTGGAAACCGGGTGCCTACTTGCACCCAGTCATCGCGGCGGCCGGTATTGCGCAGGCACTTCAAGCGGCTGGACTCCGTTTCGACGGAAATGATGCCTTTTTGTTCCGCCCGAATGCGGACTTCCGTGACGAGCAGGAGCGCCTTCACTTCCTCGCCGAACTTGCCGAACCGGTCCCGCAAGTCGTTTTCGATCTGTTTCAAGGCGGGCAGGGTGTCGGCCAGGGCGAGTTTGCGGTAGAAATCGATGCGCAACCGGCTCTCTCCCAGATAGCTGGCGGGGATGCGCGCCTGGATCCGCTCCACCTCGGTGTGGCCCGCCTTGTCCTCGGCGTCCTTGAGGGCGGTGTAGCTGTCCTCGTGGCGGCCGCGGACGGGCTCGCCGGCGGGCGTGGGGCTTTCGCCGATGAAGACAAAGTCAAGTTTCACACTCGCGCGGATGGCCGCGGCCGTCTTTTCGCCCTTCAACCGGGCCACCGACTGGCGGAGCAGCTGGCAGTAGAGCTCGAAGCCCACCCCGACAATGTGGCCGCTTTGCTCGGCGCCGAGGAGGTTGCCCGCACCGCGCAGCTCGAGGTCGCGCATGGCAATCCGGAAACCCGCGCCCAGTTGCGTGTGCTGGCGCATCGCAGTCAGCCGCTGGCGGGCGACGTCGAGCAACCGGGTATGCCGGTGGAGCAGGAGATAGGCGTACGCCTGGTGCTTGAAACGCCCGACGCGACCGCGGAGCTGGTAAAGTTGCGACAATCCAAATCGGTCGGCGCCCTCGATGATGATCGTGTTGCAGTTCGGGATATCGAGCCCGCTCTCGATGATCGTGGTGCACACCAGCATCTGGTAGCGGCCGGCGACAAACTCCGTCATCACTTCCTCCAACTCGTGGGCGTTCATCTGCCCGTGGCCGACGCCGATGGTGAGATCGGGCAGCAATTTCCGCAACTGGGCGGCGACGAGGTCGATTGTCTGCACGCGATTGTGCAGGTAAAACACCTGCCCGCCGCGGCGGATTTCGTGGTGAACGGCGTCGAGGACGACCTTTTCGTCGTAGGTCTTGACGATGGTCTGGATCGGGTGGCGGTTGGTCGGTGCGGTCTCGATCACGCTGAGGTCGCGCGCTCCGGTGAGGGCCATGTAGAGCGTGCGGGGAATTGGCGTGGCGCTCATCGAGAGCACGTCGACCGTGGCGCGCATGGCCTTGAAACGCTCCTTGTGCTTCACGCCGAAACGCTGCTCCTCGTCGATCACGACGAGGCCGAGATCGCGGAACTGGACGTCGCGCTGCAACAGTCGGTGCGTGCCGATCAGGATGTCCACCTGACCTGCGGCAGTGGCCGTGAGAATCTTCTTCTGCTCCGCTGGCGTGCGAAAGCGGCTGATCATCTCGACGGCGATCGGATAGCCCGCCATGCGTTCGCGGAACGTGTTGAGGTGCTGCTGCGCCAGCACCGTGGTGGGCACCAGCACCGCGACTTGGCGACCACCTTGGACGGCTTTGAACGCCGCGCGAATGGCCACCTCGGTTTTGCCGAAACCGACGTCGCCGCAGATGAGGCGATCCATCGGGCGGGTGTTTTCCATGTCCGTCTTCGTCTCGGCGATGGCTTTGAGCTGGTCGCGGGTCTCGGTGAACGGGAATGACGCCTCGAATTCCTTCTGCCAGGTGGTGTCGGCGGAAAACGCATGTCCGGGCTGCGCCTCGCGCGCGGCGTGGATGCGCAGGAGCTCGGCGGCGAGGTCGATGGTGGCCAGCTCGGCGGCCTTGCGCGCCTTTTCCCAACGACCGGAGCCGATGCGGCCGAGCTGAGGCTTGGTCTTGCTCAGGCCGACGTAGCGGCTGATGAGGTGCGACTCCTGCAGGGGCACGTGCAGCGTCACGTGGTCGTCAAATTCGAGGGAAATCACCTCGCGCAGGCCTTGTGCGGTATCGAGTTTCGTGAGGCCGCGATAGAGCGCGATGCCGTGCTGGAGGTGCACGACGAAGTCGCCCTCGACCAGTTCCGAAAAGTCGAGCAACTGGTCAATCTGTGCCCGCTGGGCCACGGCGCGGGGGTTCAGCAACGGGCGTCGCTGCCGCTGGCGGCCGAAGATCTCGGTTTCGGTCACGACGATGAGACCGGTTGGGATGTAGGGCGGGGTTTCCTGGCCCCGCCTTGGTTGGACCGCGGAAGTGGCGGGGTCAGGAGACCCCGCCCAACAACCGAGCGTCGCGCCCGGACGAAAAGTAACCCGGAAACCCTCGTTCAACGCGCCGCGCAGGAAGCGCGGGCGGATGGGCTTGAGCGCGGTTTTCTCCGTGAGAATTTCCCGAATGCGCAGCTCTTCGCCTTCCTTCGACGCGACGACGGCGATGTCGTAGCCGGCCTTGCGCCAAGCGGCAATTTGCAGGAGGAACTTCAGCCGCGCGTCCTCTTCGACCTGCAACCGCTCCTGGGCGACCAAGGCGCCCTCGGGGTAGGTGCGGTGGTGGGCGAGGCTTTCCGAGTCCCACGTCACTTCGTCCGCCGCGCCGTCGAACAGCGCGCTGGCTTCATCGAGATCGCTGACGCCCAACGCCCCGGCACAGCGGTCCAGCAGCGGCGCGAGTCCGGCGCTGCCTTCCTGGGCGAACGAGCTGAATTCCTCCTCGAGCGAGGCCGGCTCGACGAAGACCAGCTGCGTGCCGGGCGAAAGGTAGTCCGCGATGCCGGTGGTTGACTCCGCGAGGCGAACGCGCGGCGAGGCGGAGAGCGTGATCGTGGCGACGCTGGCTCCCGAGCGCTGCGTGACGGGGTCGAATTCACGAATCTCCTCAATCTCGTCACCGAAGAAATCGAGCCGGTAGGGCTGGTTGGCCGTGACGGGATAGACGTCGATGATGCCGCCGCGAATGGCGTAGTGCCCGGGCGCCTCGCACACGGCCTCGGAGTCGTAGTCGAGTTGCTGCAGGTGCTCGAGCAGGCCCTGGAACGACTGCTTCTGGCCGCGGGC
>Ga0316219_1002598_pt1 | contig 16204 bp, 18 predicted proteins | sample TBH18003PmetaG_FD_203635 | JGI IMG/M metagenome (GOLD analysis project Ga0316219, IMG submission 203635) | Freshwater microbial communities from Trout Bog Lake, Wisconsin, USA - TBH18003P | ecosystem: Environmental > Aquatic > Freshwater > Lake > Hypolimnion/Profundal zone | place: USA... | reverse complement strand
TGGCCTTCGGCCACCCTCCGTCGAAGATCGACAAACCACAACCACCACCCCAACCTCAACTCATCACTCCGACTAACTCTCCGAGTGGCTCGAAAAAGCGTATCCCGTCAGCATATACCCGGCATTAACGGCAGAGAACCCCATTTTCTCCCGATGAAAAAATCGACTATCGTGTTTTCAATTATACTTGTAAGCGGTCTGCTGTCTGGATGCGCAAACCCTGGTATCGTCCAGCTCTCACCAGACACCTACATGCTGTCTAAAGAAGATCATGCAGGCATTTTCGGGAGCATGGCCAAGATGAAGGCAGAGGTAATCCAGCAGGCTGACACCTTCGCTGCAAGCAAAGGTAAAATCGCTATTCCAATCTCAAGCAGGGAGAAACCTGTCGGAGTGAGGCCTGCGGATTGGGCGTCTTTTGAATACCAGTTTCGGATTGTGGATAAAAATGACCCGGAGGCTCGGCGAACTTCCCTCATCCCTCGCGCAGACGTTGTAGTCGAAAAAACCGACAAGATTACCGTGGACGTTCACACCAAAGATGAGACCGATAAGCATACGGACATGTATGCGGAGTTGGTGAAACTGGATGACCTGCGCAAGAAAGGGATCATCACAGAAGCGGAGTTCGAAGCGCAAAAGCAGAAACTACTAAACCCAACAAAGTGATTCCTGTGCCACATCGTGGGACGTTAAAGGAGTCGGTTGCTGAGGTTATCTCCTCAATTGTCGTTTGCGCCTTTCTCGCCGGGTGCGGTGGCAAGGATGTTTCCGCTAGGCTCGATGCCGTCGAAGCCCAAAATAAGGCGTTAGCTGCGCAAGTCCGAAACTTGGCTAAAGAATCTGGCGACAACCGCGCCATGCTTGCAAAGGCAGGTGGGAGTTACGAAACGCTCGACGAGCAGTTAAAGGAATTGGCTGCGCGTATGGGCGCAGTCACGTTAGCTCAAGGGAAAGAGACTTCGAAATTGGGAGAGATTGTTAATTCGAACGCAGAGACGTTTCAGAAATTGTTTCGATATACTGAGCAACGTTTCTATGACGAATCAACGGCACGAGGCCTTGAGAGAATGAAGGCTTATGACGACCGCGAACAGGAATCCCATGCCATTTGTGATTTCTTTAATCCTGATCTTCTCACTCTCCACACATTTTATGGCTTTGTGTTTTATGTACTACCTACTGAGGTTGTTCCGCATGCCGGCGGAACGACTCTGAAATTCCGGATTGGTAATCCATATAGTGCTCAGTTTACAAACGTGGCAATTGCTGTAACTCACGGGTCAGTGAAGCCGAAACACACGATAGACGATGCGATGAATCGTGGGATGCGCTTGTTGGACAAACGGGACGCAGCTTCTGTTGAGGCTGGTTGGCGCGAATACAAAGAAGCGGAAAGGGCCGACACGGCAGCAGACTCTAAATGGCGCAATTCACTCAAGACTTACAACATCAGCCGCGATAAGCTTGCTGCGGGTGGCTGGACGGATTGTGAGGTTTTGATTCCTGATGCTGACCTTACAAACCTGCGGTACCTTGATATTACTATTTCACCGGGTGGCGTCTCTCTAGCAAAGGAACAGCGCTGAAAGGTCAGGGTTCGGCCTCAATCACCGGCTCAACTGGCTTTGGCTCGCGCTTGTCGATTGGCTCACCGCGCACGAAATACATGCTGAGCGTGGGAGCCCCGCCAGATTCGCTTTTGTCGCAGCCATGCAGGCCGAAATGCCGGAGCGTTCGATCCTGAAGCAATGCCTTCGCACGCATCAGCGAACTCGTCCCGGCGGCGTCTTCGACCAGAGGCCAGCCGTCGCAGAGCCTTTCCGCGTCCTTCTCAAGGGACTCGATTTGCTTGTCCATGATGCCCGTCAATTTTTCTGCGTGCCGCTGCCGGGCATCCTCCAGCACCTCGCCAGCCGTCCGCGCCGCCGCTTCCATGATTGCGGACTTTTCAACGGTCAAACCCTGCCTCCAAATCACTTGGCGGACGGTCCCCACTTTGGCCCCGATCTTCTTGGCAATGGCCGCAGGCTTCTGCCCGGCGAGGTAGTCGTTCTTGATTATCGCCGTCTGCTCTTCGGACAGAGGCTGTCGATTGGTTGTCATGGGTCAGTAGGTGTGGTGTAGATTATTCGTGTACGCCAGAGACTGGCATTTCAAATCGGGCGAGGCGGCGGTTGAACCAAATAGCGCCGTAGCCGGTGCCGACGTTGCGGCCCTTGGCTTGGATCAGGGCGCATCCGTAGCGCGGCAGGTCCGCGACGTCATCAAGCGCATTCTGCGGGCGCTTGGTTATCGGGCAATCGTCGGGCCGGTGGATGAAAATGACCCTGTCCGCATCCTGTTCAATGTCGCCACTGTCGCGGAGGTCGGACAGGCGCGGCTCGCGGTTGCCCTCGTTGACTGATTGCCGGTTCAGTTGAGAAATGCAGATAACGACAATCTGTAATTCCAGCGCCAGCCGCTTCAATGCCTTGGTGACGGTGCCCACCGCCTGCGCTTTGGTTTCTCCCTGGCCGGGTTTGCAATCGTCCATCAAGCCGAGGTAGTCGATTACCAGAAGGGCAAGCGGTGTCTGTGCATGCGTCGCCTTGGTGCGGGCGATGATCCCGGCAAGGTTGTGGTCTTCGCAGACCTGAAATGGTGCGGCCCGGAGTGTGTCGATTGCCTGAAGGAAGCGCCTTTGATCCATCGCCGGCATGCGGGGCAATTCCGCAGCATTGCAGCCGCTCTGCCCGGTGGCCATGCCATCAGCGACGTCATCAGCCGAAGTCTCCAACGATTCAAAGAGAACATGCCTGCCGGCGATTGTGGCGGCAGTTGAGATGCCCCGGGCAAGTGATGTTTTCCCGATGCTGGGCCGGGCTGCGATGATAACCAACTCGCCTTTTCGAATCGGTTGAAATCGGACATCCAATCCCGGCCAACCCCACGAAAGGAAATCAGCGGCATTGATCCTGCCGGCAATGGCATCCTGTGCGCGCGCGGTGGCCGCGTCGCAAATCTTGCCCCATGTGCGGGCCTTTGCTGTCTCGGCTTGGGTTGCGAGTAGTTCGCCGATGATGCCGGCCATGTCATCAGCGCTGTTTTTCGCGGCATGGGTGAGCTGGGCAGAAAGCGTGATAATCCGCCGGCGGCAGGCGAGGGCGCGCAACTCGACGCAGAGGCGCGGCAAAATCATCATGTCGCCGTCCGGGGTGCGGGTGATTTCCACCAACGCGGCCGACTCTGCGGAAGGCATCGGCTTCAACCGCTCCCAGATTTCAGCGGCAGCGAACGGCAACCCTGCGGCATGTTGCTGCAATACCGTTTCGTGAATGCGCCGGCAAAATGGGTCCGTAAAGTCTGCCGGTGTGATGCTGTGCCCAATGACGGTAAGCAAGGCGTCGGTCCCGCGGTCGATTTCACAGGCAATGACGCGCTGTTCCGTAGCGGAAGAGGTTGGGAGGTCGGAGAGGTTCATGTGGTGAATGGCTTATAGTTACGGGCGGGTTGCGGAGTGGCTTGGGCGGACGGCGGCGGGCGGTCGCACGTTGCCCAATGTTTCGCCAGTGCGTGCGCGGTGAGCATGGCCCCGGGCATGTGCTGGCGGTAGTGGCCGGCGCGGCGGTTGATTTCCTCCACCGTCACCCCCGGGCAGACTTCGCTGATTTCCTTAAGGGCGGCTCCGATGCCTCCCCATGCCTTGCCGGTCACCTGCGCAGGATCAGCGCCCCCGATTGCGGCCAAGGCATCGAGTAGCGGGTTGCGCTTGCGGGGCTTTCTGGGCTTCGGGCCGGGCTTGGTCGATGCTTTACCTGATTCAACTGCCGCGCCGGCTGGCGCAAGTTCTATAGATTCTTCAGGAGATTCTTCTAATAGTCTCGGCACGGTGGCCTGTTTTGCATCCGTGCCTAACCTTGGGCAGGGTGTGCCTGACCCCGTGCATGGAGTGCCTAACGTATAGGTGTTGGGGCCGCGTTCCTTTGACCCGGTGATGAAGTTTTCAGCTACGCCGATAACGCCAACCCGCTCCAGAAAGCTGAGAACACCGGCAGCCTTCCGGTAGGAAACGCCGGCTCGCTCAGCAATGCGGGCTTTCGTTTCGGCAAAAACCTCTTCCTGCTTGTCTGAGGCGAGCCAAGACAACGCAAGGTAGACGGCCAGTACATGGGCGCGGTCGGTGCGATCATCGCAAGCCTCTGCGATGCGGCGGAGCGTGCCTTTGCTCTGCCAGCAAAAGGGACCGTCTGTAGAATTACGAGGGGTCACGGTTGATGCCCTGTGGAGGGAAATAACGACTCTTCCACCGCCCAAGTGACCGCATTGCGTAGTGTCCTGCCCGGGCATCACCGGCCAAATAGCGCCGCATTATCCGGCACCATGCAGGCGCGGCGTTTGCTGGCTTGCTGTGCGGCTTGCCATACGTGTCCTGTTTCATTTCACACCCCCGGCTTGGCCGTGAAGAAAGGCCAGCAAGCTGGACACGTCGATCAACCGGCAACCGCGTGAGCGTCCGGGCTTTCGCAGGACAATAGATCGGACTGGGGGCTTGAAACCGTTGGCGGCAGTCGGGAGGATCAGATCATTAAGGGTGGATCGGCGAAGTCCCGTTATAGGGTCAGCCTGGCCGGAGCGGGGGAGGCGCATGAACTCAACGGGATTGGGTAACGCAGTTTCTACTGCGGCTATGGGTGCGATTGTTAAGGCGGCGCAGGCCGAATGAATTGTTTTCACGCACGCGAGAATACGTGCGCTTTTAGCCGCCAAAGGCGGTTGTTGCTACAGCTAGGCCGGAAATGCGGCCTCCGTTGCGAAAGTGTTCTAAAAAGGGCGACTTCGTTGCCGACAAACCCGTTCGATACCAACGTCGGTTGCCGAATTTGACAGCTAACGACAAGCGATTGATCTCGACGTAGATAGACTCCCCTGAATCTCAGCGCTTCTTCTGGGAAAGTCTTTTGCGTTGCGGGATGGTCTCGATAATCTCGGCCCTCGTAGAAGCTGAATCTTTCTGATCCAACCTTCCGCAGCGTTCGACCTTGCATGCTCTCACGATTAGATCGAGGTCCGATTCGGTGAGCGTTCTTGTTTTCAACCACACCGCAGCCTTTTGGGCCAGGCCTAGCTCGGATTTGGTCGCGAATCTATTGATCGCTTGCTCAAGTCCCTGCCGGGACTTCCAAAGCCGACTCAGCGGGGCAGCTTTGCCCTCTGTGGCCTCTTGAAATGTCCATGTCGCCTTGTTGGGGATGTCAAAGATGGCGGCAGCTTCGTTATGGGAAAGATCGCCAAGAGGGCGTGATTTGTTCCCTTCGGAAATGAACTTCTCCGCATCAGCGAGGAGTTGAAGTGCATCGGGAAACTTCGCCCTTGTTTCCCCGACCTTCAACCTTGCAGATTGGGGCAGGTAGCTGCCTTCCGATGCTGCTAGATGCAACGCGACAAGTGTTAATTCCATAGGTGAAATTTTCTTGGGCATAGGTGTGTGTTGGTGACAGCTGTGAAATTACGGTCGAGTCGATGGCTTAGAAAGCGACGGCATTGAATCAATAGCCCGCCGCTTGGTCGCGTCGGCTAGATGCGTGTAACGGTCGTTCATCGCCAAGGTTGAGTGCCCGGTCAACTTTGAGCGTAGTTCGATTGAGACACCGGCATCAGCCATCATGGAATTGAACGTGTGCCGCAGTGAATGGAACCCGAGGCGATAGAAGACGCGGCCTTTGCCCTGCTTTTTCCCGCCAGCCCGGCGGTCGATACCGGCCTCGCCAAGCAGAGTCCCAAAATCCCGGGACAGTGAGGCGCGGTGCCCCGCCTCCGGGCCTCCCAATGTCGGGCACAAGTAGCCATCGGCCTTATCCGAAGAGGGGAGGGCCAACAAATACGCCTCTACGTCGGCATGCATGGGGATTACCAACTCCTGCTTTTTCCGGCTCTTCTCCGGGGTGAAACGGATTTGCTTGCGGGCAAAATCGACGTTTGACCAGCGCAGGTTGATGCAGTCGCCAAGCCGTGCGCCGAAATAGAGACCGAGGTTCACGGCGGTTCGCCAGTCGCGTCTATGGGTTCGGACATGGGGCGAGAGCCGGGTGCCGTCTGCGTCTTTGTCGGCGGACAGGTAATTGAGCAGTGTGAATAACTCAGCCTCTGAAAACGGCTCTCTGGTTTCGCCATCGGCCTGCGGAATCTCGACGGCTCCCATCGGGCTTTTGAGCAACAGGCCCTTTTTCTCCGCATCCTTGAGGAATTTCCCGATAGGCTTCAGGTCGTTTTGCACGGTCTTTGCTGCGCGGCCTTCTTCCATCCGGGCATCTGTGAATCGCTGAATTTCATCGGACGTAAGGGACTCAATCGGAGCCTTGGCCCTATCCGGTCCGATGAACTCAAGATAACCCTCGATAACCGCGCTGTACCGTGTGTGGGTGGTCTTCCCACGCGTTTTCTGGACTCTGACAAGGCATTCGTCGAACCATGCCTTGATGGTCTTAAATCGAAGCGCTTGGCCGCTGATCTCCTGATAGAGGTCGGACAGGATAGACCGGGCCGCCGTCTCTGTGAACGAACCGATCTTGGCCTTGCCAAGGCTGGCTTCTATCGCCGCAGCGAACGCCTCCGCCTTTGTCCGGTCCGTTTCCTTTGTCGAACGGAACCGTTGCTTACGGTCTGGGGTGCGATACGAGACAAACCAATAGGGCGATTTTCCACGCGGGTCTTTGTGAAGGGAGGCCATTCCCGAGACATAACACGGTCATAACAGTTGTCAATATCCCCTAATGTCCACCAAAGCACATTACAGAGCTAAAACATGATTTCCAGTAGCCATGCAAGCAATCGTGAGTTCGAATCTCACCAGCCCGACCATTTTCCCCGCTTCAAACCCCAAGTTGACCATGGGTTTGATGTTTTTGGGAGGCTGTCTCGCAACGGATAATGGCTCGATGTGCGAAACGATATCGTAGGCCTCATAATCAATTTGAGACAGCGCCATGGCTTCATGCGCAGCGCACTACCGAAGCCATGAAGGTCCTGGCATGATGGTTCGGCCCCGTTGCCATCTCGAAATTGACTGCGGCGGGATTTTTTTTACAACGGGCAGATGAAGGATCACCGCAATCTGTCCGCTGCCTCGCATCCGCGGGAACCGCTGCGCTGCCCGGTTGGGAAACGCAGCCGCCTGCGTGAAATCGATCCGTCCGACAAACTCACCGAATGCTTTGTCGAAGAGACCCTCCCGTGTGCGCACTCGATCTCCTACGGTTCGCGTTTTTTCTGCCGGTTGCTGTGGCAGAAACATACGCCGCAGTAAATCGGCCATTCCCTCCTGCGGGCTGCCAGCGCGACCTCGAGCCCTGCCGGTTGTGACCGCCGGGGCCCGCCTCGCCGGAGGTGGCTTCGCCCCACTCCCCCGCACCGCGGGGGTTGCGTTGACCGGATAAGCGGTGACGCGCCCTCCGGCCGTGAAGGCTTGGGCCATCTCTTACCGGTGGGGCCTACAAGATATGCGCGCCCTTGAGCCAGAAACGCGGAGCAGGGCGGTCCTTCCTGATTTATTGTTTCGGTTTGCCCCACGTGCTCCGTTCCAAGTCAAAATCCATTTCCCCGGCCGCACCGACCCCGGCCGCCGTCCACCGCCACTTGGAACACGCTTACCGGAAAAACGTGCGCCGCTACGAGCGCTGTCTGATTTCCTGCCGCCAGCGCCTGTCCCGGAAGCCCGTGCATCAGCTTCGCGTCTCGATCCGGCGCCTGCTCGCTTGTCTTGAATTGCTGGAGATTTCCCGGCCCGCCCGCCCGGCGGTGCGCGGCAACCTGCGCCGGCAGCTCCTGCTTCTGGGCAGCCTGCGTGACACGCAAGTACAGCTTCGTTCCGTCAAAGCCGAGGCCCGGCTTGCCCTCACGCTGCATCCGCTCGTCGAGCTGTTGCGCCGGCGGGAACGCCGTCTGGCCAAGGCCGTGCTCAAGGGCCTGCACTCCGACCAGACCCTGCACCGGCTCAAGCGGCAGCGCGGGACCAGGGAACCCGACTTGCACCATTTGGTCCCGCGCCTGCGGCGCCTGATCGACCATAAACTCCAGGAGGCCTTCGATCCTCTGGGCTCATTCTCCCGCTCCCGGCCGGTGGATGGAAAGGCCCATCACCGCATCCGCGTCCTCGCCCGCGAGTATCGCTGCCAGATGGAGGCGCTGCCCCCGGACTGGCGCCGGGGCGACACCGGGCTGCTCCTCTCCACGCTCGGCCCCTTCCAGGAAATCATCGGCCGGATCCATGATCGCGAGGTATTGCGGCATCGCATCAGTCACTGGATCGATGCCGGAAAACTGCCGGCCGGAGAGTTCCAGCCCTTGGGTGACCGGTTGCTGACAGAGAACGGCGCGTTGCTCGAGGCCTGCGGGAATCTGGACCGGCCCGTGTTTCATGCCGCCATGCTCGCCCTCCGCCAAATCCGCCGCCCCGGGGCCGCGTCCGCAGGCCGGCGATTCTCGGCCGCGATCCCGCCCCCGCCGGAGTGACGGCCATCTAGGCATTTTCCCTAGTGAGGTACAGCCGCGCCTCCGATTTCAATCCCCGCGGCTAGTCGGTACTCTGGACCCATGTACTCGTCCACCGATGCCTCCCTACTCTCCGGCGCTTCCGCCGCGGACAGCGACACGACCCTCCGCCACAACCGCCACATGGTGGCCCAGCTGGAAAAGTCAGACATCTATCGTGATTTTCACCAGGCCTTCGAGACCACAACCGGGCTGCCACTGGGACTGCGGTCCAGCGGATCCTTCCAGTCGCCGCTGCACGGCTCGAAACAGATCAACCCGTTTTGCGCGCTCATGGCGGGCATGAACAAGTCCTGCGCCGCCTGCCTGCAGCTGCAGCAACGGGTCGAGCGGGAGGCCGGCGTCGAGCCCAAGACCCTCGAATGTTTCGCCGGTCTCAGCGAATCGGCCGTGCCCGTCCGGGTCGGCGACACCGTCATCGGTTTTCTGCAGACCGGCCAGATTCGGTTTTCCAAACCCTCCAAGACCCAATTCAACCGGGTCCTCGACCAGCTGGCCGGCTGGAAAATGACCGTCAGCCGCGCCGCCCTCGAGAAGGCTTACTTCGGCACCCGCGTGATTGCCCGGCGCCACTATGACGCGGCGCTCCACCTGCTCGCGATCTTCGGGCAGCAGCTCTCCTCCCTGAGCAACCAGATCGTGGTGAGGGAGTCGCTGGCGGAGGCGCCCGTGGTCACCAAGGCGCGGGCCTACATCGCCGCGCACCAGTCCGAGGAATTGTCCTTAACCCACGTCGCCAAGGCCGTGAACCTGAGCGAGTTTTATTTCTGCAAGATGTTCAAGAAGGATACCGGCCTGACGTTCGTCGAGTATCTCGCCCGGGTCCGCGTGGAGACGCTGAAGCAGCTGCTGCTCAATCCTCACAAGCGCGTCAGCGAAGCGGCCTACGAGGCGGGGTTTCAGTCGCTCTCCCAGTTCAACCGCGTTTTCCGGCGCATCGCGGGGGAGGCGCCCTCGAGCTTCCGCGAAAAGCTCCATCTCCACTCCTCTTCGCCCGCCCTGCTGGCCCGCGCGGCCTGAGGGTTGCGGCGCTTTCGGCACACGCGGCCGCGGGTCAACGCGTCAGCCCAAGGTCATCAGCCTTCGGTCCCCTGGGTTTCGACCCAGCGCACGGCGTAGCGGACCAGGGCCGTGGTGTCCTTCAACTCCAGCTTCTCCTTGATGTGCCCGCGATGCACGTCGACCGTCTTGGTGCTCAGGTGGAGCTGCGCGGCGATGTCCCGTGTGCTCTGCCCCGCCCCGATGAGTTGCAGTACCTCGAATTCCCGATCCGTCAGTTTGCCGATGGGCGAAGTTGATCCGCGCGGGGTGCGCCCGGACATGGCCTCCAGGATGCGGGCCGACATCCGCGGGCTGACATATACCTCGCCCCGCAACACCTGGCGGATCGCCGCGAGCAGGTTGTCGCCGCCCGCTTCCTTCATGATGTAGCCGCGGCCGCCGGCCCGGAGCACGCGCTCGGCGTAGATCGCCTCGTCATGCATGGAAATCACCAGCACGGCCAGTCCCGGCTCGGTCGCCTGTAGGTCCTTGATGAACTCCAGCCCGCTCCGGCCCGGCATCGTCAGGTCCGTCAGCACCAGGTCGGGTATGCCCCGCGCCAGTTCCCGGAAGGCCTCGGCCGGGTTCCCGGCCTCGCCGCAGACGGCAAGGTCCGGTTGCCGGGAAATGAGCTGCGCCAGACCGGCCCGCATGAACGGATGATCATCCACCACGAGGATCCGCCGGGGCGGCGGCGATGCCGCCGGCAGAGACTCCGTTGCCGTGCGGGTGGCGGGGCGGACCGCTGACTTCGCCGGACGCTTTTTCATGGCTTCGACGGCAGCACGCACGAGATGGTGACACCTTCACCGCGCTTCGACTTCACCGTCAGTTCCGCCCCGATCACGTGCGCGCGGTGCTGCATGACGCCAAGCCCGAGACCCTTGCTGTCGCCCGCGTCCTTCGGCAGCCCGGCGCCATCGTCCGAAATCTCGAGGAGGATGCGGTCCCCTTTTCTGCCCAGCCGCAGGTTTACCCGCGTCGCCCGGGCATGCTTCAGCGCGTTGTTCGTCGCTTCCTGGGCGATCCGGTAAAGATGTCCGGCGACTTCCGGGCTGGCGATCCGCACCGGCTCCGCACACTCGAAGGCGCAGTGCACCCGCCCGAGGCTGTGCGTGCGTTCGGCCAATTCCGCCAGCCCCGTCTGCAGGGCGTCCGGTCCACGGTCAACCGGCACCAGACCCCGGGCCAGCAGCCGGGTCTGGGCCACCGCCTCCCGGAGCATCGCGCTGACCCGTTCGAGGCCCTTGGCGAGTTCCGGCTGCTTCCCGGCGGCGTCTTCCCGGAGCCCCGCGCACATCAATTCGATCGCGGTCAGCTGCTGGCCGAGGCCGTCGTGCAGGTCGGCCCCGATCCGGTAGCGCTCGCGTTCACCCATGGCCAGCACCTGGCCCTCCAGCTCGCGATATTCCGACTGCGCGGCGGCGAGCGCTTTTTTCTGTCCCGTCGCCTCGAGCGTGCGCTTCACCACTCCCGGCAGCAGGTCGAGCAGCGCCGTGGTTTTCATCACATAGTCCAGCGCGCCCCGCTTCATGACATCAACCGCCACCTTTTCGTCGCCCTGGCCGGTCACGATGATGAAGGGCACCGGGGTGGACCCGTGCTGCAGCCGTTCCAGCAGGGCGGGGCCGTCCACGTTCCGCATCTTCAGGTCGAGCAGCATCAGGTCCGGAGTGTGCTCTTCCAGCCGCTTCAGCGCCGCCTTGCCCGAGCCCGCCGTCACCACGTCGTAGCCCTCGGCTTGGAGGGTCTCCGCCATCAGCACAAGCAGCCCTTCATCGTCGTCAACGATCAGGATGCGCGGGGACTGAACCGGCGGTGGCACGCAGGCGAACCTAGAGGGCGCCGACCGTGGGAATCAACAATAGCGTCACAAACTGGCCCAGACGCTGGATTGCCTCCGCGAACTTGTCATAATCCACCGGCTTCTGGATGTATTCGTTGCAGCCCAGATGGTGGCAGCGATCCACATCCCGGGCGTCATCGGTGGTGGTCAGCATGATCACCGGCAGCTTCCTCAGGTCCGGGTCCGCCTTGATGCGCCGGAGCACCTCGATGCCGTCGACTTTCGGCATCCGGATGTCCAGCAGGACCAGAAAAACTGCCGGTCAGCCGCCGGGCGGTCTTCCCATCGCGCTCGAAGAGGAAATCGAGGATCGCCTGGCCGTCGCGAAAATGGTCGATGCGATTCCGCAGCCCCGCCATTTCCAGGTTTTCCCGGATGAGGATCGCATGCCCGTCATCATCATCAAAGATCAGAATCGTGGGCTCAGCCTGATTCATGGGAGTTACCCTCTTTCAGAACCGCGGGTAACGCTACATAAAAAACCGATCCCTCGCCCTCCCGGCTCTCGATCCAGATCCGCCCCTTTTGGCGCTCCAGCACGCGCTGCGCAATCGTGAGCCCCAGGCCTTCGCCGATTGTGTGGTCGGGGTTGAGCCGGTGGAAGATGTCGAACACCTTGGGCTGGTGCTCCGGCGCGATCCCGATGCCGTTGTCCGCCACGGCGTAGACCGCCTGTCCATCCTCGATCCGGCCGGTGACGGTCACGCGCAACGGGCGCGCCGGATCGCGATACTTCAGCGCGTTGTCCAGCAGGTTGGCAAAGACCTGGCTGGTCTGACCGCTGTCGCCGTAGCAGTCGGGCAGTGGCCCGACCCGCACCTCGGCTTTCGCCTCGTTGAGCTGAAACTTCATCGCCGCCACGATTTCCGTCAGCAGCGCGTTCATTTCCAGCGGCACAATCGTCAGCGTGATGCGTCCCAGGCGGGAGTAGCGCAGCAGGCCCGCCAGCAGCGACTCCATCTCATTGACCCCGGCCGTGATGAAGCGGAGGGCCTGGGGAATCGTGACGTCCAGCGGCTGCTTCAGCTCGGGCACCGTCCCGGTGCCGCGCCCGGCTTCGAGCGCCGTCCGGATCGACTCGCACGCCCGGCTGAGCTGCTTGCTGAAACCCTGGACGTTGACCAGCGGCGACCTCAGGTCGTGCGACACCGTGTAGACGATCGTCTCCAGCTCCTTGTTCTTTTCGGCCAGGTCGGTCGCGAGCTGCTGCAGTTCCGCCTCGTCCGCCTTCCGGCGCGTGATGTCGGTGCGGATGGCCACGTACTGGACCGGCTTGCCCTCGGCGTTGACAAATGGAAAAATAGTCGTCTCCACCCAGTAGAAGGCGCCGTCCTTCGCCCGGTTCCGGATTTCCCCGTGCCAGACCCGACCGCGGCCGATGGTGGCCCAGAGCGCGCGGAAGAATTCCTTCGAGTGAAAGTGGGAATTGATGATGCGGTGGTCCTGGCCGATCAGCTCCTCCCGGGTATAGCGCGAGATCGCGCAGAACTTGTCGTTGACGTAGGTGATCCGGCCCGCCGCGTCCGTGATCGCCACGATCGAGTGCTCGTCGAGCGCCGCCCGCACGTCATGCAGCTCCTTCACCGTGGCCCGCAGTTCCTGCTCGGCCTGCTTCTGCGCCGTGATGTCGCGGCCGACACTCGCGGCGCCAACGATCCGACCCGCGTGGTCCCGGATGGGCGAGATGGCCAGCGAAACGTGGACGAGCGAGCCGTCCTTGCGGATGCGCTCGGTGTCAAAGTGCTGCACATATTCGCCGCGGCCGATGCGGGCGAGCACGTCCGGCTCCTCGGCCGAACGGTCCGCCGGGATCAGCCGTTGCATCGGCTGGCCCACGATCTCCGCCGCGGTGTAGCCGAAGATCCGTACCGCCCCCCGATTCCAGGAGGTGATGATGCCGGCCGTGGTCTTGGTGACAATCGCGTCCGATGAGGACTCCGCGATGGCCGCAAACCTCATCGAGGCCTCCTCCGCCGCCGGATCTCCGCCCTCACGCCGGCCCGGAGAAAGACCGCCCAGCCGGGCGATCAGTTCTTGCTTGGTCAGGGCGGAAAGATCTTCGGCGGACACGCTACCGAGCGTGCGCAGCCCCGCGGCTGCGGCAAGGCCATCCTGCGGGCGCGGCGCGACCTCCGCCATACTTCAGAAATCCTCCCGTCCCGGACAAATCCGCAGAAAATGGGTGAAGATGGCCAAATTATGCCCAGCAGCGGACACCCTCCCGGACTAGGGTGTACACGCTGGATACGCCGGAAATCCCGGTCCCTTGATCCGCCCTCAACCCGGAAACTGACCATGAACAACAAATACTCCGTCGAATATAGCCTCCACTTCCGCAAGCATTCTCCGTCCGAGCATCAGGTGTACTTCACCGACGACCCGGTGGCCTGCGAGGAGTTTCTCCAGTCCCTGCTGGAAAAGGGCATGGGGCTGCACGCCATCCGCCACAACAGCGTGGATCTCCCGAAGGCGGAATTCGACCGCATGGTGAAGCTCGCCGCCGCGGAAGTCGCCTCCCGGCTCATCTGCACCTCCCTGCACATCAAGCCTGAGGAGGAACGCTACCGCTTCGGGTTCGCCGCCTGATTTCGGCCGGAGCCGCCGCCCAACGCCCCGGCGGCCGCCCGTCAGCGCGGGCCTTCCGTGACCTCCACCTTCATCCGGCTCAGCCGCGATAGCAGCGTGCCGCGCCGTTTCAACGGCCACCAGTCGTAGAGGTAAATCTCCATCGGCCGCCACATCGCCACCCAGCCGGCGATCGTCAGCCCTTCCCGCGCGATGCCCCAGAAGGTTCCCGAGGGGTCCAGCCGGGCGATCGTCTGGACGAGCAGCAGGCAGCCGGTCAGGAAGGCGATCCCGATCAGCAGGCTCGTCCGGCCCTGCCGGAACAGGTTGCGCAGCTCGAGTCGGTTGATCGAGGCGCGGTAGGCAAAATAGTGCCGCACCGATTCGCCCACGGTCTCGTGCGTCTGCGGCGGGGCCAGCGGCCGCTCCAGGGTCAGCACCAGCCGCAGGACATGATGCCGGGGCAGCTCGCGCGCCCAGCTCACGATGAATTCCTCAGCGTCATGGTCGAGGTCCTGCTCGCTGAACGGCGAGGGATCGAGCGAGTTGAACAACTGCGTGATCTCGCGCAGCTTCAGCCGGATGACGCTGCCCGTCGCGTGCGAATCTCGGGTCGGGAAAAAAGCCATGGTGAGCAGGTGAGTCCGGCGGACCCAGAGGGAACCTGATCCAGGAAAAGTGCAACCCCGGTGCCGTCCTTCGGCCCGCGGCCGCGTCAGCCGCCCTTGCGGCCGAGCGCTTCCAGCCGGTCCAGCCATTTCTGCCTCGCCGCCGGGCTCTTGGCTTCCACCAACCCGATCAGCGTCTCGCGCACCGGCGCGATGCCGCAGAATCCGAGGATGTTCCTTTCCAGGCCGCGCACGCCATGCGCCCGGAAAAACCACCGGTACCAGATCGCCGGCATTCCCATGGTGGCGACGACGCGGGCCGACTTGCCCTCCAGGCGCTTCTCGGGAAGCCGGTCCCCGCTTTCGTGCTGCAGCGCAAAGCCCGGCCGCAGGATCTGCTCCAAGAATCCCTTCAGGAGGGCGGGCATCGTGCCGAGCCAGAGCGGAAAGATCACGACCAGGTGGTCCGCCCACGCGATCGCCGCCTGGGCCTCGCGCAGCGACGCCGGAGGCGTGCCATCGTTCCACTCGGCCTGGCTCCGCAGCAGCGGGAAGTCGATCTGGGCGATCTCAATGACTTTGATCTCATGCCCCTCCGCGAGTGCGCCCCGCACGTAGGAGTCGGCCAAGGCATGGCCGAAATGCCGGGCCTTCGGGTCCGGGTGGCCTTGTATCAGGGTGATTTTCTGGTGCATGGGAAAGTGAAGGCGCGTGACGCGGTTTCATTCCCAAGCCCGCGGCCGGGTGCGGCAATGCTTTCGCCCGGGCGGACCATTGGGAGGAAGCGCGTTTTTCACGATGCGCCACCCTAGCAGGAATCCGCCACCCTGCCTCCGCAGGCCTTGCGCAGAGTTGGGCACTTCTTGCGGAGCTCCGATCGCGGTTTTCCCCCAATCCGGGCAGGCCGTCCGACCCTACTTCTTGTCGAGCGTAGCGAGGTCTTCCTCGAGTTTTTCCTGCGCCTCCCGCTGGCGTTGCTCCCGGGGACTCTCCACCGGCGCCACACTGTAATCCGTGGAGGCTGGCAGCTTGTTCACCGAGGAGGGCAGAGCCGACGTGGGGAGGCGGTCGCTGGCGACATTGATTGATCCGCTGGGCGAAACCATCGGCGTGGTGACCGCGTACCGGCCATCGTCACGCTTGGTGAGGCTGCCATCAACACAACCGGAGACGGCCATTGCACCGGCCAAGACAAGCCATGAAACCAATCGGATTCTCATAAGGCGGGATTGAAACGGGATTCGGACGCCTGAATTTGTTCCGGTAGGCTTGCCCGGAGCCGGGCGGAAATCGATGCCATATATCCGCTGACGCCCGCACCCACCTCATTCGCGGACTCCCGGTTCCAGGCCGCCGGACCATGAATCACCCTCCGTTTCATCCCACTTTCGGGATGCGCGGCTCCCGGACTCGGGCCGAAATGGAACCGGCGAATTCCGCAGCATAACTTTTGCCCATTGATCATGAGCACCTTGCCGACTCGACCAACTGACGGGATACGCTTTTTCGAGCCACTCTGAGAGTTAGTCGGAGTGATGAGTTGAGGTTGGGGTGGTGGTTGTGGTTTGTCGATCTTCGACGGAGGGTGGCCGAAGGCCAACCGGAGTCGGAGATC